>Ga0209958_1000728_pt1 | contig 41255 bp, 32 predicted proteins | sample ThiBio_inoc_plan_FD_183942 | JGI IMG/M metagenome (GOLD analysis project Ga0209958, IMG submission 183942) | Wastewater bioreactor microbial communities from Cape Town, South Africa - Thiocy_inoc_plan (SPAdes) | ecosystem: Engineered > Bioremediation > Thiocyanate > Unclassified | place: South...
AAAAAAAGGAGGACCTACCGAAGCATCCACCCTATAGTTATCCACAGTTGGCTTCAAATGGAACCAGCTCTAGCCCCTGGTCAATGTTCGACTGGCACTGCTGATCACGTTTGCACTGGCACTAACAGTCGTCCAGCTTGGAGTAACCGGCGCCCAGGCCCAGCTTGCCGATCTCGTAGTTGGCAGCCAGGTCGAGGCTGTTCTTGCCGCCGGTGCCGCTGGCTTGCTCATGCATGGCCCAGCCGGCTTCGAACGTGGCGCCGCCCAGGCTGGGGGCGCGATAGGCGATCTTGTTTGCGTCGCGGGCAGGGTAGGCGTACAGCGCATCCGACGACGAACCGGTGTCGTGGTTGTGGTTGCTGATGAAGTCAGCGGTGGCGTAGTAGGACTCCGAAGTGAAGTTGCCCAGACGCAGCATGCCGAAGCCACCGGCAAGGTTCACTTCGCTCTGGCGGCCGAAGAAGGTGGAGCTTGTGGCGCCGGTGCTGGAGTCAAAGCCGCTTTCCAGCTGGAAGCCTGCCATCAAACCGCCGCCCAGGTCTTCCTGGCCCTTGAAGCCGAAGCGGGAGGAGTTGTTGAACAGGCCGGTCTTGGACACATTGCCTTCTTTTTGGTGCTCGAACGTGGTGTTGACCCGGCCGTACAGGGTGACGCTGCTCTGTGCAAAGGCAGCAGACGTACCCACCAGGGCCAGCGCGGCGAGGGCGCAGCGGTTAATCGTTTTCATTAGCAAGGTTTCCTTAAATCAAATTTTGTTTGATGACAAATAATCACCGGCCAAAAACGCACAGGGGTGATGCTTTCGGGCCGTCGCTACAAGCAAGTTTGATGCCTGTGGTGATGTGATCGTTGCACTTTGCAACGGAGGGGGATGCTAATGGCCTATTTGTATGTCCGCCACAGGGGTAAACACCTTTTACCCGTGGGGGTGTTGGTGCTGTGCAACAAAGTGGAACATTTTTCCTGGAGCGCCCCGGCTGGGCTCTCGGGCGCTTCGTCGAGGCCGATGGTGCAGGCCCGTCCGGGCGAGCACCGATGCTGCGCACGGGGGCTCTGTGGCGGCAGGCCCAGAACGCGGCGTGTGGGTGGTGTAAGCCTGATCGCGTGCAGTTCCGACGATCAAGTCGTGACAGGCTTCAGAGATTTTGGGACCAATCAAATGCTCGGATGGATATGGTGCCCATCAGGAACGATATTTCTGAGGTGGCTAGATAATCGCTTCTACCAGGGCGCGGGCCATGGCGGGTGCTGTTGAGTATTTGCCGGTGTCGACGGATATATAGTTTCCGAATCTTTGAATGCCATATTCCGAACGGGAGTGCAGTGTGGAATCTCGGTCCGAAAGCACACCTTGCCCGACAGCAAAGACCCATCCGCCTTGAATGGTGGAGCGCTCCGCTTGCTCGCGAATTTGCGCTACCCACGGTAACAAGGATTGGAGATGGTCGAAAATGGAGTTTGGCAAGTTCTCCAAGTTCTGGGCAGTCAAATGAGGCTCCGGTGGTGAAATATCGGAGCTGTCCACGCGCAAGCCATCGGAATACCAGGAGAGATAAAAATCCCGCCCATTGTAATTTTTGATGTCTCCGAAGGGGCCGGTGGCAATGACCACGCAAGGCGTATGAACCGGTTCTTTGGTGCGCAAGAACAGTGACTGGCGGTATCTGTGTGACCAAACTCCCGTGGGCTCCAGCCCAGCAGTCCGGTCTATGGCCAATCGGCCTTGCCACAGCGAGTTGATGACGTAGTCGAATGGTCCAAAGATGCCTTCGGAAGTTTCAATTTCCCACTTGCCGTCGATTCCATCTTTTGCGGGGCGCACCGCCGTGATGCGGGTTTTCATAAACTGCTGGATCGATGCTTCTGCGTCCATCGCAGGTATGAATCGTTCTGCCACCCAATTGGTGTCAACGGATCTCTCAGGAGTCCGAAAGCCCGCAACAATATCTGTCGATGAGGTCAATCCAGCCAGTTCAGAAGTGCTCAGCGGGTGAACCCGACTGCCAGACGCATCTGCCAAGTATTGCGCCGCATCTGGGTGATTGCGTACACGCTCGACGACCTTCTCCATGTACGTCTTCATTTCTGCTGCAGATGTCACGGATTTGCGGTGACACAGGTACAGATCATCTTCGGAAGTGATCGCTGGAGCGAGGGATGTGCCGACCAATTCCTCGATCAAGGGGCGAAATTTGAGCCCGCCGGGAATGACACGGTCCGCAGTGCTCAGGGACGGATCTGCGCTGTAGAGGCAGCCTAAGTGGATTTTCCCTTCATTCCATCGGCTCGCTGCGCTGAATGGTTGCTCTGCCATATCGAAGACAGATACTTCGATTCCTTTGCGGGCCAGAAATATCGCAGTCGAACAGCCCATGATTCCGGCGCCAAGGATGGCAATTCGGGAAGTCTTTCGCATTTATATCAGTTCCAGGTGGATATATATGACTCTGGATCATACGGTTCGCTGGCCAATACCAATAGCACGGAATTCGAGACGAGGTAAGTCTGGCGGCACCACACGCCTGCGCCCAAAAGGAGGCCTGGCCCCGCTGGGGTGAGCGCCGTAGTGGCTTCTTCGTCCCCCTTTCTGAGCAAAAGGTCGATTTTCCCTTGCAGGCAAACCAACAGTTGTTCCCCACTGTGGTGGCCATGCTCCCCCCGGATGGAGCCGGCGGGGACGCCTGTTACGGTGAATACGCGGCGTGGCATGAACGGAAGGCGGTCGAAGTCGAGCGGTAGCAGGTCGCCACGCTCGTCTGAATGAATGGGGAGATCAACCAGGCGAGCTCGCCCTCCAAACCAGCTCGAGCGCGATGCCGGGTCGGTGGTATTTATCACTTGCCCTCGCCGAGTCGATCAGGATTATTGTGGTAGAGCCATCTTGCCAAGGGACTGGCAAGCGTAAGCTTCTGCTCAGTGGTAAGGCCGGAAATCCAGATTTCACGCATTATGGCCGCGTAAACTTCATAGATCTGGTGTTTGGAAAACTGCCAGCTTCTCGATAAGCTGCCAGGCTTGTAATACTTGTAGCACAAGGTTTGGGGAACCCGTGCGAATTCTCCCAAAAGGCTCATATGGAACAGCCAGGGCCAGTCTGCTGAAAACTCTCCAGCATGGTGTGTTTTGAGGCCGTTGATTTGCCGCGCTTGGCCGAGGCGGAAAAGCCCTCGATTGGGCACCCACCACTTATTATTTCCACTCATCATGAGAACACCCCGCTGAACCGGGTCACGAACGCCTTCAAGTTCGGTGAATACCCAGTGTTCTTCCGTTCCGTTGGTGTTTGTGAGGTGAACGTCCGAATAACTCATGACGACCTCTGGCCGTGCGTCAAGCACTTCTGCCAGCAGCGTGATGTAGTCAGGGTTCAGGATGTCATCATGAAATGCAAAAAGTACGTAATCAGCTTCGGCCTGATGGAGCAAAAAGTTGCAGTTGCCCACATACCCTAGCCGCTGCGATTGGCGGATTACTCGGAACCGAGCATCTTTCTGAGCATGGGCGATGCAAATCTCATAGGTCGAATCATTGCACTCATCGACAGAGACGATGACTTCCAGGTGGGGATAAGTCTGGGCTGAGAGCGAGTCGAGGGTTGCTTGAATGAACGCCGAAGACTGCCACGCCGGAACCAGCGCGGCCACTTTGGAGGGCTTTGAATGGGGTTGCATGGGTTTGTGAAGTGAACGCCAACGTCCAGTGTAGTGGGACTGAACAGCTGGGCGGGGCGGCAACCCGCCCCCATCCACTTCACGCCTGCTGTGTGCATGAATGCCGAGGCAGAGTGGGGGCTAAGTTGGGGCACGCCCACGGCGTACCCTCAGTGCGCTTGGGGCGCCCCTTCCAATCGTCAGAACCGGTACGTCGAAGTCAGCGTGTACGTCCGCGCCTGCCCATAGAAACAATCCCCTCGCGCCAGGCACTGCGTGATGTGCACCTTGTCCGCCAGGTTCACCACGTTGAAGGCCACGCGCCAGTCGCCTGCGTCATACGCCACCATGGCGTCGGCCAGCGTGGCGGCCGGGGTGCTGATGGCGCTGGTGCCGCTCCACTGCGAGCCGGTGTAGCGCACGCCAGCGCCCACCGTCCAGCCGCCACGGCCTTCGGCAGCAAAGCGGTGGCTTAGCCACGCTGATGCGGTGTGCTTGGGCACGCTGGCCACGGGTTGGCCCTGGTCGCCGGTGTTGCTGCGGGCGATTTTTGCGTCGGTGAAGGCGTAGCCCACGGTGAAGTCCCAGTTGCGCGCCAGGCTGGCTTGCACCTCGGCCTCAAAACCTTTGACCTTGACCTCGCCAATCTGCAGGCTGTTGAGTGGGTTGCCCGGGTCGGTGGTCTTGCGGTTCTTTTCGCGCAGCTGGTAGACGGCGGCGAAGGCGTTGATGCCCTGGCCAGGCGGCTGCCACTTCACACCGGCCTCCCACTGCTCTCCGCGCTGGGGCTTGTAGGGCGTCCCATAGGCGTCCACACCGCCCAGGGGCTGGAACGACTCGGAGTAGCCCGCATACGGTGCCCATCCGCCGTCCATCTGGTAGGTGACGCCAGCGCGTTTGGTCCAGGCCTTGTCGTCCACGGCCGCGGCGGGGCGGCCTTCGGTGTCGGTCTTGGCGTTGTCGTGGCGCAGGCCCACTGTGGCGGTCAAGCGGTCCCACTTGATCTGGTCCTGCACATAGAAGCCCAGCTGCTTTTGCTCCACGCTGGGCTGGCGCACCAGTTGCGACGCGGTGGGCGGCGTGAAGTTGCCGTACACGGGGTTGTACACGTCGATGGCGGGCGCCACGGCGCGCCAGGCCTGCTGGCCGGTGTGGTTGCGCTGCACGTCCAGGCCCGCCAGCAGTGTGTGTTCGGTGCTGCCTGCCTTGAGCTTGCCTTCCAGCTGCGTGTCGATCAGCAACATGCGGCCGGTGTTGATGTTCCACACTGCATCGCGCGCCACGGTGCGGTTGTCAGCGTTGAACACGGGGCGTGCGGGGCGGCCCGCAGCGGCGTTGGCGGTAAAGCTGGTGTAGATGGTGCGGTAGTCCACCTCGCTCACCGTGCGGCGCAGGTTCTGGCGCACGGTCCAGTCGGCGTTCAGGCGGTGGCTGAAGAGGTAACCCCATGAGTTGTTGGTGGTGTCATACGCATCCCAGCCCGGCTCGCTGATGAAGGTGTTGCGCGGGATCTGGCCGTACTGGCTGGGCAGCTGCGTGCCCTGCCACGGGAAGAAGCCGATGAGCGAGCCGCTCTTGTCCTTCTGGTGCAGGGCCTGCAGCGTCAGCGACGTGTCGGCATTGGGCTTCCACGTCAGCGATGGCATCAGAACCATGCGGTCGTCGCTCACATGGTCCACCTGCGAGCCGCTGTCGCGTCCCACGGCCACCAGGCGGTAGAGCCACTGGCCGTCCTTGTCCAGGGCGCCGGTCATGTCGGCCGCAATCTGCTTGCGGTTGTTGTTGCCCAGCTGCACCTGTACTTCGCGCAGCGTTTCGGCCTGCGGACGTTTGCTGGTGAGGTTGAGCACGCCACCTACGCTGCCCTGGCCATACAGCACCGACGTGGGGCCGCGCAGAAACTCCACGCGCTCCAGCGTGTACGGGTCGGGGCGACTGGTGTTGTAGGTGCCGTAGGTGCGCAGCAGGCCGTCCTGGTACTGCGACACCGTGCCGCCGCGTGCGGCAAAGCTGTCCACTCGGCTGTCGAAGTAGTTCGACACCGCCCCGGCCGTGTAGGCCGTGACCTGGCGCAGCGTCTGCACGCCCTGGGTTTCCATCTGGTCGCGGGTGATCACGCTGATGGCCTGCGGGGTTTCGATGAGCGGGGTGTCGGTCTTGGTGGCGCTCAGGGCGCGCTTGGCGACGAAGCCGGTGACGGGTGCGGTGGGGTTCTCCTGCTCGGCGCCCGCGCTCACGGTGACGGGGGCGAGGGCTTTTTCTGCCGTGGGTGCGGTGGGGGCTGTGGGTGTGGCCTGCTGCGCATGGGCGGCGCCGCACAGGGCAAGCAGGGCCGCGTGTGCGATGGCGGTGCGGCAAACGGTGATGCCAGATTGCATGGTGCTGTTTCTCCGATGGTTGAAAAAAAGGGGGGGCCGAAGGCCAGGCACGGCGCGTGGCGCGCCTGGAGTGCGTGGAGTGCCTGGAACGCTTGGCTTTGGGGCTGGCGATGGGATAGGCGCAGCCTTGGCGCCGGTCTTCAGAACGTGTAGTCCAGCGACACCTGAAGGCTGCGTGGCGTGCCGGGCACCACGGCGCCAAAACCGGCGGCGGTGGTGGTGCCGTCGATGTAGTAGCGGCGATTGCCCGCGTTCTTCAGGTTGGCCTGCAGCCGCACGCCGCCTGCAAACTGGTAGCCCACGGCCAGGTCCACTACGGTGTAGCCGGGCAGGCGCCACTTGTTGTCATTGGCGGTGAACTTGTCGCCCTGGTGCACCAGGCCGCCACCCACCCACAGGCCGGGCAGCTGGGGCAGGCGGTACTGCGTCCACAGCGATGCGGTGCGGCGCGTGGCCCGCTCAACGCGGTTGCCCACGTTGGCACCGGCCGTGGTGTCGGCCAGCACCTTGGGGTCGTGGACGCTGGCGTGGGCCGTCACCGTCCAGCCGGGCGTGATGCGGCCCTGCAGCTCCAGCTCGATGCCCTTGATGCGCTGGCGTGCGGTGAGCACCGAGTAGCCGGGGTGCGCCGGGTCGGTGGCGGGGGCGTTGGTCAGTTCCAGGTCAAACGCCGACACGGTGGTCATCAGGCGCTGGTCCAGCCATTCCTGCTTCCAGCCCACTTCCAGTTGTTTGCCCTCCGAGGGCGGGGCCGACTGCGCACCCCACACCAGCGTGCCCGAGTTGGCCTGGAACGAGCGCGCATGGCTGGCATACAGCATGGTGCCGGGGCGAAGTTCCCAGCTGATCGCCGCACTCGGCTGTGTCTTGCTCACGTCGGTGACGGGCGTGGTGTAGGCGTCTTTGAAGCGGTCGTGGCGCAGGCCCAGCAACAGGCCGAAATCGCCCAGCACCATCCGGTCTTGCACAAACACACCGGTGTTGCGGGCGTCGGAGGAGAGCTTGCCCACGCCCGTGGAGGCCACGGGTGGCAACAGGCCTGTAACGGGGTTGTAGAGGTCGATGGCGCCCAGGTTGCCTGTGGTGCGCGCGCCATAGAAGCCCGCAATGGCGCGCCAGTCCAGGCCTGCCAGCACCGTGTGCTTGACCGCGCCGGTCTGCAGCTGCGCGCGCAGTTCGGCCAGAGCCGTGTCCGACGTGTATTTTTGCCCCGGCGCCATCCAGTAGCCGCGCGCCACGCGGCCGTTGGTCACCGGGCCCATGGGCGACACGATGTTCACGTTGCGAAAGGTCTCGTTGCGCGACAGGTGCACGCGGCCTTCCAGCTGGTCCGAAAAGCGGTGCTGCAGCTCGGTGGAATAAAAGCGCAGATGGCCATCGGTTTTCAACCAGGGCTCGCCGTAGAACGCGCCCACCGGTAGCACGTCTGCGCTGCGTGGATTCTTGGGGTCGGGCACGGCCAAACCGGAGGTCGAAGTGCCGTCGATGCTTTGGGTCTCGGCCTGCGCGCGCCAGACGGTGTCGGGTGTGACCTGCCACTCCAGGCTGCCCGCGATGCCTTGCTTGCGCGGGATGTTGCCATCTACAAAGCTGCCGCCCCGGCTGGCGCCGCCGTCCAGGCGGTAGCGCAGCGTGCCGTCGGTGTTGAGCGGGCCGGTCAGGTCGAACTCGGCGCTGCGCCAGCCATAGCTGCCGGCGCCAATCTTCACGGTGCGCAGCGGATCGGCCTGGGGCCGCTTGCTCACGTAGTTGACGAGGCCGCCAGGCGCGACCTGGCCAAACTCCAGCGCGGCCGGGCCTTTGATGGCTTCCACCCGCTCGATGTTGAACAGCGGTGGGTCCAGCAGGTGGATGAACTTGGCGCCGTCGCGCAGGAAGTTGTAGGTGTTGTTGGCCCACAGCCCCCGGATGGAGAACTGCGAGTACGAGCCGTAGTACTCGCTGCGCGACGACACGCCCGAGGCATTGCGCAGCACATCGCGCTCGGTGGTGGCCATCTGCTGCTCCAGCAACGCGTTGTCGATCACGCTGACCGAGCGCGGCGTCTCCAGCACCGACAGGCCCAGGCGCGAGCTGCTTTGCGCGCGCCGTGCGGGCGTGGCGGCTTCGCCTGCCGTGGAGTCGATGACATCGACCTGGCGCAAGGAGGGGGCGGCTGCTGGAGCGTCGGAGGGTATAGGTGCGGGTGCTGTGCTGTTTTGCGCGAACGCGGTGCCGCACACAGCCAGCAGCGCGGCGTGCGCCACCGCGGTGCGCAAGAGATTGGGGTGAATCATGGTGCTATCGAATTAATAGCTGTCGGCGCTTTTACGTAAAGCTCTACAGCCCTTTTTGTTTGATATGAATGCCAGCCGCCCGAGCGTGCCAAGGCAGTACCACGCGCCGCGAGAGGGCGGTGGTTTGTACGGCTAGCAAATCGGCGGTGGCGGCAGCCGAGGCTCAGTGGGCCTTGGGCGGCTCGGGCAGGGCAGGCGACGCCATGCCGTCGGCCAGCACAAAGGTGAGCGTGGTCACGTAGCTGGCTTCGCCGTACTTCTCGCCTTGCACTTCGCCGGGGGTCTTGTCGCTGTGCTTGACCTCGGCCACGTACTGGCCCTTCCAGGGGGTGACGAAGGTCACCGTGCCGTCTTCACCGGCCTCGGCCTCGCGCGTCCAGCCCGACGGGGCGGCCAGCTGCACCTTGGCCTTGGGCAGCGGCGCACCCTTGTAGACCACCTTCAGCTCGCCGGGCTTGCCGGTGGGCACCAGGTCCAGCGGCGCGGTGGGTGCCACGGGCTTGGCCAGGCTGGCCACCCAGCGGGCCGAGGGCTGCCAGATCATGGCAGGCAGGTTGCGCTTGCTGCGGTCGATCAGCGGGTAGCTGGCGGCGGCGAACAGGGTGTCGGGCGTGCCCGTGGTGGTGTAGACAAAAGCGTCTTTGGCGAGCTGGCCTTCCACGCGCTGGGCGGCGGCACCTGCGCGTTGTTGTTCCAGTGCGGGCACACCCTTGAACTGGTCCAGCCGGCCGGGCGAGGTCTCGCGCAGGTTCTCGTTGAACTCGCCAAAGTGCAGGCGCGCCTGGCCGCCAGCGTTTTCGAGCCAGACCTGGTGGGCTTGGGCGGAGTTCACCGCGGTGAGGGCGCCGCAGGCCAGCAGGGCGGACAGCAGCGGGGCTTGGAGGCGTTGGTTCGAGGACATGGACGTTTTCCTTTCGGTGGTTTAGTGACAGCAAAAACAGCGGAGCGCAGTGCTCCACACCCCCGGCGCTACGGGGGAAAAATACTCATTTTTTGATAGCTGCCTGCGCTTGCTGGATAAGCGCTGGGTGGCTTATTGACCCTGAAATGGGTCTTGGCAGTGCCCGTGTGGCGCGGGTTGCCGCTCTAGAAGTCCACGCTCACGCTCAGCGACAAGGTGCGCGGCGCACCCACCACCAGGTAGCCCGAGCCGGGGTAGCCGCCGACTGAGGCCCAGTAGTTGCGGTTGGTCAGGTTGTCGATGCGGGCGCGCAGCGTAACGAGCTTGCCTTGCACTTCCGTCATATAGCGGGCACCCACGTCGAGCCGGTTCCAGCCGGGCACGCGCAGGGTGTTGGTGGCGTTGGCATAACTGGCGCCGGTGTGCACCCAGCGGCCGTCCACGGCCAGGCCCGGCACGCCGGGCACGTCCCATTCCGCCCCCAGGTTGGCTTGCAGCTTGGGCACACCGATGACGCGCTGGCCGTCGGTGGCGGCAGCGCCGGTGGTCTGCTGCTTGGCATCCAGCCAGGTCAGGCCGCCCAGCAGGCGCAGGCCCTTGGTGGCCTCGCCTTGCACGGCCAGCTCGATGCCCTGGTGGCGGTCCTTGCCGCTGGTGCTGAAGAGGTTGGCCGTGTTCAAAAACGCACGCGGCTTGGTGGTGGAGAACAGGGCCACGCTGCCGCCCACGCGGCCGGCGTCAAACTTGATGCCCACTTCCTTTTGTTTGGAGGCATACGGCGCCAGCATCTCGCCACGGTTGGCGGCGGTGCTGGGTGCGGTCTGGCCCTGGCTCAGGCCTTCCACATAGTTGGCATACACCGACAGGCCTTTGTCCACCTTGTAGACCGCAGCCAATAGCGGGCTGGTTCGGCTCTGGTCGTAGCGGTCGGTCTGCAGCCCGGTGCCGTAGTCGTAATTGGCGATCTCCATCTTCTGGTGGCGCAAGCCCACGGTGAAGAGCATGCGGTTGTCCATGAACGCCATCGTGTCACCCAGCGCAAAGCTGGACAGGCGCGTGCTGCCGGTGCGCAGGGGATTGGCCAGGTCGCCGCCCAACAGGGTGTTGGCGCTGAAGCCCGGCAGGTGGGTGGCTATGGGGTTGTAAAGATTGGTGGCGTGCGTGTTGCGCCAATCCATGGCGTAGGCGTTCTTCTTTTCGAAGTCGTAGTGCGACGCCACCGCCACCCATTCATGCCCCACGCTGCCGGTCTGCAGCTTGCCACGCAGGCCCAGCTCGCCGGTGTTCACGCTGTCCTTGCGGGTGTTGTCAAAGCGGTAGGTGGTGGCGGCGCCGCTGGCGGCGTTGGTCACCGTGAGGTTGGCCAGTGAATTGGCTTCTTCGCCACGGCGCGCGCCCGCCGCAGCCCAGGCCGTGGTGCTGGGCGACAGGTCCCACTCGCCACGCAGCGTGCCGAACACATCGCGTTCGTTGGAGTAGCTCCAGGGCTGGGCAAAGTTGGTCTGGTTGTCGGGCGCGCTCGGCACCGTGGTCACAGCGCTGCCCAGCGTGACGTTGGTGCGGGTGTTCTTGAGCCGGTGGTCCTGCCAGCCGATGTCGCCCGACAGGCGCACATCGCGGCTGCGCCAGTCCAGGCCCACGGCCAGCAGGCCGAGCTGCACGTCTTCGTGGTCCACCGCCGTGCCGCCGTTGCGGGCAGCAGCATTCACGCGGATCCCAGTATTGCCATCCGGGCCGAAGCGGCGGGCAATGTCGGCCGCCACCTGCGTCTGACCGCCGCTGGCCACGCCAAAGGTCACGCGGCTCAAGGGTTCGTTGGGCGCGCGCTTGGGCAGCAGGTTGATGCTGCCGCCCAGGCCGCCGCCGTTGGGGCTGGCGCCGTTCAAAAAGGCCGATGCGCCGCGCAGCACCTCCACACGCTCGAACAGTTCGGTGGCGATGTATTGGCGCGGCAGCAGGCTGTACAGGCCGTTGTAGGCCGTGTCGTCCGAATCGAGGATGAACCCCCGGATGAAGAACGCCTCCTGAAAATTGCCAAAGCCACGTGCCACGCGCACCGTGGGGTCGTTCTGCAGCACATCGCCCACGCTGCGGGCATGGCGGTCCTGGATCAGTTCGTTGGTGTAGCTGGTGATGGAAAACGGCGTGTCCATCGCGTCCTTGGTGCCCAGGATGCCCGCACGGCCCCCACGGGCCACCTGGCCGCCGGGGTAGGCGGGCGACAGGCCTTGCGCCGATGCGTCGGCGCTGGCGTTGACCGTGACGGTGGACAGGGTTTTGCCGTCGGGCTCGGTGCCGCTGGCCGTCGCTTGCGCCCAAGCGGCAGGCGCGCCCAGTGTGAAGAGCAAGGCGGCGGCCAGTGCGGCTGGGGTCAGGGTAGGGCGGCGAGGGGAATGGGAATTGCGCATGGCGTGGTGAAGGTGCGGGGAATTTTCAGAGTGGCGTGGCGTTGGCGTTGGTGCCCGTTTCGTCGGCATCGGTGTGGGGCTTGTCATGGGCGCGTTGTGCAGTGGCCTTTGGCGTGGTGCGCGGCCAGCAGGTCCAGCCCATCACCGCCACCGGAATGCCCAGACCCACCCACGACCACCAGTCGCCCCAGGTGTCGGACACCAGTGCCGTGATGAGGCCGGTGGTGGTCAGCACACCCATCACGAAGGGCCAGCCCCACAGCGACCAGAAAGGGCTCGCCTTCATGCGCGGCCCTCCGTGCTTGGCAGCGCGCCGCCAGTGCGTGCGGCAGCCGTTGGCGGCAGGCCGGTGTGGCCGTGCACGGTGGCGGCCGCCGTGGCGGTGCTGCTGGTACTGGCGTTGCTGGCGCTGCCCGCCTGCGCACCTTTGCGCAGCCACAGGTATAAGCCGCTGCCCAGCACCACGATGGTGGCAATGTCGAGCAACGCCCAGAGGATCTTCATCGGCATGCCACCGTAGTCGCCAAAGTGCAGCGGCTGCGAAACCAGCAGCGCCGTCAGGTACCACGGTAGCTGGGGCGCTGCAGTGACCTGCGCCGTGCGCGCATCCGCCAGCACGGGCTTGAGCAGGCGCGAGGTGAGCGGCTCGTTGCCACGCAGAAAAAACGTGTTGTGGTGCGGGCTGGAGAACGCTGTGCCCGGGAACGCAATGAACGACAGCTTGGTGCCCGGCGCCTGGGCCTGCGCCACCTCCAGCGCTTGTTGCAGCGGCCCGCGCTCTGCGGCGGGCACGATGGGCTGGCCCTCATAGGGCTTGAGCAGCACCGACAGCTGGTCGTACTGCCAGTACTTGATGAGCAGATCGGCCCACGTGTTGATCATGCCTGTGCCGCCCACCACAAATGCCCACACCAGCGTGACGATGCCCAGCAGGTTGTGCAGGTCCAGCCACTTCACGCGGGTCGAGCGATCACGCCGCACCTCGCCAAACGCGAGCTTGCGCATGAACGGCGCATACAGCACCACCCCCGTGACGATGGCCACCAGCAGCAGCAAGCCCATGAAGCCCAGAAACAACTTGCCCGGCAGCCCTGCAAACAGGTCCACATGCAGCTTGAACATCACGTACATGAAGCCCTCGTCAAACCGTGGCTGCGCCAGCACCTGGCCCGTGCGCGCATCGACCGCCACGGAGCGGAAATCGTCCGTGGGCGCCGGTGTGGGCGTGAGCGTGACGAACCACACGTTGTCATCGTCCTCCGCATGTGATGCGAACTGCACCACCCGCTTGGGGTGCAGCGCCTGCGCAGTAGCCAGCACCTTGTCGAGGCTGGCACGCGGCGTGTTGGCGGGCATGTGAGGTGCCTCGACCTCGGTGCCCAGCAGGTGGCCAATTTCGTGGTGAAAGATCAGCGGCAGGCCGGTGATGCACAGCAGCAGCATGAAAACGGTGCACACCAGGCTGGACCACTTGTGGGTCCAGCTCCAGCGGCGCAGGGCGGTGGGGCTCAGCATGGTGTGGAGGAAGGGTGGCAGTGGCCGGCCGCGCGCACGCTCGCACCGGCTGCCCACAGCGTGGGGGCGGCAATGGCTGCAGCAGGGGACGTGAAGAAGTGGTTAAAGCCAGACAACCCGATAACGTCGAAAAACGGTGGGTGCTGGCTGCAGCCTTAGAGCGGGTCTAAGCGGGAGGCTGTGGCTTGCGGAAACTGAATTTTACATTGCAAATGGGAATTATTACTATCTTCCTGGATTCGTTCCCGCGGCAGTGTTTGGCCCGTGCAACACCTGCAAGCGCCCCTGCACAGTTGTGGACGGCTTGCCCATGTCGCTGCGCCTGCCGTGGCTATAGTGCGCGGGCGCGTCCACAAGGGCGCTTATCCGTCGCTACTACAACACTGGGCCTTCACGCCGCAAAAAGACACCTCGATTTATGAAAAACTGCTTTGCCCTGTGCGCCATCGCACTGGCTGGCTGCGCTTCGCAGTACCAGCCCAAACCCACCGACGACAGTGCCACGCTGAAGATCGTTGGCAACAACGCCAACTTCTTCACTGAGGCTTACGAGAGCGAAGATTGCTCGCCCCACAAGGACGGCATCCGGCTGGCGACCTTCAGTGGAATGACGAAGGACGTGGACAACCCCTCCGTGGGCAAGACCGTGCAAATCCCGGCGGGCAAACCCTTTGTTCTGTCGCACTACTACATCGACGCGCGCGTGGCGCAAAACCGCATCTGCCGGGTGACCGTGGCGTTCACTCCGGAGCGCGGCAAGAGCTATCAGACGTACTTCCAAGTCGAGCCGGATGTAAGTAGCTGCGACACAGTGGTGTCCTCGGCCAGCGGCAATCCTTCGGTGAACGTGCCTTCGTTCAAGTACGGCCGCAACCTCTGCGTAGCCGGTGAAAACCACGGCCCTGTCTCGCGCAAGGCCACACGGCTGAATTGGAAGGTGGAGTGGCAGCGCGCACCTGCACGCTGATATGTGGCCGGCGAGCCCAGCTTGCTGGCTGCGCAGTACCGCGCCTTGAGCGCGCCGTCATGCGGCGCAGCTCGTTGTAGAAGTTAGGGCCTGGGCTGGGGTTGCAGGCGCAGGGTGCTTCTACTTCCCTGCCTTTGAGATTTCCATTGTGCCGAGCTCACGCTGGCTCGCATGGAAATCGTCTTGCCCAGCACAGCATACCCAGTCTCAGCCTGGCAGAGCGGTCGGGTGCAGTGCGAGAGTGTCTCGCGTGCAACCGGCTCAAGGTGCATGGCAACCTCAGCGCAATGACCGAAACGGCATCTGGGGCGCCAGCACCGGGAACGCACTTCAGTCCTATGCCCAGCAAAATCATGCACCTCCACAAAACGTCTCAGCCAGGACTTGAGCAAAAGCTCATCGCCATGGTGCGCTCTTCAACCTGCTTGATGGCCGCGCTGATGGCAGTCCGCTCTCTGGGTTTGAACTCGTGGTGCGTTGGTGCGGGCGCCGTACGGTCTCTGGTGTGGGATGTCCTGCATGGGTTTGAAACGCCTTTGCAACTGCAGGACGTAGATGTCGTGCACTTCACCAGCGAAGCGCTCGGTCCGCAATCCGATGCCGACCTCGAAAGCCGCCTCCGCGCGCTCATTCCGGCAGTGCAGTGGGAGGTCACCAACCAGGCCACCGTGCACCGCTGGTTCGCAAACCGCCTGGGCCAGGTGGTCCCTGCACTGGACTCGCTGGAAGAAGGTGTGTCAACCTGGCCAGAGTTCGCGACCTGTGTGGGCGTCTACCTGAACCAAGACGAATCGATTGGTGTGGTGGCCCCGCATGGGTTGGACGATCTGTTCGGGCTGCGCGTTCGGCACAACCCGCTCAGAGCGAGCTTCTCTGTCTACCAGCAACGTGTGGAGTCGAAGCGGTTTGCCGAGCGCTGGCCACTGCTTTCCATCGACGCAGCGCCCTGACGGTTTTTTCGCACACAGAACACCAGCGACGCGTGACGATGCTGACGCAATGGCCCATCGGCACATTCGCAGGTGCTTCCGTTTTGCTTCAGATTTGATAGCTGCCAGCGCTTATATCCAAAGCGCTGGCGGCCAATCTGGCGTCAAATCATGCGCTGCGACTTGCTGGCTGCATCAAAACCGCGTGCGCAGCGTCACCTGCACCGCGCGCGGCGAGCTGGGCAGGATCAGGTTGTCGTTGCTGCCGTGAGCCGACACGTAGTACTTGCGGTTGGCCAGGTTCTTGATGTTCACGTCCACATCCCACTGGCCCAGCGTGTACTGCAGGGCCGCGTCCAGCGTGGTGTAGCCGGGCAGGGTGACCAGGTTGGTCAGCGAGGTGAAGCGCGCACCCACGTAGTTCACGCCGCCGCCCACGCGCAGGCCGTGGCCTAGGTCTTTCATGGCCCACAGGAAGGCGGAGTTGCGTGGCGTGAGTGCGGGCACCTTGCCTTGGGCGGCGATGGCGGCGGTGGGCAGCTGGGTGGAGGTGGTGGTGGCCAGTGACTTCGTCATGCGGCCGTCCAGCCAGGCGTAGCCGGTGCTCACGTCCCAGCGGCCGGGCAAGCGGCCGTTGGCGGTCAGCTCCAGGCCGTTGGTGCGCTGGGTGCCCACGTTGATCTGGCGCCCGGGGTTGGCGGGGTCGGTGTTCTTGATGTTGGTGCGCTCCAGGTTGAAGAGCGCGCCGGTGACATTGAGGCGGCCATCGAGCAGGTCGAGCTTGACGCCGATTTCCTTGTTCTCGGTGATCTCTGGTTCGGCGCCGGTGTTGCCAGCGGCCAGCGCAAACGCTTCGGCCGAGGGCTGGAAGGATTTGCTGTACGACACGTAGTACGACACTACATCGCTCGGCTGCCACACCAGGCCCGCGCGAGGGCTGAACTTTTTGTCGGTGCGCGAGAGCGTTGCGAGCTTGCGGTCGAACGTGGTCTCTTGCCCGAAGACGTCGTAGCGGGCGCCCACCAGCGCCTTCCATTGGGGCGCCAGCTTGATCTGGTTTTGCCAGTACAGCGCTGCCGTGTCTTGCGTGGTATGGCTGGGGATGGCGTTGTCGGCGTTGTAGTTGGCCGCTGGGATGACGGGGGCTGCAGCGATGGGGTTGAAGATGGACACGCGGTCCGCACCGCCAGAGACGGATTCAGAGCGCTTTTTCTGCTGGCCCAGCTCCACGCCCATCAACCACTCTTGCTGGAAGTCGCCGAGCTGGTTGCGCCAGGTGACGTCGGTCTGGTTGATGAAGCCTTTTTCGTCGCGCAGGATGAAGGCCCGGGAGCGTCCCACCGTCAGGTTCACCGGGTCGGTGGTGCCGCCGGGCAGGGTGTTGTAACGGTCCAGCGCGTAGTCGTACAGGCGCGTGACGTTGCGCACCGACCAGTCGTCGTTGAAGCGGTGGTTCAGCGTGGCCGCGAACGACTGCATGGTGCTGGTGGTGGTGTCGTCCTGCGCTGCGTTGCTGGAGCCGTAGTAGGTGCTGGCGGGCACGTTGACGGGGCGGCCATTGAGCGCGGGAATGCCGAAGTCCGTCAGACGCTTGTCGCGCGCGTTGGTGTACTGAAGCAGCAGGTCGGTCTGCGCCGCGAGCTTGAGCGCGAGCGACGGCGCGAAATTGTGGCGCTTGACGAACTGCTGGTCGCGGTAGCTGCCGGAGTCCTCCACGGCGGCGTTGATGCGGAAGGCGGCGGTGTCGCTGATGCCCACATTCACGTCGGCCGTGGCGCGGCGGTAGTCGAAATTGCCCAGGCCCAGCGATGCCTCGCCAGAGGTCTCGCCAAACTTGGGCTTCTTGGTCACGCGGTTGATCAGGCCACCCGACGATCCGCGCCCGTACAGCACTGCGGCAGGGCCCTTGAGCACTTCCACACGTTCGATGTCGGCCAGGTCTCGGAAGTACAGCGCGTCGTCGCGCACGCCGTCCACAAACTGGTCGGCAATGGCGGTGAAGCCCCGGATCACCACCTGGTCGCGCTGGCCGTCGCCGTGGCTCATGGCCACGCCGGGCACGTTGCGCAGCGCGTCTTCCATGGAACGCGCACCCTGGTCGCGCAGGAGCTGCGCGGGCACCACGTTCACGGCCTGGGGCACATCGCGCAGCGGCGCGCTGCCCTTGGTGGCCGTGCTGGCGGCGGCGGGCGAATAGCCGTCGTCGTCCGCGCTGGATTGCACGGTGACCTCGCCCAGCGTCTGCGGCGTGGTCTGCGCAACTGCAGCGGGCGGCGCCGTCGTCTGCGCCAGTGCCGTGCCACACAGCGTGGCAAGCAGGGCGGCCACCAGCGGGTGGAGGCGATAGGGGGTTGGTGTGTAAGCGTGCATGGTTTTCCTTGGAGTGAGCGCAACGCGGTTGGCGAAAAGCCCTTGCACCTCGTGGCCTGGCGCGCGCCGTAAAGGCCCGCTGTCTGGGATGTGGTGGGGCCGTGAAAACAGAAAAGCGAGATCGAGCCCGAGCGGGCTCAGCGCACGGCTGCGGGAGCGTGGAGCCTGGCCATCACCACCCCAGCGCCCGCGCCAGCAGGCCCGCCAGCAGGGCGGCGCCAGCCAGTTCGGGCGTGCGCCGGGGCTGCCAGGTGACGGTGGCCGTGACCGCCACGGCGGCCACCGACAGGGCCACGGACCATGCCGTTACGCCCAGGGATGCAGGCACGCCCCCCGGCGGGTGCGCCGCTGCCAGCCACAGCGAAAGCACCAGCAGCAGCCAGCCCGAGCGGCGCAACGCCACCAGGCGGCGCGCGGCGCCTTCCTGGCCCAGGGCGTCTTCATGGTGGCGATCCATGCCCAGCGCAATGGCCGACCAGGCGGCAAAGCACAGAAGAAAGGCAGACATGGCTCAGGCTCCCGAGGTGGAGGTTTCGGTGGGCGCCCCGGGCACCGACGGGGCGGGCCGCGCATTCTTTGCAGGCGCACCGCGACGGGGTACGCGGCCGGGGCGCACGCGCCACGCCAGCCAGCCCAGCAGCAGCCCGGTGGCCAAAAACGACAGGTCCATGCTGGCCCACACCCATTCGCGCGCGGGCAGGCTCACGCCCAGGTGGGTGTGTGTGGTAAACGCGTTGATCAGCGGCAGCGCGGCCCACACCAGGCCCGCAGCGGCCAGCGGCACCGTCCAGCCCAGGCGGTGCGGGCGCACCACCGCGCAGGCCAGCGCCCATAGCAGCGTGATGCCCCAGGCGCTGAAGAACCAGGCCAGCTCTGCATCCGCTCGGCCCTCGATGCCCACAGGGATCAGGCGGTTGGCGGCCAGATACATGCCACACGCCAGCGGCAGCCCGGTCAGTGTCGCGATGTTGATACCAGCCACCAGGCGCTCGCCAAACGGCGCTTTGGGGTGCGCAGCGGGCGCGGTGCTGGTGGCGGTGGCTGCCCCTTTGCGGCTGGCCTGTGTCTGCGACTTGGCGCTGCGCTTGACCGACCACAGCACCATGCCCGTGGCAATCATCAGGCTGCCCAGCACCCCAAAACCGAACAGCGCCCAGCGCAGGCCCACATCGGCAAACCGCGCCATGTGCAGGCCATACAGCACGCCGTAGGTCTTGACGGCGGGGCTGGTGGCGTCGGCATGGTCCAGCCACTCGCCGGTGGTGGCATCAAACAGCAGGCGCGGTGGGCGGTACTGCAGGCGGTCGCCTTCGTGGCGCGTTACCTCCACCACGGCGCGGCCGTTGGCATCGCGGCGCGCCTGCACGCTGCCGATGCGCCCGCCCTGCCAGCGGGTGGTGGCCGCGTCGATGATGGGCTGCAGGGTGATGGCGGGCAGGGGCTCCACCTTGTCGCCCGCACCCCGGCGGGGACGGCTTTCGGGCTTCTCGCCCTGCAGGTCGGCAAAGTACGCGTTGGAGTCCACGCCTTTCTCGTTCTTGTAGTTGGCGGCAATGCCTGCGGGCATGTACAGCGTGTGGAAGATCATCAGCCCGCTGAAGGTGATCATCAGATAGAACGGCAGCACCAGCACGCCGCTGACGTTGTGCGCATCCAGCCAGGCACGCTGCCCGCCCTTGGCAGGGCGGAAGGTGAAAAAGTCCTTGAAGATGCGGCGGTGCGTGATCACGCCGGTGATCAGCGCCACAAACATCAGCATCGTGGCCACGCCCACCAACCAGCGGCCTTGGATAGTCCAGCGGCCTTTTTGCGCGGTGCGCAGCTCGAAGTGAAAGCGGTAGAAAAAATCACCGCCCATGGTCTGGCGCGCCTCGATGGGCTCGCCCGTCTGCGGGTTCATGCGCAGCGTTTCAAAGCGTCCGTTGCCGGTGCCGCGCCAGAGCATGTTGACGGCTGGGTCGCGGTCATCGGGCAGGTGCAGGATCCACTGGGTGACGTCGGGGGCCTTGCGCACTAGCGCGTCCACGGACTTCTGGGCCACCTGCGCATCGGCCGCGTCGGTGCGCGGCAGCCCGTGCATCTCGGGCCGCATCCACAGGTTGAACTCGTTCTTGAAGAATGACAGCGTGCCCGTGAGGAAGATCGCAAACAGTAGCCAGCCCAGGATCAGCCCTGCCCAGGTGTGCAGCCACGACATCGCCTGGCGAAAGCCTTCGCGGTCGGCGCTCTTACGCACGGTGGAGGTCGCTGTTGTCATTGCGTTCCCCTCATCCATTGCGGCGCCATGACGCACGCGCCCAGTGCCAGGGCGGGCAGCAGCGTGCCGCCCCAGGCGCCCCAGGCCGTGCGCGCATAAAACGCCCATCCCGCCGCCATGGCATAGGCCAGCCAGGCCAGCATGGTGGCGGTCAGCACGGCCTCCACGCGCGGCATCCACAGCGCCAACACCAGCGAAAGCGCAGCGGTGAACCCTGCCGCCAGCGCATAGCCGCCAGCGATGGCCGCCATGGCGCGGGAGGTGATGACCAGGCGGTAGCGCCAGTCAACGCGGGCCGCCTTCATGGCCGACCTGCGGCGGCACCCAGGGCGGTGCGGCCTTCAAAAAAGGAGAGAAGCAGAACTCCTGCAGAGCAGGGGCTGGCGGTGCTGCGCGGCATCAGAAAGGCTCCAGGCAGTAGGTGTCGTACGGCAAACGTACAAACGCTGGCTGCAGCGGCGGAGAGCCCGGCTGACTGGCTGGCTAGGTGTTAAAGGGAATCACGGGACCTGCCCTTGCAGATCGGGATCTGCAAGAAGGAATGGCCTCGGTCGTAAGAACGCATTCTACTTTTGTTGAGAAGCATTCGCATTTATAAAAATGCTATTTGCGCTGGTTTGATGTGTGCTTGCAACAGCTTGTGACATGGGGGTAGGGCTGTGCTTCGCAGCCCCGTGCAATCGGGGGAGCTTGGTTATAGCGTGGGCACAAAAAAACGGGCCTCGGCCCGTTTTTTGTTGTTCTTCTTGGTACTTTTCGTGGAGCGCTCTGGCGCAGTCTTGGCGTTACTCCACGTCACCCATCTGCGATTGCAGGTAGTTCTGCAGGCCCACCTTGCCGATCAGATCGATCTGGGTTTCCAGGAAGTCGATGTGCTCTTCGGTGTCGTCCAGGATTTTTTGCAGCAGGTCGCGCGAGACATAGTCACGCACCGTTTCACAGTGGGCGATGCCATCCTTGATGGTGGCCTGGGCGCCTTGTTCGGCGCGCAGGTCGCAGGCCAGGATCTCTGGCACGTCTTCGCCGACCTGGATCTTGGCCAGGTCCTGCAGGTTGGGCAGGCCATCCAGCGTGAAGATGCGGTCCATGAGCCAGTCGGCATGCTTCATCTCGCCGATGGATTCCGAATACTCCTTCTTGGCCAGCTTGTCGAAGCCCCAGTGCTTGAGCATGCGGTAGTGCAGGAAGTACTGGTTGATGGCCGTGAGTTCGTTCTTGAGCTGGGCCTGCAGATGGCCAATGACCTGTGCGTCACCTTTCATGGGGACTCCTTGTTGTGTTGTGTTGATTCGGCCCCGATTGTCGTGAGCCATATCAACACGCGCAAGGCATATCCCTGCTAGAGCGCGCTGGCTGCGTGTGAGGTTGATAGGCGTTCGCGTTCACCCCGGCTGACCCCATCCGGCCCGGTAGGCCCGATGGGGATACGCAGGCCGTGCGCGGTGCTATTGTGCGGCGCGTGGCGCGGCCGCCTGTGTGCCCATGGCGGTTGCGGCTGCAGACGATGGCGCCGTGCGCCGCTCACGCCAGTGCGCCAGGCCCAGCCATACCGTGGGCACCAGCACCAGGGCCAGCGAGATGGCCTGGGCAATGGTGCCTTCGGCCAGGTCTTCGGTGGCCGCATGCCAGTAAGCATTGTCGATGCCGGGTATCGCTGCGCCTTCGGTGAACTCATGGAACGCATACACCACCAGTTGCACCGCAAACACCGCCATGAACCACGACGTGACCCGGAAGAACCGCGCAAGGTTCACCGCGCGACCGTAGCGCGTCCAGGCCCAGGCGATGGCAATGGCCAGCGCCAGGCCCGCCAGGCCGCCCCAGGCCATGTAGCCCAGCTCGGCGCTGCGGGCCAGGGCGGCGAGCATGGTGGCGGTTTCCACGCCTTCGCGGCCCACCATGAAGAGGGCAAACAGGAACACCGCCACCCAGGCGCGCGGGCCTTCCAGCACACTGGCGCGGTCCATGCGCTGGGCAATGTCCTGGCCCATGCCTTGGCCCGCACGGTGCATGTGCACCACACACCAGGCCACGGTGGCGGCAGCCACCAGCGCCATGCCACCCTCGGCTGCGGGCGACAGCGCACCCACCTGCGAGAGCACCCAGCCCAGCACCAGCGAGAGCAGGGCTGCCACGCCCACGCCCGCGCGCAGTGGCAGCAACAGGTGCAGGCGCCCGGTCTTGCGCAGGTACAGGGTGGCAATCGCCACCACCAGCAGGGCTTCCAGCCCTTCGCGGAAACAGATCAGAAGTGTTTGGAACATGGTGTTTGAGGTCTTTGCTATAAATTTATGAGCTGCTTGCGCTTATCAATAAAGCGCTGCAGGCCGTTTTGACCAATATTTCAGAGGCGTCGAGCTTTGGCTGGCCCACTGCAGCAAAGTGGCATGGGCGGCGTTGCTGCAGTGCGGTAGATGATAAAACTAAACGCGAATCAGTTGTATTTAAATGTTTGATATGCCGCAAGGGTTGACCGGGTGGGCGGTGGTTCTTGCAGCGGCTTCCTTGCGGTCTTTTGGGGGTTTAAAAGGGGGCAAAATGCCCGCCCCGGCCTGAGGGCAGGGTGTCACTGTATAGTCACAGGCAATTGATTCAATCAAATCAATTAATTGGATTGATGGTCTCGAAAGGCCTAGACTTCAGTCCTGTTCAGTTAACCAACCACTAAGGAAACAGCAATGTCCCTGATCAATACGCAAGTTCAGCCCTTCAAGACCACCGCTTTCGTCAACCGTGACGGCAAGGGTGAATTCATCGAAGTGACCGAGCAGTCCCTCAAGGGCAAGTGGTCCGTGCTGATCTTCATGCCCGCAGCTTTCACCTTCAACTGCCCCACCGAAATCGAAGACGCTGCCGACAATTACGCTGAGTTCCAGAAGGCCGGCGCCGAGGTCTACATCGTGACCACCGACACGCACTTCTCGCACAAGGTGTGGCACGAAACGTCGGACGCCGTGGGCAAGGCCAAATTCCCCCTGGTTGGCGACCCAACGCACCAGCTGACCAACGCTTTCGGCGTGCACATCCCTGAAGAAGGCCTGGCACTGCGCGGCACGTTCGTGATCAACCCCGATGGCGTGATCAAGACCCTGGAAATCCACTCCAACGAAATCGCCCGCGACGTGTCGGAAACCCTGCGCAAGCTCAAGGCTGCCCAGTTCACCGCCGCCAACCCTGGCCAGGTCTGCCCCGCCAAGTGGAAGGAAGGCGCCAAGACCCTGACGCCTTCGCTGGACCTGGTCGGCAAGATTTAAGAAGGTGTGAAAGAGCCCGCCATGCCCGCTCGTCCCGCAAAAACGCGCACCCTCGTCGTTGCAAATGCTCGCCATAGCCCAAGCTATGCCTGCGCTTTGCGCCTAGACGGAGCACGTTTGTGCGGCCCGCTCTGGCACGCCGGGCCCCTTCCCACCTTCTAGCCGCTTTTCTCGGCCTCTGAAGCCGGACAGCGTCATGGCGCCTGTGCGCCGTGCCGTCCGGCTTTTTTACGCCCGGAGTTTGACCGGCAGGCTTGATCCGAACCACGCTTGCCATCACGCTCCCCACATACAACTCCAAATTCAAAGGACACCACCATGCTCGACGAACAACTCAAGACCCAACTCGCCGCCTACCTGGAGCGCGTGCAGCAGCCGTTTGAGCTGGTGGCATCCCTGGACGACAGCGAGACTGCGCGCGACATGCGCGAGCTGCTGACAACCATCCAATCCCTGCGCAGCGACAAGATCACCCTGCGCACCGACGGCAACGATGCGCGCAAGCCATCCTTCAGCCTGCAGCGCGCGGGCGCCACCAACAGCCTGCGTTTTGCCGGCCTGCCCCTGGGCCATGAATTCACCTCGTTGGTGCTGGCCCTGCTGTGGACGGGCGGCCACCCGCCCAAGGTCGAGCAGGACGTGATCGATTCGATCAAGGCCCTGGATGGCGACTTCAACTTCGAGGTCTACATGAGCCTGACCTGCCACAACTGCCCGGACGTGGTGCAGGCGCTGTCGCTCATGGCCATCGTCAACCCCAAGATCAAGACCACCGTCATCGAAGGCGGCGCCTTCCAGCAGGAAGTGACCGAGCGCGAAATCATGGCCGTGCCCATGGTGTTTTTGAACGGCCAGGTCTTCGGCTCCGGCCGCATGTCGATTGAAGAAATCGTCGCCAAGCTCGACACCGGCGCCGCCGCCCGCGAAGCCGCCAAGCTCAGCGCCAAGGCACCGTACGACGTGCTCATCGTCGGTGGTGGCCCTGCTGGCGCAGCAGCCGCGGTGTACGCCGCCCGCAAAGGCATCCGCACCGGCGTCGCTGCCGAGCGCTTTGGCGGTCAGGTCAATGATACGCTGGCGATTGAAAACTACATCTCGGTGCTCGAAACCGACGGCCCCAAGTTTGCCGCCGCACTCGAAGCCCACACCCGCGCCTACGGCGTGGACATCATGAACCTGCAACGCGCCGACAAACTCATCCCCGCGGCCGAGCCAGGTGGCCTCATCAGCGTGCAAATGGCCAACGGCGCCACGCTGCAGTCCAAGACGGTGATCCTGTCCACCGGCGCCCGCTGGCGCAATGTCAACGTGCCCGGCGAAGCCGAGTACAAGAACAAAGGCGTGGCCTACTGCCCGCACTGCGACGGCCCGCTGTTCAAGGGCAAGCGCACGGCGGTCATCGGCGGCGGCAACTCGGGTGTCGAGGCTGCCATCGATCTGGCTGGCATCGTGGCCCACGTCACGCTCATCGAGTTTGCCGACCAGCTCAAGGCCGACGCCGTGCTGGTCAACAAGCTCAAGAGCCTGCCCAACGTGACCATCCACACCAACGCGCAGACCACTGAAATCACCGGCGCCGACGGCAAGGTCAACGGCCTCAAGTACAAGGACCGCGCCACCAACGTGGAGCACCTGGTGCCGCTCGAAGGCGTGTTCGTGCAGATCGGCCTGGTGCCCAACACCGAGTGGCTCAAGGGCACGGTGGAGCTGTCCAAGTTCGGCGAAATCATCGTCGACTCGCACGGCCGCACCAACATCCCCGGCGTGTTCGCAGCGGGCGACTGCACCACGGTGCCTTTCAAGCAGATCGTGATTGCTGCGGGCGACGGATCGAAGGCGGCGCTGAGTGCTTTCGACCACCTGATCCGCATGCCGGTGGTGGCTGCGGCCGAAGGCGCCAAGGCTCCCGAAGCGCAGCGCGAAGCCGTGGCAGCGTAGGACGGGGCAGGGCGGGGGGTGAGCTGGTTAGGGCCAGTGCTTTCGAGGCACACCCCAACTCCCCTCTCCCCTCGTGGGAGAGGGGTCGGGGGAGAGGGGTGCCCGCATTCCCTCTGCGCCAGTTTCCCCCCTCTCCCCAACCCTCTCCCGCGAGGGGAGAGGGGGGCGTGCAGGGGGCATTTCAAGCAAATCGGCTTCTCGCGCTTGATCGTAAGGCGCTAGCAGCTATCAAAATAAGAGCGACTGGATGTTTCGGCATCCAGTCGCTTTGCTTTTGGTGCCGATCATGGAGGCATGGAATCGTCAAGTCAGTGGCACGGTGGAGAGGGTTCTCATCCACTTTCGCCGGAGTTCGCGATAGTTTGCTACAGCGTGGCCGTTGCCCACATCACCTCGCCAGCTCGGCAATGGACTGAATGTGAAAGTCTGCGGCTACGCCAGGCGTGCTGGTGCCTACCAAGCAGGTGGTCATGCCCAACTTTCTGGCCGGAATAATGTCGCTCTCCAGGCTGTCTCCCACAAACAGCACCTCATCCGGAGATGCGCCTGTGGCGTCGAGCGCCGCAAGAAACGGCCGCGCGGATGGCTTGATGGCGCCGACCTCTGTGGAGAAGATGGCGGTGGCAAGAATGGGGGCAACACCACTCGCTACCAGTTCTTCCTTCCAACAATGCGACGGCGCCCACACGTTGCTGACAATGGCGACAGCACTTTGTTCTGCGACAGAGCGCAGTGCAAGAGCGGCCCAAGCTGGCACTTTGCCGACCTCGTGCCTCGCAATCGTCATGGCGATCGCTTCATGCTCGCTGGCGGGAACCCCGGAGTGGGTGGTGATGAAGTCGGCCAAGGAAGGGAAGCACTCCACCAGGCGAGGATCCTCATAGTCGCGCAGAAAGGCTGCGTAGCATGCGCTTACCGCCGATTGCACGTCAGCGAACGACAGGCTCCCGCCACCGACCGCACGATAGCTGGTGTAGTAGTCCTGCAGCGGGTCGAACCGATCCCCTCCGAACATGAAGGTGCCATTCATGTCGAAAAGAACAGCCCGGTAGCCTGCAATGTCTGGAGGCTTTGCTTGACGCATAGATGACGCAGGCTTAATCGGCCATAGACGGGCTGTTGCTGACCCGATGGACCTCGGCAAGGATCATATTGACTGGCACTTGCTTTCCTTTGCTGTAAACGCCTGCTTGTCATGGCGATTGAAGCCCGCCGATTCATAAAACTGGAAGGTCGCCTCATCCTTCCTGCCGGTCATCAGCATGACCTTGTAGCAGCCTTGCGACCAAGCAAACGACAGAGCCTCAGCGAGTACTGCCTTGCCATACCCCCGATTGCGATGTGCTGCATGGGTCACGACGTTTTCGATCAAACCATAGGGCTTGCAGCCACGGGTCAGATTCGGAACCACGGTGATGGTGCAGCTGCAGATGAGCTTGTCAGCCACGTAGACCCCGAAATATCGGTAGCGTGGGTTGCTCTGTAGTTCTCGCCAGATGGCTTCAACCGTTGATGCTCCCGGCAATGGGTCGTCATCTTTGTGAAGGTGTTGATACAAGTCCAGGAGGCTGTTCAATTCCGAGGGGTCAATTCGGCGAACTTCCATGCGCTCCTCCTTTGAGTTGTGTGGGTATGACGATTGCGGCATCCAGGAGATCGCTCATGAGTACGCCAAAGGGTCGCTGCGAGATGTTGCCATAGGCCGCGCCCGCCACATCGGGCTTGTTAAGAGTTGCCGCATGGGGTTTTAAATTGTTGCTATTGAGAATTATTATCATATAATTTCATCCCATCAGCCAGCCACAATGGCCCATGCTTCTGCCCGCAGAAGCCAAGGCCGTCTGCATGGAGCCAGCTCTGTATTCGTTGTCGTTTCAGAGAAGGACTCCCCTCCGTGGCGCAGGCATTCCGTTCCCCTTCGTTTTCTCCCCGGCGCGCGCTGGCGCACCCCTCCGATCAATGGCTGCAAGGCCGTCTGCGGCCGCTTGCATGGCTGGTGGCCTGTGCGTGCGCCGCCATCGGCAACGCGCATGCGCTAGATGCGGCCCAGTTGGTGGCTGCAGCGCCGCAGCTCAAAGAAGTCGTCATCAGCGGCTCGCGCAGCGAAAAGGACCGCGACGAGCTGCCCATGAGCATCGACGTGATCAATGCGCAGGCCATCGAAGAAGGCCAGGTGCGCGACATCCGCGACGTGGCGCGCGAGCTGCCCAACGTGTCGGTCACACGGTCGCCCGCGCGCTTCACGCTGGCCAGCGGCTCCACCGGGCGCGAGCAGAACGCCGGCTTCAACATCCGGGGCCTGGACGGCAACCGCGTGCTGATGATGGTGGACGGCATCCGCCTGCCGCGCAGCTACGTCTTCAGCGCCAATGCCTTCGGGCGCGACTATCTGGACATCGGGCTGCTGCAGCGCATTGAGGTGGTGCGCGGCGCCACCTCGGCGCTGTATGGCTCCGATGGCATGGCGGGCCTGGTCAACTTCATCACGGCAGACCCTGCGGCATTCCTTGACGGCGACAAGCGCATCGGCGGCCGGGTGAGCTTGGGCTATGACGGCGACGAGCACGGCAAACGCGTGGGTGCCACCGTGGCGGGCAAGGCGGGCGACACGGTGCAGTGGTTGCTGGGCGGCAACGTCACGCGCGCCAGCGAGCTGGACAACATGGGCACCAACGATGCGGCCAATGCCGACCGCACCAAGCCCAATCCGCAAAAGGACAAAAGTGGCGCACTGCTGGGCAAGGTCATCCTCACGCCCGGCGGCGGCCAGCGCCATGTGTTCACGCTGGAGCATGTGGACAAGACGTCCGACTACGAACTGCTCACCGCACGCTCCAAGCCGCCGCTGGCCGCGACCTCGGTGCTCGGCTCCACCTCGTTCACCGACATGCAGCGCAGCCGTGCGACGTGGGAAGGCAACTGGCGCGTGAACACCGTATTTGCCGATGATGTGAAGGCCACGCTGAGCTGGCAGGACGCGCATTCGCGCGAGTACATCACCGAAGACCGCAGCACCGCCGCCGACCGCGTGCGCGACGTGACCTACGACGAGCGCACCTGGCAGGCCAACCTGCAGGGCAGCAAGGTGCTGCGCAACGGCGGGCCATGGGTGCAGAAGATCACCTACGGCCTGGACTACACGGCGGCCAATGTCGAGAACCTGCAGACCGGCGTGACGCCGCCCACGGGCGAAACCTTCCCGCTCAAGCGCTTCCCCGACACCACCGAGACCAGCACGGCCCTGTATGTGCAGGACGAGTTCGTGAGCGGGCCATGGAGCATCACGCCCGGTGTGCGCTTTGACACCTTCCGCATCAAGGCCGACCAGGCGGGCTTTGGCGCGCAGGCGGTGTCGCTGTCGGGCAATGCGACCTCGCCCAAGTTCGGCGTGCTGTACCGCGCCAGCGAGCAGTGGAGCGTGTTTGGCAACTATGCAGCGGGCTTCCGTGCGCCCAATGCGGGGCAGGTCAACGCCTTCTTTGAGAACCCGGTGGGCAACTACCGCACGGTGCCCAACGCCAACCTCAAGCCCGAGAAGAGCCAGAACTTTGAGCTGGGCGTGCGCGGGCGCATGGAGCGTTTGTCCATCGAAGCCGCAGCATTCACTGGCCGCTACAAGGACTTCATCGAAGACCTGCGCCAGGTCAGCGGCACGGGCGCACCGGGCAATCCGCTGGTGTTCCAGTCGGTCAACATCGGCCGCGTCAAGCTGAGCGGCTTCGAGGTCAAGGGCGACATGCGCTGGGGCCAGTGGGCGGGCGGGCAGTGGAGTTCTCCGTTTGCCTACGGCCAGACGCGTGGTCGCGACACCACCACCGGCAAGCCGGTGAACACCGTGGACCCATCGCGCCTGACGGCGGGCCTGCGCTACGACACCGGTGGCTGGATGGCGCGGCTGGACATGACCCATGCCGCCGCCAAGAAGGCCAGCGACGTGAGCGTGGCCACGGGCAGCACGCAGTTCCTCACGCCGTCGTACACGGTGCTGGACCTGGCGGCCCAGTGGCGCATCCGCAAGGACCTGCGCCTGAACGCGGGCATCTACAACCTCACCGACAAAAAGCACTGGCGCTGGGCCGACGTGCGCGGCCTGGCCGCGAATGCCAGCTTCATCGACGCCTACAGCCAGCCGGGCCGCGCAGTGCGCGTGTCGCTGGTGGCGGACTTTTAAGGCACAGCCGATCCCGATGAACCCCATCAAGGAGACAGACCATGAGCCATGCACCTGACACGCCCGATACGCACACGTCTGGCGGCCATTGTGACGAGGAATACAGCTTGCCCTGCGCCGAGGCGCTGCTGGCGGGCACCCTGGCCCTGATGACGGGCTATGTGCAAGCCTGCTGCGACAGCCACCGCGACGCCATGGGCCGCAAGATCGCGGCCAACCTGCAGATGCTGGCCGACACCCAGGGCTTCACGCCGCACTTCCGCACCGTGGTCTGGAGCCTGCAAGGCCGCTGGGACCAGCAGTGCAAGGCGCGCCAGGATGTAGCCGCCAGCGCTGCGATGGTGGCTGCCGAACAACGCCGCGTGCTGTGGCACACCGCGCCGGAGGCCGTGCAATGAATGCCGCGGTGACGACCCTCCCAAGCGCTCCGGCCCATCCGCCGCAGGCCGCCCCCGACATCCGTGAGCGGTTCGCCGCAGCCCGCGCAGCGGGCAAGCGTGCCAAGGACGCAGCCGAGAGCCTAGGGCTGTCGGAAGGCGCCGCCGTGGCCGCCCATGCGGGCGAGCACGGCCACCCGTTCAAGGCCGTACCTCTGCAGGGCTCGTGGCTGGAACTGCTGCAGTCGCTCGAAGCCTGCGGCCCGCTGATGGCGCTCACGCGCAACGAAGGCACGGTGCACGAGAAGACCGGCGTGTACACGCATGTGTCGGCCACAGGCCCGGTGGGCATTGCGCTGGGCGAAGACATCGACCTGCGCCTGTTCTTTGCGCAGTGGCATGCGGGCTTTGCGGTGACCGAGCTGGCCAACGACCCCGCCAAGCCGCCATCGCGCAGCCTGCAGTTCTACAACGCGCAGGGCCGTGCTGTGCACAAGATTTTCACGCGCGATGCCACCGACCTGGCTGCGTTCGACGCAGTGGTGAGCCGCTTCGTGCAACCCAGCGCGGGTTACGTGTTTGGTCCAGAGCCCGCGCCAGCGGCCGTGCTGCCTGACGCCGACATCGACGCCCAGGGCCTGCGCGAGGCCTGGGCCGCCATGCAGGACACCCACGAGTTCTTCGGCCTGACCAAAAAGTTCGGCGTGGAGCGCCAGCAGAGCTTTCGCCTGGTCGAAGGCCAGTTTGCCTGGCGCGCTGCACCGCAGGCCGTGGCACGCCTGCTGGACGAGGCGGCGGTGGACGGCCTGCCCATCATGGTGTTTGTGGGCAGCGGCGGCTGCATCCAGATCCACACCGGGCCGGTGCGCAACATCCAGCCGCTCGACACGCCGCGTGCGCAGTGGATCAATGTGCTGGACGAAGGCTTCAACCTGCACCTGCGCACCGACATGATTGCCAGCGTGTGGGTGGTGGAGAAGCCCACGGCCGATGGCGTTGTCACCTCGGTCGAGGCTTTTGACCACGCGGGCGAGCTGATGGCTATGTTCTTCGGTGCACGCAAGCCCGGCAAGCCCGAACTGCAGGGCTGGCGCGACCTGGTGGCACGCTTGCCTGGCGTGCAGGAGCTGGCCCATGCTGCGTGATCCGATGGCGGTGCAAAGCTGGGGGCAAGGTGGCGCGCGTCGGCGGTTGCTGCGCGGAGTGGTGGCGTTGCCTTTGTTGTCTGCGATGGGGTCAGGGGCCGCCTGGGCGGCCCGCCCGGCGCGTATCGTCTCGCTGGGCGGCGCGCTGACCGAGGTGGTCTACCTGCTGGGCGCCCAGGGCCAGCTGGTGGGTACTGACACCACCAGCCTGTTCCCCGAGGCCGCGCTCAAGACCGCCAAGGTCGGCTACATGCGCCAGCTCTCGGCCGAGGGTCTGCTGTCCCTCAGGCCCGATGCTGTGGTGGGCACCACCGAAGCCGGGCCGCCCGTGGTGCTGGACCAGGTGCGCAGCGCCGGTGTGCGCGTGGAGCTGGTGCAGGCCGACCACACCTGGGACGAGGTGCGGCGCAAGGTGGCCACCGTGGGCCGCGTGGCGGGCTGCGAGCGCGAGGCCCAGGCCCTGCAGGCGGACCTGGATGTGCAGTGGGCGGCGGTGCAAAAGCAGGTGGCAACTAACGCGCGGCGCCCGCGCGCCATCTTCATCCTGTCGCACGGCGGCAGCCCCATGGTGGCAGGTACCGGCACGGCGGCCGATGCGCTGATCCGCTTTGCGGGCGCCACCAATGCGATCACCCAGTTCGCGGGCTACCGGCCGCTCACGGCCGAGGCCATGGCCAGCGCCGCGCCCGAGGTGCTGCTCAACAGCACGCAGGGCATCGAGGCGCTGGGTGGGGAGGCCGCTTTCTGGCAGCGGCCTGAGCTAGCGCTCACGCCCGCCTTTCGCCGCAAGGCCCTGGTGGCCATGGAGGCCAGCCACTTGCTGGGCTTTGGCCCGCGCCTGCCTGCTGCCGTGCGCGAGCTGCACACCCGCACCCAGGCGATCACCGCGTGAGCAGCGTGGCTGTGGCGCAGCCGGGTGCGCGCTGGAGTCCCGGGCGCCTGTCGCCCCGTGCTGCGCTTGCCATCGGTGCGGCGCTGGTGGGGCTGAGCTTTGTCTGGGCCAGCACACGGGGCGCCTACGCCATTGCACCCGCCCAGCTGTGGCAGGTGCTGATGCAGGCCCTGGGTGCAGCGCCGTCGGCCGAGCAGGCACCCGAATACTTGGTGTTCATCAACATCCGACTGCCGCGCCTGCTGATGGGCGTGGCCGCCGGGGCGGGCCTGGGGCTGGCCGGTGCGCTGATGCAGGGCCTGTTTCGCAACCCGCTGGCCGACCCCGGGCTGGTGGGCGTGAGCAGCGGCGCCGCGCTGGCGGCGGCCGTCACCATCGTGCTGGGCAGCCACTGGCTGCCCGACCTGCCGCGCACCCTGGGCAACTGGACACTGGTGGGCATGGCCTTTGGCGGCGGCCTGCTCGTCACGGCGCTGATCTATGCACTGGCGCAGGCCGATGGCGGCACGCGCATGGGGCTGATGCTGCTGGCGGGCGTGGCGGTCAATGCGCTGGCGCTGGCGGGCCTGGGCTACCTCAATTTCATCTCCACCGACGAGCAGCTGCGCAACCTCCAGATGTGGCTGCTGGGCAGCCTGGGCGGCGCGCGCTGGAGCGCCGTGGCGCTGGTGGGCGCCATCGTGGCGGTGGCCTGCGGCCTGGGCCTGGTGCTGGCGCGTCCGCTCAACGCGATTGCCCTGGGCGAGGCGCAGGCCGCGCTGCTGGGCGTGCCGGTGGAGCGCACCAAGCGCCTGGCCGTGCTGGTGACGGCGCTGGCCGTGGGCGCCGTCACGGCCGCCACCGGCATCATCGGCTTTATCGGCCTGGTGGCGCCGCACTGGGTGCGCCTGGTGGCGGGTCCGGACCACCGCGTGGTGCTGCCGGGCTCGGCCCTGCTGGGCGCCGCGCTGGTGCTGGCAGCCGACGGGGTGGCGCGCACCATCGTGCAGCCTGCCGAGCTGCCGCTGGGCGTGCTCACGGCTTTCATTGGCGTGCCGCTGTTTCTGGCCATGCTGCGCCAGTTCCGGAGCAAGGTATGAATGCCGCCGTCGCATCCCCGGTCACCACCACCGCCGATCTGCTGGTGTGCGACCAGCTGGATGTGGGCGTGTCCGGCAGGCACTTGCTGGCCACCGTGCATACGCAGTTCGTGCCCGGGCGCGTCACGGCCATCCTGGGCCCCAACGGCGCGGGCAAGTCCACCCTGCTGGCCATGCTTTCGGGCCAGCGCGCGCCGCGCTCGGGCCATGTGTGGATGGGCGGGCAACCTGTGTCCGGAAAAGGCGCCCAGGCCCTGGCCCGGCAGCGCGCCGTGCTGCCGCAGGACACGGCCGTGGCCTTCGACTTCACGGTGCAGGAAGTGGTGGAGATGGGGCGCTTTCCCCACCGCCAGCAGCCCAGCCGCCACGAGGCGCGCATCGTGACCGAGGCGATGCAGGCCACCGGCGTGGCCCACCTGGCCGGGCGCAGCATCAACACCTTGTCGGGCGGCGAGCGCGCCCGCAGCCACCTGGCCCGCGCGCTGGCCCAGATCTGGGAGCCTCTGCCCGAAGGTGCAACACGCTGGCTGCTGCTGGACGAGCCCACCGCCGCGCTCGACCTGGCCCACCAGCACCACACGCTGGCCCTGGTGCGCCGCTGGGCGGTGGAGCAGGGCGTGGGCGTGGTCGTGGTGCTGCACGACCTGAATCTGGCCCTGCGCTACGCCCACGACAGCCTGCTGCTCGCCCCGGGCCTGGCAGGCCCGCGCAGCGTGCACGCCACGGCCCACCTGCTCACCCCCGCCACCATCGCGCAGGTGTGGGGCGTGAACAGCACGCCAGTGCTGGCGGCCGACGGGGTGCCGCAGTATCTGGTGGCGGCGTAGTGAATGGCATTTCTGTAGTCAAAATGGCCTCTGCCGCGCTATGGGTCTCAAAGTTTGCTATAAAAAGTGAAGCATCTGCATGGTGTGCCTGTGCAACCCACGGGGCTAGGCCCCTCAACCCGTCAGGCTATCTGGCGGGGCGGGTGGTGCGGCCTGCTTAGAATCCCGCTGCCCATGCGCCGCTTGCTGCTCGTCTTTCTGTTGGTGTTCATGCCGCTCCAGTCCATCTGGGCGGCGGCCTCGCCCTATTGCGGGCACGAGTCAGCGCCGCAGGCTTCGCACTTTGGTCACCATGTGCACGAGCACCATGGCGACGAAGGTGCCGACCACTCGGTCCCGGGGGGCTCCCCCAGTACCCTGGCCGACATGGACTGCCATGCCTGCCATGGAACAGGCGGCGGCCTGGCGCACAGTGCCAGCGCCCAGGCCATCGTGGTGTCCGTCGCGCACCCGCCGGGCCAGGCCGCACCCGCCTGGCCACCCGCACCCCTTACGCGGCCCGAACGCCCCAACTGGTCCTTCTTCGCCTGAGCGGCGAGGCGGGGGCTTGGGTGGCTCCGTTTCTTTTCCTGATGCTGTTGGAGACCTGCCTTCCCAGGCAGTAGCGGTGCTCGTCTTGCTGTTGGCATGCGTGCCCCTCTGACGTCCCCTCCGTGCATCGCGCCTCGCCGATTTCAACCTGTGGCCCCGGCCACTGCAGAGGAATCGGATGCAACCAACGAAACAACGACAACACACGCCCACCGCCGCGCTGGTGGTGATGGCGCTGGGCTGGGCACTGCTGGGCAGTGCCGCACAGGCCCAGACCTCCAACCCCGGCACAGCGCCGCTCACGCTCCAGGCCCTGTTCGAGCAGGCCTGGCAGCGCCAGCCCGAAGCGCAGTCTGCTGCCTTGCGGCGCGAGGCCGCGCAGGCCACACGCAGCGCCGCAACGGCCTGGACGGCCGAGCCCATAGCACTGGAGCTGTCCACCAAAACCGACCGCCCCGGCAGCAACCAGGGCAGCCGCGAAGCCGAAGTGGGCCTGGCCCTGCCGCTGTGGCTGCCCGGCGAGCGCGCCCGCAAGGCCGCGCTGGCCGATGCGGAAGCGCAGGCGCTTAACAGCCGCCAGCGCGCCGCGCAACTGCAACTGGCCGCCACCGTGCGCGAAGCCTGGTGGGCAGCGCAGCGCGCGCAGGCCGACTGGGCCTTGGCGCAAGACCGGCTGCTGAACGCGCAGCGCCTGGCCGCCGACGTGGCGCGCCGCGTGCGCGCGGGAGACTTGTCGCGTGCCGACCAGGCCCAGGCCGACGGCGCCGTGGCCCAGGCCGAAGCCGCCATGGCTGAGGCCCAGGGCGCGCGGGACTCAGCGCAGGCCGCACTGGCCGCCTGGGGTGTGCAGGCCGCGCCCACCCTGGCGCTGGCGGACGGGGCAGAGCCCGAGCCCGCCGTGCCCGATGCCACGGCAGCCCCTGCCCAGCACCCAGCGGCGGCCGACTGGCAGGACCAGGCCGAGGTGGCCCGCCGCGCCGCCGACCTGGCTGCCGTGCAAACCCGTGCCAACCCCGAGCTGACGGTGGCCGCCACTCGGGGCCGCGAGCAGGCGGGCGACCGCTACCAGCAGACCTTCACCGTGGGCCTGCGCATACCCCTGGGCGGGGGCGACCGTGCGCAGGCGAAGCAGGCTACAGCACGCGCCGATGCCATCGATGCCGAGGCGCGTGCTGCCGTGGAGCAGAGGCGCCTGGCCGCCGACATCGCCGCCGCCCTGGCCCGCGTGAAGGCCACGCAGGCCCAGCGCGATGCGCTGGCACGGCACGCGGCCCTGGCGCAGGGCACACGCGGCTTTATCGACAAGGCCTTCCGCCTGGGCGAGGCCGATGGCCCCACGCGCCTGCGTGTGGAGCTGGAGGCCGCCCAGGCCGAACGCCAGTTGGCCCGCGCCCGCATCGACGCAGCGGCCGCCATCTCCCATCTGCGCCAGGCCCTGGGCCTGCTGCCGCAATGAACTCCCTGTGAATCCCGACCAATTTTTTAAGACAACCATGACACTCTCTTCCGCTCTCTCCACACTGGGCCTGGCCCTGCTGCTGGGCTTGCTACCGCCGACAGCGCTGGCCGGTGCTGGCCACGACCATGGCGAAGCCCCCGCCGCCGCAGCGGGCACGGCCCTGCCGCGCTTTGCCGCCACCTCCGACCTGTTTGAACTGGTGGGCGTGCTCGACGGGCAAAAAATCGCGCTCTACCTGGACCATGCGGGCGACAACAGCCCCGTGAAAGACGCCCGGCTGGAGCTGGACATTGCGGGCACCAGCGTGCCCGTCACCCGTGTGGCCGAGGGCGAGTTCCAGGCCACCCTGGCCGCCCCGCTGGCCGAAGGTGTGAACCCCGTCACCGCCACCGTGGCCGCAGGCACTGACACCGACCTGCTCGCAGGCGAGATCGACCTGCACCCCGCTGCCCACACCGATGCCGCCCCCGCTGGGCTTGCCCGCCGCACTGTGCTGATCGCAGGCGCCGTGGCCGCCGTGCTGCTGGCGCTGGTCGCCGTGTGGGGTTTGCGCCGGCGCCGTGCTGCCCGCATGGGCAACACCCAGCGCGTGGGAGGTGCAGCATGAAGCGCTTCCACCCCATGCCTTCCTTGCTAGCCCTGCTCATGGCTACCGCGCTCAGCGCACCCCTGCCTGCCCTGGCAGGCCCCGGCCACGACCATGGCGACGCACCGCCCGCGCCCACCGGCAACGGCCCCAGCCGCCAGCCCGATGGCAGCGTGTTTCTGCCCAAACCCGCGCAGCGCCAACTGGGCGTGCGCACTCTGGTGGCAGCCACCGGGCACCACGCCAAGGCCTTTGAACTGGCAGGCACCGTGGTGATGGACCCCAACGCGAGCGGCAAGGTGCAGGCCGTACTGGCAGGCCGGCTGGAGGCCGGGCCCAAGGGCCTGCCCGGTGTGGGCCAGGCGGTGCGCAAGGGCGAGGTGCTGGCCTATGTGGTGCCCACGGCAGGCGCCATCGAGCGCTCCAACCAACTGGCCCAGCAGGCCGAGCTGCGCGCTGCCCGCGACCTCGCCGCACGGCGCGTGGCGCGCCTGACGGAGCTGGCCGACACCGTGCCGCGCAAGGACATCGAAGCGGCCGAGAGCGATCTGCAGAGCCTCACCCAGCGCCTGGGCGCCGTGGGCGCGGGCCTGGCCACACGCGATGCGCTGGTGGCCCCGGTGTCGGGCGTCATCGCCTCAGCCAATGCCGTGGCTGGGCAGGTGGTGGATGCGCGTGAGCTGGTGTTTGAGGTGGTAGACCCATCGCGCTTGCGCATCGAGGCCCTGGCTTACGACCCGGCACAGGCCCAGAGCGTGGCCGGTGCCACGCTGGCCGTGGGCGGGCAGCGCGTGCCGCTGCGCTTTGTGGGCGCGGCGCGCAGCCTGCGTGATCAGGCGCAGCCGCTGCAGTTTGCGGGCGACTCGTCTGCGCTTGGCAACTTGGCCCTGGGCCAGCCGGTGCGCGTGTTCGTGCAGTCCACCGACAAGGTCGATGGCGTGCAGGTGCCCGCCGCGGCGTTGCTGCGCAACCCGGCCAACCAGACCATCGTCTGGGTCAAGGAGTCGCCCGAGCGCTTTGCGCCACGGGTGGTCACTGCGGTGCCGCTAGATGGCACCTCGGTGGCCGTGACCTCGGGCCTGCAGCCCGGCGACCGCGTGGCCACGCAGGGCGCCACGCTCATCAACCAGGTCCGCTAAGGAGTCGCTATGTTCAAGTGGCTTCTCGAAAACAGCCTGGTCAACCGGCTGCTGGTGCTCATCGCCGCCGCCGTGCTCATGGCCTATGGCGCCTTCACGCTCTCGCGCACGCCGGTGGACGTGTTCCCTGACCTCAACAAACCCACCGTCACCCTCATGACCGAGGCGGGCGGCATGGCCGCTGAAGAGGTGGAGCAGCTCATCACCTTCCCGCTGGAGACCACGATGAATGGCCTGCCCGGCGTGGAGAGCGTGCGCTCCACCTCCAGTGCGGGCCTGTCGTTCATCTACGTCACCTTTGACTGGAGCACCGACATCTACCGGGCGCGCCAGATGGTGTCTGAGCGCCTGTCGTCCATGGAAGAGGGCCTGCCCAGCGGCATCACGCCACGCATGGGACCCATCAGCTCCATCATGGGCGAGATCATGCAGGTGGCCATCCCCATCGACGCGGCCAAGACCACCCCCATGGCCGTGCGCGAGTACGCCGACTGGGTGCTGCGCCCGCGCCTCATGGCCATCCCTGGCGTGGCGCAGGTGATCCCCATCGGTGGCGAGGTGCGCCAGTTCCAGGTGCTGCCCGACACGGCGCGCATGGCAGCGCTGGGCATCACACACGACCAGCTCACGGGCGCGCTCAAGGGCTTTGCGGCCAACACCTCGGGCGGGTTTCTGGAGCTGGGCGGGCGCGAATACCTCATCCGCCACCTGGGCCGCACCTCGCGGCTCGAAGACCTGCAGAACCTGGCCCTCACCGCCAAAAACGGCCAGAGCGTGCTGCTGCGCCAGGTGGCCGATGCCACCTTTGCCGCCGCCACCAGGCGTGGTGACGCGGGCTTTGAAGGGCAGGGCGCCGTCATCCTGGGCATCCAGAAGCAGCCCACGGCCGACACCATCGGGCTCACGCGCAGCATCGAGGCCGCGCTGGTGGACCTGAAGAACTCGCTGCCAGCAGGCATGGAGGCACCGCGCGTCACCTTCCGCCAGGCAAGCTTCATCGAGGCCTCGGTCACCACGCTGCAGGGCAAGCTCATGGGCGCCTCGGTGTTTGTGGCGGTGATTTTGTTCGTGTTCCTCGGCACGCTCAGGCCCACGGTGATTGCGCTCACGGCCATCCCGGTGTCCATCTTCATCACGGCGCTGGTGTTCAAGTATTTCGGCCTGTCCATCAACACCATGACGCTGGGCGGCCTGGCCATTGCCATTGGCGGCCTGGTGGACGACGCGGTGGTGGATGTGGAGAACGTGCTGCGCCGCCTGAAGATGGACCGCGCCAAGCACCCCCACCACCGCCTGCATCCCATCGAGGTGGTCAAGCTCGCGTCCATGGAAGTGCGCTCCGGCATCCTGTATGCCACGGCCATCATCGTGCTGGTGTTCCTGCCGCTGTTTGCGCTGCCGGGCATCGAGGGGCGGCTGTTTGTGCCGCTGGGCATTGCGTTCATCGTGTCCACGCTGGCCTCGCTGCTGGTGTCGGTCACGGTCACGCCGGTGCTGGCTTTTTACCTGCTGCCGCGCATGAAGAACCTTGACCACGGCGACACGCGCGTGGTGGCCTGGCTCAAAGCGCGCTACCGCAACGGGCTTGTGGCCGTGCTGGCGCGCCCGCGCACCGCCCTGGCCGTGAGTGCGGTGGCGGTGGCGCTGTCGGCAGCGGCGGTGCCGTTCTTCCCCACCACGTTCCTGCCCCCGTTCAACGAAGGCACGCTGCTCGTCGGCATGCGGCTCAACCCCGGCGTCACGCTGGCCGAATCGAGCGCGCTGGCCCGCCAGGCAGAGGTGCTGGTGCGCCAGGTGCCCGAGGTCACGCACGTGGGCCGGCGCAGTGGCCGCGCCGAGCTGGACGAACATGCCGAAGGCGTGCACGTGAGCGAGCTGGATGTGGGCCTGCTGCCTGCGGCGGAGCTCAAGCGCAGCATGGCCGAGGTGCAGGCCGACATCCGCAGCCGCCTGGCGCACCTGCCTGCGGCCATCGCCATCGGCCAGCCCATCTCGCACCGCATCGACCACATGCTCTCGGGCGTGCGCTCGCAGATCGCCATCAAGCTCTTTGGCGACGACCTCGACACCCTGCGCGGCCAGGCCGAGGCCCTGCGCGCACGGCTGGCGGGCATCCCCGGCCTGGCCGACCTGGAGGTGGAAAAGCAGGTGCTGGCACCGCAAATCACCGTGCGCGTGGACTACGCCGCTGCTGCGCAGATGGGCGTCCCCGCACCCCAGGTGCTGGCCGCGCTGCAGACGCTGGTAGAGGGCGAGAAAGTGGCCCAGGTGGTGGAAGGCAGCCGCCGCTTTGCGCTGGTGGTGCGCCTGCCCGACAGCGCACGCTCCATCGACGGCCTGGCGCGTGTGCTGATCGACACGCCCCGTGGCCCCGTGCCCCTGTCGCGCCTGGCCACCATCGAAGAGGGCGACGGCCCCAACCAGATCAGCCGCGACGATGGCAAGCGCCGCATCGTGCTGTCGGCCAACGCGCAGGGCAGGGCGCTGTCCGACGTGGTGGCCGACATCCGCCAGGCCGTGGGCGACACGCGCCTGCCCGAGGGCTACTTCATCACCCTCGGCGGCCAGTTCCAGGCGCAGGAAGAAGCCAGCCGCCTGGTGGGCCTGCTGGCCATCGTCTCGCTGGTGCTGATGTTTGTGGTGCTGTACACGCGCTACCGCTCGGCCACGCTGTCGGCCCTCATCATGGCCAACATCCCGCTGGCACTGGTGGGCGCGGTGCTGGGGCTGTGGGTGTCGGGCCAGCCGCTGTCGGTGGCGGCGCTGATCGGCTTCATCACGCTGGCGGGCATCTCGGTGCGCAACGGCATTTTGAAGGTGAGCCACTACCTCAACCTGATGCGTGTGGAAGGCGAGCGCTTTGACACCGCCATGATCGTGCGCGGCTCGCTGGAGCGCCTAAGCCCCGTGCTGATGACCGCCCTGGTCACCGCCTTTGCTTTGGCCCCGCTGCTGCTGGAGGCCGAGCGCCCCGGCACCGAAATCCTGCACCCGGTGGCGGTGGTGATCTTCAGTGGCCTCATCAGCTCCACGCTGCTCGACACCTTCCTCACCCCGGCCCTGTTCTGGCTGTTTGGCCGCAAAGACGCCGAACGCCTGCTGGACGACAAGAACGCCGAGGCGTTCTGAGCTTTTCTTGTTTTGTACTTGTTCTCTTTATTTGTTCGTTTGCTTTTTCATTCACCCTTTGAAAGGACTCTCATGAAAACCACCCGCCAACTTTTCGCCGCCCTGGCCCTCGCAGCGTTGGCCACCACCGCCGCCCACGCCGCTGGCGACCACGGCGCGGGCCATGACCACAAGCCCCAGCACGGCGGCATCGTGGCCGAGGCCAACGACATGGACTACGAACTTGTCGCCAAGCCCGACACCATCACCCTGCACCTGCGCGACCACGGCAAACCCGCCAAGACCGAGGGGGTGAGCGCCAAGCTCACCCTGCTCAACGGCACCGAAAAATCTGAGGCTGTGCTTGTACCGGCAGGCGAGGGCAGGCTCGAAACCAAAGGCATCTTCAAGGTGGCGCCGGGCACCAAGGTGGTGGCACTGGTGACACTGCCGGGCAAGAAGGCGGCGAATGTGCGGTTTGCGGTGAAGTAAGCCGCTGCCAGAGAGAGAAAGAAAGCGTTGTGCGCCACGCGCCGCTGCGTTGGCTTTTGCTGGCGTGGCGGTGTGTTGTCTGTCTCAGTGGCAGTGCGCCATGAGCACCGGCGAGATGGGTGCGCGCGTGGTTTCAGTGGTGCGGTGTGCTGAAATTTGAAGAAAATTGGGCTCTGCCGCCTTTCTATCAAGCGCTTATAGCTATCAAATTAGTAGTCATGTGATTGATGCCGGGCGCAAGGTGCTGAGCTTCCGTGGGCGGGAATAGACAGATTTTTGGGCGGAGTGTCTGGCAGTTTTAGGCTGGTCTGCGACACTCGGTCAAGAGCTGTGAATGACAGCGTCCGGACTAAGCGGTCAACCACCAGTTGCCGCAGTCAGGACTCCGGAGCAAAACGCCGATGCAAGCCATGAAGGGCTGGTATCAGGAGCATCTGCATCTCCACAAGCGGTCATATGATCGACCGGCGTGCGACAGCTAGGGATGTCCTGCAAAACCACGTGGTCGGTCTGATAGATCCCGGCCAGTCATGGCATCCTCGCATGCCATGAAGCAAAGCAGCCTTGACCTGAACCTGAGCACCAAGAAGACGCGCAAGCAGGAGC
>Ga0209958_1000729_pt1 | contig 41189 bp, 29 predicted proteins | sample ThiBio_inoc_plan_FD_183942 | JGI IMG/M metagenome (GOLD analysis project Ga0209958, IMG submission 183942) | Wastewater bioreactor microbial communities from Cape Town, South Africa - Thiocy_inoc_plan (SPAdes) | ecosystem: Engineered > Bioremediation > Thiocyanate > Unclassified | place: South...
GCACCTGGTACAACTATGAAGGGGGCGTCACCGTCCCCGCCGAGGTCGTGCTCAAGATCATCGAGCTGACGTCGGCCGAGCCCGGCTGGCTGCTGCGCGGCAAGGGTCCGAAGTTCCGCCCGTCCCACCGCCAGGAGCGCGGCGATCCCTCATCCCAGCCCGCCGTGATGGTCGGCGCCCTCCTGCGGACCGCGCTCCAGCTCCTGGAGGGGGGGGCCCCCCCCGAGCCGGGGTCCGCCACGGCCCGGTTCCTGGAGTCGGGGCGTTCGCCGGCGGGCGAGGCCGACGGCAAGCTCGACGGCCCGCCCCGCGCGTCCTCCGCGCCGGACCGCGACATGCTCCGCGCCGATCGCGGCCGGGGCGAGCGCGAGTGGCTCCAGGCCCGTCGCGAGGGCCGCTGCCTGGCGGTCCCGGACGACGCCATGGGGCCGGTGCTGACGCGCGGCATGACGGTCGCGTTCGCCGCCGAGGCCGAGCCCCCCACGGCGCTCGACGGCCGCATGGTCGTGGCCCGGATGGACGGCCAGGTCTTCGTCCGCTGGTTCGAGGACCGCGGCGACCACGGCGTGCTCCGCGCCGAGGACGAATGCGAGCGGCCGATGCGCGTCGACCTGGCCGACGACGACCCGGCCTCGATCCGCCGGGTCCTCTGGATCGAGGCGGCTCGCTGATCGAGCCGCGCCCATTTCACCAGGCCAGGTAATCGGGGTGGCAGCGCAAGATCAGGATCTTGCCGTCGCCGATGCGGCCGGTCCGGGCCTGCTCGGCGATCGCCCGCAGCGCCGCGGCCAGGTGCCGCTCCTCCACGAAGATCGTCAGCTCGACCTTCGGGAGGAACGACGTGTTGTACTCGCTCCCGAGGTACTGGTGGAGCCGGTTCTTCTGCCGCCCGTACCCCATCGCCTCGCGCACGACGCCCCCCAGGATCTCCACCGACTCCAGCGCCGCCAGCACGGCCTGGGCGCGGAAGGGCTTCACCAGGGCGATGATCTGGACCGGGGCCGACCCGGGATCGTGCTCATCGGTCTCGGCGGGCTCGGGCATCGCGGCGGCTCCTGCCAATCACGGCGGGCGACTGGCGTCGGCCCCGCCGGAGGACTATGATTCTGAGATTACCACGGGCCCGGCCTCCCGGGAACGCGCCGGGGTCGTCGGCGAGCGGGGCGGGACGAGACGAGAGGGGCTTTCGTTGATGAAACGCGCACGGGCGATGCTGATCAGCTTCGGAATGCTCCTGGCGATCGGCTGCGGGATGAAGAACTACGACTACCGCATCGAGCAGACGCTGGAACGGATCAAGTACGACAAGCGGCTGAACGCCAACCTGACCCCGCCCGTGGCCAAGGGCAAGATGGAGGAACTGGGGATCTACCTGCGCCCGCCGCAGAACCTCCAGGGCCCCACCCAGACGTTCCAGTTCGCCGCCATCGAGGCCGGCCGGTTCGATCTTGAGAACTCCTTCCTGGAAGGGGACCGGCAGAGCCTGCACGTCCTCGCCCGCGTCGACAGGCCCAAGGCCGCCCCCAAGAAGGACGCCCCCCCCCAGCCGGAGCCCCCGCCGCGCGGCGACTTCAACGAAGAGGTCGTCGAACTGATCAAGAATCAGACCGGGGCGGAGGTCGAACTGAGCCAGTTCAAGCCCGAGACCAAGCAGGTCAAGGCGAGGCGTCAGGCCAACACCTTCCTGGCCAAGACGATCGACCGGGGGGACAAGGAGATGCAGGTCTATCTCTACGGCTCCAAGACCACGCCGTACAAGGTGGCGCTGATCTTCGAGTATCCCAAGACCGAGAAGAACTCCATCAGCCCGAAGATCGGCCTCACCCTGGAGAACTTCCTGGTCGGCGACCCCGCCCGCCAGGCCTTCAGCGGCGGCCAGGAAGACGACGGCGAGGGCGGCGAAGGCGGCGGCGAGGCGGCCCCCCCCATCTGAGCCCCCGGCCCCCGCAAGACAACGGCCCGAGGCCCGTCGAGATGCGACGGACCTCGGGCCATTTCCTGCGCCCTCAGCGTCGCCGGGGCGCAGCCCGAGACCGCCGCCCCATGGGCCGTGACGGGCTTGCATCGCGCCCCGAGGGTCGTCGGGACGCTTCGTCGAAGCCTGTTTGTTTGGCGGCATGGCCCCCCTTCGTGATGAGGGGGGAAGAGGCCCGATGCCTCCCCGGATCGTCGTCGGGGCGGCCGAGATGCGACATCGCATCCGGGAACGGGGTACGAGGGCGCGTCGGCACTCGGGGCGTGCGCACCGAGGGCCCGCCCGGTCGTCGCGGCGAGGTCGAGCCTCGGGCCGGGCGTCAGGAGGCGGCGGACGCCAGTTCGAGGAGTTCGCCCGCGAGGGACGGCGTCGACTCGGATTCGTCCACCAGCTCGCCGCGGAGGATGCGGACGTCGCCGGGGGCTTCGATCCCGATCCGGACCTGATTCCCCTCGACCCGGATCACGGTGATCTTGACGTCCTGCCCGATCACCACCGACTGCAACGCCTTGCGGCTGAGAACCAGCATCGTGACCTCCTTGTCTCTCGCCAATCGCCCTGGAGCCAAACCTCGATCGTCGTATCGTGCGTTTCCTTCATCTCCGTCACCAGATAGGACGGATTCCAGGCCGTCCAGGCGACAGGATTTTCCGAAGGGAGCGGTCCGGCGGGCGGTCGCCTCGATCGCTCCGGCCGCTGTCTCACGCGAGAAATCGGCCGTCGTCCCTTCCAGGGATCGTCGACTCGCGCAAGGAGCGCGCACGAGGCCGTGCCGCGGCGGCCGGCTCTCGACGTGAACCGCGTCCCAGGAAACGACTTGCGACGGATGAGAGAGGTGCAGGCGTGGAGGGTCGGGGGGGCCCGGCGGGGGGAGGCTCGCCGGGGATGATGCGAGGCGTCGCCCGCGACGCATCACCCCCGTGTTCGCCCCGGCGCGGGGACCGGGGCCGGGCCGTTGAGGTCAGACGTTGTAGGTGGTGGAGGCGGTGGTGCCGCCGTGGCCCGTCCAGTTCGTGTGGAAGAACTGGCCGCGGGGCTTGTCGGTCCGCTCGTAGGTGTGGGCGCCGAAGAAGTCGCGCTGGGCCTGGAGCAGGTTGGCCGGCAGGTCGGCGGTGCGATAGCCGTCGAAGTACGAGAGGGCCGAGGTCATCGCGGGCGCGGGGACGCCGTGGGTGATGGCCGAGGCGCAGACGTGCCGCCAGCTCTCCTCGGCCCGGCTCACCTCCTGGGTGAAGAACGGGTCGATGAGGAGGTTCGTCAGGTTGGGGTCGCGGTCGAACGCCTCCTTGATGCGGCCGAGGAAGGCGCTCCGGATGATGCAGCCCCCCCGCCACATCATGGCGACGGCCCCGTTGTTGATCTCCCAGCCCGACTCCTTGGCCATCGCCCGCATGAGGGCGAAGCCCTGGGCGTAGGAGATGATCTTGCTGGCGTAGAGGGCCCGCTCCACGTCGTCGACCATCGTCTGGGGGTTGCCGTTGAACGAGGTCGGGTGGACCTTCAGGACCTTCGACGCCGCCACGCGCTCATCCTTCTGGGCCGAGAGGGCGCGGGCGAAGACGGCCTCGGCGATGAGCGTCAGGGGGACGCCGTTGTCGCAGGCCGAGATCACGGTCCACTTGCCGGTCCCCTTCTGGCCGGCGGCGTCGAGGATGACGTCGACGGTCGCCTTGCCGGTCTCCTCGTCCTTGTGGCCGAGGATGTCGCGGGTGATCTCGATCAGGTAGCTGTCCAGCGGGCCCTTGTTCCAGCGGTCGAAGACGTCGCGGAGGGCCGGCGGCTCCATCTTCAGCAGCCTGCGCATCAGGAAGTAGGCTTCGCAGATGAGCTGCATGTCGCCGTACTCGATGCCGTTGTGCACCATCTTGACGTAGTGCCCGGCGCCCTCCGGCCCGACCCAGTCGCAGCAAGGGGTCCCGTCCGGGGCCTTGGCGGCGATGTCCTGGAAGATGGGCTTCACCAGCGGCCAGGCGTCGGGGTTGCCGCCCGGCATGATCGAGGGGCCCTTCAGCGCCCCCTCCTCGCCCCCCGAGACGCCCGTGCCGACGAACAGGATCCCCTTCTCCTTCAGCGCCCGCGTGCGCCGGGTGGAGTCGGGGAAGTGGGAGTTGCCGCCGTCGATGAGGACGTCGCCCGGCTCCAGCAGCGGGACCAGCTCGTCGATGACCTGGTCGACCGGCGCGCCGGCCTTGACCATGATCATGATCTTCCGGGGCCGCTTCAGGTTGGCCACCAGCTCCTTGACCGAATGGGTCCCGATGATCGTCTTCCCCTTCGCCCGGTCGGCGAGGAAGGCGTCGACCCGCGCGGTCGTCCGGTTGAAGACGGCCACCGTGTACCCGTGGCTGGCCATGTTCAGCACCAGGTTCTCGCCCATCACGGCGAGGCCCACGAGCCCGATGTCGGCGGTCGGTTGGATGGCGGCCATGTGCTTCGATTCCCGATCGTTCAGGCGGAAGAGTTGGTCCAAGGACGTGATTCTATCCCCGGCGCGCGGCCGGGTCCATCGCCGCGGCGCGGCCCCCGGGCGGGGAACCCCGTCGGCCTCACTTGCGATAGGTCTGCGGGACGTACTCCGGCAGCTTCTTCGGGGCGAAGACCTGGGCCAGCCTCGCGAACCTGGGGAGCCCGGCGACGGTCGGCACGCTCACCCAGTCCTCGCCGATCAGCGGCCGGGCATACTCTACGAAGTCGTCGGTGACGTCGATCCCGTTCGGGGCGAGCCACTCCTTCGGGAAGAAGCGCTCCGAGTTGGCCACCTTGTCGAGCGGGGCCTTGTCGTAGCGGACGTTGTAGGCCGAGCCGGAGCGGTCGCGGAGGATCGTGGCCATCCAGCCGTTCCCCTCGTTCAGCGCGATCTCGACCGCGTGGCAGCCGACGCCGTAGGCCTCGTCCAGGTCGACCGAGCTGGCGTAGGCGATCGCGTTCCGCTGGTCGGTGCCGGGGACCTGGCCGCGGGCCTTCCCGGGCACCGGGAACTTCAGCGTGTTCAGGTAGTTGACCACCACCTGGGCCACGGTCTGCTGGCTGGAGCTGAACTGGACGTGGCCGAAGTTGTCGCGGACGTTGCCGACCTCGCCGACGTCGAAGCCCTCGCTCACCACGACGATGCAGCGGCCGTCGGATTCGAGCTGGCGGACGACGTTCTCGCCGAGTTGCTGGAGGCTCAACCCCGATTCGGTCAGGTAGATCTGGAGCGGCATCTCCCGCGCAGGGTCGGCGAGGCGGGCGGCGGCCGGGATGTATCCGATCTTCCGGCCCATCGCCTGGATCACCAGGACCGGGTCGGCCGGGCAAGACCCCGCGTTCTCCTCGTTCGCCTGCCGGACGTAGTGGGCGTAGTATCGGGCCACCGAGCCGTATCCCGGCGAGTGGTCCAGCAGCGTGAACGCGGCGTCGCCCAGGTCGTTGTCGATCGTCTTCGGCACGCCGACGGCCACCAGGTCCAGGCCGTGCTCGTTCGCCAGGACGCTGACCTTGTGAGCGGTGTCCTGCGAGTCGTTGCCGCCGATGTAGAAGAAGTAGCCGACGTCATGGGCCTTGAAGACCTCGACGACGCGGGCGAAGTCCTGGTCCTGCCCCTCCTTCAGCTTGTAGCGGCAGGTGCCGATGCTCCCCGCGGCCGGCGAGGTCCGCAGCAGGGCGACCTCCTCGGCGGGGCTGGCGGAGAGGTCGATCAGTTCCTCCTTCAGCACCCCCTCGATCCCGAACCGGCCGCCGTACACCTTGCCGATCTTGTCGGGGCGTCGCCGGGCGGTCTCGATGATCCCCCGCAGCGAGTTGTTGATGACGCAGGTCGGCCCGCCGGACTGGGCCACGACGACGTTGCGGGGAGGCATGGCGCGTTCTCGATCCTCGACGTTCTGGCGATCGCGCGGGAATCCGTGACCTCTCGGCCGCGACCGGACGCTCCCGATTCCATCACGAGCGGGCCCCGCGGACAAGGCCCCGCCGCGCGCCCGCAGGGCGGCGGCGACGGCCCGGCGGCCGGCCCCGTTTCCGCCAAGCTCCTCGGATCTCGCGCCGTGACGCCCGCGTCAAGCCTCGCATCCGGCTCATCCAGGGCGTCGGGCGACGAGGCGAGGCCCCTTCAACGGGCCTCGCGGCGGGTGCGACGGCCTCGCCCGTAGAGGAGCCCGCTCGCGATGCCGAAGGCGGCCAGGGCGAACGACGCCGGTTCGGGGACCGCGGTCGTGAACGTCCCGCCGGTCCGGTAGTCGAAGCCGAGCTGCGAGGCGAAGGTCGTCCCGCCGGTCGGGACCAGGTCGCGGTTCGAGAAGATGAGTTCGTAAGTGTACTGGTGGCCGGCCTTCAACGTGTTGGCCGCGAGCGTCAGCCCGCCGCTCGTGGGCGGGAGAAGGCCCGCGTCATAGACCGAAGACCCCTGGGTGACGTCGTAGATGGTGAAGAAGATGAACGACTCGTCGGCGGCGGACCCGGTCGTGAACGGGCTGAAGTCGACCTGGAAGCTGGCCGCGGCGTCCATCCCCTGGAGGCGCGAGTACGTCGTCCCGTCGAGATACGGGATCGACTGAGGGTAGGCGGTCGAATCGACGGGCAGGGACGTCGCGTCGGAGCCGGAGGCGTTCGTCGCGAGATATTCATAGGTCGTGTTGAGCGGGAAGTCGGCGTCCATCGCCGCCTCGGTGGGATACAGGCCGGAGCCGTAGCTGTAGACCGCGGGGGCCGACGGATCGGCGACGAGCGAGACGACGCCCCCGGGCCCGGTCATGGTCACCGAATCATAGACGTTCGCGCCGCTGGCGAAGAGCCTCGTGGAGAAGACGTAACCGTCCTGGGTCAGTGTGGCGCCGTCGCCCGTCTGCGTGCTGTAGAGGGATCGGAACTGGTCGACGAATTCGATGTCCGCTCGGGCCGGGAGCGCGAGGGAGGAGACCGAGGCGACGAACAGCAAGGCGAGGCGACGGGACGTCGACGACATGGTGGAGCCTCCTGGCGTAACGTTACCCGGGGCCCGATCGAACGAAGGGCCCATAAAGTGAAACGATCCTAACAATATCGCCGACCGAAGCAATCCATCGGCATGGAATCGGGCTCGAACTCGAGTTTTGCAGCTTTTGGGAAACATCCGGCCTCGGAAGTTCCAAATCGCGGCGATCATATCGAACCCAGGCGCGAGAGCCGAGGCCGCGACCGCCGAGGGCGGCGGCCGAAATTCGCCCGAGGGATGGGAGAAATCCCGGACCGGGCCCCTCATCCGGCCTTCGGCCACCTTCTCCCACCAGGGGAGAAGAATGCTCGTCGTCACGCCTTCCCCGGGGCTTTCGAACCGACGGAGAAAAGTGTCGGGCCGTCAGCCCGCCGGGAGCGGGGACGGGAAAGAGGATCCTGGGCCACCTTGATACGGCCCAGGCCGCCTAAAGCCCGAATCCGAACGGTGTGGCCTCATCTCGGCCCACGAGGGGGGGAGGAGGCTCGTCATCGCTCCCTTGCGGCCCCGGGCTCGCCCCGCCCACGAGCTTCGCCGCCTCGGCGTCGATCACGTCGGGCTCGCCGATCTTCGCGACCAGTTGATCGGTGCTGGTCGGGTCGACGGCCCGGCAGCTCTCGATCAGCATCGCGGCCAGGTCGCGCAGCTCGTCCCGCCAGGCGAGGACGGAGGGGCCGGGGTCGACGGCCAGGGCGAGGGCCCGATCGAACTCGCCGCAGAGCATGATCATCCGCTGAGTGTGCCGGAAGATGATCCCCTCCTGCTTGGTCAGGTCGAGGCTGGTCACGAACTTGTTGAAGTTGCCGCCGAACTCGACCAACTCGCCGACGCACCAGATCGGATTCGTGCGGACCTCGCCGACATCGGGGTAGGCGTGGTCGAAATAGGATCGGAGCTTCTCCGCGAACGCCGGCGGCCTCTCTTTCCATTCGTCGTCGTCGTCCTCCTCTTCCTCTTCGACCTTCGCGATCATGAGGCCGCGCTGGATCAGCTCGGCGTCGAGCTTCGAGGCGGCGAGGGCGCCCGAGTCCAGCAGCTTGAGCGGGACCCGAAGGCGCTTGCGGACCGGGCCGGGGACTTCCAGGGCGCTCTCCATCGCCTGCACGCGCTCGTCGGCGTCGGCCTCGGCCAGCATCTCGATCAGGAAGGCGCCGTAGAGGGGATGGATGCTCCGGAACGCCAGCAGCTTCCCCAGCGCGGGGGTCGGCCTAGCCAGGTCCGGCGCATAGGGCGTCGGGGGCTGTCCGGCCTCCGGCGGCGCGGGGGGCTCGGGGCTCAGGGTCACGAAACCGCCGGCGTGCAGCGCCAGCAGCATCCGGTCGAGCGCCTTCTCGCCCGCGGCGATCCTCGGGTCGTCCATCAGGCGCTTGCGGACCGCGGCGCGGAGGCCCTCGACTTCCGGCGAGACCTCCAGCAGATAGGCCAGCAGCCGCCAGGGGAGCGCCCCCTTGCTGTAGAGCTTGCCCGGCGGTGCGGCCTGGAGTTGGTTGAAATGCGCGTCGACCCAGTATTGCTCGGTCTCGCGGCGCTTCGGCCTCTTCTTCTTGAGGGCCTTCTTCGCCTTCATCAGGCCCGGGTCGCGGGTGTCCTCGGGGATGGCGTCGTACTTGATCTTCCACTTCAGGATGTCGACGTCGTCGGGGTGGGCCAGGGCGTAGACGAAGCCCCGGTCGTCGAACTGCGGCCGGCCGGCCCGGCCGAAGATCTGGTGGGCGATGCTGGGCTGGATCAGCTTCTTCGCCCCGAAGGGGCCCTTCACCAGCGACGACAGCACCACCGAGCGCGCCGGCAGGTTGATCCCGGCCGCCAGGGTCTCGGTGCAGACGACGACCGGGAGGAGCTTGCGCTGGAAGAGGTCCTCGACGGCCAGGCGATATTTCGGCAGGAGCCCCGCGTGGTGGACGCCGACCCCGCGGTGGAGCAATCGCTTGAGCTTGGGGCCGGCCCCCTGGCCGAGGTCGAGCGCGTTGACCCGGTCGTGAAGCTCCTTCTTCTTCTCGTCGGACAGGTTGAGGTCCTTGCCCATGACGTTCTCGGCGACGCTCCAGCACTCCTCGCGGTCGAAGCAGAAGACCAGGGCGGGCGTCCGGCGACCTTCCTCGTCGCCGACCGCCATCGCGACGAGTTGCTCGTTGAGGAACAGGTCGGGCACCCATTCGTAGGTCAGCGGCACCCGGCGCTCGTTCCCCTCGACCAGCCTGATCTTGCGGTCGTGCTCCCTCGCCAGCCAGGCGACGAATTCGGCCGAATTCCCGACCGTCGCCGAGAGCAGGAGCAGGCGGACGTGCGCCGGCAGCATGCCCAGCGACAGCTCCCAGACGATCCCCCGGTCGATCTCCGCGAAGTTGTGGAACTCGTCCATGACGCAGGCCGTCACGTCGGAGAAGTCCGCCCGGTTGAGCAGGCGGTTGAGGAGGATCTCGGCCACGACGACGAGCACCGGGGCGTCGGGGTTGACCTTGCGGCTGCCGGTGACCAGCCCCACGTCCTCGCGGCGGAACCCCCACTCCACGGCGCGGTCCTGCATCTCCTGGAACTTCTGCTCCGTCAGCGCGATCAGCGGCGTCGTGTAGTAGGCGACCTTCCGCGTATGGAGCGCCTCGAAGAGGGCCGCCTCGGCGATGAGGGTCTTGCCCGTCCCCGTCGGGGCGCAGACCAGCACCCCCTGATCGGACTCGAACCAGGCCGCCAGCGCGGCGTCCTGGACGGGGTAGGGCTCGTAGGGCAACTGGTCCACATACCGCACATACAACTCGTCGCGCGTCGGTATCTCCAGCGACATCGGCCGCAATCTCCCAGGCAGGTGGACAAGGACTCCGTCCGGATTCTCTCACATGGGACGGCCCGCGGCCCACCCCGCGAAATGATCGGGAGATCCGCCCCGGCTCCGCCGACGTAGCGGCGCGACGTCCTCCCCGACGACCGCCGACGCAATCCTTGGAGGCTCATGGCCGATCCCGACGCGACGTGAACGGTCGCGCGAACGAGCCCCAGGCGGGCCGGCGCGCGGGAAGACGGCCCGGCGCTCGGGAGCGGGGCCGAAGCCCCCCGCCGCGGATTCGGCCAGGGTTTTCCGGGGCGCGAAGAAGACCTCGTCATCGCCCCTGGAGCCGAGCGGCCAAAGGAAAGGTTGGAGGGGTCGCCCTCGCCCCTGATCTGCAACCCGGATGGCCACCGGGAAAACACGACCGCCCGGAAGGAACTACTGCAAGTGCAAGTCGTTATGGGCGAATCGCTTAAGAAGCTGGGGAACTAGGATTCGAACCTAGACTAACTGATCCAGAGTCAGTCGTGCTACCGTTACACCATTCCCCAAGGCAGGCGGGAGTCGGGGATCGCTTTCGACCCGACCCACGCATCATAGGGATCTCGGCCCGATCGTGCAAGCCCGGTCAGAATGAGACGCCGGGGACCTCGCGTTCTTTCTCGGAGCCGAGTTCGAAGAGCTGGGCCGGGGCGAAGCCCATCGCGTCGGCGACGAGGTTCGTCGGGAAGCTCTCGCGCGCGGTGTTGTAGCGTCGGACGCTCTCGTTGAACACCTGGCGGGAGGCCGCGATCTGGTCCTCGGTCTTGCTCAGCTCCTGCTGGAGCGCCGTCATCGTCTGGTTCGCCTTCAGGTCCGGGTACGCCTCGGCGACGGCGAACAGCCGGCCCAGCACGCCGTTGAGCTGGGTCTCGGCCGCGGCCAGGCCGGCCATAGACGAAGGGTCGCCGGGGTTGGCGGCGGCGGTCCGGCTCGCGGCCAGGGCCGAGTTCCGCGCCTGCACCACCGACTCCAACGTCTGGCGCTCGTGGTTCAGGTAGCCCTTGGCGGTCTCGATCAGGTTGGGGATCAGGTCGTACCGCCGCTTGAGCTGGACGTCGATCTGGCTGAAGGCCGTCTTGTAGCGGTTGCGGAGCCCCACCAGGCCGTTGTAGGCCATGGCGATCCAGCCCAGCACCGCCGCCACGACCACGCCCGCCACGATGAGGACGCCCGAGATTCCCGAAGGCATGACTGCGCTCCCCTGGACGCCGGGCCCGGCGCCGGTTTCCCACCCGCCCCGGACTCGCGCCGGGCCGCACCACGATCTTGCGGCCCCGCCGCGCGAGGTTCAAGGCGCAAGCCCGTCCTCCCGGGCCGATTATGGAGGGCGAGGCCCCCCGCGCCCTCGGGGGTGCAATCTCGCGTTCCCTCGCCGGGGGGCCTGGGTTAGAATCCGCCCCCGCGGTCGGGAGGACCGCGATCTCGTCGCCGTCGGAAGGACTCCGAAACGCATGCACCGACTGTCGCGCAGGGAGTGGACGGCCGCCGCCCTGGCCCTCGGCCTCTCCGGGCTGTCCGGCTGCGCCGCCATGCGACGGAACGCCGCGTCCATCGACCTGCGGCCCTGCTCGGACGAGTACGCCTACACCGAGGACGGCTGGCGGCTGGGCGTCCGGCGCTATCGCCCCGCGCGGCCCGACCCGGGCAAGCTCCCGGTGGTCCTCTGCCACGGGCTGGGGCTCAACGCCACCTTCTGGACCATCACCGACGACCACCTCCCCTCGCAGCTCGCCGCGGCCGGCTACGAGGTCTTCCTGTTCGACCTCCGCGCCTCCGGCGAGAACGCGCGGCTGGGCTCGTGCGACCGGTTCAACCGCTTCCTTCGCGAGACCCCATTCCGCGAGCGCGGGGAATCGAGTTGGACCCTCGACGACGTGGTCCGCTACGACATGCCGACGATGCTCGACCATGTCGAACGCCAGACGGGCCATCGCCAGGTGAACTGGGTCGGCCACAGCCTGGGGGGGATGGTCATGTTCCCCTTCCAGCAGCTCAGCAAGGAGCCGTACCGGATCGCCAACTTCGTCGGCATGGGGAGCACCATCATCCAGGCGACCACGCCCCAGAAGCCGATGCTCGCGGCCAACAACGGCATCCAGACCCTGTCCCGGGTCGCCAGCCCCGGCCGGCTGGGCCGCCCCCTCACCTTCTTCCGCATGCCGGGCATGGACAAGGTGGACCGCTTCTACTACACGGCCGAGAACGTCGAGCCCCGCACCGTCTCGCGGTTCTACGGCTACACCCTGGAAGACCCCGGCCCGGCGGCGCTCCGGCAGTTCGCCCCGTACCTCCGGCACGGCCACCTGCTCTCGGCCGACGACCGCATCGACTACGCGGAGCACCTCCCCGAGGTGGTCGTCCCCACGCTCATGGTGGCCGGCGAATCCGACCTGATCTCGGACGTCCCCTCGACCCGGATGACCTACGAACGGCTGGGGAGCCCCGACAAGACCCTGCTGATCTTCGGCGAGGGCCAGGGGAGCCTGGGCCGTTACGGCCATTGCGACCTCGTCTGGAGCAAGCACGCCCCGGTCGAGATCTTCCCGGCGGTCATCCAGTGGCTCGACGCCCGCCAGCCCGGCCCGGCCCCCAGCCCCCAGGCGACGCCCAGCCCCCAGGTCGCCGAGGCGCCCTCGGAGGGTTCACCGGCCGGCCAGTAGCTCGTCGATGCAGAACCGCGACCAGGTCTCGAACCGCTCGCGGCCCGCGATCAGCTCGGCGACCGGCACGAATCCGGCGTCGGCCAGGCCGGATTCCCGCGGCGAGACGATCGGCTCGTCGAGATCGTAGATGTGGACGACGCCCAGATGGACCTCCCCCACGGGCGTCGCGTCGTCGTTGATGAGCCCGGCCAGCTTCAGGACGCCGGGGCTCCGGACGTCCACCTCCTCGGCCAGCTCGCGCCGCATGGCCACGTCGTAAGCCTCGAAGCCGCAACGCCCCTCGGCGTCGGCCTCGTCGACGTGCCCCCCCACCCCCAGCGACCGCAGCCGATGCAGCCGGGCCTCGCCCTGCGACCCCCCTCGGGTGTAGCAGAAGACCGAGCCTCGCGACCGGATCACCACGTAAGCGATGAGCTGCTTCAGGCTCGGGTCGGTCTCGACCTCGGATCGGGGCCGGAACGACGTGTTCTCGGGCCGGAGCAACACCGAAAGATAGCGATCGGCGTCCGCGTGGAACCCCTGGAACCGCCCCAGCCGGTCCAGCTCCGCGGCGGGGACCACCAAGACACGTTCGTTCGAAGTCGCGCTCACGGCGGGGGGCCTCGGGGGCGATGGAGGATGGGGACGCGGTCCGAGGCCAGTCTATCACCTTTCTCCCGGCCCGAGCCGCGACCCCGGAGCCGCCAAGAAAATCGGGGGCCGGTGGAGATTCCTGAAATCCCGGGGCCCGAACCGGCGAGCCTACCCATGGATCTTTGACAATACGTCCAGCAGCACCGCGGCCCGAAGCTCAAGCGCGATAGACCGACGGCCCGCCCGGCGAACGCCCTCGGTCGGCACGACTTGCATATGAAAGCGTTTCAGCCGCGTCCGAAGTCCCCTCTCCCGCCGGGAGAGGGTGGCCCGAAGGGCCGGGTGAGGGGCGTCGGGTCGGCTGAGAGAGCCCAGGTCCCACGTCTTCGCGCGCCGACATGCCCTCCGCGCTCCGGCGACCCTTACCCGCCGCTGCGCGGCCGCCCTCTCCCGGCGGGAGAGGGGACATCTCAAACCCGCTCAAATCTCGTGCCGAACAATATTGGCCCGGAGGGCCGGATGAGGGTCGTTGGAGCGCGGTGGGCATGTTGGGGGCGCGATCAGCGGGCTGAGGTTTGGGATGGCGGAACGGTGGTCCGGGCGGCCCGCCCGGACGTCGAAAAGCATTCGGGATGGGGACGTCCGGGCCGGCCGCCCGGACCACCGTTCCCTACTTCCCTTCGCCCGTTCCAAACTCCACGCCCGCTCTTCCCGCCCGGATCCGGATCGACACGGATGGGCCCTCATCTCGGCTCGCCGGGAGAAGGGACGTCGGCAAAGGTCGAACGAAAACGACTTCGAAAACGACGATCGAAGCCAAATCCGCAGGCCCGAAACCGGCATCTAAAACGATCCCTGCAAACAACTTGCAAAACGTCCCGCGGCCAACTTCGGCCGACGAACGAACCGCAAGCGGACCCATCTCGCGACGTCACTTCTTGGGGGGGGCGTCCTTCGGGGCCGGCGGGGCCGGCTCCTCCTCGTCGAAGGCTTCCTCCGAGTCTTCGGGGCCGAAGCCGGGCTTGCCCGCCTTGCCGGTCCTGGAGAAGAGCTTGGCGATCAGCGTGCCCCCGCGGAAGAGGCGGAGCATGGCGGGCGTCGGCAGGTTCTCGATCTGGCCGTACCAGTCGGTCACCATCCGGGTGAAGTTGAGCATCTTCTCAAGCTGCTCGCGGGTGTACGCCTCCCCTTCCCCGCCCGACTTCGCCTCCTCGATGCAGTGTTCCAGCAGCGAGATGGTCGGGTCCATCTCGCGCCGACGCCTCTCGGCCATGATGACGCGGAACGTGTCCATCACGTCCTTCAACGCCTCGAAGCGGTCGCGACGGTCGCCGATGATGTGGACCCGGCGCACCACCCCCCAGGTGATCAGCTCGCGGAGGCTCGTCGAGACGTTCGATCGGCTCACGTCCAGCAGCGAGCTGATCTCCTCCGCATCGAGCGCGGTCGGGGCGATGAACAGCAGGGCGTGGACCTGGGCCATCGTCCGGTTGATGCCCCAGGCCTGGCCCATCTCGCCCCAGTGGAGCACGAACTTCTGTGCGGCAGGGGTCATTTCCACGATGGTCACCGCTCTGACAGGTTAGACAGTTTCTACAGAAAAGGTACATCCTGCGAAACGTCCGAACAAGTCGAAGCGGGGGAAATTCGCGAAAACCGTTCTCCGATGGGGAGGAATCTCAGGGTTGCTTCGGGGCTTCGGGCTTGGGTTCGGTGGGCTTGCGCTTCTGGAAGTCGATGGAGGCGGAGTTGATGCAGTAGCGCAGGCCGGTGGCGGTCGGGCCGTCGTCGAAGACGTGGCCCAGGTGGGCGTTGCACTTCTTGCAGAGGACCTCGGTGCGGGTCATGTAGAGGCTGTTGTCGACCTCCTCCTTGACCTCCTTGCCGTCGCCGATGGGCCTGTCGAAGCTGGGCCAGCCGCACTCGGAGTCGAACTTGGAGGTGGAGTCGAACAGGGGCTCGCCGCAGCCGACGCAGCGGTAGACGCCGTCCTCGCGGTGGTCCCAGTACTTGCCGGTGAAGGCGCGCTCGGTCCCCTTCTCGCGGACGACGTGGTACTGCTCGGGGGTGAGCTTCTTCCGCCATTCCTCCTCGGTCTTCGGGAGGTCGGCCGCGGGGGTCTCGTCCTGGGTGGGCATGTTCGTGGCGGTCTCCCTGGGGGTGGTCGGCGTCGGGACGGGCGTGCTCGCCCGGGGCGCCTCGGGCGGGGGCGCGGGGGCCGGGGCGTCGCCGAAGGCCCGGAGCGAGGCCACGGCGGCCACCGAGAGGGCCGCCGCGGCGATCAGGCCGAGGGCCGACGCGAAAATCATCTTGTTCTGTTTCATGCTGGTTGTCCTCCCGACCGCATTTTACGCGCGGGGATGGAAGAGGGATCGGTAAAACCGCAGGAATCGGGCGACGAGACGGCCGTCGCCGTAGGGGAAGAGTTGGGGACGGAAGCCCCCCGCCCGGCGCTCGAAGAGGACCTGGGGCGCGACGAACTCGCGGAGGCCGATCGCGCCGTGGGTCCGGCCGTGGCCGCTGGCCTTGAAGCCGCCGAACGGCGCGGCGGCCGAGGCGGCGGGGGTCACGGCCTCGTTCACGCCGACCGTCCCGGCCGTCACCCGGCGAGCCACCGCCCGCGCGGCCGAGCGGTCGGCCCCCCAGACGCTCGCGGCCAGGGCCATCTCCGCCGAGTTCGCCGCGGCCACCGCCTCGTCGACGCTCGCGAAGCCCCGCACCAGGACGACGGGCCCGAACGCCCCCTCCAGGGCCCGTTCGGACTCCGCGGTCCGGCCCAGGAGGACCGTCGGCTCATAGAAGGATCCGGGGCCCTCGATCGGCCCGCCCCCGGCGAGCGCCTCGGCCCCGGCCTCGACGGCCGACCGGATCAGGGAATGGAACCGATCGCGGGCGTGGGCGTCGATCATCGGCCCGACGTCCACCCCCGGCCGGGACGGGTCCCCCACCACCAACCGCCGGGCGGCGTCGGCGAGGGCCGCGGCCCAGGGCTTCGGGTCGCCGACGACCAGCACGCGCTTCACCGCGACGCACGTCTGGCCGCAGCCGACGAACGCCCCCCAGAGCAACGCCCGGACGGTCGGCTCCAGCGGGGCGTCGGGCAGGACGATCGCGGGATCGAACCCCGACAACTCCGCCACCGCGGGGATCCCCCGGGCCGCGGCGGCCCGGAGGACCTGCCGCCCCGTCGCCACGCCGCCGGTGAACACGACCTTATCTATGGGGGTTTCCAGGAGGGCCGCGCCGACGTCCCCCCCCCCCTGCACCATCCCCACGAGCCCCGCGGGGAAGCCGGCCTCCTCCAGGCTCGCTTGCAGCCGCTCGCCGCAGGCGACGGCCAGCTCGGACGGCTTCCAGACGACGCCGCAGCCGGCCGCGAGGGCCTGGGCGATCGGCCCGGCGTTGAGGAAGAGCGGGTAATTCCAGGTCCCGATCATCCCGACGACGCCCAGGGGCCGCCAGCGCAGGCGGCCGGCCGGCATCAGCAGCATCCGCTGCCACCCGGGGCCGATCCGCTCGTCGATCAGGCTCGCCCAGGCCCGACCGTAGGTCCAACGGAGGGAGTCCAGGCTGGGGATCACGTCGCCGGCCATGGCCTCGGCCGCGGGCTTGCCCACCTCGTCCCGGATCAGGTCGGCCCAGGCGTCGGCGTCGCGGGCGAGGATCCGCAGCCAGCGGTCGAGGGGCCTCCGGCGCTCGTGCCAGGGGAGTCCGGCCCAGGCCGCCTGGGCCCGCCGCGCCTCGGCGACGACGGCCGCGACCGACTCGGGGGCCGCGGGCGAGGCGCGGCCGACCTCGACGCCGGTGGCCGGGTTTCGCGTCACGAGGGGGGAGTCGAGGGCGGTCGCCATGGGGCTGCCTCCGGGGCCTGGGGGCGGGGCGGCCCCGCTCGGCGCGAGCATAGCAGATCCCGCCGCGGGCGTCCCGGGGGATCGGCGGATCGGACCGGGGCGGCGGCGCCGAAAATTGGATTTCTTTTGGAGACTTCACGAGGCCGGGGTTATGATCCAGGCGTGTCGAAGGGTCCGGATCTCCGCGACCCCCATGACGGGGACCGGCCACGCTTCCGGGCTCCGATCCGGTTCGTGCCTTGCTTTCGACCACGCGTCCCCTCCCTGCCGCTGCTTCGGAACGAAGACCCCAGGAGCGACGACATGACCGATCCCAAGACGGGCGCCTCGCGCCGAGACTTCCTCAAGACCGGCGGCGCCGTCGCCGCCACCGCGGCGATCGCGCAGACCGCGGCCCCGCTCGTCCACGCCGGCGAGGAGAACACCATCAACGTCGCGCTGATCGGGTGCGGCGGGCGTGGGACCGGAGCCGCCGAGAACGCCCTCTCCACCAAGAGCGGGCCGATCAAGCTCGTCGCCATGGCCGACGTCTTCGAGGACAAGCTCAACGACAGCTACTCCCAACTGGAGAAGAGCTTCACCGAGTCCAAGCAGCTCGACGTGCCGGCCGAGCGCAAGTTCATCGGCTTCGACGCCTACAAGAAGGCCATCGACTGCCTGAAGCCCGGCGACGTGGCCATCTTCGCCACCCCGCCGGCCTTCCGCTGGGTGAACTACACCTACGCGATCGAGAAGGGCGTCAACGTCTTCATGGAGAAGCCCGTCACCGTCGACGGCCCCACCTCCAAGAGGATGCTGGAGCTGAACGAGAAGGCCCAGGCGAAGAACCTGAAGGTCGGCGTCGGCCTGATGTGCCGCCACTGCAAGGCCCGCGCCGAGCTGATCGACCGCGTCCGCTCGGGCGAGATCGGCGACATCATCACGATGCGGGCCTACCGTCAGACCGGCCCGGTCGGCGTGGCCTTCGTCCCCCCCAAGCCGGACGACATCAGCGAGCTGCTGTACCAGATCCGCAAGTTCCACGGCTTCCTGTGGGCCTCCGGCGGCTGCTACAGCGACTTCCTCATCCACAACATCGACGAGTGCTGCTGGGTGAAGGACGCCTGGCCGGTCAAGGCCGAGGCCTCCGGCGCCCGGACCTACCGCAACGGCTGCATCGATCAGAACTTCGACACCTACTCCGTCGAGTACACCTTCGAGGACGGGTCCAAGTTCTTCCTCGAAGGCCGCAACCTGGACGGCTGCAAGTCCGAGTTCGCCAGCTACGCCCACGGCTCGAAGAACTCGGCCGTGATCTCGACCGCGGCCCACTCGCCGGCCAAGTGCCGCATCTACAAGGGCCAGAAGCTCGGCTCCAAGAAGGACCTGATCTGGGCCGTCCCCCAGCCCGAGCCCAACCCCTACCAGCTCGAGTGGGACCACCTCGTCGAGGCCATCCGCACCGACCACCCGTACAACGAGGTCGAGCGCGGCGTGAAGGCCAGCCTGGTCACGTCGATGGGCCGCATGGCCGCCCACACCGGCGAGGTCATCACCTTCGACGACATGCTCAACTGCCCCCACGAGTTCGCCCCCGACCTCGAGAAGCTGACGATGAACGGGCCCGCCCCGCTCCAGACGCTCCCCAACGGCAAGTACCCGATCCCGCAGCCGGGCATCGTCCGCGACCGCGAGTTCGGCTGACCCGGCCCGCGTCCGCCTTGAACCGGAGGCCCCGGGCGCGACGCCGGTCGCGCCCGGGGCCTCCTCGTTTCATCGCCCGAGGCCGGCGCGACGCCGCCCCGGCCCGGTGGAGCCTTGAGAAGCGGGCGGGGGTCTGGTAGGAAGCTCATTAGCGCCATGCGCCCGGCCTCGGGACATCCGCGGGGCCGGCCGATCTGGGAGGAGGAGCGATGACGGGACGTTGGACCAGGCGGGAGTTGCTCGCTTACTCGGCCTTCGGCGCCGCCGCCACGGCCGCGGGGCCGAGGGCCTCGGCCCAGGACGCCGCCCCGCAGGAGAAGCCCTCGGGCTCGCCGAACGAGGCGATCACGCTGGGCTTCATCGGCGTCGGCGGGATGGGGTCGGGCCTCCTGAACATCTTCAAAGGCTTCCCCGACGTCCGCGTCGCGGCGGTCTGCGACGTCTTCGAGCCCCACGCCCTGAAGGCCAAGGAGGCGGCCGGCGGCAAGCCCGACGTCTACGGCGACTTCCGGAAGGTCCTCGACCGGAAGGACGTCGACGCCGTGGTCGTCGCCACGCCCGACCACTGGCACGCCATCCCGACCATCATGGCCTGCCAGGCCGAGAAGGACGTCTACTGCGAGAAGCCCCTGGCCCACCGCGTCGCCGAGGGCCGCGCCGTCGCGAACGCCGCCGCGAAGTACAAGCGGGTGACCCAGATGGGGAACCTGATCCACGCCGGGGAGAACTACCACCGCGTCGTCGAGATCGTCCGCTCCGGCGCGCTGGGGAAGATCACCAAGACCCGCGCCTGGATGGCCGCCTCCCGCGAGTCGTTCGGACGCCCGGCCGACGCCTCCCCCCCCGCCGGCTGCGACTACGACTTCTGGCTCGGCCCCGCCCCCGAGCGGCCGTTCAACATCAACCGCTTCACGTTCAACTGGCGCTGGTTCTGGGACTACGGCGGCGGCATCCTCACCGACTTCTGCTGCCACCTGATCGACCTCGTCCACTGGGCGATGGAGGTCGACGCCCCCCGGACCATCGCCGCGACCGGCGGCCGATACGCCTCGGACGACAACGCCGAGACCCCCGACACGCTCGAGGTCGCCTACGAGTACGAGAAGGGGGACGACCGCTTCGTCCTGGCCTGGAGCCAGACCGACGCCAGCGACCACGGCTTCGACGGCAAGCCGTCCGGCGTCATGTTCCAGGGGACCGAGGCGACCCTGGTCACGAACTACAACCACCACGAGATCTTCCCCGTGAAGGGGAAGGCCGTGGACGAGGCCGCGATCGCCCAGACCCTCCCCCGCTCCCCCGGGCACCACCGCGAGTGGCTGAACGCCATCCGGACCCGCGCGGCGTGCTCGTGCAACTTCGAGTACGGCCACCGGCTGACGACCGTGGGCGAGCTGGGGAACATCTCGCTCTGGACGGGCGAGAAGCTGGTCTGGGATCCCGCCGCCGAGCGGATCACGAACCACGCCGAGGCGAACCAGTTCCTGACCAAGGAATATCGCAAGCCGTGGGTCCTGCCCGCCGTCTGACCGCGACGCCCCCCGCCTTCCCCCCACGACCGACACGACGACCCCCAGGGAGAATGCCATGAAACGGACGCTCATCGCCGCCGCCCTCGTCGCGGGGGCCTCGTGGACGGCCTCGGCCGGCGAGCCCAGGTGGAAGCAGCACGCGATCGACGGCAAGCATGAGTTCGAAGCGGCCGGCGTGTTCGACGTCGACGGCGACGGCAAGCTCGACGTCGTCTCGGGCGACTCGTGGTTCCAGGCCCCCGACTGGAAGAAGCACCCGATCCGCGAGGTCCAGCGCCACGGGACGTACTACAACGACTTCGCCGTCCTCCCGCTCGACGCCGACGGCGACGGCGACCTGGACTTCGTCACGGCCTCGTACTTCGGCCGGGAGGTCGCCTGGGTCGAGAACCCGGGCAAGGCCGGCGAGAAGTGGAACTTCCACCTGGTCGACACCCCGGGGACCAGCGAGGCCGCCGTCGCGGTCGACCTGTCGGGCGACGGTGTCCCCGACGTCCTGCCGAACTCCACCAACGTCGTCGTCTGGTACGAGGTGGCGAAGAAGGCCGACGGCAAGGGCGTGGAGTTCAAGAAGCACGACTTCGGGACCGAGGCCGCCGGCCACGGCGTCGGCACCGGCGACGTCAACCTCGACGGCCGCACCGACCTCCTGACCCCCAAGGGCTGGTTCGAAGCCCCCGCCGACCCCGCCCACGACACCTGGACCTGGCACCCCGACTGGAACCTGGGCGCCACCGGCATCCAGATCGTCGCCCGCGACGTCGACGGCGACGGCCTCTCCGACCTCGTCTGGGGCATGGGCCACGACTTCGGCCTCTACTGGGCCAGGCAGTCCAAGGGCGCCGACGGCAAGCCCACCTGGACCAAAGCCCCCATCGACGAGGGCGTCGCCTCCGTCCACACCCAGCTCTGGGCCGACGTCGACGGCGACGGCAAGGCCGACGAGCTGATCACCGGCAAGCGCGTCTACGCCCACGAGATCGAGCCCGGCGCGACCGACGGCTCGCTCGTCGCCTGGTACAAGTTCGACCCGGCCGCCAAGGCGTGGACGAAGCACGTCGTCTTCCAGGGCGAGCCCGCCAAGGACGCCCCCGAGAAGGCCCAGGACCGCCTGGCCCTCCGCGACTTCCCCGCCGGCACCGCCGGCACCGGCCTCCAGCTCACCGCCGTCGACATCGACGGCGACGGCGACCTCGACCTGGTCTGCCCCGGCAAGAGCGGGCTCTACCTGTTCGAGAACCTCGGCCCCAAGTGATCCCTACCCCCGAGGCCCTCGCGCCCCTTGGCGCGGAGGGCCTCGGGGCTTTATGATCCCAAGCATCAGGGCCGCGGAGGCCCGGACGTTCGAGGTCGCCGACCCTCGGAAGGGGCCGCATGGAACTCAAGGAAGCGTTGGTGCAGATCACCGAGATCCGCACCCAGATGGCGCGGGCCGAGGTGTTCCGGGGCTATCGGGCGGTGCCCGCGGCCTTCTCGGGCGCGGTCGCGCTGACGGCGGCGACGGTCCAGGCGCTGGCGCTGCCGGACCCGGCGCAGCGGTACCGGGCCTACCTCGCGCTCTGGATCGGCGCGGCGGTGGTGAGCGGGGCCTCGGCCGTGATGGAGATGGTGATCCGGGCCCGCAACGCCGGCTCGTCGCTGACCCGCGAGCAGACCGCCCTGGCGATGGAGCAGTTCTTCCCGTGCCTGGCCGCGGGCGCGCTGACGACGCTGGTGGTGGTCCGGACGTCGCCGTCGCTGGCGTGGATCCTGCCGGGGTTGTGGCAGGTGTTCTACAGCCTGGGGATCTTCGCGACCTCGCGGCTCCTCCCCCGGCCGATGTCGGCGGTGGCGGTCTTCTACGCGGCGGCGGGGGTGACGACCCTGGCCTTCGCCCAGGGCGAGTGGGCCCTCAGCCCGCTGGCGATGGGGGTCCCGTTCGGCGTGGGGCAGTTCCTGGCCGCCGCCGTGCTCTACCGCACCCTGGAGCGCCATCATGACGCGGCCTGAGTCCCCCATCGACGAGCCGACCGGCCGCTTCGCGTACGACGGGCTGGAGCGGATCTTCCACGAGAAGGCGCGGCTGGGGATCATGACGTCCCTGGTGACGCACTCGCGCGGGCTGGTCTTCGGCGACCTGAAGGACCTCTGCCAGCTCACCGACGGCAACCTCAGCCGGCACCTCCAGATCCTGCACGAGGCCGGCTTCGTCGAGATCTGGAAGGGCTTCCACAAGAAGCGCCCGCAGACGCTCTGCCGCGTGACCGACGGCGGCCGGCGTCGGTTCCTCGAATACATCAACGTCCTGGAGACGGTGGTGCAGGACGCCCTCAAGGCGGCGTCCGCGCCCGCGGCGGGCCCGAAGTCGGCCGAGGGCTGGTCCCCGGTCTGACGTCCCGACCCCCCGCCGGTCGACGACCCCCGCGGAAGGTGGTGGCCCATGCCCGCGGAACTCTGGCGCCCCTCGCTCGACCTGGCCCTGCACCGCAACCGGAGCCGGCCGGAGATGCGGCTGGTGCAGCTCGCCACCGTCCGCCCGGACGGCCGTCCCGCGATCCGGACGGTCGTCTTCCGGGGCTTCCTGGACGACCCCCGCAAGCTCGCCTTCGCCACCGACTCGCGGAGCGCCAAGCGGGCCGAGATCGAGGCCAACCCGCGGGGCGAGATCTGCTGGTACTTCCCCGAGACCCGCGAGCAGTTCCGCGTGTCCGGGATGCTGGCCCTGATCGGCCCCGGCTCCACCGATCCGGCCCTCCGCCAGGCGCGGGCCGACCTGTGGGCCGAGCTGGGCGACGAGGTCCGGGCCGGCTTCACCTGGCCCGCCCCGCGCGAGCCCCGCGACGCGGCGTCGAGGTTCTCCGACGTCCCGCCGGCCCCCTCGTCGCCCGTCGAGAACTTCCTCCTGCTGACCCTGACCGCGACCGAGGTCGACCACCTGGAGTTGCAGGGCGACCCCCAGCATCGTTGGATCTACGAGGCCGACCCTCGCGGGCGGTGGTCGGGCCGCGAGGTCAATCCCTGACGCCGCGGCCCGCCCGGCCCCCGTCCGGTCACGGCCGCTTCTGCGACAGCATCCAGTCGATCGTGGCCGGGTCGTTGTAGGCCCGGTCCCAGCTCTCGTGGCCGACGCCCCGGTACTCGGTGTATCCCGGGTGCGTCCCCGCGGCGCGGAGGGCCTCGATCATCGCCCGCATCCCGAGGTGGAGCCGCGGGAAGTCGTCGTCGCCGACGAAACCGCGGATCGGGATCGAGCCGTACTTGGCCGCGTCCTCGGACTTGCCGGGGCCGCAGACCGGCACGAGCGCCGCGAACTTCTCCGGATGGGCCGCGGCGATGCTCCAGGTCCCCATCCCTCCCATCGACAGGCCCGTGAGGATCACCCGCTTCGGGTCGACGTTGTAATCCTTCGTCACGTCGTCGAGCGCCTTGAGGGCCGCCGCCGCGTCCTCCGAATCGGCCTGCCAGGTCTTGCGGGCCTGCGGGAAGACGACGATCGCCGGCACGCCCCCGCGCTGCACGATCGCCGGCCCGATCCCCACCTGGGACGGGACGATCCCGTCCTCCCCGCGCTCGCCGGCCCCGTGGAGGAACAGGATCGCGGGATAGGGCTTCGAGCGGTCGTAGCCCTCGGGGACGTACACGGTGTAGTCGCGGGGGCCCTGCTCCGTCTGGACCCGACGGACGTGGAATCCGGGGCCGTCTCCGGCGTCGGGCGACGGCGCGCGCTGGATCACGACGTCCTTGAACTGGACCTCCATCGGGTCGCCGGCGTGGACCTGGAGCGCGATCAGGCCCTCGCGGGCGATCGAGTCGTCGGCCTCGCGGTAGTCGACCGAGGTGACGCCGTTGAGGTAGATCGTGATCCGGCCGCCGAAGCATCGGACGACGTAATGGTTCCAGTCCGACTTGTTGAGCTTCGCGAGGGCCTCGGGCGAGCCCTGCACCAGCGTCTTGTTGCGGCGGGACTCGTCGTAGAGGCTCCCCCAGTAGCCCTCGCCGATGTCGGCCTGGTAGCCGGACATCTCGGTGCCGGGCACGCGCACGCTGCGGAGTTGCACGCCGCTGTTCCCCTTGCCGTCGATCACGCGGAAGGTCAGCGACAGGACGAAGTCCTTGTACGACTCCTTGGTCGCGAGGAAGACGTTGTGGTCGAGCTTGCCGGACTTGCCGACGATCATGCCGTCGCGGGCGGACCAGACGGACTCGTCCCCCTCCCAGCCGGCCAGGTCGCGGCCGTTGAACAGCGGGACGAACCCGGCCGTCTCCACGACCGGCGGCTCGCCGTCGAGCTTGCGCGACCAGGAGGTCATGATGGAGGCGTAGTAGGTCGCCCCGAGGTTCCCCTCGCCGTCCGGGGTGTTCGAATAGGTCCCGTCCGACTTCCGGCAGCGGGCGATGAACGCGCGCAGGCGGCCGAGGTCGGGCCGCTCCTTGAGCAGGAACAGGGCCCGCATCACGCGGTACGAGCTGGACAGGTCGGACGGGCCGCCGTCCTTCGACCAGCCGCCGTCGGGGCGCTGGCCGGCCTTGATGGCCTCGATGGCCGCGTCGCGGTTCGCCAGGGCCTCCCCGGAGCGGAGCACGGTCGCGGCGACGGTGCCGGCCGCGAACGCCTGGCCGGGTCCCTCGGCGAAGGTGCCGTCGGGGTTGCCCAGCTTCCGGATCTGGTCCAGCCAGCGCGGGAGGTCGGCCGACTTGCCGGCGACGGCCTCCAGGCCCGCGACCGCCATGCGGACCTGCTCGTCCTCCTTCGCGTGCTCGTGGAAGAAGGCGACCGCGGCGTCGACCAGCTCCTTGTCGGCGATCTTCAGCTCGCCCGCGGCCAGGAGGCCGATCGAGGTCGTCAGCGAGTCGGCCTTGCCGCCGGGCGCGGGGGCGAAGCCGCCGTCGGCGCGGCACGAGCGGACGTATTGGATGCAGTTCAGGACGTCGGGGATCGAGCCGCCGACGTACTTGAGGATCCGCACGGCCCCGCTGGTGGTCCCCAGCGACGACGGCCGCCCCGGCGCGGGGCCGAAGCCGCCGTCGGGGTTCTGGAGCGACGCGACGTAGGCGGCCGTCTGGGCGAACTCGGCGGGCGACTGCGCCCGCGAGGCGGGCGTGGAGGCGGCCCCGGCGATCGCGAGGGCGATGAAGACGAAGGCGATCCGGCGTCTCATGGCGGCGGAAGCTCCTGGTTGGGTGGTCGTCGCGGCGCCCGCGGAGAGGTCCGTCGGGACGATCCGGGCCGGCCCACAGTCTGCCGCGCCGGCGGGGCCCGGGCAACGCTCCACCCGGACGCCCGAGCCGGGTGTGCCATTGGGTTTGGCGGACCGTGTCGGGGTTGCGGGGGCCATCGTAACGGCCTTCCCCCCTGGCGGGGGAAGGTGGCCCGCAGGGCCGGATGAGGGGGACGACGAGCGCGACGACCGTCGGGATCCCGAGCCGGTCGGGCGGACCTGCGAATCCCGATGGGTCCCGTGCTCCGCGTCCCCCTCATCTGACCGCTTCACGGTCTGTCTTCCCCCGCGAGGGGGGAAGACGTCGAACGCCGACCGCCAAATCCCAAAGGCACCCCCCGGGCCCCGGCGATGGCGTCGGCGTCGGCCGATGGACTAAGATGATCGGATCGCCCAGGAGCGACGCCGAGATCCCTCCGGAGAAGCCGCCCGATGAATCGTCCGCCCGCCCCGTCGCGCGAGCCGCGCCCCCCCGCGCGACTCGCCTGGTTGCTCACGCCCTTCCTCCTGGCGACGCTCGGCCCCCCGACGATGGCGGCGGACGATCTCGGCTTCCCCGAAGCTTACGCCGTGAAGGGGGCGAAGCTGTTCATCGCTCCCGGCAAGGTGGTCGACGACGGCGTCCTGGTGATCCGCCGTGGGCTGATCGAGGCCGCCGGCCCGTCGGCCGACGTGGCCGTCCCGTTCGACGCCGAGGTCGTCGAGGGGAAGGGGCTCGTCGTCTATCCGGGCTTCATCGACCTGTTCACCTCGGCGGGCCAGAAAGCGGGCGTCGAGCGATCGACCACCGGGAGGGGCCGGCCGGTCGAGCTGTCGGAGACCACCCTCGCCGCCACCCCGGCCGACAACCGCAAGGGGCTGACCCCCGAGTTCCTGGCCGCCGACGCCCTCGACCTGAACGACGGCCTCGCCGACCCGCGCCGGAAGCTGGGCTTCACCGACATGCTGACGGCCCCCGCCGGCGCGATCGCCACCGGCCGCAGCGCGTTCGTCGGCCTGACCGGGCTGCCGCGCCGCGACGCCCTGCTCAAGTCGCCCGTCGCGCTGCACGTCCAGGTCGCGCCGCCGCAGGAGCCCTCCCCGCCGGGCGGCCAGCCGACGCCCCCGGGGGGCCGGGGCCGCGGGCCTGGCGGCGGGGGCGCCTCGGAGGATCCCTACCCGCGCGCCCTGATGGGGGCCGTCGCCCACCTGCGCCAGGCCATGAGCGACGCCGAGCATCATCAGAAGCTCGTCGCTTATGAGAAGGCCCACGGCGGCGCGACCGTCGCCGACGACCCGGCGCTGGACGTGCTCGCCCAGGCCCGCGCGAAGTCGCTCCCCGTCTGGTGGCAGGCCGAGACCCGCGACGAGATCCACCGCGCCCTCGACCTGGCGAGGGAGTTCGGCACGACGGCCGTCGTCGTCGGCGGTCGCGAGGCGTCCAAGGTGGTCGATCGCCTCAAGGCCGAGAAGGTCCCCGTCGTCCTCCGGCTCGACTTCCCCGAGGAGCCCAAGGCCCCGACGGAGGAGGAATACCGCAAGCGCCCCGAGGCCCAGCGGGACGACCCGCTCCGCGTCCTCGTCGAACATCATGAGCGCTGGAAGGACCGCGTCGGCGCGGCGGCGCGGCTCGCGAAGGAGGGCGTGCCGTTCGCCCTGGGGACGGAAGGGATCGACAAGATCGAGAACGTCCCCGCGCGGCTCCGGGCCCTGATCGCCCAGGGCCTCGCGCCCGAGCAGGCGCTGGAGGCCCTGACGCTGTCCGCCGCGAAGCTCGCCGGCCTGGAGAATCGGCTGGGGACGCTGGAGCCCGGCAAGCTCGCCCACGTCGTCGTCTTCTCCGCGCCGTTCCAGGACGAGAAGGCCAGGGTCCGGTACGCCTTCATCGACGGCCGCAAGTTCGAGGTGAAGTCCGAGGAGCCGCCCGGCGGCCGTCGCGGCCCCGACGCCCGGCCCCGACCGGAGGGCGAGCCCGAGAACAAGAAGGACGAGAAGAAGACCGAGGAGAAGAAGCCCGAGGACAAGAAGGACGAGAAGCCGAAGGAGCCGCCCGCCCCGTTCGTCGACGTGGCGGCCGAGCTGGATTCCGACCGCAAGCCCGCGCTGCACACGGGCGGCGACGTCCTCATCAAGGACGCCGTGATCGTCACCGGGACCCAGGGGACGATCCCCAAGGGGTCGATCCTCATCGAGAAGGGGAAGATCAAGGCGATCGGCCCCGACGTGACCGGGCCGGCGGGCGTCGCGGTGATCGACGCCGCGGGGCTGGTGGCGGCCCCGGGCGCGATCGACACCCATTCGCACATCGCCGTCCAGGGGAGCGTCAACGAGTTCAGCCTCTCGGTCGTGCCCGAGGTCCGGGTCAAGGACGTCATCACGGGCGACGACGTCTCGATCTACCGGGCGGTCGCCGGCGGGACCACCACGGCCCGCGTGCTGCACGGCTCGGCCGACACGATCGGCGGGCAGGACGCCGTCATCAAGCTGAAGTACGGCCTCCCCGGCCGCGACCTGATCGTCCGCGAGGGGCCGCAGGGCGTGAAGTTCGCCCTCGGCGAGAACGTCACCCGCTCGACCGGCCGGTTCCCGAACACCCGCATGGGCGTCGAGTCCGTCATCGCCGGGGCCTTCGAGGAGGCGCTCGCCTACAAGAAGGCGTGGAAAGCGTACAACGACCGGGTCGCCGCCCAGGGCGAGAAGGCCGGCCCGCCCCCCCGGCGCGACTTCCGCCTGGAGGCCCTGGAGCGGATCCTCGACGGCTCCATCAAGATCAACAGCCACTGCTATCGCGCCGACGAGATCCTGATGCTGCTGCGGACCGCCGAGCGCTACGGCGTGCGGGTCCGGTCGCTCCAGCACGTCCTGGAGGGCTACAAGGTCGCGGCCGAGATCGCCGCCCACGGCGCCCACGCCTCGACCTTCTCCGACTGGTGGGCCTACAAGATCGAGGCCTACGACGCGATCCCGTTCAACGCCATGCTCATGACCCGCGCCGGCGTCGCGGTCTCGATCAAGAGCGATTCCGAGGAGCTGATCCGGCACCTCTACCACGAGGCCGCCAAGATGGTGAAGTTCGGCGGCGCGACCGAGGCGCAGGCGCTGGCGTTCGTCACGATCAACCCCGCCCTGGAGCTGGGCCGCGAGGACCGCATCGGCTCGCTGGAGGTCGGCAAGGACGGCGACGTCGCCCTCTTCAACGGCCACCCGCTCGACGCCTTCGCGCGCTGCGAGATGACGCTGATCGAGGGCGAGGTCTACTTCCAGCGCACGCCGACGATCCGCCCCGGCGACCACGCCAGGATGCCGCAGGCCCCCGGCGCCCAGGCCCGGCCCCTGGAGTTCACCGCGCAGCCCAAGCAGGACTACGCCCTCCTCGGGGCGACGATCCATCCGGTCTCCGGGCCCGTCATCGAGAACGGGGTCCTCGTGGTGGCCGGCGGCAAGATCGCGGCCGTCGGGCCCGTCGGCACGCCCGTCCCGCCCGAGGCGCAGACGATCGAAGTGAAGGGGCTCGACGTCTGGCCGGGGCTGATCGACGCCGGCACGACCGTCGGCCTGGCCGAGATCGGCAGCCTCAACGAGACCCTGGACTTCGCCGACGCCGCCCGGTATCAGCCCGAGCTGCGCGCGGCCATAGCCCTCCGGGCCGACAGCGAGCACGTCCGCGTCACCCGGGCCAACGGCGTCCTGGCCGGCCTGGTGGAGCCTTCCGGCGGCGTCATTTCCGGCCAGGCCGCGCTGGCGGACTTCGACGGCTGGGTGCCGAGCGAGATGGCCTTCGAGGACCCCGCCGCCCTCTCGGTCAACATCCCGCGCTTCGTCCACCGGCCGGTCGGCTCCCAGGCCGGCCGCGGCGGCGACAACCCCGACCCCAACGCCCGCCGCAAGGAGCAGATCGAAGCCCTGAAGGAGCAGTTCCTCAAGGCCAGGCGGTACGACGAGGTCGTCGCCGAGGCGAAGGCGAAGGCCCTGAACGCCCCCAGGGTCGACGTGAGGCTGGCGGCCCTCGCCCCGTATGCGAAGGGCGAGAGGCTGGTGATCCTCCACGCCGACGAGCGGACGGAGATCCTCGACGCCCTGGCGCTGGCGAAGGAGCTGAAGCTCAGGGCCGCGATCTCCGGGGCGGCCGACGCCTGGAAGGTCGCCGCGGAGATCAAGGAGGCCGGCGTCCCCGTCCTGGTGGCCGGGACCATGAACTTCCCCGCGCGGGAGCACGACCCCTACGACGCGGCCTACGCCAACCCCGCCAAGCTCCACGCGGCGGGCGTGACCTTCGCGATCCGATCGTCGCCGGGAGGATCGTCGCCCCGCAACTCCCGCCTCCTCCCGTTCGAGGCGGCCATGGCGACGGCGTTCGGGCTGCCGGAGGAGGAGGCGCTCAAGGCCGTCACGACCTACCCGGCGCAGATCCTCGGCGTCGGGGATCGGCTCGGGACGCTGGAGGTCGGCAAGCGCGCGAACCTGGTCGTCACCTCCGGGCACATCCTCCAGCCGACGACGCCCGTGCTCATGCTGTTCATCGACGGCAAGCCGGTCGCGCCGACCAGCCGCCACACCGAGCTGTACGAGAAGTACGATCGCCGGCTCGACGACGTGAAGGCGGGCAAGGCCCCGCTGGGGCTCGATCGTCCCTCGAAGGCTCCCTGAACGGGCCCGCGTCGCCCGGGGTGCCCGCGAGGGCGAGCCCCGGGCGACGGCGGCTCAGAGGCTCCCGGCGGGCGCGAGCCCGCAACGGGCCGGCGCCGGCCCCGACGCCGGGTCGAAGCTCCAGCCCCGGGGGGCGGCCCCGGTCGGGGTGTGGGCGGAGAAGACCGCCCCCAGCACGTCGCGATGGTCCGCCTGGCTGACGTACTCGTCCACGCCCAGTCGGTACAGGTGCGTGGCCTCCGCCACCTGATAGTCCGCCGCCACGATCATCACCGACGCCCGCCGCCCCTGGATCGAATTCTTCCAGAGCAGCGCCGCCAGCTCGTCGGCCTCGGACTCCTCGCGCCTCCAGTCCACCATCACCATCTCGGGCTTCGCCAACTCCAGGAGTTGCTCCGCCTCGGCGATCGTCTCGGAGACGACCAGCCGCCAGCGGCCGGCCTCCGACAGCGCGGGCCGCATCGCGACCAGCCAATCCGCATCCCTGGTGACCGCCAGGATCGTCGTGCCCTTCATACCCGTCCCGCCCTCTCGTGCCGTGAGTAAGGCCAGCTCGCCCCGACTTATCCCGGAGGAGGATCGCCGCGAATCTCGCGCCCGATCCTCCGACCGCTTATTCAGGGAACCGCGAAACTTCGCCGGAGGCGACGCGCCATCCCGAAGTTTTTCCGACGAACCGGCCCGGCCATCCGTGTGACACCCAGGTCTCCCCGCTCCGGATGAGCGTCGAGGCGACCGAAGCACGCTCGAAAGGCAGTCTAAGACACGGGGTCGAACTCGTTGACACGACCTTGCGATTTTCGAGCAAGATGTTGCTCGCAGGCCGCCCGCCCCGGGCGGATGGGCCTGGAGGTGTGATCCCGATCAACACGATGACGACTTTTTGCGTCAACGACGCCACCCCCCCCTGGACGCCTCGAAGCACGCATGCTTTCAGAAGCTCCCGCGCCCGACCCGCCCGAGGGTTGCGTCCCCGGCCGGGACGCGCCACGATCGATCCTCGCCCTTCGGGTGTGAGGCCGAGGATCGATCCAGTTCGGGAGACGAAGATTATGGCGAAATTCCAGGTGTATCGATGGGCGGTCGTCGTGGGGATGGCGGCCTGGCTGGGCATGGCCCCGTCGACCCCGCGGTCGGCGGCGGCCGAGGGCGAGGCCGGGTTGCAGATCTACTTCGTCGACGTCCTGGGCGGCGCCGCGACCCTGGTCGTGACGCCGGAGCGCGAGAGCGTCCTGATCGATTCCGGCTGGCCCGGCCAGGGGGGTCGCGACCCCGAGCGGATCGTCCGGGCCCTGAAGGACGCCGGCTGCGAGCGGATCGACCACCTGGTCGTGACGCACTGGCACATGGACCACTTCGGCGGCGTCGCGGGCCTCGCCGAGCGCGTCGAGATCGGCCGATTCTGGGATCGCGGCCTCCCCGAGGACGGGATCGGCGGCGTCTACCCCGACGGCCCGAAGCCGGACGACCCGCTCGGGATCGCCTATCGCAAGGCCGCGAACGGGAGGCGCTCGATCCTGAAGGCGGGCGACAAGCTCCCCCTGCGGAGCGACGTCTCGGCCGTGGTGCTGGCCGCCTCCGGCGAGACGATCCCGACGCCCGCCGGGGCCCGCCCCAACGCCCTCTGCGACTCGGCCCCGGCCGACCACGAGCCGGACGGCTCCGACAACGCCCAGAGCATCGTCCTGAAGTTCCGCCTCGACGACTTCGACTTCCTGGACTGCGGCGACCTGACCTGGAACGTCGAGAAGAAGCTGGTCTGCCCTGTCGACCTCGTCGGCGCGATCGACCTGTTCCAGGTCACGCACCACGGGCAGGACATCTCCAACCACCCCACCTTCCTGGCGACGATCGCCCCGACGGTGGCCGTGATGGACAACGGCCCGCGCAAGGGGGGATCGGCGGAGACGGTCCGTCGCTTCAAGGCCCTCCCCTCGGTCCGGGCCTTCTATCAGCTCCACCGCAACGCCGAGACCGCCGACGCCGACAACGGCGATCCCGCCCTGTTCGCCAACGCCGACCCGGCGGGCGGGCGCTACATCCGGGTCGCCGTCGCCGCGGGCGGGAAGTCCTTCACGGTGCGCCTGGGCGCGGACGGCCCGGAGCGGACGTTCCCGTCGAAGTGAGCGCTCAGGCCGGGGCGGCCTCGGAGCGGGCCGCCTCGGGCCGCGCCGCCTTCTTGCGGGCGAGCGGCTGGTGCTTCCAGCGGCGGTGGAGCCAGAGGTACTGCGAGGGGTCCTGGCGGATCAGCTCCTCCAGGGCGCTGGTGTAGCGCTGGGTGAGCAGGCGAGCGTCCTCGGCCCCGCCGGTGAACTCTCCGGGCTCGATGATCTGGGCGCATCGCAGCTCGTAGCGGAAGCCGGGCCCGATCCGGCGGGCGACGCCCACCACCACCGGGGCCTGGTGCTCGATCGCCAGCAGGGCGATGGCCTTGTGCGTGGAGGCCGGCCGGCCGAAGAAGTCGACGAACAGCCCGCGCTGGCCGGCGTCCTGGTCGGCGAGCATGGAGAGGGGCCGGCGGGTCTCCAGGACCTCGACGATCTGGTCGTACCCCCCCGCCTTGGGGATCATCTTCTGGCCGGTGCTCTCGCGGAACGACTTCAGGTAGCGTTCCAGGTAGGGGTTGTCGAGCGTCCGGGCGACGGACCACGTCGGGAAGCCGAACAGGCCGAAGAGGTAGCCGGCGATCTCCCAGTTGCCGTAGTGGCCGGTGAGCAGGATCATCGGCTCGCCGGAGATCAGCTTGTCGAGCACGGGCCCGTGGCCGGCGAGCTGGATGTACCGCCGGTAGTTCTCCAGCCGGATCCGCTTCGGCGTGTGGAAGATCTCCATCAGCATCATGCAGAAGTGGCGATAGACGCCCCGGACGACCTGGTCGCGCTCGGCCTCCGTCATGGCGTCGCCGTACGCCATCCGGAGGTTCTCCAGGCCGACCAGGCGGTGCCGCTTGTCGACCGTGTACATCAGCCACGCCAGCCCCCGCGCCAGCGCGTACGACGCCGCGATGGGCAGCGACTGCACCGTGAAGACCAGGGAGCGGACCACCAGGTAAACCAGGTAGTCCAGCCAGGGCCGTTGGACTTTCTTCCGTGCCATGTTGCGGTCGCTCCTTGACCCCCGGCGGAGGGAATCCGCGGAGTATGTCCCGGATCCGCCAGGGCGTCAAGGCGCGCCGTCGAAGCTCACGCCGACGGCGGGTCGTCGGCGAGCGGCAGGGTGACGGCCTTCCCCTCGCGGGCGGATCGGTAGATGGCGCGGATGATCTCGACGGACTTGCGGCCCTCGCGGCCGTCGACGATCGGCTCGCGGCCTTCGTCGATCGCCCGGAGGAAGTCGGCGATCTGCTCGCGGTGGCCGAGGTGGCTGATGCCGCGCGGGTCGCTGGCACCGGAGTTCCCGGCGGAGCGGCCGGCGATGGCGGCCAGGATGATGTTGTCGCTGGGGATCTTCTCCTGGAAGTCCCACAGGGTCACGTCGTCCTGCTCGACCCGGGCCGAGCCGCGGTCGCCGTGGATCTCGATGCGCTTGGAGAGCCCGGGATAGGCGCTCGTGGCCGCCTGGATCGTCCCCAGCGCCCCGTTCTTGAACCGGACGCTGGCGACGGCCGTGTCCTCGACCTCGATGCGCGCGTGGGCGAGCGTCGCCGTGTGGGCCGTGACCGATTCGACGTCGCCCATCAGCCAGTAGAGCAGGTCGACGTTGTGGATGGCCTGGTTCATCAGGGCCCCGCCGCCGTCGAGCCGCCACGTCCCGCGCCAGCCGCCGGAGTCGTAGTATTCCTGGGTCCGCCACCATTTGACGTGGGTGTCGCCCAGGGTCAGGCGTCCGAACCGGCCCGCCTCGATCGCCTCCTTGAGGCGGACGTTGGCGGGCGAGAAGCGCGATGGGAAGATGGCGCAGAGCCGGACGCCGGCCTCGTCGCAGGCGTTGAGGATCGCGTCGCAGCGCGGGAGGTCGATCTCCAGCGGCTTCTCGACGACGACGTGCTTGCCCGCCCGCGCCGCCTGGACGGCCGGCTCCATGTGGGCCCCGCTCGGCGTGCAGATGCAGACGACGTCGAGGTCGGGGCGGCGGAGCATCGCGCCGAGGTCGTCGTAGGTCTGGCAGTCGTGGCCGGCGATCCCGGCGATCTTCTCGGCGTTGGCTCGCGTGCGGCTGTACGCCCCCACCACGCGGGCGCCGTCGATCTCGTTCACGGCGCGGGCGTGATACTCCGCGATCATCCCGCAGCCGACGATCCCGATCCCGTGTTCGGCCATCGATACCATCACCTTTCAGACGAGGCGGATCTCGGCGATCTTGCGCTTGCCCACCCGGACGACCAGGCCGTCGCTGACGTAGATCAGCGCCTTCACGTCCGTCACCGGCTCGCGACGCGGCCCGACGTTGACCCCGCCCCCCTCGATGTCGCGGCGGGCGTTCGACGTGCTGGTCGCGAACCCGAGTTCCTTGATGAGGTTGGGCGCGGGGATCCGGCCTTCGGCGTCGAGCTTGTCGGCCGCGAGGTAGGCGACCGGGATCTCCAGCGGATCCTCGCCGGCCGAGCGGCGTCGGAACGCCTCGGCGGCGCGGTCGGCGGCCTCCTGGCCGTGGTACTGGGCCACGATCGCCTTGCCCAGCGCCTCCTTGGCGTCCCGAGGGTTCGTCCCCTCGGCCAGCAGTTCCTGGATGCGGGCCTGGGGGATGTCGGTCAGCAGGGTGAAGTACTGGGCCATCGGCCCGTCGGGGACGCTCATCACCTTGCCGAACTGGTCCTCGGGCGACTCGGCCACGCCGATGTAGTTGCCCAGGCTCTTGCCCATCCGGCGCGTGCCGTCGGTGCCGACGAGGATCGGCATGGTCATGGCGACCTGCGGGTCCTGGTTGCGGACGGGCTGCAACTGGCGGGCGACCATCAGGCTGAAGAGTTGTTCGGTGCCCCCCAGCTCGACGTCGGCGTTGATCTCGACCGAGTCCCAGCCCTGCATCAGCGGGTAGAGGCATTCGTGGAGATAGACCGGCTTCTCGGCCGCGATCCGCTTGGCGAAGTCCTCGCGTGCGGAGATCTGGCCCAGGGTCATCCGGCGCATGAGGTCCAGGACGTCCAGGAACTCCCACTTGCCGAACCAGTCGCCGTTGTGGTGGACCTCGGCCCGGTCCAGGTCGATGATCCGGCCGACCTGCTTGAGGTAGTCGCGGGCGTTCTCGGCGACCTGCTCCTTCGTGAGCGCGGAGCGGGTCTCGTCGCGGCCCGAGGGGTCGCCGACGAGCGCGGTGTAATTGCCGATGATGATGACCGCGGTGTGGCCGAGGTCCTGGAACTGCCGCAGCTTGCGGAGCGGGACGGTGTGCCCCAGGTGGACGTCGATGCCGGTCGGGTCGATGCCGTACTTGACCCGCAGCGGCCGATTTTCGCGGACCGAGCGCTCCAGCTTCTTGAGGAAGTCCCCCTGGGGGACGATCTGCTCCACGCCGCGGCGGAGGATCTCCAGTTGGCCTTGCACGTCCAGCATCGTTTCATCCGGCTCCAGGGTCCGGCCGCGGCTCCGGGCGGGGCGGCCATCGATCCGCCGATTCTAGAGGCCCCGGCCCGACTCCACAAGGTGGCCTGCGGGCGCAAGGGCTGCTACGATGGGCCGTTCGGATCGATGATCGCTTGCGCCCAGCCCGCCGCGAGGCCCCATGACGTCGCCCCAGCTCCAGGCCGCCCTCTTCCGCATCGTCTCCATGCTGCTGGAGTTGATCGCCTTCGGGATGATCGCCGCATGGATCTGGGCCGGCTCGCGCCTCCTCCGCGGCCGGCGGCTCCTCGAAGTCGAGCCGTTCGCCCCGCCCCGCACGGCGGCCTGGGGGCCGGGAACGCTCCTGGCGCTGTTCATCCTGTACGTCGGCGCCCAGGCTGCGGCCTCGACGGCCTATCATTCCGTCGTCGGCGTCGACCTCGCGGAGGTGTCGGCCCGGTACGCCGATGAACTCGAAGCGCGGAACGCCGCGCCGGCCGACGCCAGGCCCGACCACGCGAAGGCGCGACGGGCCGCGACCGACGCGATGCACCTGATGAGCTGGAACGCGACGTTCAACGTCCTGTTCCTCGCGCTCTTCCCCTGGGTGTTCCGCCGCACCTCGGGCGCGAGCCTCGCCGACCTGGGGGTCGTCCCCACGAGGCTCGGCGAGCAGGTGCAGGTCGGGATCGTCGCCGGGCTGCTGGCCACCCCGGCGGTCTACGCGATCCACGCGCTGGCCCTGAAGGCGTTCCCGCCGCGGCTCCATCCCGTCGAGCAGATGCTGGAGGTCGATTTCTCCCCCGTCATGGCCGGCGTCTCCGTACTCAGCGCGGTCGCGCTGGCGCCGCTGTTCGAAGAGACGATCTTCCGGGGCGTCATCCAGGGCTGGCTGGCCCGCGTCTCGCGCGAGATATTCGACTTCGAGGCGCGCAAGCCGGTCGTCCCCCACACGGACGAACTTGCCGAGGTCACGCCCCCGAACGGCCGAATCACGGCGGCCGAGTTGCCGGGGATCGTCCTGACCTCGGCCCTGTTCGCCGCGGTCCACTACCGCCAGTGGCCGACGCCCATCCCCCTGTTCATCCTGGCGATGGTGATGGGGCTCCTCAGGTGGCGGACCGGGAGCCTGCTGGCCCCGATCATCGTCCACGCCCTGTTCAACGCCACGAGCACCCTGGCGATGCTCGCCGCGCAACTCGGCGGCGCCCGCGACCCCGTCCCGGCCCCCGTCGGGACGGGGCTCGACGGGGGAGCATGGCTCGTCGCGCTCTTCGACTGGCTCCCGGGCTAACGACCTGCAATAGGCGATGAGGGATTCGAACCCCCGACATTCCGCGTGTAAGGCGGACGCTCTAACCGCTGAGCTAATCGCCCCTCGACGCCCATTCTAGCCCGAGGTGCGGGGCCTGACGAGCCGGTCGAGCGCGGCGAGGGGCCTTTCGGGCGATTTCCCGCCGGCCTCACGGCTCGACGGGTCCCTCCATCACGGGCTCGCGACGGTCCCTCAGCGCCATCACCAGGAGCAGGCAGCCCAGGGCCGCACTGATCGCGGAGCCGGCGAGGATGCCGATCTTGGCGTCGTCCAGCAGGTCGCCCCGGAGGGCGAGGCCGGCGATGAAGAACGACATCGTGAAGCCGATCCCCCCCAGGCAGCCGGCCCCGATCATCGCCCGCCAGTCGACCCCCTGGGGCAGTCGCGTCAGGCCGAGCCGGACCGACAGCCAACTGAAGAGGACGATGCCGATCGGCTTGCCCAGCGCCAGGCCGGCGACCACCGCCAAGGCGACGGGGGTCGTCAGCGCGGAGGGCTCGACCCGCACGCCCGCGTTGGCCAGCGCGAAGACCGGCATGATGACGAAGGCGACCCACGGGTGCAGCGCGTGCTCCAGTCGCTCCGCGGGCGAGATCGCCTCGGGGGCCTCCTGGGGCTCGCCTTGCTGGATGCCCCGCAGGCGGTCGTACAGCTCGCCGACGGCGTCGACCAGGATCCCCCGGCCGATCATCGGCCGCGCGGGCGTCAGCAGGCCGAGCGCGACCCCCGCCACGGTCGGATGCACGCCCGACTTCAGGACCGCGTACCAGATCCCGGCCCCGATCACGCCGTAGACCCCGACGCTGCGAACGCCCAGCGACCGCAGCAGGACGACGAGGCCGAAGCCGGCCGCGGCCGTCGCGAGGGGCCCGGCCCCGATCGCCCCGCTGTACGCCACCGCGATGACCAGGACCGCGCCGATGTCGTCGGCGATGGCCAGGCTCAGGAGGAGCACCTTCAGCCCGTTCGGCACGCGCGAGCCGAGCAGCGTCAGGAAGCCGACCACGAAGGCGATGTCGGTGGCCATCGGCACGCCCCATCCCTCGCGCCCGGGCCGGCCCCAGATCGCGAGCGAGTAGACGACCGCGGGGGCCGCCATCCCGCCGAGGGCCGCGACGACCGGCAGGAGCGCCTTCCTCGGGTCGGCCAGCTCCCCGGAGACCACCTCGCGCTTGATCTCCAGCCCCACGACGAAGAAGAACAGGGTCATCAGGCCGTCGTTGACCCAGTGCCGCAGCGGCTCGACGAGTTCGAAGGCCCCGAAGGTCACGCCGACGGGCGTCTCCCAGAAGTGGTGGAACCAATCCGCGAGCGGCGAGTTCGCCAGCGCCAGGGCGATCGCCGTGGCGGCCACGAGGGCGAGCCCGCCGGACGATTCGACGTGCATGAAGCGGACGAACGGGGCCACCAGCCGGTCGACCGGCGTGCGGCCCTCGGGCCGCTCCAACTCGTTCGTGTAGAGGTCGACGTCGACGACGCCGCCGAGCCGGCCCTCCTCGTCCACGACCGGGAAGGCCAGGAGGCGATAGCGGATGAAGAGCTTGCAGGCCTCGCCGACGGTGGCCGACTCGGGCACGGCCACCGGGTCCCGGATCATGATCTCCGACAGCGCGGCGTCCGGCGGGCTGAGGATCAGCCGACGGGTCGGCACGACGCCCCGCAGTCGGCCCTCGTCGTCGACGACGTAGAAGTAGACCACCCCGTCGCCGTTCGGGCTCCGTCGGAGCCGTTCCAGGGCCTCCCCGACGGTCTGGCCGACGAGGAGGGGGGTGAAATCGCGACGCATGCGGCGGGAGACGGTCTGTCCCGGATCGGTCGAAGATTGCGGCGGCACGGGGGGCTTCCTCTTCATGGGCGGGCGAGGGGATGACGCTCGGGCCTTCAGGATCGGCGCGCGAGCGGGCCGACGGACGCGAGCCGGGTCACCAGCCGCCGCCGTTCGTGATGAAGAGCCTCAGGTAAAGCTCGTGCTCGTGTTCGGGTCGGTCGATCGTGGCCTGCATCAGCCTGCCGCAGATGAGGAAGTCGGGGCCCCAGCCGTCCATTCTATCGAACCCGTCGGCGGGGCGACCGCGCTTCCCGCCCCCGCCCGCCGGAATCGGCCGGCGATCACCTCGTCTCCGGCCCCGGCCCCGGCGAGGCCGGTTCCTCGGCCTCGGAGGCCGGCCGCCTTCGGCCGCCGTACTGGATGGTCAGGCCCGCGAGGATGGAGTCGGTCTGGGCGTCCATCCTGGCCGTCGAGCCGGGGACCTGCCCGATCGGCCCCTCGATGTCGTTGCGGAAGCCGTGCACCCAGCCGCCGGAGAAGACGAGGTTCTCGTTGAGGCGGAGCGAGGCCCCCAGGGAAAGCGTGTGCTGGATGAAGCCGGGCGCCTGGACGTTGAACAGCGTCTGGACCTCGTTGATCGGGTTCTGGTTGAACAGATACCCCGCCCGCAGCGTCAGGCGCTCGGTGAGCTGATACTGGCCGCCGACGGCCACCGCGAAGATGCTCCGCCAGTTCAGCCCGCCGCTCGCGATCGAGTCGCCCCAGAGCGCGGCGTTGGCGTAGTCGAAGTAGCGCAGGTCGACGTCGACCAACAGCCGCTCGATCCCCTTGTAGGCTACGCCCCACGAGTAGATCGCCGGGATCTGCGACTGGACGCCGATCCGCCGCGGCGAGAGGTCCGCGTTGAACGTGTTGTACGACCACTTCTCCAGCCAGATGGGGCTCTTGTACGAGAAGCCCACGTTCCACGAGTCGTTGACCTCGTAGAAGAGGCCGAGTTCGAATCCGGCCCCCCAGAACGGCCGCGAGTTGACCGCCGTCGGGAAGGTCGACACGCCGTACTGGTCCGCCGGCCCCGGCGCGAAGAAGGCGGGGCTGAACTGGACGGTGCCCGACGTGATCACCGGGGCGAACGAGACGGCGAGCCGGTCGTTGGCCCGGTAGGAGGCCATCGGTTTGATGGCGAGCAGCGCCATGTTGGCGTAGATCGGCCCGAGGCCGAAATAGTTCGGCGGTTGCCTCGGGGCGAGGGTCGGCGTCGAATAGCTCCCCGCGAAGTTCACGCCGCCGCCGACCACGCCGAAGATGCCCAGGCCCATCGTGATCGGCGAGTCGGGGTCGAGCTTGAACGAAGCGCCCACGGCCAGGTTGCTGGCGACGCCGCTGTCGCTCCGCGACGTCCCGTAGCGATCGGTGGGAGGGAAGGTCCCGTTGATCGAGCCGGCCGGCAGGTAGCCGGTGTAATGGATGCTCGGGATGATCAGCTCGGTGCCGAGCAGGACCTCCTCGCGGTCGAGGAAGCTGATCGTGGCCGGGTTCCAGTAGCTGGCGCCGAAGTCGACGGGTGCGGCCGTCGAGGCCCCGGCCATCGACCGGTTGATGGGCCCCGCGCCGGACGCCACGACCCCCTGCGCCGAGGCCCGGCCGGCCGCGCCCGCGAGCAGGAGCGATGCGATCAAAACGCGGGCGATGCACGGCTGGACCATCCCGGGACTCCTCACTGGCCGCGGCGGGCGCGATCGCGCCTGCGAGATCGGGCCGAAAACGACGTGTTCTACGGTACGGGACCGGGCTCCCGGGCCCCGGCGGCGGTCAAAGACCGACGGGCAGGGTCAGCAACGGCCCCGACTTCTTGGGCTCGGAGAGTTGGAGGTTGAAGAGGGCCTGGAGCAGGCCGAGCGTCGACTTCGACCGCTTGTCCGTCTCGGCGATGAAGTACCAGTAGCCCTGGTATTCGATCGCCACCGCCGCGTCCCTAGGCCGCTTCTTCCGCGAGCAGACGCGGAACAGGCCGCGCGTCACGCAGGTCCAGTCGAAGGGGACGCCGTCCGGGCCGACGGCCTGCGCGGCCAGCCCTCGGGCCGCGTGCTCCTCGGGGACGACGACCCCCTTGGACAGGAACGCCAGCATCTCCAGCAGCGTCCGCGTCCGGACGTCGATCGAGTCGAGCGAGTCGGGCAGCGGCAGCAGGCCCACCCCTCCGGGGACCCCCTCGCGCCGGATCGCGTAGTCCGAACGGCCCGGCGCCAGGCGGAGGATCTCCCGCAGCGCGATCGCGTCCGGGACGCCCTCGGCGGCGGGGGAGAACGACAGGCGATACTGCGGCGCGGACCTCGTGAGGACCAGGGCGTCCGACCCCTCGGCGGGGCGGTATTCCAGGTCGTGGCTGGCGGCCTGGACGAAGTCGGAGCCGTCCACGCGATCGGCGGCGATCTCGGGCGAGACCGCCTCCGGCCCGTCGACGGACGACAGGACGAGCAGCCGCTCGCGACGCAGCCGGCCCGCCATCCCGGCCATCTCCAGGAACGGCGACGGCCCCGGGACGGCCTCCGGGACGATGGCCTCGGCCCCCGGCGCGTTCTGGAGGCCGTTCATCTCGCCGACGATCAGCCGCAGCACGTCCTCGATGCTCCAGCCGTTGTTGGCCATCAGCCCCAGCGCCGTGATCCCCACCGGCGCGACCATCACGCGGGTCAGCTCGGCCGGGTCGCGGGGCGTATAGCTGAGCGTGGGCGCGTCCCGGAACTGGAGCCAGAAGTCCCCGAACA
>Ga0209958_1000730_pt1 | contig 41185 bp, 43 predicted proteins | sample ThiBio_inoc_plan_FD_183942 | JGI IMG/M metagenome (GOLD analysis project Ga0209958, IMG submission 183942) | Wastewater bioreactor microbial communities from Cape Town, South Africa - Thiocy_inoc_plan (SPAdes) | ecosystem: Engineered > Bioremediation > Thiocyanate > Unclassified | place: South...
GGCGCAAACAGAAAGGCCGTCGCAGTGGCGACGGCCAGAATGATCAGCGGGGCCAGTGGGGCACGCTCCACCGCCACCGCCCACCCGCACCACAGCAGGATGCGGGCAGCCGGGTGCAGGGATTTAACCAAGCTCGCTCAGCATGCCTTTGGCATCGGTCTTCTGCTTGTCGTTGCCCTCGGCCAGCACTTCGTTGAGGATTTCGCGCGCACCTTCCTTGTCGCCCATTTCCACATAGGCGCGGGCAAGATCGAGCTTGGTGCCGACCTCGTCGAGTTCGAGTTCATTGCCGCCGGCATCGCCCAAATCGAGATCAAGGCCGCTGAAGTCGAATTTGCTGTCCAGGCCGCCGTCTTCCTCAAGGCCGAGATCGAGTTTCAGCTCTTCGTCGGCGGTGACAGGCAGGTCCAGTTCCGGCAGTTCGAAATCGAGACCCTGGGCATCCATTTCCGGGTAACCCATTTCGGCCGTTGCAGCCGTCTCGGGCGGGGTGTCGAAATTGAGCACGTGTCCCGCGGTCTCGAACTCCAGGGGCGCGTCTGCCGCCACGGCTTCGAGCGCAGGCTGGGGCTCGGGTTCGATCTCGGCCGGGGCGGCGGACTGCACGGCAGGCTCGGGTTCAGGCGCCGGTTCGTCCGGGAACGTCACCGCGCCGCCGGCAACCGCCGCGGTGGCGGCCACCGTTGCCGCCGCGGCGGCGCTCGACTGAATGCCGCCATACAGCGGGTTGGTCGGGTCGATACTGCGCCCCATTTCACAGGCCTTGTCCCACAACGGGCTGGGCTTGCTGCCCAGTGCGGCATAGAGTTCGCCGGCGACCGCTTCGAACGTCGCGAGGTTGCGGCGGGCCGCGTAGATTTCCAGCAACTTGACGCGGATCTCGTGGCGGTCCGGATTTTTGCCGATGGCTTCCTTGAGAATTTCCTCGGCCTGGGCGTCGCGGCCGTAGGCCATGTACACCTCGGCTTCGGCAATCGGGTCGACGTCATGCGTATCGATGGTGCCCAGGCCCGCCTGGCTGAAGTCGGTCAGGAAGGAGGTGTCGCCGGTATTGACGCTGCCCCCCGACGCCGCGCCGATGACGGTATTGGGGCGAACGTCGCCGCCGCTCATGATGCTGTCTTCCAGGGTGCTATTGCCGGACTTGCGCCGGCGATTGCCGCTCGCCACCATCCACCACAGCACGCCCCCCAGCCCGAGCGCGGCAAGACCGCCGCCCCAATACATCGGGTTGGCGAGCAGGGGATCGTACCAGTTTGCGGCAGGTTCGGGGCTGGCCGCAGGCGCCGCGACGGCCGGGGCGGCCGGCTTGGGTGCGGGCTTGGCCGCCACCGGTGCGGGTGCCGCCGCAGCGGGCGTCTCGCTTTGCGCCTTTTCCTGCATTTCGACCAGCTTCTGCATGTCCTGGATCTGCTTTTCCAGTACGGCCACGCGCTGACCCGATTCCTGCAGCGCTTTGTCGCGTGCGGTCGCATCCTCTTCCTGGGCGCGCAATTTTTCCTGCAGGGCGCGGGTTTCGTCGGCCTTGCCGGCGGCCGCCGGCGGCGGCGCGAGCTTGGACAGTTTGAGGACGTCCTTCTGGGCTTCGGGCGCCGGTTTGGCGCGGTCTTCCACCTGGGGGGTAATCTTGCCGCTGCTGGCCTGCCCCGGCTCCGCTTTGGCCTCGGGGGCCGCGCTCGCAATCCCGGCCAGTTTCTGCCGGTAGGCACGCCAGTCGTCGGCCTGCAATTTGAGTTCGCGCACCGCTTCCTTCTGCGGAATGGCAGCCACTTTTTCAGCCGGCGGCACGTTCAGTGTCGTGCCGGCTTTCAAGCGATTCATGTTGCCGTTGAAAGCCCGGGTATTCTCGCGGTAAAGGCCCAGCAGGGTCTGCTCGAGGCTCACCCCTCCCGGGCGCACCTGGCTGGCGATGCCGACCAGGGTATCGCCCCGCTTCACCGTCACGCGGTCGGGGACGGCAGGCTGCGGCTTGCTTGCGCTCGCCGGGGGCGGCGTTTTGTCGACTGCCGGCGTCGGCATGGCCTGGCTTTGCGGGGCCGGGGTCGGGGTCGACGCGGGCTTGGCAACGGGTGCCTGGGCCGGGGCGACCGCCACCGGGGCCACTGTTTGTGCGCCGCCCATGCCGGGCGGATCGAGCAGCATGGTGTATTCGCGCACCAGCCGCCCCGAGGCCCAGTTCAATTCGATCAGCATGTCGATGAAGGGATCGTTCACCGGACGGCTGGTAGTCACTTTCAGCACGGCCTTGCCATTGGGCTTTTTCTCGACCGCAAAGCGCAGGGAAGACAATACCGGGGTGAATTCGACGCGCGCATCGCGAAATGCCTGGTCGGAAGCGAGACTGGCCGACAGGCTGTCGAGTTCGGCCTTGTCGGCTGCGAGGAGTTCGATCTCCGCCGCCAGAGGCTGCCCCAACGCCGAGGTGACCGACAGCTTGCCCAACCCGGCTGCATGCGTCATCAGCGGCACGGCAATCAAGCCTGCGGCCACCAGCTGGGTGGTGAAGCGCTTCAATTTCATCCCGTTTCTCCCTATTCGCCCCTGCGCGGGGCTGTTGAATCCTTGACGCCACTATTGACGGCTCGGCAGGTCGCAATCTTTAGTGCAACAATCGCACCAGCCTTGGCCTTGCCGCCGGGCAGGCCTTGACCGTTCAGGCTTGCAGCAGGATTCGCAGCATGCGGCGCAAGGGCTCCGCGGCCCCCCACAGCAGCTGGTCGCCGACGGTGAACGCGGTGAGGTACTGCGGGCCCATGTTGAGCTTGCGCATGCGGCCGATCGGCACGGTGAGCGTGCCGGTCACCGCCGCCGGGGTGAGCTCGCGCATGGTGATCTCGCGGTCGTTCGGCACCACCTTCACCCACTGGTTATGCGCGGCAATCAGGCTATGGATGTCGGCGAGCGGCACATCTTTCGTCAGCTTGATGGTCAAAGCCTGCGAATGGCAGCGCATCGCGCCGACACGCACGCAGAGGCCGTCGATGGGGATAGGATTGTCGCTGCGGCGCATGATCTTGTTGGCTTCGACCTGTGCCTTCCACTCCTCCTTCGACTGGCCGGACTCGAGCGCGACATCGATCCACGGAATCAGGTTGCCCGCCAGCGGCACCGGCCAGGCGTCGACCGGATAGCGGTCGGAACGGATGAAATCGGCCACCTTGCGGTCGATTTCGAGGATCGCCGACGCCGGATCACCGATCAGATCGGTCACTTCGGCGTGCACCGCGCCCATCTGCATGATCAGTTCGCGCATGTTGCGCGCGCCGGCGCCGGAAGCGGCCTGGTAGGTCATCGGCGACACCCACTCGACCAGACCGGCGTCGAACAGCCCGCCCATCGCCATCAGCATCAGCGACACCGTGCAGTTGCCGCCGACGTAGGTCTTGACGCCGTTGGCGATGCCGTCCTGGATGACATGCTTGTTGACCGGATCGAGGATGATGATGGCCTCGTCCTTCATCCTGAGCGTCGAGGCGGCGTCGATCCAGTAGCCGTTCCAGCCCGCCGCGCGCAGCTTCGGGTAGATCTCTTTCGTGTAGTCGCCGCCCTGGCAGGTGATGATGGTGTCGCAGGCACGCAGCTCGTCGATGCTGCTGGCATCCTTCAGCGGCGGCACCTCGCGGCCGATGTCGGGGCCCTTGCCGCCGACGTTGGAAGTCGTGAAGAACACCGGTTCGATATGGTCGAAATCGCGCTCTTCCTTCATGCGCCCCATGAGCACGGAACCCACCATGCCGCGCCAGCCGATCAAGCCTACTTTCATCATTTCGTTTCTCCGTGTGAGGGGCTAGGATTTAGGGGCTAGGGGCAGCGCGGCCGGAGGCCGCGCCCATTCAATTGCACGGGCACAGCCCGCTCATCCCCTTATCCCTAGCGCCTAGCCCCTAATCCCTAAAAATCAAAGCGCCGCCACCACCGCGTCGCCCATCTCGCTGCATGACACCTTCCGCGTGCCCTCGGTCCAGATGTCGCCGGTGCGCAGGCCCTGTGCGACCACCTTCTTCACCGCATTCTCGATGCGATCGGCGGTCGCCAGATCGGCGAAGGTGTAGCGGTACATCATCGCCACCGACAGAATGGTGGCCAGCGGGTTCGCCAGGTTCCTGCCGGCGATGTCGGGCGCGGACCCGTGGATCGGCTCGTACATGCCCTTGTTGTGCTCGTCCAAAGATGCCGACGGCAGCATGCCGATCGAGCCGGACAGCATGGAGGCGGCGTCGGACAGGATGTCGCCGAAGATGTTGCCGGTGACCATGGTATCGAACTGCTTCGGCGCGCGGATCAGCTGCATCGCCGCGTTGTCGACATACATGTGCGAGAGCTCGACCTCGGGATACTGCTTCGAGACCTCGATCATCACTTCCTTCCACAGCTCGGAGCATTCCAGCACGTTGGCCTTCTCGACCGAGCACAGCTTCCTGCCGCGCTTCATCGCGATGCCGAAGGCCACATGGGCAACGCGGCGCACTTCCGACTCCGAATACAGCATGGTATTGAAGCCGACGCGCTCGCCATTCCGCACCTCTATTCCGCGCGGCTGGCCGAAATACACGTCGCCGGTCAGCTCGCGCACGATCATGATGTCGAGCCCGGACACGACTTCGGGCTTGAGCGACGACGCGCCCGCCAGCTCCGGATACAGCAGCGCCGGGCGCAGGTTGGCGAACAGGTTGAGTTCCTTGCGAATGCGCAACAGACCGCGCTCGGGGCGCAGCGGGCGGTCGAGCGTGTCGTATTGCGGCCCGCCGACGGCGCCGAGCAGCACCGCGTCGGCGTCGCGTGCGAGCTTCAGGGTGGCCTCCGGCAGCGGATCGCCCGCCGCATCGTAGCCGGCACCGCCGATCGGCGCGGTTTCCATTTCGATTTTTGCGCCGTCGGCGCGCAATGCGTCGAGAACCTTGACCGCCTGGGCGACGATTTCCGGACCGATGCCGTCACCCGGCAAGACTGCAATTTTCATGTTCTTAAAACCTTTTGTCCGCGAATACCCGGAAGGGCATAAAGGGCGCGAAGGTCACGAAGAAAAGCCTTCCTTCGCGTTTCTTCGCGTCCTGCGCGGATGAAAAATAATCATGCAAACAACCAAGGTGCCTCGACCTTGCGTCGTTCTTCGTATGCCTTGATCTTGTCGGCCTGCAACAAGGTCAGCCCGATATCGTCCAGGCCGTTCAGCAGACGGTGCTTACGGCCGCCGTCGACTTCGAATGCCAGCACTTCGCCAGCCGGCGTGGTCACGGTCTGCTTGCCGAGATCGACGTTCAGGCGGTAGCCCTCGGATGCTTCGCATTCGCCGAACAGCCGGTCAACCACCGCAGCGTCGAGCACGATCGGCAGAATGCCGTTCTTGAAGCAGTTGTTGTAGAAGATGTCGGCGTAGGACGGTGCGATGATGGCGCGGATGCCGTAGTCTTCCAGCGCCCACGGTGCATGCTCGCGGCTCGATCCGCAGCCGAAGTTGTCGCGCGCCAGCAGTACCGAGGCACCCGCATAACGCGGGAAGTTCAGCACGAACTCCGGGTTCGGCTTGCGCGTGGCGGAGTCCATGCCCGGCTCGCCGTGATCGAGATAACGCCATTCGTCGAACAGGTTGGGCCCGAAGCCGGCGCGCTTGATCGATTTCAGGAACTGCTTGGGAATGATGGCGTCGGTGTCGACGTTGGCGCGGTCGAGCGGCACCACAAGCCCGTCGAGAACAGTGAAAGCGTGCATTTACTTGGTCGACTTCTGAATCGCGTCGCCGGCCTTCTCGATATCCTGGCCCACGCCGCGAACGGTGTTGCAGCCGGCCAGCGTCAAGGCGGCGGCAATCAAAACGGCGATCATCGGTTTCATACGGTTCTCCTTAAAATTTACGTACATCGACAAAATGCCCGGCGCACGCGGCCGCGGCGGCCATGGCAGGACTGACCAGATGGGTTCTGCCGCCCTGCCCCTGGCGCCCCTCGAAGTTGCGGTTGGAAGTCGAGGCACAGCGCTCGCCCGGCTCCAGCCGGTCGGCGTTCATCGCCAGGCACATCGAGCAGCCCGGTTCGCGCCACTCGAATCCTGCTTCGATGAAGACCTTGTCCAGGCCCTCGGTCTCGGCCTGCTGCTTGACCAGGCCCGAGCCCGGCACCACCATCGCCAGCTTGACGTTGGGCGCGACCTTGCGGCCGCGGGCCACGCCGGCGGCCTCGCGCAGATCCTCGATCCGCGAGTTGGTGCAGGAGCCGATAAAGATCTTGTCCACCGGGATCTCGGCAATCGGGGTGCCGGCCGCGAGGCCCATGTATTCGAGGGCGCGCATCCAGTCGTGGCGCTTGACCTCGCTCGGCGCATCGGCCGGATTCGGCACGCGGCCGTTGATGGTCGTCACCATCTCGGGCGAGGTGCCCCAGGTGACCTGCGGCTCGATCGTCGCCGCATCGAGCTCGACCACGCGGTCGAAGACCGCGTCGGCGTCCGAATGCAGCGTGTTCCACCACGCCACCGCCTTGTCCCACGCCGCGCCCGTGGGCGAATAGGGCCGGCCCTTGACGTAGTCGATCGTGGTCTGGTCGACCGCCACCATGCCGGCGCGCGCGCCCGCCTCGATCGCCATGTTGCACAGCGTCATGCGCCCTTCCATCGTCAGCGCGCGGATCGCCGTGCCGCCGAATTCCAGCGCGTAGCCGGTGCCGCCGGCGGTGCCGATCGCGCCGATGATGGCCAGCGCGATGTCCTTCGCAGTCACGCCATTGCCCAGCGTGCCTTCGACCTTCACCAGCATGGTCTTCGACGGCTTCTGCCACAGGCATTGCGTGGCCAGCACGTGCTCGACTTCGGAGGTGCCGATGCCGAACGCCAGCGCGCCGAACGCGCCGTGGGTGGAAGTATGCGAATCGCCGCACACCACGGTCATGCCGGGCAGGGTCAGCCCCTCTTCGGGACCGATGACGTGGACGATGCCCTGACGGATGTCGTCCATCCTGAATTCGGTGATACCGAACTCGGCGCAATTGGCGTCCAGCGTTTCCACCTGCAGGCGCGAGATCGGATCGGCGATGCCCTGGCTGCGGTCGGTGGTCGGCACGTTGTGGTCGGGCACGGCAATCGCCGCGTCGGCGCGGCGCGGCGTGCGGTGGGCCAGCTTCAGCCCCTCGAACGCCTGCGGACTGGTGACTTCGTGCACCAGGTGGCGGTCGATGTAGAGCAGCGCGGTGCCGTCGGCTTCGACGTGCACGACGTGGGCGTCCCACAATTTCTGGAATAAGGTCTGGCCGGGCATGGGAAGGGCAAATTACGTAAAGTCCAATTATTTCATAGCTGGGCGCCGACGGGCACGGATTCTGTTTTTCCCCACGCCGCATACACTGCCCACGCCAGCGCCGCGCTCGCCGCAGCCAGGGTGAAAGTCCACGCCGGGCCCAGCGTGTCCCAGGTCAGACCGCTGGCCAGCCCGCCGACGGTGCCGCCGATGCCGTAGGACAGGCTGGTGTAGAGCGCCTGCCCGCGCGCTTGATGGCGCCCGCGGAAATGCTGGTGGATCAGCGCCACCGCCGCCGCGTGAAAGGTGCCGAAAGTGAAGGCGTGCAGCGTCTGCGCGCCCCACACCAGCCAGGCCGACTCCACCCCCCAGGCGATCAGCAGGAAGCGCAGCACCGCCAGCGCGAAGCTCGCCAGAATCAGCTTGCGCGGCGTCACCTGCGCAAAAATACGCGGAATGACGAGAAAAACCCCGATTTCGCACAGCACGCCGAGCGCCCACAGCCAGCCCACGGTTGATTTGCCGTAGCCATGCTCGACCAGGTAGATCGAATAGAAGGTGTAGTACGGCCCGTGCGTCACCGCCATCAGCAGACAGGCGGCCAGCAGCGACGCCACCTCCGGCCGCTTCAGCACGGCCCAGACCGGGATGTGATCGCCGGCATGCGGCAGGATTTCGGCCTCGGGGATCACCCGCGCGAACGCGACGATGCCCAGCATCACCGCCAGCACCGCCCACGGCAGCCAGCCGATCGACACATGATCGAAGGCATGCCCCAGCCCCACCACCATGACGATGAAGCCGACCGAGCCCCACAGGCGGATGCGGCCGTAGGCGTCGCTGCGCTCGCCCAGATGCGACAGCGTCATCGCCTCGACCAGCGGCAGCGACGCGCTCCAGAAGAAACTCAGCGCCGCCATCACCACAAACAGCCACCAGAAACCGTCGCCGGCAAACACCCCGGCAAACACCAGCACGCTGCCTATCGCCGCAATCTGCACGATCGCCGTGCGGCGGCCGGTGCGGTCGGCAATATGCCCCCAGATGTTGGGCGCAAAAATCCGCATCACCTGCAGCAGCGACATCAGCACGCCGATCTGGAAGGCGTTGAACGCCAGCGACTGCAGATACAGCCCCCAGAACGGCGACATCGCGCCGACGAAAGCAAAATAAAAGAAATAGAAACCGGACAGACGCCAGTAGGGAACGGCACTCATACGGCCGGATTATCCCTGAGGCGGGCACCGTTTCCGCATCCGCATTTCAGTCCGGGAACGAATAAAAGCGCTGTGCGGCCGGGTCACCCCATGCCGGATGGCGAATCGCGCGAGGGGATGCGCGCGATCCATGCCATCAGGATCAGGCCGCCGGCTCCCATGGCCAGCTTTGCCGGCCAGCCCGGCACGAAAAACCCGATGGAGACCGCGAAGCTCAGCGCGATCAGCCCCAGCGCGATGCGCTTGGCGCGATACGGGATGCTGCGATGCTCACGCCATTCGCGGATCAGCGGCCCGAACTGCGGGTGATTCAGCAGCCAGTTGAAAATGCGGCGGGACGAGCGCGCGAAGCAGGCGGCCGCCAGCAGCAGGAAGGGCGTAGTCGGCAGCACCGGCAGGAACAGCCCGAGAACACCCAACAAAAGGAATAGCGCACCCAGGCCGGCAAATACCAGACGAACCGGAATGGGATGACGGTGATGGCCGCCCCCGTCTGTCTGCATGGTCAAACCGGTTCCCCCTGAACCCACTGCCGCATCCCCGGCCCCCGGATGCCCTGCACGACTCCCCCGCGCAGGCCGTGCCCTCGCACCGGGCCGCGGCTACTTGAGCACGAACGTCAGCTTCATCCGCACGCTGTATCCGGCGACCTTGCCTTTTTTCACCTTCACGCTCTGATCCATCACCCAGGCGCCGGTGATGTTTTCCAGCGACTCGGCCGCCTTTGCGACGCCCAGCCTGATCGCGTCGTCAAATCCCTTTTCGGAACTCGCCGTGACTTCGATGGTTTTCGCGATGCTCATGATGCCCCCTTCCGGTTGAACAAGCCGTCCACAATCTCAGACTATCAACTTGCACTGGGAATCCAACTACAAAATCGGCCATGCCGCATCAAACCGCGCCTGCTGCCATTATTTCATGCCGGAGCGCAGCCTGACCGGCTCGCCCGCCACCGCGAACACGCCGTTGCCGCGGTGGTGCAGCGTCTGCGGATTCTTGACGGCTGTATCGACCCACGCCTTCAGCACTTCCAGGATGAAGAAATTGTAGGCATTCACCAGCCGGGTATCGGCCACCCGGCATTCCAGGCTGGCATAGCATTCCGCAATCAGCGGCGCCTGCACCTGCGAAGCCGGGACGGCAGTGAGGCCGTACTTGGCGAACTTGTCGACGCTGCGGCCGGAGCAGTTGCCGATGCCCACCACCTGCTTCGCCAGCGCCAGCGTCGGAATGTTGACCACGCATTCGCGGGTCGCCTTCAAGGTATCGAACGAGGCGTTGCGGCCGCTGATCACGCAGCCCAGGAGCGGCGGCTCGAATTCCATCATGGTGTGCCACGACATCGTCATGATGTTGGCCTGGCCCTTGCGGGCGGTCGCCACCAGCACCACCGGCCCCGGCTCCAGCAGGCCGTAGACCTTGGCCAGGGGATACGCGCGTTTCGCCATCTCGACACCTCTTTCACGGGATCGCCTACGCCTGCAGCATAGTCGGCATCGCGCGCTCCGGCGCGGGCGGAACCGCGCCGCCCGCCGCACCGAACCAAAGCGCAGCGCGCGTGTCCACCCTGTCTGCCTTAAGCAAGGAGACAAACGTGCGCCTTTCCCCATTCAACCCCGAGCCGACGCGGCAGCATAGCCGGGCCGGATTCAGCCTCCTCGCCGGGCTGTTGTTCGTGCTTGCCTTGCCTCCGGGCCTGGCCGCCGCAGCGGAGGCGCCCTGGGGCCGCGCCCAGGCAGTGGAGCAGGCCTACGCCAAGCAGAAAGTCGTATACGACGTCCACGTCAACAGTGAAGCCGCGGTGCGCTCGGTGATCAGCCGCGCGGTATTGCTGGCCGACTTCAATGGCTCCGACCCGTTCGACAGCAAGATCGTGATCATGCTGCACGGCAACGAAATCCCCTTCTTCGCGATCAAGAACCACGCGAAATACCGCGAACTGATGCAGCGCGCCCACGGCGCCTCGCTCACCGGCGTCATCGAATTCCGCATGTGCCGCCTGGCAGCGGAAATGCACGGCTTCCAGCCCGAGGATATTCACGGCTTCGTCACCCTGGTGCCGATGGCGGATGCCGAGATCGTGCGGCTGCAGCAAGAGGGCTACGCCTACATGCGCTGAAACCGGCCGGACGGCGGGCACGCCTTGTATCCGCGCCGAGCCTGGCCTAGATTTAAGTACCCCCTCCGAAAGCATCCAAGGAGATGACCATGCTGCACGATTCAACCGACATCAACCGGCTGATCCAGAAGCCGGCGACCGATCCCGACTTCCCCCATGCCCCGCTGGACTGGACCCGCAACGAAGCGGCAAAAATCGCGCGCGACGAAGGACTCGAATTGGCCGAAGATCACTGGGATACCATTCGCGCCCTGCAGAACTACTATGCCCACCACGAAGACGACGCCGTCGTCAATCTGCGCGACCTGCACGATGCGCTGGATGAATGCTTCCACCAGAAAGGCGGCCTGAAATACCTGTACACGCTGTTCCCGGGCGGGCCCATTGCACAGAGTTGCCGTCTTGCCGGGCTGAAAGCGCCCTTCATGGCCACCGACCGCAGCTTCGGCAGCGTCGCTTAACAACCCGAGCGGCGGGTTTCCACGCTTGCTCCCCCGGCACATGCCGCGGGAGTCCGTCGCCACCGCATGTTCCACGCACCTATCCATCCCGCTTGATCGGCAGGGTGGCTGACGCATTGCTGTTCCGCTAAAGCCGGTCGCCCCGGCAGCGAAACCCGCCGCTCCCCGACGCGCCCGACCGGCGCAAGCGCGCTTGATCAAAGACATAAATGCCCACATACTCGCGCAAAGGCGGTTGAGTTTTCTCACCTGGTCCTTTGCCCGACTTCAAACGCCTGGTACCGAAACCCTCTGTGGCTGCTCCGACCGATTCTCGCCTGATCGAACTGCACGCGCTGCAACTCGACGACGCGCGCGCCCTGCTGGAGCACGACGCGAAAAACAGCCGGCAGGAAGCCGGCGAGTCGCCCACCGCCTATGTGCAACGCGTGCTCGATGGTCTGTGCGAACTCTCGCTCAAAGACCCGCTTACGGGGCTGGGCAATCGCCGGCATTTCCGCTCGGTGCTCGAACGCTCGATCGAAGCGGTCGCGCGTTCCGGCGACTCGGTACTGCTGCTGCTGCTGGACATCGACCACTTCAAGATCATCAACGACACCCACGGCCATCTGGCCGGCGACCAGGTGTTGCAGGCCATAGCGGGCTGCCTGGCAGGCTGCGTGCGCCCGATGGACACCGTCGCCCGCTACGGCGGCGAAGAATTTGCGGTAATCCTGCCCAACTGCCGGCCGCTTTTCGGGCGTGCCGTCGCCGAGCGGATTCGCCAAACCGTTGAATCGCTCCCGATCGCCGTGGCGCCGCTGCTCAGCGTCCAGGTTACGCTCAGTATCGGCGGCGCCTACGCACCGGAATGGGTGCGTTCCACCGCCGACCTGTGGCTCGAACGCGCCGACCAGCAGCTCTACCGCGCCAAGTCCGAGGGACGCAACCGGATCAGTCTGGAACAGCCGCAGGAACTGTCGGTCAGCGCCGAAGAGAAAGGCCTGCTGTTCGGCCAGCTCGGCCCGGATGAAGCGGCCGCAACCGGAATGGCACCGGGCGACGTCTCTCACGACGCCCAGGGCAATGTCACGAACAGAGTAAACGCATGAACGATGTCCTGTCCCCTCCAGCCGGAAACCGCGAGGCGACCCCGGTTCCCTTGAAACCCCTGGGCAAGGTGCTCGCCGTCACCAGCGGCAAGGGCGGCGTCGGCAAGACCTTTGTCTCGGCCAACCTCGCCGCCGCGCTCGCCAAGCGCGGCCACAAGGTGCTGGTGCTCGACGCCGATCTCGGGCTGGCCAATCTCGACGTGGTGCTCAACCTCTACCCCAAAATCACGCTGCACGATGTGTTCACCGGCAAGGCCAGGCTGGAAGAGGCCATCCTGCAGGCGCCAGGCGGCTTTTCCGTGCTGCTGGCAGGCTCCGGCATGGTCGAGTATTCACGGCTGACGCCCGAGGTGCGCAACGAATTTCTGCGCATCGTGAGCGGCCTGGTGCCGCATTACGACGTCGTGCTGCTGGATACCGGCGCGGGGATTTCGGACGTCGTCCTGTTCGCCGTTTCGCTGGCGTCCGAAGTATTGATGGTCGCCACCCCCGAGCCGACTTCGCTCACCGATGCCTATGCCACGATCAAAGTGCTGGTGGGGCAGCAGCAGCGGCAAACCGTGCGCGTGATCGTCAACCAGGCCGTCCGCCCGGGTGCCGGCCAGGCCATCACGAATCAGCTGCAACAGGTACTCGACCGCTTCGTCGTCACCGAACCCGGCCATCCTGTCCGCCTGATCCACATGGGCGACATCCCGCTCGATCCCGAAGTGCGCCAGGCCGTGATGCGCCGCCAGTTGCTGATGCAAACCACCCCCGGCTGCCCCGCCGGGGTGGCCATTGCGCAGCTCGCAGGCAAGCTGGAACACAACGTGATCCCCTGTCCGGCGTAGCATCTGCACGCGCTGGCGCGCTGCGCATCCAGTCTTGGCTTAGGGAGCAAGCCCGTCAATCCGCCCCGCAGCGCGCAGGCAGCGCCAGCCGCCAAGCTGCGCCATTCCCCCCGTCAGTTTTGAGTGCCGGCGGGCCTTGCCCCAACCAGCGCCATCACCCTGTGCGGCTCCATGTGCAGCAGCGCCGCGATCTCGCGGTAATCGTCAGGCAGCGCGGCGTCGTCCCAGCCGTGGGCGGAATGCCGCGCCAGGTTGGCCGCCAGCGTCACATTGCGCACCCTGGCCGAGTGCGCCTGCGCCGGATCCGTCAGGTTCAGCAGCAATTCAGGCAAGCGCCACTCGATCGTCAGCGCGCGCTGTAAATCCACGCCGGCGAACCCCAGCACCTGCTTCTGTACCTCCGCACTGCGCAGGGAAGGGTCGGCCTCCTGCCGCTTGCCGATTTCCAGCATCTGTCGCGGGTTGAAGCACCACATCAGCATTTCGGCGACATGGGCAAGCAAGGCCGACACCCGCACTTCTTCCGCATGCAGATCGTGCAGCCGCAGCGCCCAATCGAAGGCATAGTGCGCGGCACGTTGCGCGCGCCGAACGGTTTGCAGCAGCTGCACCAGCGCATCGAGACGATCGTGCAGCCTCTCCTCCACGACCGGTGCCGGCGGCACCCCACGGAAAAACGTGTCCAATCCCATCATGAGCAGCGCCTGCTTCACGTCGACCAGTTCGTATTGCTGGTTGCGATGCTTGTGCGACTGCATGTAGCGCAGCAACTTGACCGTCATCAGCGGATCGTCGGTCACCACATCGGCCATGCTGCGGGCAGTGAGCAGCGCGTCGTCGGCGCGCAGGCGTTGCAGTTCGCGGGCGGTTTGCCGCAGCACGGGAATGTCCGTCCGCCCCAAAAAGGCGAGCCAGTCCGCCATGCTTTCCGGTTGCTGCCTCATCCCCACTCCCCGACGGCGCGAAGCGGATCCTTTCCGACGAAGGCGCTACAGAAATCCGCACAGCCGGCCGATGAAAGCACCTCATTCCCCTCACGAAAGCGATCCGTAGCCCCTCCTGTTTTAACGGCCTGTCTGGCCTCGCCTTGAGCGGTTCCGAATACCGGCTCGAAGCCGACGTTTCCGGATTGCTGGGCTATAAAGAATCATTCGCCTTTTGCGACGTCCGGCCGGTTTGGGCCGGGGCAATTCGGGCGAATGACAGGAGGTTGTCATGGAACGCAAATACATCGACTGCAGGGAATATCCGAGCGAGATGAACTGCACGGTCATGATTTCCGCAGACGGCGAAGCCGAACTTCTGGAAGCGGCTGTTCAGCATGCCGCCGCAGTGCACCACGAGCGAGACACACCGGAATTGCGCAACCAGATACGCGCACTGATCAAGACCATGCCCACCGCCAAGGCGGCATGATCCCGCACTCAAGGCACAAATAGGCACAAAGGCAAACGGGGGCCCGGGCTGCCGGATTTTTCCCGGCATGACCCGCAGTCCCCGGCCCTGCCGGTTCAGCGTTCGAACACCAGGCTTTCCGCGCTGGCCCCCATCTCCGTCAAGGCGCCGTTGACCGCCTCCATGAACGGCGGCGGGCCGCAGACATAAAAGCGCTGCTTGAAGTCCCTGATTCTTTCCTCCAGGAAGGCGCGGTCGACGCGACGGTGCTCATAGCCGGGTGCGGCGGCGCCGGTACAGAGCAGAATGCAGCGCTCCCCCAGCAAATGACGCAGCTCTTTTTCGCAGATCACGTCACGCGGGGTCTTGTTGGAGAACATCAAGGTCTGGCCGTCCAGCTCTCCCTTGCGCGCCAATCCGCGCAGGATGGCCAGGAAAGGCGTGATGCCGGCGCCTCCGGCAATGAAAACGCCGGGGCCTTGATAGCGGATGGTGCCGAACGGTTCAGACATCAGCAGTTCGGCGCCCGGCTCCAACTGGTGGAGCGCGTGGGTCACGCCAGCATGGCCGGGGTAGGCCTTGATGGTGAATTCCAGCACCCGGTCATCGGCCAGTCCGGTGGGCGTGAAGGGGCGGCCTTGCTCGCGCAGGTCGGGCCGGTCGATCGCCAGTTCCACGCCCTGACCGGGAACGATGGAAACGCCCGCAGGCTTGCTGACGATGAAGCGCTTCACGTCGTGGGTAACGAACTGGCTCATAAGCAGGTTGACGCTGTGGCTCATCGCCCTCCCCTCCCCTGAAAAAACGAGCGCCACGCAGCACGTGAACTCCGCGTGCGTGCTTCATGTTGGCGATACGCAAACCAACTCCGGCCAGCGTCCGCTCGGCCGGGATGCCTGGCACGATTCAATACTGATCGGCCAGCCAGTCATCCAGCATGGTGCAGGCCTCCTGCCTGGGAACTGAGGAATCCCTGCCCTGCAACGGGGTGTAGCAGACGTACTGGTTGCCGTCGCTATCCGTCAGGTTGCGCAGCGGGATCTCGCCCACGGTTTCAAAGCCACGCGCATCCATCATGATGAATTGGTAGTCGTCCCCTACGCTGACCTCCAGCCTGCCGCCGTTGCCTTCGCCATACTTTTCCCACCAGGTATCGGGATTGGCGCCGTCGTAAAAGGGCGTTGTCGCCCCCAGCCTGCTGTTCCGATGCCAGGCCATGATGGTCGGGTCTTTCATCTGATTGTCCTTCGCGGCGTCCTTCGCAAGCAGGCTGGCGGCCTGGAAGCCCGGGTCGGGGCCGTGATAGTCGATATGTACGTTTCTCATGATGCGATCCTTTCGAGTAATCGGGAATTGAACTGGAGAGCCGGAAACAGCGCACGATCAATCATTATTTGTAGGCCAATACCAGACAAAAACAATCAGGTATTCGGCGCCGTGCCGGCTGGCGGCACGCGCGGCCCAGTCCATGCAGCCCCCTGCGCCCACGCCAGCAGGAGCAGGCCGCAAATCCGGATGCGCTCAGAAGGGCAGCCAGAACAGAATCCGAAAATGCGGGTCGAACCTGACAGGCAAGGCGCATCAACGGTGGATGGGCCGACATTCATTCCGTCTTCGCCGGGTTTTCATGATTTCCGCAAACCTGCCTGCCGCCTTGCCCGGGCCTCATGCCATCCCTTCCGGGCACAGGGAATTGCGGCGGAGAAAGATGATAGGCTCAGCCACAGACGGCGTTTTCCGGTCCCTCCGTTCATGGTCGGGAAACGCAATGGTTTGCAGGAAGCCGGGGATTGTGCGCGACCGGACCGACGCCTACCGCGCACGGCAATGAAAAAGGAGACACGAGCATGAAAATACAACTGACAGGAATTGCCATCGCGGCGGCCCTTGCCATGCTGCCGGTACAACCGGTCATTGCGGAGGCGTTCGCTCCTTACGGCACGGCCAAGGTCGACATGCACAAGATGCCGGTTACCAATACGGTATTCGACGTCAATTACGAGGATCCGCAGAAACTGAACATCCTTTACAACTTCGTCAAAAACACCAAGAAAGAAACCCGCGGCAAGGTGGTGGTGGTGACGCACGGGCCGGAGCTGCGCGCGTTCGCCAAGGAAAATTACGAAAAATATCAGGGCATCGTGGACAAGATGGCGGAACTGGCGAAGGAGGGCGTGGCGTTCAAGATGTGCAACAACGCCATGAAGGCGGCCGGGTTCAGCGCCGAAGACATGCACGGCTTCATTACCGTGGTGCCGGCAGGCTTCGCCGAATTGGTCTACTGGCAGGGCAAGGGCTACCAATACATCAACCCGCTGCCGCTCTCGGTGAAGGACGTCCGCTATATCGATCAGCCCCAGCTGAAAAAATGACCCCGCCACGATAGCGGCCGGCATCTGGCGAAACGCCAGATGCCTTTGTTCGACCTGATCGTATCCCCCTCTTCGCACCTCATTCACTGGCTTCTCCCGCAAGGACTGCCCGCCCAAAGGCTTGCCGTCCGGATCGATTTTCAGGCTCGCACGCAGGCCGTCGCCGAACGCCGGAACCCCACTCGCTGCGTTCCACGCGACGCCCTGTGCGCCCGGGAATGCCAGGCGGTTTTCCCGCAGCCCGTCATCGGGCGGCGGAGTTCGATCTCGCCCTCCCAGACGACAGCAAAAAACCCGGAAGCAGGGGCTGGTGGCCTGCCGGCTGCCAAACCACACGCGCTTTATGGACACCCGAATGCCATGCGGCAAGCAATCCACAGCGCGCTGTTTTGATATGATCCGGAATCCGGCTTACATGATCGTGGTCTCGCGTTGAGGGTCGCCGGTCGCCTTAAGGAGAGGGGACGCGGCAGGCTCCGCCGTTCTGGAGGACACTCCGCTCCTGCAGGAGATTCGCGACAACTACCGCAATAACCGCAACTATTCGAAGGAAAATCCAATGCACCTCAAGACCCTGCCCGCCCTCATCGCCCTTGGCCTGGCCAGTGCCTCCCTGCACGCCTACGCCATGGACGATCGCCTGTACATCGCCCCCTCGCTGAGCTACACCTTCGCCGACAGCGACCGCCGCTCCGACGACGGCTGGGGCGGCGGCCTGGCCCTGGGCAAACCCATCAATCCGGACTGGAACCTGGAACTGGCGCTGACCGGCAGCTCGCTCGACCGTGACGCCGGCGGCCATTACAAGCTGTGGGGCCTGGGCGTGGATGGCCTGTATTTCTTCGACCGCGATGCCGGCTTCGCCCCCTACGCGGTTGTTGGCCTGGGTGCGCTGCGCACCGACATTCCCGGCCGCGACGACACCGGCCTGATGGCCAACGCCGGCCTCGGCGTCATGAAGCAGCTGAGCGAAAACGTCGCGCTGCGCGCCGATGCCCGCTACCGCTGGGACGACAACAGCACCGACGCCTTCAACAAAAACGGCTTCGGCGACTGGCTGATCAACGTGGGCCTGAACATCGCCCTGGGCAAGAAGGCGCAGCCTGCGCCCGCGCCGCAGCTCGCGCCGGCGGCCCAACCGGAGCCCGCGCCGCAATCGGCACCGGCACCGGCGGCGCAAGTGGAGCCCAAGCCGCAGCCCGCGCCCGAGCCGGCAGCGCAAGCGGAACCCGTGCCGGTTGCCCCGGCGCTCAAGACAAAGCCGGCGGTCGAACTGGACAAGGCGCAGGCCGGTGACGTAATCGTCATCCTCGAAGGCGTGAACTTCGAATTCGACTCCGCCAAACTGCGCCCGGACGCCATCGAAATCCTAGCCGAGGCCACCACCGTACTCAACCACCGCAAGGACATCAGCGTGGACGTCGTCGGCCATACCTGCAACATCGGCACCGACCAATACAACCAGAGCCTGTCCGAGCGCCGCGCCAAGTCCGTATACGACTATCTCGTCTCTCACGGCATCGCTGCCGAGCGGCTCACCTCCAAGGGCATGGGCGAGACCCAGCCCGCCTTCAGCAACGCCTCCCGCGAAGGCCGCGCCAAGAACCGCCGCGTCGAACTGCATGTGAAGTAAGTGCGCGCTGCTGCGCCGACAAAAAGCCGCCTCGATGGGGCGGCTTTTTGTTTCAGCGCGCCATCGGGCTGTGCCCGCGGACCAGGCCGCTTCCTGCGCAAGCTGTTTTTGCTGGGTGAAGTCGGCCGGGTCGGGTATCGTCTCCGTACGACCACTGAAAGGAGCCAAAGCTTGAAGCCGAACTATCAGTACGAAAAGCGACAAAGGGAACTGGAAAAGAAGAAAAAGAAGGCCGAAAAGGAGCTGAAGAAAGCAGCGTCGGCTGGGGCGCCGCCGGCTACGGAGGACGCTGCCGTCCCGCCGGAAAACAAGTGACGCGGGACGGCGCCTGGCCATGCATTGCGCGGGTTCCCGGGCCAGGCGGGGTTCGTTGACGGCATAAGGCGATTGGCCGATGATTCCCTAATCGGGCTTGCCTGTCCGAAATACAGTGATCGTTCAAAAAAAGGGAGACTGCCGTGCCGCAAACCAAGTTCCTGCTCGACGAATCCGAGATTCCCACCCACTGGTACAACGTCGTCGCCGACATGCCCAACCGGCCGGCGCCGCCGCTCGGCCCGGACGGCAAGCCGATCGGCCCCGACGCGCTGACGGCGATCTTCCCGATGAGCCTGATCGAGCAGGAAATGTCGGCCGAGCGCTGGATTTCGATCCCCGAGAAGGTGCGCGAAATCTACCGCTTGTGGCGCCCCTCGCCGCTGTTCCGTGCCCACCGCCTGGAAGCGGCGCTCGGCACCCCGGCGAAGATCTACTACAAGTACGAGGGCGTCTCCCCGGCCGGCTCGCACAAGGTCAACACCTCGGTGGCGCAGGCCTATTACAACGCCGAGGCCGGCATCAAGCGCATCGCCACCGAGACCGGCGCCGGGCAGTGGGGCTGCTCGATGGCGCTGGCCGGCCAGATGTTCGGGCTGGAGGTGCGCGTGTACATGGTCAAGGTGAGCTACGGGCAGAAGCCCTACCGCCGCTCGATGATGCAGACCTGGGGCGCGGAAGTGTTCGCCAGCCCCAGCATGGAAACGAATTCCGGCCGCGCCGCGCTGGCCGAGGACCCGAACAATCCGGGCTCGCTCGGCCTGGCGATTTCCGAGGCAGTGGAAGATGCCGCCTCGCGCGCCGACACCAATTACACGCTCGGCTCGGTGCTGAACCATGTGCTGCTGCACCAGACCGTGATCGGGCTGGAAGCGAAGAAGCAGTTCGAGAAGGCCGGCGACTATCCCGACATGATCTTCGCCCCCTGCGGCGGCGGCTCCAATTTCGGCGGCGCGGCCTTCCCCTTCTTTGCCGACAAGGCGGCCGGCAGGAACGTGCGCCTGGTGGCGGTCGAGCCCGCCTCCTGCCCCACACTCACGCGCGGCCACTACGCCTACGACTTCGGCGACACCGCCAAGCTCACGCCGATGATGCTGATGTACACCCTCGGCCACGACTTCATGCCGCCCGGCATCCATGCCGGCGGCCTGCGCTACCACGGCGACTCGGCGCTGGTGTCGCAGCTCTATCACGAGAAGCTGATTGAAGCGGTGGCCGTGCACCAGCTCGCCACTTTCGAGGCCGGCGTCACCTTCGCCCGCGCCGAAGGCATCGTTCCCGCACCCGAGTCCAACCACGCCATCGCCGCCTGCATCGACGAGGCCCTGCGCTGCAAGGCAAGCGGCGAGCCGAAGACGCTGTTCTTCAACCTGTCCGGCCACGGCCACTTCGACATGGCCGCCTACGACAGCTACTTCAGCGGCAAACTGGAAGACTTCGCCTATCCGGAAGAGGCGATCCAGGCCGCGCTGGAGCGGCTGCCGAAGGTGGGCTGATGGCCGCCCGCGTCGTCGTTGACGGCGCGGCTGGACACACCGGGGCGCCGCTCCCTGCGGCAAGGCACCGAGTCCCGAAACCGAACTATCCGCTTGAAGAAATGACAAACAAAACAGGAAGGAAATAGAAGACCAGCCTGCCCAAGGGCAACAACGATGTCTTCTACGCAAGCCGGAACGCCCGTCCTGCCGTAAAAGAGGCGAATGCCCGGCAAGAGACTGCGCCTCTCACGGCGGAGGCGATCAAGGAGCCGACATGCACAACAGCAGACTCGTTCCGACCGGGATCGTGTTGGCGCTCTGTCTCGCGGCCGGCACAACCGGCGCCCGGGCGGCCGACGAACCTTACCGGGTTGCCGTGGCCAGCGACGGCGTCCAGCGCGTCGCCGTCGTCGGCGGCAGCTATTTCTTCAAGCCAGACCACCTCGTCGTCAAGGCGGGCACGCCGGTCGAACTGGTGCTGCGCGCCGAACCGGGGATCGTTCCCCACCGCTTCGTGCTCAGGCTGCCGTCCGACCAGATTGCCATCGACACCCAGCTTGGCGAGGAGCCGCGCGTTTTCCGCTTCACACCCGGCACTGTCGGCCGCTACCCCTACTATTGCCCGAACAAGCTGCTCTTCTTCGACAGCCACCGCGACAAAGGCATGGCGGGCATGCTGGAGGTGGTGGAGTAAGCCATGCTCCGGTCCCTGCTCGCCGCCGCCCTGCTCGTTCCGGCCAGCGGGGCCGCACTCGACCCGGTCGCCGCCGCGCGGCAGCAGTTCGAACAGCTCGACAGCTACCGGGTCACGCTTCGTTCGTCCGCGCCGCAGCACCCAACGCAGATCATCCGCTACGCCTACCGCAAGCCCGGCTTCGTCCGCATGGAATTCATCGCCCCCCATGCGGGCGCGCTGCTGATCTACAGCCCGCACAGCGGCAAGGTACGCCTGTGGCCATTCGGCCAGCGTGCCCGCGCGGCGCTGACGCTGGCCCCGGACAATCCGCTGATCCGCGGACCCTACGGCCGCAGCGTGGAGCGTTCCGACGTCGGGGCGCTGCTGCGCAATGTCCAGGCGCTGCAGGCGGGCGGCGACACCGAACTGCGCGGCGTGGAGACGGTCGGGCGCTGGAACGCCCGGCAGCTGGTCGTCACCGGCGCCCCCGGCAAGGCGGTGGACGGCGTGCACCGCTTCCAGCTCTGGCTGGCAGAGGGATCGCTGTTCCCGGTCAAGGTCGCCAGTTTCGGCCTTGACGATGAGGCGCTGGAAACCGTGTTGATGGACGACGTTGAAATCAATGTGGCGTTCGCCGCGGATTTTTTCCAGCCCTGACCTCAAAAGTCCGGAACCTCGAACGGCCATGGCGGAATACCGGTTCTCCACCCTGTGGTACCTCGAGGCCCCGGTGGAACCGGTGTGGGACGCCATCTATCGCTCGCGCCGCTGGCCGAACTGGTGGCGCGGGGTCGAACAGGTGCTGGACCTGGAGGCCGGCGACGACAACGGGCTGGGAGCGCTGCAGCGCTACACCTGGAAAAGCGTTCTGCCGTACCGGCTGACCTTCGACGTGCAGGTCACCCGCATCGAACCGCTGGTCTGCCTGGAAGGCCGGGCAAGCGGGGAAGTCGAGGGGTGCGGCGGCTGGTACTTTTCACGCGAAGGCACGCTCACCGTGGTCCGCTACGACTGGCAGGTGCGCACCACCAAGCGCTGGATGAATCTGCTCGCTCCCCTCGCCCAGCCTTTATTCAAGTGGAACCATAACGCCGTGATGCGTGCCGGCGGGCACGACCTGGCCCGTCTGCTCGGCACCCGGCTGGTCGCCATCGCCCATCGCCGCCCGGCCAGGCCGCAACGCACCTAGACGCGCAGCGGCGCTGCCCGGACGGCCATCCGGTCAGCGACGCTCGAACCGGTAGTACTGGCGGTCGAGGTAGCGAACCACCTCCTCGACCTCGTCCCTGCTCCAGCGCAGCTGCAAATAATCCGCCCAGCGCCGCACCTGTTCCCGCAATTGCGGCAGCGACCGGGCCAGCTGCCGGCTGCGGATGTGAACCACGCTTTCGTGGCAGGCCATGCAGTGATTCTCGTAAAGCATCTGGCCGCGCGGCGACGCCGCGGGCAAGACGGGCGGCTGCCGCGATTCGTGAGCGGGCGGCGCGTCCTGCTCCGGGGCGGGCGATGGCGGCAGGGCGCGCGGGCTCGCCCAGGCCGGAAAAGCCAGTCCCAGCGAAAGCAGCACGGCATGAACGATATGTTGTGTCCGCATGAAGTTTCCCCCTCGTTGTCGGCTTGCGACAAAGCCGGTCCCGGAAACCGGGACCCTACTCGACCCGATTGCGCCCGTTGCGCTTGGCGCGGTAAAGCGCGTCGTCGGCACGGCCGAGCAATACCGCACCGGATTCGCCCGCCTGGTGCACGGCGACGCCGAAGCTGGCCGTCACGCGCCCGACCTGATCGAATTCGGCGTGCGCCAAAGACCTGCAGATTCTTTCCGCAATCCCGCGTGCAGCCGCCAGATCGGTTTGCGGCAGCAGCACGGCGAACTCTTCCCCGCCCCATCTCGCCAGGACGTCGACTTGGCGCAAATGGCTCTGGGCGTGCTGCGCAACCGCCTTCAGCACGGCGTCGCCCCGGTTGTGTCCCCAGGTATCGTTGATCCGCTTGAAATGGTCGATATCGAAGAGCAGAACCGAGAAGGGCGTGGCGGGCGACCGCTCATGCCGCTGCTGCTCGTCGAGCAGCAGGGCTTCGAAGCGCGTGCGATTGGCCATCCCGGTCAGCGGATCGGTCGCGGCGATGCGCTCCAGCCGCACCGTCTTGCGCTCCAGCACATCGATGATCTCGCGCAATTCCTGCGCATGATGGCGCATCAGGTCGGCCCAACGGCTGTAGGCGACGCCGATCAGATCCTGCTGGGTGATGATGCCGATCACGTCCCTGCTTGCGGGGTCCTGCACCACCAGCCGCTTGAAATGCTTTTCGCGCAAGGTCGACACCGCTTCGGCCACGGTCAGGTCGTAGGTCACGGCATGGAGCGGGGACGACATGTGCAGGTGCAGCGGGTCGGTCAGCGCCACGCCGTCGTGCAGCAGGCGAATCGCATCCTGGGTCGTCACGATGCCCACCGCGACTCCCCGGTCGAGCACGATCACCGCGTCGTCCGAATCCACCAGCAGCGCCAGCGCCTGGCCAAGCGGCGCATCGTGCGGCAATTTCTTGATCGCATGCCGGCGCAGCAGATCGCGCAGCTGCTGGCGCTGGAGCATCAGCTGCGGGTCGAGGCTGCCGAGAATGTCGGTATTGGACACGATGCCGAACAGGCTACCCGCCGCGTCGACCACGGCGGCATAGCCGTGCGGGCCGTCGAACAGTTCGAGCACGTCCAGGAGACTGCTTCCCTTCGCAATGCCGGGAAGCGGGTGATAGCCGGCCTCGCTGATGGCGATGTCGAGATTCGGCATCGAGAGCCGCAGCCGCACCACATCGGACGCGGTCAGCAGGCCGAAACCGCCGGACGCCTCCTCGACCACGATATTGCGGACCGCGCTCTGCGACATCTGCCGCAGCGCGTCACGCACGGCGAGCCGCGCCGGCACGCTCACGATGTCGGTCGTAGCCAATTCATCGACAAGAGGAAAAAACATGGATGCCTTCGCTCGCTGCCCGCCCGGCCGCGCCGCGCGGATTCCGTCATCCGCTTCGGTCTTCCCGGCCCGCCTAGAATCTTTGTCTGAAACCAACGACACTGTAGCGCAAGTGCGCCGCCACCGGGAATCCGCTGGACGCAGTCATGCCGGCCGTTCCCGTTCGGCCCGGGCGGCCGGGCCGGCGGCCGGCTGCAGGCCCAGTTTCCCGCAGAGGACCCGCCGCAGCGCCGCGTTCGCCGCTTCCCGCAAGCTTTCCAGTCGGGCATGGATGCGGTCCAGCTTGCTCGCGGTGATTCTGCCGATGTCTTCGACGACCAGCATATGCTGTCCCGCGAAGGCATCGGCATAGAGCGTTTTGAACGCCCGCGACAGCTGCCTCGCCTCGGCCCGCTGCTGCGCTTCGAATCTTTCGCAAAAGTACTCGTAGCACACCAGCGGCCTGCCGTAGCTGAGCCGGCATCCCGAGCCCGCCACATGCCAGCCGACGTCAACGCTGTATCCCTCGACCAGGGGGCCCAGCAGGAAGCGCAGGAAATCACTGTCCAGGCTTTCCCGGCACATCGCCTCCTTGCAGCAGACGCTGGTGCAGCTGGCGCAGGGGATGTCGTCCTGCAAGGCGGCCAGGCTTTGCAGTATGGATTCCACTTCGATGTGAACCTCCCTGATCCCGTACAGCCGTTCGCTGAACCTCCTGCCATCCGGGGTCGCAACCCGCGAACCTGCCCGTGTCTTTGCCATGCACGCACCCGCCCTTTCCTGGCTGCCCCTTCGATTCGGCCCGGAGCCTGACTGCCGATACCTCCACGCCTGTTTCATTATCCGCTCTGCGAGAATCCGCAGCCCGTTCAACGGCCGGCTTCCCCCTGCCGCGGGTTCACCCCGGCCGGAATGAACTGATATGCTCTCGCCGACAACTACATAAACAAGTCTATCGAGGAGCCCTGGATGGGCAAGGAAACCTTTCTCGCACGGCAACCCATCGTCGATGCCGAACATCGCCTGTTCGCCTACGAACTCCTATTCAGGCAATCGATGGCCGCCGTCTCGGCCCAGATCACCAATCAGCTGCAGGCCGGCGTCGAGGTCATCGGCAACACCCTCTGTCTCGGCCCCGACTGGCTGCTGCACGGCAGGCTCGCCTTCATCAACCTGGACGAAGCCACCCTGATGAGCGACTTCGTCTGCCTGCTCCCGCCCCGCCACGTGGTCTACGAAATCCTCGAGACCGTTCCGGTCACGCCGGTGCTGATCGCCCGCATCCAGGAACTCCGGCAACTCGGCTACCGCTTCGCCCTGGACGATTTCGTCTGCCTGGACGAGTACCGCCCGCTGCTGCCGATGGTCGACTTCGTGAAGCTCGACGTGCTCGAACAGCCTCCCGAAAAGACCGTGGAAATCATCGCCCACATCCAGCTCAACTTCGCCGGCCAGTTCATCGCCGAAAAGGTCGAAACCCGCGAGATGTTCGAGCTCTGCCGCAACAGCGGCATCCAGTATTTCCAGGGCTATTATTTCGCCCGCCCGGAGAACCTTGCCAACAAGGCCATCCAGCCGGGCCAGCTGGCCGTTCTCGAACTGATGAACAAGGTCCGCGTCTGCGAAGACCTGGGCGAAATCGAAGAGCCGCTGCGCCGCAACGCCGCCCTGACCCTGCGCCTGCTGCGCTACGCAAACTCCGCCGCCACGGGCCTCCAGCAGCAAGTCCACACGGTGCGCCAGGCACTGACCCAGGTCGGCCTGCAGACGCTTTATCGCTGGCTGGCACTGCTGCTGATCACCGCCAACCCGGCGCCGACCAATGCCCTGACGGCGCGCACCGCGGTGACGCGCGGGCGCCTGTGCGAACTGCTCGGGCAATCCAGGCTCGACCGCGGGGCGCAGGACGAGCTGTTCATCACCGGGCTGTTTTCCCTGGCAGAACCGCTGCTGGAAATCCCGCTCGCCCATCTGCTCGAACAGCTCTCCATGCCCGCCCCCATCGTCCAGGCCCTGGTCCACCAAACCGGCCCCTATGCGCCCTTCCTGAAACTCGCCGAGGCTTCGGAACGCAGCGATTTCGGGCAGATCGCCCGCTACGCCGGCGCTATCGACTGCAGCCCGGAAGAAGTCAATCTCGCCCAGCTGCAATCACTTGCCTGGACCGAGGAAATGACCGGCGAAGCGGGTGCGGCGGCAGTCGACCCCGCCACTCCCAAAGCCGGGCGGCGATAGCCCCGCCTGAAAATGGGGTGCGCGCTCCGCCCCAAATGAATCGAGGCGCAGCCTCCTGCGCCTTGATTCATTCCGCCGCTCGATTCCATCTCAAACCCGCTTGTTTCCGGGCCGCCGGCAAACCGGCTTCAGCCCTTTCGCAGCTGCTGCCGGTACACCAGCGCCATGATGGCCAGGCTGGCCGATTTGCTCAGGTCCTTGAACTGCACGCCCATGGTGTGCACGGTCGCCCCCTTCTCCGTGCGCGATTCGGCGCCGCGCATCACCACGTCCGCCCGGATCTCTTCCTCTAGGTCGTCGCCCATCCTTACCCTGAAGCCGACCAGAAACCGGGCATTCTGGGGACAGGCGACGGGTTCGGGCAGCACGAGCTTGGCGCCGCCTGCGCTCAGGTCCTTCAGAACGACATTCAGGCAGTTGCCGCTCACCGGATCCTGCAGGGTTGCAGGCAGATCGACCAGCGCGCGCAGCGCCCTCCTGATCTTGGTCGCGTATACCAGCCCGGGATACTCCAGGTGCAGGTGCGGCATCGGCTGCATGTGCGAGACCAGCACCCGGGTCCGGAAGCTGAACAGGCTGGTGCCGGAAAACGTCTTGACATTGAAAAGCGCGCCGTCCTTGACCAGCAGCGGCTTGCCGGAAACGACCGGCGTGGCCACCACAATGGCGCGGCTCTTCAGATAACCGATCAGCACCGCGAGCATGTCGGTCCCCACCACTTCAAGGGCAGAGTGCAGCTGCAGCACCTCGCCTGGCTGCAGCGCGAGATCGTCGAACTGGACGGGGTCGCCCGCCGGCTTGGCCTTGCCGTCGTCGCGCGGCCCAAGACCCATGGGCGGAATGTCCGGCCTGGGGCCGTTGTGCCTGGCATGGGAGTCGGCCTGCCGGAACAGTCCGCGCGCGACCATGGCGGCAATCTGCGCCTGGGTAGCGGGGGCCATGCCCTCCTTGAGCAGCAGCACGCCGTTGCCGTCATACACGGCCCAGCGCAGGGGCTTGCCGGCCTCGATTTCGGAAGCGTGCACTGGGATGGTGTTTTTCCTCGGATCGCTCATGGGCCTGAAATTTGTTTTTATGAAATTCCGGCGTCGGTTCTTGTGGTTTTTCGCCCCCGGTTCAATTCTTAACGGCTAAGCCGATGAGACTTTTAGGTTTTTTCCTCACCGAGCAGAAGCCAATGGAAACAAGCGGGGGCGCAGCCCAAGCGGGCCCGGCGTCGCAAGAGGCGGTGCGCCGGGTTTGAGGATATTCGGCATAATGCGCAACCCGACCCCTTCCACCCGGCCTCGCGACGCGGCGGCCGCTTCATTCAGCCGATCGAACCATGCTTCCTTCCATCGAACAACGACTCGCCGCCGAGATCGCGGCCAAACCCGCGCAAGTCGCCGCTGCCATCGCCCTGCTGGACGAGGGGGCGACGGTGCCTTTCATCTCGCGCTACCGCAAGGAGGCGACGGGCGGCCTGGACGACGCCCAGCTGCGCCTGCTGGAAGACCGGCTGCGCTACCTGCGCGAGCTGGAAGCGCGCCGCGCGGCCATCGTCGAATCGATCGCCGAACAGGGCAAGATGACGCCGGAGCTGTTGAAGGCGATCTCGCTGGCGCCGGACAAGGCGCAGCTGGAAGACCTCTATCTGCCCTACAAGCCGAAGCGCCGCAGCAAGGCGCAGATCGCGCAGGAGGCAGGGCTGGAGCCGCTGGCGGATGCCTTGCTGGCCAACCCGACGCTCGATCCCGAAGCAGCAGCAGCGGCGTATCTGCGCGCTCCCTTCACCACCGAGCAGGGCGACAACCCCGGCGTTGCGGACGCCAAGGCCGCGCTCGACGGCGCGCGGCAGATCCTGATGGAGCGCTTCGCCGAGGATGCGGGCCTGCTGCAATCCCTGCGCGAATACGTGCAGGAACACGGCGTCGTCGAATCCAGAGTGCGCGAGGGCCAGGAAGCGGCAGCGGAAAAGTACGCCGACTACTTCGACTATTCGGAAACGCTCGGCACCATCCCATCGCACCGCGCGCTGGCGCTGTTCCGCGGGCGGCGCGAGGACATGCTGGAGGTGCGGCTGCGCCTCGACAGCGAAGAAGAGCGGCCGGCCTGGAGCGCGCCGCACAATCCCTGCGAGACGCGCATCGCCAGCCGCTTCGGCATCCAGAATCTGAACCGCCCCGCCGACCACTGGCTGATGGACACGGTGCGCTTCACCTGGCGCGCGAAGAGCTTCATGCATCTGGAGCTGGAGTTGATGGGTGCGCTGCGCGCCCGCGCCGAAACCGAAGCGATCAACGTGTTCGCGCGCAACCTCAAGGATCTGCTGCTCGCCGCCCCCGCCGGGCCGCGCGCCGCCATGGGGCTGGACCCCGGCATCCGCACCGGCGTGAAAGTGGCGGTGGTGGACGAGACCGGCAAGGCAGTCGACACCGCGGTGATCTATCCGCACCCGCCGAAGAACGACTGGGACGGTTCGCTGCACACGCTGGCGAAGCTCGCCGAGAAGCACCGCGTGGCGGTGATCGCCATCGGCAACGGCACCGCGTCGCGCGAGACCGACAAGCTGGCGCGCGACCTGATCAAGCTGCGCCCCGAATTGAGGCTGACCAGCGTGGTGGTGTCCGAGGCGGGCGCCTCGGTGTATTCCGCGTCCGAATTCGCCTCGCGCGAATTGCCCGACATGGATGTCTCGCTGCGCGGCGCGGTATCGATCGCGCGCCGCCTGCAGGACCCGCTGGCCGAGCTGGTGAAGATCGATCCCAAATCGATCGGCGTCGGCCAGTACCAGCACGACGTCAGCCAGTTCCAGCTGGCGCGTTCGCTCGATGCGGTGGTGGAGGACTGCGTCAACGCCGTCGGCGTGGATGTGAACACGGCGTCGGTGCCGCTGCTTGCGCGCGTCTCCGGCCTCTCCGCCAGCGTGGCGCAGGCCATCGTCGCCTACCGCGATAGCAAAGGCCGGTTCGCCAGCCGTGCCGAGCTGCGCGAGGTGCCGCGCCTGGGCGAGAAGACCTTCGAGCAGGCGGCGGGCTTCCTGCGCATCATGGACGGCGCCGACCCGCTCGACGCCTCCGCCGTCCACCCCGAATCGTATCCGCTGGTGCAGCGCATCCTCGCCGACATCAAGCAGGACATCAAGGGCGTGATCGGCAACGGCAATCTCCTGAAATCGCTCAACCCGGCGAAATACACGGATGAGAAATTCGGCCTCCCCACCATCAGCGACATCCTCCGGGAGCTCGAAAAACCCGGCCGCGACCCGCGTCCCGAGTTCACCACGGCAAGCTTCAGGGAAGGCGTGGAAACGCTCGCCGACCTCAAGCCCGACATGATCCTGGAAGGCGTCGTCACCAACGTCGCGGCGTTCGGCGCCTTCGTCGACATCGGCGTGCACCAGGACGGCCTGGTGCACATCTCCGCGCTGTCCAACAGCTTCGTCAAGGATCCGCACAGCGTGGTCAAGGCCGGGCAGATCGTGAAAGTGAAAGTGCTGGAAGTGGACGGCAAGCGCAAGCGCATCGCGCTGACGATGCGGCTGACGGATGCGTCAGGGCCGGCGGCCGACAAGCCGCAAGCGGCACAGCGGCCGCCGCGCGACCCTCGCGGCCAGGGCAAGCAGGCGGGCGGAAAACCGAACCGGGCGCCCGCGATGGACGGCGCCATGGCGGCGGCGTTTTCGAAGCTGAAGGGCTGAGCCCGGTTTCCCGAACGGCGAGACCCGATCCCGTTGAAACGCCCCCATCGCGGGTTTCGATCGGGAGGGCCTGGACCATGCCGGCCAACCCCGTCCTGCCGGATGGCGGACGCCTGATCCCGCTGCATCGATCCGGCGCTCAGCGTTCCCCCCGCATCCCGGCTATCCGCTGCATGTCGGATTCGAGAATGGCCTCGACGTCCAGGGTGATCGCGACCTCGTCGCCGACGACCATGCCGCCGCGCGCCAGGGGCGCGTTCCAGCTCACGCCGAAGTCGTGGCGGTTGATCGCAGCGGTGGCGACGAAGCCGATGCGGCGCGTCGGCCCCAGATCCCTGTCGCCCTCCCAGTAGGGGCATTGCCAGCGGCCCAGAAAATGCGCGGCCAGCACGACCGGACGGCTCACCCCGCAGAGGCTGAGATCGCCCGCGACCCTGAAATCGGCCTCGCCCACGCAGCGCACCTCGCTGCTGCGGAAGACGATGTCGGGATGCGTCGCCACATTCAAAAAATCCGGGCCGCGCAGGTGCGCGTCGCGCTCATCGTCGCCCGTCCAGATGCCCGCCGCCGCGATCGTGGCCTCGACTGCGGCGGCGTCCGCCGGACTGTCCGGATCGAAGTCGAGGCTGCCATGCACCTTCTTGAACAGCCCGCGCATGTGCGACACCATCATGTGCCGCACCGCAAACTCCGCGGCGGAGTGTCCCGGTTCGAATATCCATTTGGCCATTTCCCGTCCCTCCGTCCATCCCGCTGCTCCCTGGCCGATTCCCAGTATAGAAATCGCGGTGGATAAACGAGGGCTTGCCGAAACGGCGCGGCCCGTCCCTTCCGTTCGGCTTACCCGCCCGCCTTCCCGGCCCGATAGACGGCCAGCAGGGCGGCCTTCAGTTCCGGCTCGGCGTCCAGGTCGCGCGCGCCCAGCGTCTGCTGCGCGACGGCCCTGACCCGTTGCCAGTCCTGCTCCTCGCGGCAGTCACGCTCGAATCGGGCCCAGTCGAACCGGCCTTCGTGGCAGCTTTGCGCCGCCGCGCCGGTTGCATCCGAGAACGCGATCTCGTGCGACTCCAGCACTTCATACAGGTACGAGTAGGGATCGATCCCAGCCGCCCTGGCCAGCAACTGATGGAAATTGGGCGCCTCGCCCGGCTCGCCGAGACGGCCATCCAGGTCGATGACGGAATCGAGTTCGTGGGTCTCGCCTTTGAACGAGAAGGCCACGCGGGCGCGGATGGTATTGGCGCTCATGCCTGAACGACGCTGGGCACAGCCACGCCCAGCGCCCGCGCCCGCAACTGCCCGCAGCCGCCTTCCACATCCTGCCCCGCGGAGTGGCGCAGCTTGGTCAGCACGCCTCGCACATGCAGGCGGCGCGCCATCTCGGCGGCGCGCTCCCAGCTCGGGCGGCGGTAATCGAAGCCGTCGACGCTGTTGTAGGGAATCAGGTTCATCACCGCGTACTTGCCGGCCAGCAACCGCGTAATCCCGTCCAGCTCGGCCTCGCTGTCGTTGATGCCTTCGAGCAGCGTCCACTGATACTGGATCGGGTAGCCGGTGCGGCGCGCGTAGGCCTCGCCCAGCTCGACCAGTTCGTCCGGCGCGATGTCGGGCGCCCTCGGCAGCAGGCGGCGGCGCAATTCGTGATCGGTGGTGTGCAGCGAGAGCGCCAGCGCCGGCTTCACCGCGGACTGCGGCAGGCGCTCGAACACGCGGCGGTCGCCGACGGTCGAGAACACCAGATTCTTGTGGCCGATGCCGCCCTCGACCCCCAGCAGCCCGATCGCTTCCAGCACGTTGTCCAGGTTGTGGGCCGGCTCGCCCATGCCCATGAACACGACCTTCTTCACCGGGCAGCGGCTCCTGGCCAGCACCACCTGGGCGACGATTTCCGCGCTGGAGAGCTGGCGCAGCAAGCCGGCGCGACCGGTCATGCAGAACACGCAGCCCACCGCGCAGCCGACCTGGGTCGACACGCACACGCCGTCGCGCGGCAGCAGCACGGCCTCCACCGTCTGACCGTCGGCCAGTGCCACCAGCAGGCGCGCCGAGCCATCCTCGCCGGGATGCTCGGCATGCACCCGCGCCAGTCCGCGCAGCTCGTCGAACAGGCCGGGCAGATCGTTGCGCACCGCCAGCGGCAGGAAGTCCTCGGCGCGCCGCCGCTTGTTGTCGAGCGAGCGTCCCTGCGCCCAGGCGCGCAGCACGCGCCCCTCGTGGCAGGGCGCAGCGCCGAGGTCGCGCAGACGTTGTCGGAGTTGGGGGATTCGCATGGCGGGCGGGATGGTAGCACGGTGGCCAGGGTCGGCTGCGGCAGGCTGGCCGCCAGCAACCGGGCAGGATCTGCCCCAAACGCACAGGCCGGCCAATCGTCCGATCCATCTTTGCTACAGTGAAGCAAGGCGGTATGCGATTCTGCAGGGCATGGCGTCCCACCAAGCTGCAAAGGAGTGACCATGGGATTCTTCAGGCTGCGGGACTCGCCTCGATGCTCGACCTGAACGGCGACGGCCATGCGCTGACCCCGCGAAATGCGCGCACGCGAAATTTGAATTTCGACCCTCAAGGGAGGAACACCATGAGCTGGATCGTCTCGTTGATCATTGGCGGCATCGTCGGCTGGCTGGCGAGCATGGTCATGAAGACCGACGCCCAGATGGGCTGGATCGCCAACGTGGCGGTCGGCGTGGTGGGCTCGATGCTCGGCTACTGGATCGCCGGGCTGCTGGGCTTCGCGGCCGTGGGCGGCATCGCGCGCTTCATCGTCGCATTCGGCGGCGCCGTGCTGCTGATCTTCATCCTCGGCAAGCTCGGCATTTTCCGGAAGGCTTAACCCCGGTGCCGTAGTGTCATCACCCGACGCATCGGGCGTCGTTTACCACGACCACAAAGGAGAAAGAGACATGGCAGGATGGTTCGAGTTGAACAAGAGTTCGGATGGTCAGTTCCGCTTCGTTCTCAAGGCTGACAACGCGGAAACCCTGCTCACCAGCGAGCTCTATCACACCAAGGCTTCGGCCGAGAACGGCATTGCCTCGGTGCAGAGCAACTGCGGGGTGGATGCGCGTTATGAGAAGAAGCTCGCCTCGAACGGCAAGCACTACTTCAACCTGAAGGCCGCCAATCATCAAGTGATCGGCACGAGTCAGATGTACGCCTCCGCCGATTCTCGCGACGCCGGCATTGCATCGGTCAAGTCGAACGGCACGAGCACAACCGTGAAAGACAATACCTGAACCCTTCCCGCATGGACTTGCCCCGCCCTGACGGGGGCAAGTCCTGCCTGGAACGATGAGGGGCCGCGGGGCGCTAACGCGTGCCGACGACCACCGTGCCCGCCGACGGCATCCGGACGACCCCGTCGCGCAGAAACTGGCTCGCCAGGCCGAGCACCTCGGCGCGGATCCGCTCGCGCGCATCCGCGTCCGCCCTGGCGAGCCCGGCCACCACCGGCGCGGCGATGTCGGTCATGAATTCCCAGTAGCGTTCCGGCGTGTCGATGACCATGTCGCAGCTCACCTCCTCCTCGACGATGTCGCGCAAGCCCGCCTCGGCGAATAGCGCACGCATGTAGCCTGGCGACGCGCAGCGGAACAGGCCCGGCGCCCCCGGAGGCGGCGCGGGCATGTCCACATGCCGGGCGATCGTTCCCATGATGCCGGTTGCCCAGGGATTCTTCTCTGGTTCGCCCCATACCGCCGTGCAGACGCGTGCGCCCGGCCTCGCCACCCGTGCGAATTCGCGCGCGGCGGCCGCGACGTCGGGAAAGAACATGAAGCCGAAGCGGCACAGCACGGCATCGGCGCTCGCGTCGACGAAAGGCAGCGCACCGGCGTCGCAGACCCGCGTCTCGACATTGCGCAAGCCGCGCTGCGCGGCCTTCGCAGCCGCCCCTTCCAGCATGTGCTCGGCGAGATCGGTCACCGTCACCCGGCCGCGCGGCACCCGTGCCGCCGCCGTGAGTCCCGGTTCGCCGGTGCCGGCGGCGATGTCGAGCACCTCGGAATCCTCGCGCAACCTGGCATGCCGGATCATCGCCTCGCCGAACGGGGCAATCCAGCCGATGACCGTTGCGTCCCACTTCTTCCAGCCCGCAGAGAATTTGTCCCAGGTTTCGCGCTGCTGGTCACGGATCTGGTCGAGGCTGGGCGTTGCGCGTGTTTCGGTGTTCATGGCCGTTCCCTCCATCGGAGTCATGCCGCTTGCGGATGGCGGGATTGATCTCCGGGAATCCTCACATCATAGGACACTGGATTTGACGGGCGGATCGCGGAAATGGGTTATTCGCGATATCCGTGGATCGGATGCGCAAGCAGCCGATCCACGAGATTTGGCCTTACAAGCCCGATCCCGAGACGCCTGCGCGTCAATGCACGCGCCCCCTTTCTTGCGTGTGAAGGCGCCGGGACGCAGCCTGCTCCTCCATGCCCCGATTTGTATTGGGTGCGTGCTTTTCTATACTTCTTTATTCTCCGGCGTCTGCGCAGCGCTCCCTTTCGGGCGTTGGCCTGTCTCCAACCCAGTCGGTCTTGCCCGCGCAAAAGTCACTGCGATCAGGTGCCGTCCCCAGCGGCCGCCACGGAGGTGAACCTGCCATGCTCGAAAGACCCGTCATTCTGGTCGTGGACGATGAGCCGACCGCCCTGGCATCGATGCTCGACGCCCTCACGCGGCGCTTCGGCGGCGACTACCGTGTCGAACCCCACCTCTCGGCGCAATCCGCGCTCGATGCCGTATCCAGGCTCAAGGCCGACGGCGAGGAAATTGCCCTGGTCATCGCCGACCAATGGATGCCCGAGATGAACGGCGACGAATTTCTCGGGCGGGTGCGCACCATCGAGCCCACGGCCAAGCGCGCGCTGCTTGTCTCCTGGGGCGACCGCGATGCCTCGCCCGTGATTTTGCAGGCCTGCGCCCTGGGTCAGCTCGACAACTATCTCTACAAACCCTGGGCGCCCGCCGAGGTGCACCTGTATCCCTATGTCAGCGAGTTTCTCGCCGAATGGACACGGCTCCATCGCCCCGGGATGGAGTTGATCCACATCGTCGGCGACGAGTATTCCACGCGCGCGAACGAGATCCGCGAGCTCCTCGACCGCAACGGCATTCCCCATGGCTTCCACCCGGCCGGCAGCCCGATGGCCGACCAGCTGGTCGACAAGCATCATGCCGGGCAGCAGGCGCTGCCGCTCGTCTTCCTGCTGGACGGCTCGATGCTCGTCAATCCCGGCGATGCAGAGATCATGGACGGCGTCGGCGAAAGCCCTGACGCATTGCAATGCGACGTGGCGGTGGTGGGCGGCGGGCCGGCCGGACTCACTGCGGCGATGTACGCAGGCTCCGAAGGGCTGGGCACGCTGGCAATCGAACGGCATGTGATCGGCGGACAGGCCGGGGCCAGCTCGCTGATCCGCAACTACCTCGGTTTCCCGCGCGGCATCAGCGGGGCCGAGCTCACCCAGCGCGCCTACCAGCAGGCCTGGCTGTTCGGCGCGAAGTTCGTGTTTTCACGGGAGGCCACAGGGCTGCGGCTCGACGGGGACGGGAAGATCCTCAGCCTGTCGGACGGGCGCGAAGTCAGCGCAAGTTCGGTGATCGTCGCCACCGGGGCCAAATATCGCCGTCTGGAGGTTCCTGAACTGGAGCGTTTTGTCGGCATCAGCATCTTCTACACCACCTTCGGCGAGTCCCGCCTGGTGCGGGGCCTCGACGTGGCCGTGGTGGGCGGCGGCAATTCCGCAGGACAGGCCGTGGTCCACCTGGCGAAATTCGCCCGCAGCGTCACCCTGATCGTACGCGGCGACGCGCTCGGACGCACCATGTCCGATTATCTGGTGCAGCAGATCCGCAGCACGCCGAATATCCAGCTGAAACTCGAGGCCGAGGTGGTCGGCGGCGAAGGAGGCGATCGTCTGGAAACCTTGCAGGTCAACGATCGCGCCAGCACCGCAGTCGAGACGATACCGGTGCGAATTCTGTTCGTGCTGATTGGCGCCCTGCCCCATACCGACTGGCTCGCTGGCGTGGTACAGCGAGACGCCAAGGGCTTCATCCCCACCGGGCCACGCGTCGACCGCGCGCTGTGGCCGCTGGACCGCCAACCGATGAACTTCGAGACCAGCGTACCCGGCATATTCGCCGTCGGCGACGTACGGCTGGACTCGATGAAACGCGTCGCCTCCGCCGTCGGCGAAGGCGCAGGTTCCATCCAGAATGTCCACCAGTACCTGGCGCAGGTCAGGGGGCCGGGCGAAGTCAAGGCCAGGGTGGCGGGTTAAGCCATGGCCCCGGGTTTTCCGATGGCAACAGGCAAAGCCTGACCCTGGCGTCTTGCCGGAAAAACAAGGAGGAAGGGCGAGCGATCTCGCGGTCACAGTTTGGAAATGTGGTTTTGCAAGCGCTGGTCCGCAATCGTTATAAGGAGTGAGTCATCATGAAGGCACCATGGAACGTTTCGGGTACGTATTTCGAGTCGTGCAACTGTGAAGCGGCTTGTCCATGCGTATTTCTTGGCCCACCGACCGACGGCGTATGCAATGCGCTGATTGGGTGGCACATCGACCAAGGCAGCTTCGACGACGCCCGGCTGGATGGGCTGAACGCTGCCTTGTTTGCGCATTCGCCCGGGCACATGCTGCAGACGAAATGGAAAGTGGCCTTGTACGTGGACGAAAGAGCCGACGACAGGCAAAAGGACGCCTTGACGAAGATTTTTTCCGGGGCGGCCGGGGGGCATCTCGCGGCGCTCGGCCCGCTGATCGGGGAGGTTCTGGGTGTCAGGAGTGCCGCCATCGACTACCGCATGGATGGCAAGCAGCGCACCCTGGCAATACCGAATGTGGCCGAGATGGAAATCGAGGCGATGACGGGGCAAGGCGGGGAAGACGTGACGGTCTCCAACATGCCTTTTACGCCGGTGCCCGGCTATCCCGCCGTGGTGTGCCAGTCGAAACGCCTGAGCTTCAGCGACTATGGCTTCAATCTGGAGATCTCCAAAAAGAATGGCTTCTATTCGCCCTTCAGCTACCACGCCTGAAAAGTGGAGCCGGGCGCTCATTGAAAACGGCGCGCTGGCGGCCGGCCTCGGCTCGATCATCCTGCTGGCATGGGCCTACCTGTTTTACCAGGCGTGGGCCATGGAGCACATGGACGTGGTGGACATGGCGATGCCCGGCATGCAGGACTGGGGAATACGCGACCTGTCGCTGGTGTTCACGATGTGGATCATCATGATGGTCGGCATGATGGCGCCCTCTGCGACTCCGATGGTTCTTCTGTTTGCGCGCATCCAGAAGCAGCGTCATGGCGGCCGTTCGATGCCTGCGAGCGGACTGTTCCTGCTCGGCTATCTATTGGTCTGGAGCGGGTTCAGCCTTGTCGTCACGCTGATCGAATGGGCGCTGCATCATGCCCTGTTGATCTCGCCCATGATGGTCGCCACCAGCCCCCAGCTAGGCGGTGCGGTACTGATCGCCGCCGGCATTTACCAATGGACCCCCGCCAAGCAGGCGTGTCTCGCGCACTGCCGTTCACCGATCGGATTCCTGCTCAACGAGTGGCAGGACGGTCAGCGGGGCGCCCTCTTCATGGGGGTGCGCCATGGCCTTTATTGCACGGGATGTTGCTGGCTTTTGATGCTTGTCCTGTTCGTCGTCGGGGTGATGAATCTGCTGTGGATCAGCTTGCTGACGGCCTATGTGCTGCTGGAAAAATTCCTGCCGCAGGGACCCTGGGGGAGCAAAATCGCCGGGTTGGCATTGATGGGATGGGGCGTCTGGATGGCCGGGCTCAGCGGGTAAGTGGCCAAGGCGCAAACAGCATGTTGGCCATCCCCTGGAAACCGGCCTGGAAGCCCGGTTTGAGGCGGTGGCGGAAATAAATGGGCGCAGTCCGGGCCCGTTTATTCATTTCGGTCCCTGCCGGCAATCTGTGCACGCAGGCGTTCCTCCTGCTCCCGCAGTTCAGGAGGGAACTCAGCCCCAAAGTCGTCTGCTTCAAATATCTGCCGGATTTCAATCTCCGAATCTTCAGGCATGGGGTTGGGACAGCGCTTCACCCACTCGATGGCCTCTTCACGAGAATTCACCTGCCAGAGCCAGAAGCCAGCAACCAGTTCATCTGGATTGGCAAACGGCCCTTCGATGACCGTGCGCTCCGCCCCCGAAAAGCGCACGCGCACGCCCCTGGAAGTAGGATGAAGCCCTTCCCCGGCCAGCATGATTCCCGCCTTCACCAGTTCCTCGTTGTATCGTCCCATTTCAGCAAAAAGTTCTTTGCTGGGCATTACGCCCGCCTCCGAGTCTTTGGTTGCCTTCACCAGAATCATGAATCTCATAACGATGTCTCCTGCGTGAGATTGGACGGATCCAGATATGGGAACGTGTCAGGTCTTGCTGGCGCAGTCGAACATCCAATGTACGCCGAAGCGGTCGACCAGGCTGCCGAAATAATCGCCCCAGAACATCTCCTGCAGCGGCATCTCGATCTTGCCGCCGGCCGCAAGCGCATCGAACAGACGCTCGGTCTCGGCGCGCGTGTCGGGCTCAAGGTTGATGTATACGTTGTTGCCTGGCGTGACGGCAAAGCCCATGGATTCCGGCGCATCGGTTCCCATCAGCACATGCCCGCCCAGAATCGGCAATCCGACGTGCATGACAAGGTCCTGGTCGGCTTCAGCCAGCGGCGGCTGGTCAGGCGCGGGCGGCATGTCCTTGAAGCGGGCGATGGGCGCGTCGAACTCCGTGCCGAAGACCGACTTGTAAAACAGGAAAGCCGCTTCGGTCGAGCGGGGAAAATTGAGGTAAGTGCTGACGCGAGCCATGTTCTGTTTCCTCCGAAGTGAACTTCCAAGCTGAGGGATGGCGAACATGATCCATGTCGGAGATCCAATCCCCCAGGGAGATCACCTATTCCCGTTCGGTGCGTCGTGCTTCACGCGGTGCGCCGCCCGGATAACGGGCGTACACGGGGTGGAACCCCGACGCCTTGCTGCTTTTCTTTTTAGCATACGTCTGAGCACGGGCGCGCCCGGGAGTCGGAGGCTGCTGCAACGCGACCGCCCGGCACCGAAGCGGGGCACAGGCTGGGCCGCCCCCATTTATTGTTTCATTCTTGCCTATGAAAACGGACGGCCCCGTTGCTAATCATGCAGCGCGGCGCGGCGCTTGCTGATGGCCGTTTCGCCTGCCTCGGCGGAGAGCGGCGTCAAGTCTGCTCCGGTGAGCCAGGACGTATCGATTTTCTTGACGGCCTTCACGTAAAGCTTCTCTCCACCGATGCACTGCGCGGAGATCTTGAGGTCGTATGCGGCAATGTCGATATTGCCTGCCGCGCGGGAAAGGAAGAGGTAGGTGTCAGACTCGACATTGCCGATCGGCGCGCCATCGACGAAGTACTTTACGGTTCCGGCCGGAAACGGCCAGGGCAGGCGGTCCAGGAAAAGATAGACCGCGCACTCGTCCGCTTTCGGTTGGTATGCCTTGGCAAACGCGTCGTCGGCAGCGGGAGCCATGCCACCGAAGCACATGCCGTTCGACAGGCACTTGCCGAGGTCGTTTTTCTCGACGAACACCACCTTGCCGGCCTTGTCGAATCGCACGGCGAGCCACTCGTCATCGGTGATGACCGCGCTGCCGTGTCCGCCGATGATCCCCCACGTCGCGCGCGAGTTCCAATAAAACCAATAGTCGCCCCCGGCCTTGGTCAGGACGGGGCTCCCCAGGACCTGTCTTACCCGATCCCTGTCGGCGTCTTTTGCGGCAAGCTTCCGCAGAACCTCCGGGCTATACGGCGACTTTGTGAAAACCCCGACGGGCACGGCAATGCATGACGCGCAAGCCAAAGCCAGCAAGGCCGCCGCCAGCCGGCGCGGCCAGGGCAAGTGCTTCGAGCCCGGTCTCTTCATCGCATTTCGGAGAACGGGGGGAAACAATGTGAGCCAGGTCTCTTTGATTCTTAGATTTCCTTGGAGACTAATCGTGTCTGACCCCATTTACACCACCACGGGAACGGTAACCCGGTGGCAGGCGCTATGTGTTAATGCAACTGACCCCGTCCCTGACTCCCGCGTGCCGCTCGACGACGCGCAGTCAGTCCGACCAGTCCAAGTCCCGCAATGAACAGTGCCGTCTCACTCGGCTCCGGCACGCTGCTGACCACTAGTTGTGCGCCATTCGGTCCTGGGAAGGATAAAAAGCTGGACACGAACAGGCTCTCTCTGTTGACCATGCCATCCAGCGTCGTGATCGAGCCTCCGATCCCAAATATGCCACTGGCTGCATTCAATGCGGCCAGCCCCGATGCGTTCAGGTTGATTTCAACAAAGTGACCGTTGTCCGCCAAGCTGGCGGTATACGTGCCGTAGCTTTGCCCCGATCCGAGATCATTGAAAATACTTTGCCCGGCTACCGAGCCAACCTCATACTCTCCCACCAGATGCGTGCCCCCGGTGGGCTCACTAAAGAAGTCCGTGGAGACATCAAACAAAGCAAAGGTTTCAGTCGGGTCAGAACTCGTGTACCCATAAGGCACAGAGGGCGAATCCGATGTGTCAGGGTTATACAGCCGCAGCGTCGCAGTGGTGATCGGCCCGCTCACGCCCGACAGATCAAACAGAAAGAAATTGTTACGGGTATACCCATCCAACCCGCCGCCCACTGCATAGATGGAATTCATTTCAATGTGCTCGCCCGCGTCGGAGAACCAGCCACCACCTACCGAATAGAGCGTCGTCGCCGCCTCCGTTGCCATGGAAAACGCGAACGATATGGCCGCTAGCAGAAGTTGGGCTGAGCGTATTGTCGTGTTGTGCATATCAAGCTCCCTGAATTGATTATTGTTAGCGCTCGCCAAGGCAATATTGTTATCCGGACTGACGAGTCAGTTCGTAAGTCTAAAACATTCCTTCAGTCAGCCCATGCTTGCGCTTCGAGACGGTACCTGACCCCAAGATTCTTCCGCTCGAATCGGCTTGTCCTGAAACCTTGGTCGGCCCCCTATTGTTTTTTCCCGCGGCCGTTGTGTTAATGCAAGACCTGACCCCGGAGTTTTGGTCACCCTGAGTTTCGGCGTGTCTTCGTCCGAGCTTGCTTCAGTCTCCTCGCCTGCCGAGTTGATCCGCGCATCGGACATGGCGCTATAAGAAGCCAAACGCTGCAGGCGTAACCAAATCGTGGCATCTCGGGAAACGACGTCGGGGCTGAATCGCGTGCTGTAGGCCAATCTGACCCCATTTATTTGGGTGCTTGATTAAACTGTCCGGGAAACCCGGGTTAGCTCAAGCTGCCCACTTTAGCTATGAGTTCGGCGGCATTCTGCGAGGCCCCATGTCCGCGGCGATTAAGGGCGTGCGGGGTTATGGTGTCTGACCCCATTTCTTCGTCCGCGCTTGCGTTGTCTGTGCCGGTCGGGATTCGTCTTTTCTGTGTCTGCACCGTTTTGATAGGGCGGGGACAATATCGAAGAAAGGCAATGGAGGGAAAAATGACAACTCTCGCTATTGAAGCGCCA
>Ga0209958_1000733_pt1 | contig 41013 bp, 33 predicted proteins | sample ThiBio_inoc_plan_FD_183942 | JGI IMG/M metagenome (GOLD analysis project Ga0209958, IMG submission 183942) | Wastewater bioreactor microbial communities from Cape Town, South Africa - Thiocy_inoc_plan (SPAdes) | ecosystem: Engineered > Bioremediation > Thiocyanate > Unclassified | place: South...
GCCAGCACCGCCAGCACCGGCCGACGACCCCAGACGTCGGCCGGCTTGCTCGCCAGGATCGACCCGAACACCGTCCCCAGCGGGGCGCTGGCGATCGTGAACCCGAGCCACCCGCTGGAGAGCGCGAAGACGTTCCGGACCGCCTCCTCCGCGCCCGACATGATCGACACGTCGAACCCGAACAGCAGGCCCCCCAAACTGGCGACGAACGTGCTGAAGAGCAGGGGGCCCGACAGCGACCGGGCCCCCGACGCGGCCGAATCGACGGACGACGAGCGATCGAACGAGACGTCCACGCGAACCTCCAGGGCACGACCGGGCGACGGTTGGATTCAGGACCCGCGGATCAGCGACTCGGGGAGCGCGGGCGTCCCCCCCGGCCGTGTGCAGACGAACGCGGCGACCGCGTTGGCGCGGCGGTTGATCTCGTCGAGCGGCCGGCCGTCCAGCAGCCCCACCGCCATCGCCGCCGCGAACGAGTCCCCCGCGCCGATCGCGTCGACGACCTCCGCCGGGACTCCGGGGTGGTCCGACCACTCGCCGCCGCGAAACAGCAGGCTGCCGGAGTCCCCTCGCGTCACCGCGACGACCTCCAACCCGAAGCGATCGGCCAGCCCGGCGATGACCTCGCGGGGCTCGCCCTCCAGCCCGAACATCGAGCCCAGTTCGACCAACTCCTGGTCGTTGAGCTTCAGGACGTTCGCCATCTCCAGCGACCGATCGACGACGTCGCGGTCGACGAACGGCGGCCGGAGGTTGACGTCGAAGATCCGCAGCGCGCCGGGCTTCGCGGCGGCGACGATCCGGCCGATGGACTCCCTCGATCGGGGCGACCGCTGCGCCAGGCTGCCGAAGCCGATCGCGTCGGCCTCGGCGGCGAACGCCAGGGCCGCCGCGCCGGCCTCGATGCGGTCCCAGGCGACGCCCTCGTGGATCGTGTAACGCGGCTGGCCGTCGGTCAGCTCCACCCCGACCGTGCCGGTGGGGGCCTCGGGGTCGACCTGGACGAATTCGGTCGGCAGGCCGAGGGCGTCGAACCGGGCCAGGACCTCGCGGCCGAGGTCGTCGTCGCCGACGCGCGTGACGAGCCGGGCGTCGGCCCCCAGCGACCGGCAATGGTAGGCGAAGTTCCCCGGCGCCCCGCCGAGCTGCTTCCCGCCCGGCAGCAGGTCCCACAGGACCTCGCCGACGGCCAACACCTTCTTCATCGTCCTTTCCCCCGGTTGGGGAGGGCCCCTCGCGGGCCCCGACCTCGCACGGACCCGACCGTAGCACAGCCGCGAGGCCGATTCGACGGGGCTCCTCGGAATTCTGAAATCTCCGCGGGGTCGCCGCGGATCATGTCGGAGACGGTCGTTCTCTTTGGCAATCCGGGAGCGGTGCAGGAGGGCGAGGCCCCGCGGCCGGGGGCGCCGGTCCATCCCGTTCCGCCGAGTCGGGGGACCTCGGCGCGAAGCCGGACGCCCGGGATCGGTCGGCCGAATCGAGGTCGTTGCAGTTCGACTCGAACGATATCGTTTCGACGAAGGAACCCAAATTTCAGGCGCGTTCAAGATGTTCCCTGGTTAGGGTTTAAGTTGGATTACGAGGAAGCCTCCTTCCCGCGATCGAAGCCAATTTCGGGGCGTTTCCATCGTCGCGGTCGGGGCCGGGCGGCGGGCGGGTCTCGGGAACTGGCCTTCCCCGCGGCGGCGGGTTGGGGTACGCAAGGCCCTTGCATGGCTCGTGGGCTGGTTCCAGGGAAGGGGTGGCCTCGTGTACAAGTACCTGCTCTGCTGGCGGTATCTCCGGACCCGGTATATCGCGCTGGCGAGCATCGTCAGCGTGACGCTGGGCGTGGCCACGATGATCGTGGTGAACTCGGTGATGGCCGGGTTCGCGGACAAGATGCGCGACCGCCTGCACGGCGTCCTCGCCGACCTGATCGTGGAGTCCCGATCCTACGAGGGGTTCTGGAACTACGAGGAGGTCATGGCCCGGGTGAAGGAGGTCGGCGGCGACGACGTCGTGGCGATGGCGCCGACGATGGAGACGCCCGGCATGCTGCGGATCTCCCGCGGGGGCCGGCCGGCCGAGTCTCGGCTCGTCCAGATCATCGGCGTCCGACCCGAGGACCGGGCCAAGGTCGGCGACTTCGCCGAGCACCTCTTCGACCAGGAGGGCAACCGGATCCCCCCGTCGTTCGAGGTGACCGACGCCATCAAGGCCCTGTCCCCCGCCGGCCGGGACCTGAAGGCCCTGGAGAGCGACCCCGAGGACACGTTCCTCAAGGAATCCGAGCGCGAGTGGCTGGAGAGCCAGCGGGACAAGCAGGTCCCGATCCACGGCGCGATCCTGGGGTACGCCCTGGCCACCTACCACCTGGGGAACGGCCGGGACGACATCTACATCGCCGACATCGGGCAGAAGGTCGCGCTGGCGTTCCCCATGCAGGCCAAGATCCCGCAGACCGGGGCCGACGACTTTACGGTGGTCGGCTACTTCAAGAGCGGGATGAGCGAGTACGACTCGACCCACGTCTACGTCCCGTTGGAGGAGTTGCAGCGGGCGCGGAACCTTCAGCGCGCCTCGGACGGCAAGGGCTCGGTGAACCAGGTGCAGATCAAGGTGCGCGAGGGGGCCGACCTCGATGCGCTGGCCGACAAGCTCCAGCTCGCGATGGAGCAGCTCTCGCCGATGTTCTTCCACGTCTCGACGTGGGAGCAGAAGCAGGGGCCGCTGCTGGCGGCGGTGGCGATCGAGCAGAGCATCCTGAACATCCTGCTGTTCTTCATCATCGCCGTGGCGGGGTTCGGCATCCTGGCGATCTTCTCGATGATCGTCGTGGAGAAGACCCGCGACATCGGCATCCTGAAGGCGCTGGGGGCCTCGACGGCCGGCGTGCGGAACATCTTCCTCGGCTACGGCCTGCTGCTGGGCGCGGTGGGGAGCGGCGTGGGGATGGCCGGCGGCCTGCTGTTCGTCCGCTACATCAACGAGATCGAGAAGGGCCTGAGCGTCATCCTCAAGCACAAGGTCTTCGACGACTCCATCTACTACTTCGACCGGATCCCGACCCTGGTCGAGCCCCACACGGTCGTCGCGATCGTGGCCGGGGCGCTCTTCATCGCCGTCGGGGCGAGCGTCTGGCCGGCCCGGCGGGCGGCGAAGATGCACCCGGTCAAGGCCCTGCGGTTCGAGTGAGTTCGGCCCGTCGCCCCCATCTCAGCCACCCGCCCCCCCCACGGAAGACCCGGACGATGACCAGTCATATCGCGGCCTTCGGCCTTCGCAAGAGCTACCGGAAGGGCAAGATCGAGGTCCCCGTCCTCGGCGGCGTCGACGTCGACGCGGCGCGCGGGGAGTTCGTGACGGTGATGGGGGCCAGCGGGTCGGGCAAGAGCACCATGCTCCACCTGCTCGGCCTGCTCGACCAGCCCGACGCCGGCCAGGTCGTCCTGGACGGCCGCCGGATCGACGACCGCCCCGACCGCGAGCGCGACCGGCTCCGCAACCGCACCTTCGGCTTCATCTTCCAGTTCTACCACCTGCTGCCGGAGCTGTCGGCGGTCGAGAACGTGATGATGCCCCACCTGATCCGCGAGGGCGTCTTCTCCTATATAAGGAAGCGGAAGCAGATCCGCCGCGACGCCGAGGAGCTTCTGGATCGCGTCGGCCTGGGCCATCGGATGGCCCACCAGCCGTCGGAGATGTCCGGCGGCGAGATCCAGCGCGCCGCCATCGCCCGCGCCCTCGTCGCCCGCCCCGAGGTCCTCCTCGCCGACGAGCCCACCGGCAACCTCGACTCCTCCACCGGCCAGGGCGTCCTCGACCTCCTCCGCGACTTGAACCGCGAGCGCGGCCTGACTATGATACTGGTCACGCATGATCAACAGATCGCCCACCAGGCCGACCGCGTCGTCAGGCTCTCCGAGGGGCGCATCGAGGAGTGGGTTCCCGCGCTGGTCTGAGTCAATAACCGATGCCAGGGTGCGTGGATGTCGCGGCCCCGACGCGGCGCGGGTGCGGAGGGCCGTATGAGCCCCAAGGTCTACATCGGCGGCAAGCTTTACGAGAAAGCCGACGCCAAGGTCAGCGTTTTCGATCACGGCCTCCTGTACGGCGACGGCGTCTTCGAGGGGATCCGCTCCTATTCGGGGCGGGTCTTCCGGCTGAAGGACCACGTCGACCGGCTGTTCGCGTCGGCCGCGGCGATCCACCTGCAGATCCCGATGAGCCGCGAGGCGATGGCCGCGGCGATCGTGGACACGCTGGCCGCCAACAAGCTGACGAACGCCTACATCCGCGTGGTCGTCACGCGCGGGGCGGGGAGCCTCGGCCTGGACCCGAGGAAGACGTCGGATCCGCAGGTGATCATCATCACCGACGCGATCAGCCTCTACCCCGAGGAGCTGTACGAGCACGGCCTGAAGATCGTCACCGCCGCGACGATCCGCAGCCACCCGAACACGGTCAACCCGCGGGTGAAGTCGCTCAACTACCTGAACAACATCCTCGCCAAGATGGAGGGGGCCAAGGCCGGCTGCCTGGAGGCCCTGATGCTCAACCACAAGGGCGAGGTCGCCGAATGCACCGGCGACAACATCTTCGTGGTCCGCAAGGGGGAGATCCACACCCCTTCGGTCGACTCCGGCATCCTCGAAGGGATCACCCGCGAGGCCGTCATCGACCTGGCCCGCGAGGCCGGCTACAAGGTGGTCGAGCGGACCATGGACCGCTACGACGTCTACACGGCCGACGAGTGTTTCCTCACCGGCACCGCCGCCGAGCTGATCCCGGTCGTCGAGTGCGACGACCGCCCCCTGGGCTCCGGCAAGCCCGGCCCGGTCTTCCGGGACCTCCGCCAGCGCTTCGGCCGGCTGGTCCACGAGGGCCCCGCCTCCTGACCCGAGCCGGCCGCCACCCCCGGGAGCCCTCCCCATGATCACCTTCGGCCGCATCCTCGCGCCGACGGACTTCAGCAGCCATTCCCACGAGGCCCTCCGCTACGCCTGCGGGCTGGCGGAGCGCTTCGGCGCGGAGCTGCACCTCATCCACGTCCTCTCGGAGATCGTCCCCACCGGCCCCGACCCGCTCCTGATGCCCGTCATGCCCCCCCAGTTCTACGCCGAGGACGAGCAGCGGGCGAAAGAGGCCCTGAAGACCGCGATCAAGCCCGAGTGGGGCGTCCCCGCCAGCCTGACGACCGCCGTCTGCTGGGGCGCGCCGGCCGAGGCGATCGTCGACTACGCGGCCGAGAACAAGGTCGACCTGCTGGTGATCGCCACCCACGGCCGCACCGGCCTGAGCCACGTCCTGATGGGCTCCGTCGCCGAGCGCATCGTCCGCGAGTCGCCTTGCCCCGTCCTCACGATCCGGTCCGCCCCCGCGGGGGCCTCCTGACGTGCCCGCCCCCCTCGACCTGCCGCCCCGCCGGGTGATCTACCGCGGGACCAAGCTCGACCTGGCGATGCAGCCCGTCCGCCTGGCCGACGGCGGCCTCGCCGAGCGCGAGGTCGTCCTCCACCGCGGGGCCGTCGCCCTGGTCCCGATGGTCGACGCCGACCGCGTCTGCCTCGTCTACAACGACCGCCACGCCATCGGCGAGACCCTACTGGAGGTCCCCGCCGGCACCATCGACGAAGGCGAGACCCCCGACCAGACCGCCCCCCGCGAGCTGGCCGAGGAGACCGGCTTCCGCGCCGGCAAGATCACGCCCCTCCGCTGGTGGCACGTCTCCCCCGGGATCATGACCGAGAAGATGTTCCTCTACCTCTGCGAGGACCTGACCCCCGGCCCCACCGACCACCAGCCCGACGAGCGCCTGGAGACCAAGATCGTCCCCTGGAAGGACGCCGTCGCCATGGTCCACGACGGCCGCATCCGCGACGCCAAGTCCATGCTCGCCATCCTCTTCGTCGACGCCCTCCGCTCGGCCACTTCCCGGTAGGCTGGGTCGAGACCCAGCGCACGCGGGCCGTCGCCTTCTCCGGGCTGGGTCGCGACCCAGCCTACGGGAGCTTCGTCGACGCCTTCCGCTCGGTCGGGCGTTCGTCGAACCAGCAGGCCCGAGCCGGGTCGAGGTCCAGGGCGACGGCCCCCCCCTCCCGCAGCCCCGTCGGGTCGGCGACCCTCGCCGTGACCCTCGCGCCCGCGAGGTCCAGCGTGATGAGGGTCGAGTCGCCGCGGTCTTCGACTCGCGCGACGGTCGCCGCGAGGGCCGTCTCGCCCGCCGGGCGCACCCGGACGTGCTCGGGGCGGATCCCCATCAGCCGGCCGTCGGTCGGGATCAGGTTCATGGGCGGGTCGCCGACGAACCCCGCGACGAACGGCGTGGCGGGGCGGTTGTAGACCTCGCGCGGGGGGCCGACCTGCACCAGCCGCCCCAGGTCCAGGACCGCGACCCGATGGCCGATCGCCAGGGCCTCGCCCTGATCGTGCGTGACGTGGATCAAGGTCATGCCCAGGCGGTCGTGCAGGTCGATCAGGTCGCGGCGCAGGGCCGACCGCAACGGGAGGTCGAGGCTGGAGAACGGCTCGTCCAGCAGCAGCACCGCCGGCCGTCGCGCCACCGACCGGCCGATCGCCGCCCGCTGGCGCTCGCCGCCGGAGAGTTCGGACGGCCGTCGGCCGAGCAGGCCGTCGAGCCGCAGCATCGCCGCGACCTCGGCCACGCGCCGTCGCCGCTCGTCGCGGGCGACGCCCCTGGCCTTCATCCCGAATTCGAGGTTGCCCGCGACCGTCAGGTAGGGGAGGAGCGTCGGCTCCTGGAACACCAGGCCGACGTCCCGGCGGTGAGGGGGGACGTCGTCCATGCAACGCCCGTCGAACCACACGCCGCCGGCCGTCGGCCGGTCCAGTCCCGCCGCCAGCCGCAGGAGCGTCGACTTGCCCGACCCCGACGGCCCCAGCACGGCCAGCCGCTCGCCGTCGGCCACGGCCAGGTCGACCCCCTCCAGCGCCGGGCGGCCGGCCGGAAACGTCCGCGAGACCCCGCGAAATTCGATCGCCGCCATGCTCATCCGCCTCGCGGTTCAACAATTGTTCCTTGCCGGCCCGGCCGCCTTCCCGCACAATACCATCATGGCGACGGGAGGTCCGCGCCGCAGCCGGTTCGGAGGAAGGTCCGACATGCCTCGACGAGCCCTGGGGATCCCCGCCATCCTCGTCGCCCTGGGGACGCTGGCGACCGGCGACGAGCCCGCCCCGCTCGCGAAGGTCGAGAAATACTCGGCCGACCAGCGCGGGCACTGGGCGTATCAGCCGCTGGATTCGGGCGAGCCGCCGGAGGTCAAGGAGGCCGGCTGGGTCCGCAACCCGATCGACCGCTACGTCCTCGGCGACCTCGAATCGGCCGATCTGCCGCACTCGCCCGAGGCCGACCGCGCGGCGCTCCTGCGCCGCGCCCACTTCGACCTGACCGGCCTGCCGCCGACCCCGGAGGAGGCCGACGCTTTCCTGTCCGACGACCGGCCCGACGCCTACGAACGCCTGATCGACCGGCTGATGGACCGTCCCCAGTTCGGCGAGCGCCAGGCGCAGCACTGGCTGGACCTGGCCCACTACGCCGACACCAACGGCTTTGAGCTGGACGCCGAGCGGCCCGACGCCTGGCGATACCGCGACTGGCTCGTCGCCGCGATGAACGCCGACATGCCGTACGACCGCTTCGTCTCGCTCCAGGTGGCCGGCGACGAGATCGCCCCCGGCGACCGCGACGCCCTGATCGCCACCGGCTTCTGCCGCGCCGGCCCGCGCGAGGTCGTCGGCGGCAACATCGTGCCGGAGGTCAAGCGGCAGAACGAGCTGACCGAGATCACCGCCACCGTCGGATCGGTGTTCCTGAGCCTGACGGTCGCCTGCGCCCGCTGCCACGACCACAAGTTCGACGCCATCCCCACCACCGACTACTACCGCCTCCAGGCGTTCTTCGCCGCCGGCGAGCTGTCCGAGCCCTCCATCGCCCAGCCCGCCGAGGTCGAGGCGTTCGAGGCGGCCAAGAAGGCCGTCGACGAGAAGGCGGCCCCGCTCCGGAAGGAGATGGCCGAGCTGGAGGCCCCCTACCGCGCCGCCATCGCCGCGCGGCGTCAGGCGATGCTGAAGGACGAGGAGCGGGCCCTCCTGGCGATCCCGGAGGCGGACCGCACGGCCGAGCAGAAGCGGATCGCCAACGGTCTGGCGAACTCCATCCGCGTGACCTGGGAGGACGTCGCCCACGAGGTCTCCCAGGACCCCGCCGACCACGCCCGCCGCGAGGCCCTGAAGCTCCAGATCCACGAGATCGTCCGGACGCTCCCGCGGCCCCCGGCCCACGCCTTCGCGCTGACCGACTCGTCCGCGGAGGCCCCCGACTCGTTCGTCCTGCGTCGCGGCGACCCGATGACGAAGGGCCCGCGCGTCGAGCCCCGGCCCCCCGGCGTGATCCTCGCCTGCCAGGAGGGCGACGCCTTCGACCCGGCCTCCATCACGCCCGGCGAGAAGACCACCGGCCGCCGCGCGGCGCTGGCGAAGTGGCTGGCGGACGAGGCCAACCCGCTCGTCGCCCGGGTGATCGTGAACCGCCTCTGGCAGCAGCACTTCGGCCGCGGCCTGGTCTCCACCCCCAGCGACTTCGGCGTCCGGGGCGAGCCCCCCTCGCATCCCGAATTGCTCGACTGGCTCGCCGAACGCCTGATCGAAGGCGGATGGAAGCTCAAGCCGATCCACCGCCTGATGATGACTTCGGCCGCGTATCGCCAGGCCAGCCGGCCGATCGAGGCGCTGACGGAGCAGGACGAGCCGAACGACCTCCTCGGCCGCCAGAACCGCCGCCGCGTCGACGCCGAGTCCCTCCGCGATTCGCTCCTCGTCGTCTCCGGCGAGCTGAACCCGAAGATGGGGGGGCCCGGCGTCCTCGCACCGCTGGAGAAGGAGGTGAAGGACCTGATCTTCACCGAGGCCGAGGAGGTCGACCTCTGGCCCGTCGACCCCGACCCGGCCGAGCACCGCCGCCGCTCGATCTACCTGTTCAAGAAGCGGAACGTCCGCTATCCGCTCCTCGAATCCTTCGACGCCCCCGACAACCAGACCGCCTGCCCCCGGCGCGAGTCCAGCACCCACGCCCTCCAGGCGCTCAACCTGCTGAACGGCGACCTGGCCCTCGGCCGCGCGCACGCCCTGGCCGAGCGCCTGGCCCGCGAGGCGCCCGACGCCGAAGGCCGCGTCCGCCGCGCCTACCGCCTGGCCCTGTGCCGCGACCCTTCCCCCGAGGAACTCGCCCGCGCCTCGGCGTTCATCGCCGAGCAGTCCGCCGCCCTCTCCGAGCCCGCCGCCTGGGACGACTTCGCCCTGGCGCTGCTGAACTGCAACGAGTTCCTGTACATCCCCTGATCCGACCGGCAGGGCCCGACGTGAATCTCCAATCGATCCCATCGATGCAGGACGTGCTCGATCGCCTCGGCGGGATCGCTCCCGGGCGAATCCTGGCCGTGCCGCCGCCTGGCGCGGCGACGGAGGACGACCTCGTCCGGATCAACGCCCGGCGCGATCGGCTCTGCGAGCTGGTCGACGGGATCGTCGTGGAGAAGTCGCCCAGCTACGTCGGCTCCCTCGTGGGCGGCTTCTTCCTGTATCGTCTGGTCGACTTCAACCGCGGCTTCCGCTTCGGCGGGGTCACGGCGGGCAACGCCCTGTTCCGCCTCGCCCCGAACCTCGTCCGCATGCCGGGAGGGGCGTTCACGAGCCGGGACCGCTGGCCGGGCCGACGGATTCCCGACGTCGAGATCGCCGACTTCGCCCCGAACCTGATCGTCGAGGTCCCGAATGAAGGCAACCCCGACGCCGAGGTCGCGATCCGGCGCGCCGAGTTCCTCGCCGCGGGCGTCGAGGTCGTCTGGCAGGTCGATCGACGGGCCGAGGTCGTCGAGGTCTTCCGTCGCGGCGAGGCGTCGCCCACGCGCCTCGGCCGCGGCGACGTCCTCGACGGCGGCGACGTGCTCCCGGGGCTGCGGATCCCGTTGAACGAGGTCTTCGACCGATCCCAGTTCCGAAGGCCCAAACAAGCTTGAGGCTGTCATGCGCCATCACGCGAACAATTGCCCCGGCCCTTGTGCCACGCCCATCCTCGACCCGCTCAACCGCCGCGAGTGGCTGAAGCGCACGGGGAACGGCTTCGGGCTGCTGGCGTTGGCGTCGTTGCTGGAGCGGAACGCGCGCGGCGACGGGGCGTCGGCGGCGAACCCGCTGGCGGCGAAGGCGGGGCATCATCCGGCGAAGGCCAAGCGGTGCATCTTCCTGTTCATGACCGGCGGCCCCAGCCAGATGGACCTGTACGACCCCAAGCCGCTGCTGGCGAAGCTCGACGGCCAACCCCTACCCCCCAGCTTCGGCAAGGCCAACGGCCAGTTCCTGGAGAGCGACCCCCTCTGCCTGGCCTCGCATCGCAAGTGGGGGAGGTACGGCCAGTCGGGCATGGACATGTCCGACCTCGTGCCGCACATGCACCAGCACGCCGACGAGATCGCCCTGGTCCGCTCGTGCGTCGCCGACAGCGTCGTCCACGCGCCGGCGATGTACCAGATGATGACCGGTCGCGTGCTGATGGGCTTCCCCAGCCTGGGGAGCTGGGTGACGTACGGCCTGGGCTCCGAGAGCGACGACCTGCCGTCGTACGTCGTCATGACCCAGCCCGAGGGGACGCCTGAAGGGGGCGCGCCGTGCTGGGGCGCCGGCTTCCTCCCGGCGCATCACCAGGGGACGCTGTTCCGCTCCGGCCCGGCCCCCATCGTGAACCTCAAGCCGACCGCCGGCTTCGACGCCGGGCGCCAGCGCCGGGTTCTGGACCTGCTGAAGGATATGAATGAGCGCGACCTCGACCCGGCCGACACCGAGCTGTCCGCCCGGATCGCCTCGTATGAGCTGGCCTTCCGCATGCAGAGCGCCGCGCCCGACGCGGTGGACCTGGCCTCCGAGACGGCCGAGACGAAGGCGCTCTACGGCCTGGATGACGACCGGACGGCCGAGTTCGGCACCCGCTGCCTGCTCGCCCGCCGGCTGGTCGAGCGCGGGGTGCGGTTCGTGCAGCTCTATTCGGGCGGCGGCCCGGTCGCCATGCAGTGGGACGCGCACGACGACATCAACGCCAACCACGAGAAGATGTGCGGCCTGACCGACAAGCCCGTCGCCGCCCTGCTCACCGACCTGAAGCGCCGGGGCCTGCTCGACGAGACCCTGGTCGTCTGGGGCGGCGAGTTCGGTCGCACGCCGGTCCGCCAGGGGGGCGGCCGGGGCCGCGACCACAACGCCACCGGCTTCACGATGTGGATGGCCGGCGGCGGCGTGAAGGGGGGGACGATCGTCGGCGAGACCGACGAGGTCGGCATGACCCAGGTCGCCGATCGCGCCCACGTCAACGACCTCCACGCGACGATCCTCCACCTGATGGGGATCGATCACCTGAAGCTGACGCACCTGCACAGCGGCCGCGACGAACGCCTCACCGACGTCGGCGGCCAGGTCATCACGAAGCTCCTCGCCTGACCCGGGCCGCTCGCCGCCGATCCGGCGTCAGCCGGTGAGCTGCTGCTTCTGGTGGACGGGGCCGTCGTAGTTCTTGGTCGTCTTGAAGCCCTCGTACCGGCCGTCGGAGGCGGCGGCCTTGTACTCGTTTTCCAGGGCGGCCAGGGCCTCGGCGTTCATCGCCTTGAAGCTCTTGACGATCCGGAGGTTCTGCTCCAGCACCTGCTCGTTCTCCATGCCCGAGACCAGGGCGGAGATCGGCAGCGAGAAGACGTAGGACAGGGCCTTCTCCACGGGCACCTTCACGTTGCTGACGACGCCGCCGTTGCCCCCCAGCGACTTCATCGCGATCGCGCCGACGCCGCGCTCGACGAGCTTCGGCAGGACGTTCTTCTGGAAGCTGCGGAACGTGCCGTCGAGGACGTTGAGCGGCATCTGGACCGTGGCCCAGTCATACGGCTTGTCCAGCATCTTGAGGTGGACGTCCGGGTTGCGGTGGCCGGTGAAGCCGATGTAACGGACCTTCCCCTGCTCCTTGGCCTTCAGCGCGACCTCGATGGCCCCTTCCTGGGCGAAGACGCGATCGGGGTCCTTCTCGTAGTTGATCTCGTGGAACTGCCACAGGTCGATGTGATCGGTCCGGAGCCGGCGGAGGCTGTCCTCCAGGTTCGACTGCGCCTCCTTGGCGGTACGCCCGCAGACCTTCGTCATGAGGAAGACCTTGTCGCGGAGCTTCCCCTCCTCCAGGGCCTTGCCCATGCGCTCCTCGGCGCGGCCGTCGTGGTAGTCCCAGGCGTTGTCGAGGAAGGTGATCCCCTCGTGGACGGCGCGCTGGATCAGGCGCAGCGAGTCCTTCTCCTCCTTCGCCCGGGTGGAGTGGTGGCCGCCCAGGGCCAGGAGCGACACCTTCTCGCCCGTCTTGCCCAGGGCTCGCATCGGCACGCCCTGCTCGTTCGTCTCCTCGGCCGCCGTCAGCGAGCCGGCGAGCGACAGGGCCGCCAGGCCCGCCGCGCCGGCCTGGAGCGCCTCGCGACGATTCGGATGGGTGGAAGACATGGGCGATCTCCTGGGAATTCGGGTGGAGTCGGGCCGCCTCCGCGGCGAACCATCGAACCTCGACCATCGTGCAAATCATGCACCGCGCGCAGGTCCGGCGCGCCTTCGACGGCCATTGTACGCGGCCCGGTCAACGGGCGGGCCGCTGGCGGGCGTCGGCCGTCCGGGCGGGCGCCGCCTCACTTCGCCGCCTTCGGCAGCCACTTCATGAAGTAGAAGACGACCGGCTCGGGGCCGTCGCTGGTGATGTTGTGGGGGACGTTGGGGGCGGAGAACATGACGGAGCCGGGGCCGATCCTGGTCGTCTTGCCGTCGACGAAGATCTCGCCGCGACCGGACTCGACGATCAGGATCTCCTCGTCGGGGTGGACGTGGGGCGGGTGCGGCGACTTCCCCGGGTCGATCACGAACCGGCCCGTCACCAGGCTGGAGCACAGCTCGGTCTCGCCGTCGAAGTACAGGCCGATCTTGCCGACCGGCTTCCCCTCGTCCTCGTAGGTCGAGACGGCGACCTCGTCGAGCGTCACGGTGCTCGACGCCACCGCCGGCTTCGCCTCCCGGGCGTGGACGGCCTCGCGCCAGGCCCAGCCGGCGGCCAGCGCCAGGGCGAGGAGCGTCGGGAGGGCGGTCGAGGGGCGGATCCGGATCGGCATCGTCAGGGCTCCAAAGCGGGGGGCGTCGACGGTTCGGCCCTCATGTTAAACGCCGGGGCGGGCCGTTGGAATGGTTTTCGCGAGTACCGACGAGCGCGCGCCGGCGCCGGCCGCTATGCTCTTTTCGAAGACGCGACGTCGCGCGACGAACATCATCATGAGGCGCCGCGGCGGCACCGTACCGAGAGGCCCCGTCGATCATGCCCATGCCCGCGTTCCATTCGGTCCAGCTCCCGGTGTTCCTCATCGTCCTGTTCGGCGGCCTGGGGGTGGTCGGGCTGCTGCTGCTCTACCGCCGGAACCTCCAGATCCGGGGGGCGGCCGAGGAGCAGTTCAAGGAATTCCGCGGGCGGGCCGTCGCCCTGATGGACCAGATCGACGCCCTGCGCGCCCGCCACAAGGCCCTCCCCGGCGCCGACCCGGACTTCACCGTCCCCATGGCCGGGGCGACGCTCGAACTCTACGACCGGGTCGCCGCCGACCTGGATCGCCTCTGGGAGCGCTGGCTCGCCGTGATGGAGCTGTGGAACCGGGCCGAGAAGCGGATGCAGTCGGCCTCCACGTTCAGCTCCGCGCCGAGCGAGGAGGCGCGCGAGATCATCTCCGGCAGCCGGCTCGAAGACCTGCTGCACGAGTCGAGCCGCTGCAAGGACGAGTTGGACCGGCTGAACCTGGCTCACGAGGTCGCGACGAAATCCCTGCGCGACGCCCGCCGCGAGTCGGCGGCGCTCGCTCGCAAGGTGGGGCGGGGCGGGCCGTCGGGGGGCGAGGGCGACCTGTATGATCGCGAGCTGCGGCTGATCGACCGCGAGCTGGACGACGCCGAGAAGTCGCTGACGGCCGACCCGATCGGCGCCGCGGCGGCCGTCGAGCGCTCGCGCGACGCCATCTCCGAACTCCTGCAACCCCCCGCGCCCCGGGGCCCGCGCGCCGGCTACGAGCCGACGGGCCCGTCGCGGACGATCCTGGACGACCTGGTCGTCGCCGCGGGGAAGCTCCAGGAGTTGGCGTCGAAGATCCGCGTGATCGACATCGTCGGCCTGCTCATCAAGGGCTGGGTGGCCCTGTGGGTCCTGGGCCTGTTCCTGGCCATCATCCCGGCCTTGATGCCCCTGATCCTGCTGTTCATGGCGTTCGTCGTCTTCGGGTCCGGCTTCCGCGTCTTCCAGAGGATCACCGCCCCCTGGGCGTGGGACTGGGACGGGCCGAAGGATGTCAAGCGCTGGCGGAAGCGCCTGGGCCGCAAATGGCCCAAGGGCTGGGGCTGAGGCGCTCGGCCCCGGCCCGACGCGCGGGCATTTGCGTCAAGCGTCGAGCTTGATGAGCCGATGGATTAACGGTAAGAAGCATTCCAATCGCCCCGGACGATCCCCGTCCGTTCGGAACGGGGGTGCCGCGCCCCGACGGCGTCGCGCGGCGGCGAGGTCGTCGGCCTCGGCCGCCGGGCCCGACGGGCGGAGTCGGCTGGCAAGGATGCGAGCTGCGGGATGGGCGGGCCGGCGAGGCCCCGCGACCACGTCGCGGGCCGGTCGCCGAGGATGATCTCCGAGAAGGGATTTTCGAGATGAAGCACTCCGTCTGCATCGTCGGCGGCTGCGGCCACATCGGCCTCCCGCTCGGGATCGCCCTGGCGTCCGCCGGGGCGCGGGTCACGCTCCTCGACAACAGCGCGAAGCGGGTGCAGAGCGTGGCCGAGGGCCGCATGCCCTTCCTGGAGCGCGGCGCCGACGAGTCGCTGGCCGAGGTCCTGGCCGACGGCTCCCTGTCCGTGACGACCGACCCGGACGCCGTCGGCGGCAGCGACGCGGCCGTCGTGACGATCGGCACGCCGGTCGACGAGTTCCTCAGCCCCCAGATCCGGACGTTCGACCGGGCCATGGACGGCATCCTCGACCGGATGCGCGACGGCCAGCTCCTGATCCTGCGGAGCACCGTCTTCCCCGGCGTCACCGAGCGGCTCGACCGCCGTTGCCGCGAGCGCGGCCTGCGCATCGACGTGGCCCACTGCCCCGAGCGCATCGCCCAGGGCTTCGCGCTGGAGGAGACGGGGAGCCTGCCGCAGATCATCGGCGGCGTGACGCCGACGGCCACGCGGCGCGCCTCGGCCCTGTTCAGCCTGCTCGGGCCCAGGCTGATCGACATCCCGCCGGTCGAGGCCGAGCTCTGCAAGCTGTTCTGCAACACCTATCGGTACATCAACTTCGCCATCGCGAACCAGTTCTACGTCATCGCCAACAAGTTCGGGGCCGACTTCGCCCGCGTCCGCTCGGCGATGACGACCGAATACCCCCGCATGGCCGGATTCCCCGGGGCCGGGTTCGCGGGCGGGCCGTGCCTGCTCAAGGACACGATGCAGCTCGCCGCGTTCAACCACAACGACTTCGTGCTCGGCCAGGCGGCGATGATGATCAACGAGGGGCTCCCCACGTTCCTCGTCGAGCAGGCCAAGCAGCGCTACGACCTCTCCACGGCGACGGTGGCCATCCTGGGCATGGCCTTCAAGGGGAACAACGACGACCCCCGCGATTCGCTGGCGTACAAGCTCCGGAAGGTCTTGACGTTCGAGGCCGCGAAGGTACTCTGCACCGACCCGTACATCCAGGACCCGTCGTTCGTCCCGCTGGAGGCGGCGCTCGACGAGGCCGACGTGGTGTTCCTCGGGGCCTGCCACGACGAGTACCGCGACCTCTCCATCCGCAAGCCGGTCGTCGACGTCTTCAACTACCTGAAGAGGCCGGCGGCCCAGGACGCGGATTCGACCCGGACCGCCGCCTGACGACCGGGGCCGAGCCCGCGCCGGCCCCATCCCCCCGCGTACGTGTATGGATGCCGCCCGGCCCCGGCCGGGACCGAGAGGGACCGTTCATGAAGATCATGGTGACTGGATCGGCCGGGTTCATCGGCGGCTACCTCGTGGAGGAGCTGCTGTCCAACGGCCACGAGGTCGTCGGCATCGACAACTTCTCCAAGTACGGCGAGATCGAGCACAACAGCCTCGACCACCCGAACTACACCTTCGTCCGCGGCGACGCCAAGGACGTCGGGCTGATGAAGGAGCTGCTGTCCGACTGCGACCACGTCGTCGCCGGCGCGGCCATGATCGGCGGCATCAGCTACTTCCACACGTTCGCCTACGACCTGATCGCCGAGAACGAGCGGATCACCGCCTCCACGTTCGACGCCGCGATCTGGGCGTATCGCAACGCCAAGCTCAAGAAGATCACCGTCGTCTCGTCGTCGATGGTCTTCGAGAACGCGGTGAAGTTCCCCAGCCACGAGGGGGACCACCGCCACTGCCCGCCGCCGGCCTCGACCTACGGCTTCCAGAAGCTGGCCGTCGAGTACTTCGCCCAGGGCGCGTACGAGCAGTACGGGATGCCGTTCACGATCGCGCGGCCGTTCAACTGCGTCGGCATCGGCGAGCGCCGGGCCAAGAGCGACGTCGAGATCCTGTCGGGCAACGTCAAGCTCGCCATGAGCCACGTCGTCCCCGACCTGGTCCAGAAGGTGCTGAAGGGCCAGGATCCGCTGCACATCCTGGGCGACGGCTCCCAGGTGCGGCACTACACCTACGGCGGCGACCTCGCCCGCGGCATCCGGCTGTGCGTCGAACACCCGGCCGCGATGAACGAGGACTTCAACCTCAGCACGCCCGCCTCCACGAACGTCCTGGAGCTGGCCGAGCTGATCTGGAAGAAGATCCACGGCGAATGGAAGCCGTTCCGCACGGTCTCCGACAAGCCGTTCCAGTACGACGTGCAGTGCCGGATCCCGGCCGTCGAGAAGGCCCGCGACCTGATCGGCTTCTCGGCCGACACGCCGCTGGACGAGATCCTCGACGAGGTCATCCCCTGGGTCGACAAGCAGCTCGCCGCCGGAGTCCTTTAATGTCGCACGAGACGGCGGAAGATCGGCGGGCGTCGATCGCGCGTCGGCCCTCGACCTGGACCCGGGTCGACAAGGCCCTGACGATGATCGTCCCGGTCTACAACGAGGGGGAGAACTTCCCCGAGCTGCTGGCCGAGGTCGAGCGCGACGTCCCGCACCCGTTCACCCTCCACGTCGTCTACGACTTCGACGAGGACACCACGGTCCCCGTCGCGAAGGCCGCCGCCGAGACCCGCCCCTGGCTGAAGCTGGTGAAGAACCGGCACGGCCGGGGCGTCGTCGGGGCGATCAGGACGGGCTTCGACGAGGTCGGCGACGGCCCCGCGCTGGTGGTCATGGCCGACCTCTCGGACGACCTTCGCATCGTCCCGAAGATGCTCGACCTGTACCGCCAGGGGAACCGCATCGTCTGCCCCAGCCGCTACATGAAGGGCGGCAGCCAGGAAGGGGGCCCGTGGATCAAGCGGACGCTCAGCCGCCTGGCCGGGCTCTCGCTGCGATACGCCGTGCGCTTCCCGACCCACGACGCCACGAACAACTTCCGGCTCTACGACGCCGCGCTCGTCCGCGAGATGGGGATCGAGAGCACCGGGGGGTTCGAACTGGCCCTGGAGCTGACCGCCAAGGCGTTCCACCGCGGCGTCCCCATCGCCCAGACCCCCACGACCTGGCGCGACCGCACCGCCGGGGAGTCGCGGTTCCAGCTGATGAAGTGGCTTCCCCGGTATTTCTACTGGTATCGCTACGCCCTCTCGCCCCGGCTGGCCCTGCGAAGGGCCCGCTGAGGCGGCCGGCGACGGCCCCTCGTCTCCCCTTACCGACGACCGACAAGCGCCCGGCGGGACGCCGCGGCCTCACGCTCATGGAGGATGCGATGACCCCGGATCCGGGCACGGAGGCCGTTGCGGCCCCGATGGAGCGGTTCTCGTCCGTCGAGATCGGTTGGCGCGTCCTGCTGCTGGCGGCGCTCGTCATCGTCTCCATCCCGCAATGGATCTCCCAGGCCGGGGTCGGGTTGGATCCCTCTTGGATGATCGGGATCCAGCTGGCCGGGATCAAGGGCCTGGTCTACGGCCGCGACTTCGCCTTCACCTACGGGCCCCTGGGGTTCGTCCTCGGGCCCAAGGCGCTGGGCCCGCTGGACCTGCACGCGGTCCTGATCCGGCTGGCGATGCACCTGGCCTGGTGGACCTCCGCGGGCCTGCTCCTGTTCCGCGTCCGAGGCTACGCGGCCTCGCTGGCCTTCGTCGCCGCGACGGCCATGAGCGGCATCGCGCTGGACAACGAGTTCAACTTCGCCCTCACCGGCGTCGTGATCCTGCCGGTCCTGGGCTTCCTGCTCCTCGCCGAGCTGGACCGCAAGCCCGCCTGGGCCGTCCCCGCGGCGATACTCGCCGGCGCGGCGATGCTGACCAAGTTCAACCTCGGCGTCGCCTGCACGGGGGCCCTGGGGGTCTGGTCGCTCATGCGGCTGGCCCGCCGGCCGGAACGGCGCGTCGTCCTGAGGCTGGCGCTCCTCGGCCTGGCCTACTTCGGGTCGATGGCCGGGCTGTTCGTGATCTACGGCGGGCCGATTTCCGCGCTCTGGCCGTACCTGCTGGCGTCGAAGGAACTGGTCTCCGGCTACGCCACCCAGATGACGAACTCCGACCCGAGCCTGCCGGGGCCGTGGGCGCCGGCCTCGATGGTCGTGATGGCGTCCGTCGGGCTGGTCGTCAGCCTGGCCCGCCGCTCGGACCTGGCCCCGGCGTTCGCGCTGATGCTCGCTCCCATGTTCATCCTCTACAAGGGCGCGGTCATCCGGCAGTCGATCGGCCACTTCCTGGTGGTCTGGCCGGTCATGGTGAGCATGACGGCCCTGGTCCTCCCGGCGGCGAGCCGCATCCTGCGGGCGCGGGCCGCCGCGACGGCCGCCGTGCTGGCCATGGTGGGCTGGGGCTTCTGGTACGCCCCCACCACCATCCAGAAGGTCGTGGCCCGCGGGCCGAACAACCTGGCCGCCCTCTGGCGGCTCGACAAGACCCGGGCCGACATGCGGGCCTTCGACGCGCTGCTGAAGGCCGAACAGGCCCTCCCGCCCCAGTTCCTCGCCCGTATCGGCGACGCCACGGTGGACGTCTATCCCTGGGAGACGTCGTACATCTGGTCCAACGACCTGAACTGGAGCCCCCGGCCGATCTTCCAGGCGTACACCGCCTATACGCCCGCCCTGGACATGATGGGGGTGAGGCACTACCGCGGGCCTCGCGCGCCCCGTTTCGTCATCTACTCGCACTACGCGATCGATCACGAGAACCCCTGCGCGGTCGACTCCCGGACCTGGATCGAGCTGTATCGCTGGTATGACCTCGTCGACGGCCACGGCGACAAGCTGCTGCTCGAACGGCGGTCCACGCCCCGCTGGCGAGGGGCGGAGCCGGCCGGCGAGGCCGCCGTCGGCTTCGCGCAGTCCTATGAACTGCCCCGCGCGAACGAGGGCCTGGTCTTCCTCAAGGCCGACATGGAGCTGTCCCTCCTGGGCAAGATCCAGGCGATGGCCTACAAGGTCGACCCGCCGCTGATGCGCGTCGAGTACAAGGACGGCGTGGCGGCCAACTACCGGATGGTCTGGCGCAACGCGACCGGCGGCTTCATCGCCAGCAGCATGCCGCGCGACCTCGGGGCCGCCATCCGGCTCTTCCAGCAAGGCTCGGCCGACGAGGTCGTCTCGATCTCGTTCCACGACCCGAGCGGCCGGTTCAAGCCGGAGGTCAAGCTGGAGGCCCTGAAGTCCGGCGTCGGCGCGACCGTCGCGTCCGCCGTCGAGGAGAGGGCGGCCCGCTGATCGCTCAGCCGCGGAGCGCCATCAGGGCGAACCGGAGGGCGACGAGCCCGGTCCAGACGATGCCGCCCCAGACCGCGATCATCGCGACCTTGTAGAAGAACGGGCTGGTCTCGCGGAGGCTGGGGCCCGGCTCCCTGGCGTCGCCGAAGTCCTCGTCGACCTCGTCCCAGTCCTCGTCCTCGATCCCCAGCGCCGCGGCGTCGTCGGACCACTTCTGGTCCAGGATGACGCGGGCCTCCGCGGCCAGGCTCTCCGGGACGCGCAGGACGACCCCGCCCGAGAAGGCCGCATGGACCGACCGCGAGCCCCCGCGCTCGCCGTCGACGGCGGTCGGGATCCCCTCGGCCTCCAGCCGGATCCGCGGCGGCTGGCAGTCCATCGCGTCCTGGAAGCGGCCGACCTCCACCCAGGGGCCGCGCACGTCGGCCCGGGGCGCGACGGGCTCGGGGCCCGGCTCCAGCGGCACGTCGTGCTTGGGGCAGGGTTCGCCGACCTCGGCGTTGGCGTAGCCCTCGCAGACCGGGCAGTAGCCGCGGTCGACGAGCCGGCCGCCGCATTCGTCGCAGAGCCCGCCGGTGCGGGGGGCCGTGAAGCCCTTGCCGCACGAGCGGCAGAGGGCCGGGGGTCGGTGCTCGGTTCGCGTCATGGTCTCGGGCCTCGGCCGGGACGCCGGGCTAGCTCTCCAGCGCGGCGTCCAGCGTGATGTCGGCTTTCAGGAGCTTGGAGACGGGGCAGCCGGCCTTGGCCTTCGCGGCCAGCTCCTGGAACTTCGCCTCGTCGGCCCCGGGGATCTTGGCTTTCAGCGTCAGGTGGACGGTCTTGATGGCGAAGCCGTCGCCGTCCTTGTCGAGCGAGACCTCGGCGGTGGTCTCCATCCGCTCGGCCGTGAGCCCGGCCTCGCCGAGGATCAGCGAGAGGGCCATCGTGAAGCAGCCGGCGTGCGCCGCGCCGATCAGCTCCTCCGGGTTGGTCCCGGCCTTGCCTTCGAAGCGGCTGGAGAAGCCGTAGGGATAGGCAGAGAGCGCGCCGCTCCTGGTGGAGATGGCACCCTTGCCGTCCTTGATCCCACCTTGCCAGACGGCCGAGCCTGTGGTCTTCATGGGGGTCGCGTCCCGGGTTCTCGCGGTCGTTCGCAGGGGTATTCGCCCGCCGAACCCAATCATTGCGACCCGTGGCCGCGAATCAACCCCTCAGCGGCCGGCGACCATCCCGGCCGTGGCTAGCCGCGACTCCAGCCGGACGACGTGGACGGCGCCCGGCTTGGTCGCCACGGCGAGCAGCCGGCGGGCGGGGCAGTACGCCAGCGCCGCGGGCTCCGCGCCCCCCAGGTTGAGCGGGCCGAGGACCGGGAACAGGCCGAGCAGGGCCGGCGGATCGACCTGGACGACGTGCAGGTCCGAGGAGCCTTCGGGGGCCGCGACGAGATACTTCGCGACCTCGGCGTCGCGGCCGTCGGGCAGGCTCGGCACCGCGACGGCCGCGCCCGCGGCGGGCATCAGCATCCAGTCGCCGTCGCCGGAGGGGGAGACGTAAGGGGCGTCGGAGCGCGCGGGGGCCATCCGGCCGGCGACCTTCGGGGCGTTCGGATCGGCCAGGTCGATCGCGATCCGCTCCTTCGACCGCGCCAGGGTCGCCAGGCCGCGAACCCCGAGGTTCGAGAGCGACAGCCGCTCCACGTCGTCGCCGTCGCCGAACGCCAGCCGGCCGACGGGCTTCGCGGGGGATGCGGCGAGGAGATCGCGCGCGGCGTAGACGACCAGCTCGGGGGCCGGCTTGTCGGGGTCGCCCTCCGCCCGTCCGGACGACAGGACCATCAGGTGCGAGCCGTCGGGCGCGGCGGCGAGGTCGTCCGGGTAATAGCCGGCCTCGACGCGCCCGCCCACCTTCGCGCCGTCGAGCGTGAAGACGTCGAGCCACCCCGGGCCCAGGTGCTTGGCGTCGTTCACAGGCCGCTGGAGGACCGCCACGTCCCCGCCCACGACCGCGATCGCGACCGGCCGGCCCTCGACGCCGATCGTGGCCGCGGGCGCGAGCTTCGCGTCGCCGTCCACGCGGTACGTCAGCACGCGATTGTAGCGCGGGCAGAGGACCGCCAGGCGGTCGCCCGTCGCGTCGAACGCCACCCGCTCGGCTCGCTGCTGGCCGGTGGCCTCGCGGTGGGCCTCCTCCAGCCGCCACGGCCCGGCGACGGCCTCGACGGGCGCGCTCGCGTTGCGAGCGACCCATGCGCCGGCGCCCCCCGCGACCAGCACGGCCGCGGCGATCCCCAGCAGCACGCCCGGCCGGATCATCCCCGACGGGGCCGAGGGCGGGGCGTCCTTCTTCTTCCGGCCGAACTCGATGCGGTTCTCGGTCCCCGCCAGCAGCCGGCCGATGTTCTTGCGGTGTCGCACGATCAGCAGCACGACCACCGCCGACACGAGGAGGCTCATCGCGCGATGCTCCCGGGTCCAGGGGGCCTCGGCCCGGAGGAAGTACGTCGCGGCGAACGCCAGGCCGCCGGTCATCGACGAGAGCGAGACGTAGTGCGACGGCAGGAACACCGCGAAGAACGCGACCGCCGCCACCCCGCACGCCAGCGGCTGGAGGGCCAGCAGCGCGCCCAGGCTGGTGGCCACGCCCTTCCCCCCCTTGAACCCCAGGTAGACGGGGAAGTTGTGCCCCACGATCGCCCCGAGCGCGGCGACGACCGGAAGGTCGGCCGGCGGCTCCCACCCCAGGCGGGCGAACAGCCAGGGGAGGCCGACGGTCGGCAAGAGCCCCTTGAGCATGTCCAGCAGGAAGACCAGGACGAAGAACCGGAAGCCCAGCAGCCGGCCCACGTTCGTCGCGCCGATGTTCCCCGAGCCGACCTTGCGGACGTCCTGCTTCGTGAGCGCGTAGTAGATCACATATCCGAACGGGATCGCCCCGATCAGGTAGGCGGCGAGGGCGGCGGCGGGGTAGGTCCAGCTCAAGGGGGCGTCTCCGTCAGTCGTCGCGGCCGATCTTCAGGGCCGCCTTGCCGGGCCGGCCGAGGAACGCGGCGCGTCGGCTGTCGAAGATCTCGTTGGCGGTGGCGTAATCGTCGTGGCGGCCGATGTCCAGCCAGTAGCACTCCTGGCGGTAGCAGTGGACCGGCCGGCCGTTGGTCCGCATGGACTCCAGCAGGTCCGGCATGCCGACCGACCGCCCCGGGACGAGGTAGTCCCACGCCATCGGGTCGAGCAGGTAGACGCCCATGCTGACCTGGAACGAGTATTCGGGCTTCTCCGAGTACCCCGTCAGGACGTGGGGGTCGTCGCCGAACTGGAGGACGCCGAAGTCGATCTTCACCTCGCGGGGGTACGAGGCGATCGTCGCGGCGGCCCCGCGGCTGCGATGGAACTCGTACATCGCGCCGTAGTCGAGCGTGGTGAGGATGTCGCCGTTGATGACGAGGGTCGGCTCGTCGGGCTTGTCGACGAGCGTGAGCCCGCCCGCGGTGCCGAGCGGGGCGACCTCGCGGCGGTAGCCGATCCGGACGCCGAACTTCCGGCCGTCGCCGCAGAAGGTCTCGATCAGCTCGGTGAGGTAGCCGGTGATGATGGTGACGTCGTCGAACCCGTACCGCGCGAGCTGCCGGATGACGACCTCCAGGATCGGCATCGGGTCGTCCTCGCCCAGCGGCATCAGCGGCTTGGGGAGGACGTGGGTGTAGGGCCGCAGCCGCGTCCCCTTGCCGCCCGCCAGGATCACGGCCTTCATGCGTTCCCCCTTCCGTGGGTCGCGTTCCGATTCGTTCGCGCGTTCGTTCGTCGATCCGACCGCCGCCTCGGCGCGTGCGGCCCCGGGAGCTTCCGCTTGCCCGCGGCGACCTCCTCGAAGACCTTCGCCAGCGCCTCGACGTGGCGGTCGAAGGTCCAGGCGCGGCCCAGCTTCGTGGCCTCGGCCGAGAGCGCCGCGCGGCAGGCGTCGTCGGCCAGGGCGTCGAGCGCGGCGACGAGTTCGCCGGTCGCGCCGGGGGCCGAGAGGACGAACCCCTGGCGGCCGTGGGCCATCAGCTCGCTCGCCCCGTTGCAGGCCGTGGTGACGACCGGAAGGCCGCAGGCCAGGGCCTCGAAGACGACGAGGGAGCAGGGGTCGTAGTAGGTCGGCGAGACGAAGAAGTCGCTGGCCCAGTAGCACTCGCGGACGTCGTCGTGGAAGCCGAGGAAGTGGACGGCGTCGCCCACGCCCAGCTTCTCCGCGAGGCGGCGATACCACCCCGGCCGGCCGCCGCCGCAGACCAGCAGCTTGATCGGTCGCGCGCCGGGCCCGTTGCGGGCGGCGAGGCCGCGGATCAGCGGCTCCAGCCCCTTGAGCGCGTAGTTGTGGCCGACGAACAGCCCGACCAGCTCGCCCGGCGCCAGCCCGACCTTGCTCCGGAACGCGGCGCGGGTCGCCCCCGGCTGGGGGACCAGCACGCGGTCGGGGTCGATGGCGTTGGGGACGACGCGGATCCGCCCCTTCGGCACGCCGTTGAACTCCTGGAGGTGCCCGGCGACCATCCGACTCACCGCGACCACCCGCGCCCCGCGCGCCGGGTCGTATTGACGATTCTCGATCGCCCGATACGTCCAGTGCTTGGGGTTCATCACCTTGCCGAGGACGTACAGCCGCCGCAGGAGCGGGTTGGCGAACCGCATCGAGTTCGCCCGCAGGCTGCCGCCGTGGACGCCCCCCTGGGGGATGATGACGTCGTGCTCGTAGGTGTTGATGAACCCGACGGTGCAGTCGTAGTCGGCGTCCTTCAGCAGCGCCGCGGAGGCGTCGGCGAACGCGGCGATCTGCTCGGATCGCGTCCGGCCGGCGGACTCGACGCGGACGCAACGGACCTCCGCCGGCAGCGCGCCCTCGGCCCAGCTCCCCGTGTACAGGTCGACCGAGTGCCCCCGGCGCAGCAGGCCGCGGCAGAGGTCGACGATGTAGGTCTCGGCCCCGCCTTTCGTGGGATCGACCCTCGGGAAGTTCAGGGCGAGTCGCATCGTCGGGGCCTCCGCATCCTTCGGGACCGCCGCCGGGCGATCCGCCATCGTTTCATCTTCGCCCGCGAGGGGGGCGTCGCTGGAGCATTCTTTACAACCGATCCGGGTTTTCGTCCTAACGTCCTTCCCCCCTGGCGGGGGAAGGTGGCCCGAAGGGCCGGATGAGGGGGAGGACGCGCGATCGGACCGTCGGAATTCGAGCCGACCGGGCCGCGAATCCCGACGGTTCCCGTGCTTCGCGTCCCCCTCATCTGACCCCTTCGGGGTCTGTCTTCCCCCGCGAGGGGGGAAGACCGTCCTCCGTCCGAAGCCTTGCATCAATTCCGATTGTGATCCGCATACCGCGCCGCCTTCATCCGCACCATCCGCGCGTGCCAATCGGGCCGCTTCAGGGCGGCCTCGCGCTTGTAACATTTCCAGAACCGCAGCACGTCGCGGGGCTCGACGCCCTCGACGCCCTCGATGGAGAACAGCAGTTGGCCCAGGTCCTTCCAGCGCCAGCGGTCGGCGAACAGCCGATGCTCGCCCAGGCGGTGGAGGTCGATGAGCGTGAGCGAGACGTCGCGGGGGTCGCGGGCCAGCTTCTCCAGGTCGAGGAAGAAGTGGCACAGGTACATGTCCTTGTGGAAGACCTTCGCCCGGTGGAGGGCGGCGGCCATGCGGGCCATCTCGGGGACGATCCGCCGCTTCATGGCGGCGAAGTCGTCGGGGGCCAGCGACTCCCGCAGGCCGGGGAGGATCTCGTTCAGCTCGCGGCCGGGCAGCTCGGCGACGGCCAGGTAGCTTTGCAGGACGCCCCAGGGGCCGATGCGCTCGCCGACGGCCACCACCTCCGGCACGGCCACGCCCAGCGCCCGCGCCCGCTCCAGGTGCGCCCACTCGGCCGCGCCGGGCGAGTGCCGGCCGGCCGGGTTCATCGTGGCCGCGACCCGCGCGGGCCAGGGGAGGCGGAAGTGCCGCTTGAGGTAGACCGACACCCGGCGCTCGCCCCGATGGAACGCGAACCGGGCCGTCGACCGCCCCTGCTTGGCGTGCAGGCGGTCGCGGCTCTCGATCCCCATCACCGAGGCGTCGAAGTCGGCGGGGAGCGCGTCGCGGTAGCGGTCGTCGACCCAAGACCACCGCGACCCGCGCGTCAGGCGATGCCAGAGGGCTCGGATGCTCACGGCCGGAAGCCCTCCCACGAGATCGGCTGGTTCATGCGAAAGACCCGCGTCCCGACGTCGCGGCCGTCCACCATCACCGGGAAGTCCCGCGCCGGCGTCGCGGCGAAGGCCAGCAGCGCGTTCAGGCTCTCGGCCCGGCGGCTCCCGGCCTCCAACTCGTCCCGGCCCACCACGACGTAGGCCAGGCCGCGGTCGGAGAGGGCCTGGCGGACGTGCCAGGGGTCGTAGCCGTCGCCGCGGCCGGCGACGAACCGGGCCCAGCCGCGGGTGTCCAGGATGCGTTCGCCCGGCCCGGCCACCTCGGCCAGCCAGCGCCCGGCGAGCCAGTGGCCGCGGCGGCTCTCATGCCCCGTCCGGAGCTGATACCACCCCAGCCCCGCCGCCACGATCACCGTCCCGGCGACGATCGCGCCCCGCCAGACGGCCGGCGAGATCGGCAGCCTCGGCCCCAGGCGTCGCAGGCAGATGACGATCCCCGCGGCGGCGAAGATCGTCGACGCCGCCACCAGCGGCAGAGCGTGCCGGCCCGAGACGTACCCGAGCTTCGACCCGTGCAGCACGACCCCGCCGACGTACGTCGCGACGAACGCGGCCAGGACAAGCCGCTCGGCGCGGCCGGCGTCGGGACGCCCGCAAGACGCCTGGATGAATCGGCGTCGCACGAGCCCCCAGCCGGCCATGATCGCGAAGCCCCAGCACATCTCGTCCCACCAGCGGCGGCCGAGCTGCAACAGCACGTCGGCCGGCCCGCGCAGCGGCTCGCCGCCCGACTCCTCCTTGGGCGACAGGTCCAGCCCCGCCCACTCCAGCCCCTTCGGCAGCGGCTGCGGGACGGATCGGAGCACCTTGATCTGAGAGCCCAGCCCCGCGGCGTGCCGGATCGCCAGCTTCTCCGAGACCTGCCCCTTCGCCAGCGCGTACGAGCCGACGCAGGCGAGCAGCGCCATCCCCAGCGCCGCCGGCGCGGGGGCCGTCGCCAGCGAGCGCACGCCATGCGTCCGCAGCAGGTCCCAGCCGCAGGCCAGCCCGACGGCCGCCGGCGCGAGGATCGCCTCGGGCCGCGCCGTGTACGCCAGCCCGCCGACCAGCCCGGCCGCCGTGGCGAATCGCCAGCAGTCGCGTTCGATCGCCCTCGCCCCCAGCCACAGGCATGTGAACATGCCGGCCATCCCCACGGCGTTGGCCAGCGTGTCGCGGCCGACCTCGGCGGGGACCGGGAGGAGGACGTAGACGAAGGCCGCGACCAGCGCGATGCGCTCGTCGAAGATCGCGCGGGCCAGGGCGAACAGCGGGAGCAGCAGGAGGAGCGACGCGATCGCCGAGACCCCTTGCGCCGCCACCCGCCAGGCGTCGGGCCCGGGGCCCATCACGGCCGCGACGATCGGCTCGGCGACGGCGACGAGGGCCGCGTACAGCGGGTGCTGATCCGTGCCGCGGATCACGTCGACCCACGGCTCGGACTGGAACCGGCGCGCGGCGGCGAGGAACTTGAGCCCGTCCTGCGCGGGGACCAGCGTGCGGGCGATCCCCGCGACGTGGAGGATCGCCGCGAAGGCCGCGACGCCCAGGAGCCATCGACGATGCGACATCCGTCCTCCCCGGCGTCAGGCGGTCAGCGGCAGCGGAAACCGGCCGCCCGCGGCGGACCCCCACAGGTCCCGCAGCGATTGGTCGAACCCGATCGTCGGCCGCCAGCCGGCCTCGGCCGCGATCCGGGCGACGCTGGCGCGGGAGTCGTCGACCTCGCCCGGCCGGATCGCCCCCGGGTCGGCGACGACGCGGGCCGCCCGGCCGCTCAGGGCGATGAGCCGGTCGAGCCCCTCCCGGATCGTGCGCGACTCGCCCGAGGCCACGTTGTAGACCCGGCCGGCCGTCCCTCGCTCGGCCAGCGCGATCAGCGCGCGGGCGGCGTCGCGGACGTCGACGAAGTCGCGGCGCGCGTCCAGCCGGCCGGCGAGGATCGGCACCGGGTCGGCCGACGGCGAGGCCAGTTGCGCGGCGAACCGGCCGAAGGCCAGCGAGTCCGGCATCCCGGGGCCGATCAGGTTGAACACGCGGCCCACCGTGACCTCCAGCGGGCCGCGGCCGGCCAGGGCGGAGGCGGTCGCCATCATCTTGCTGCGGCCGTAGGCGGTCGTCGGCCGGCAGCGTTGATCCTCGGAGATCGGCAGGTCGGCGGCGGCGACGGGCCCGACCTCGGCCGCCGAGCCGGCCACGACCACCCGCGCCGGCTTGCCCGTCGACCGCAGGGCGCTCAGCAGCCGGTCGGTCCCCCAGAAATTGGCCTCGTACATCGCGTCGTCCGGCGTGGGGGGCGTCTTGCCGGCGGCGTGGACGACGTAATCGGGCGACACGTCGCGCACCGCGCGGCCCAATCCGTCCGCGTCGAGCAGGTCGGCCGAGACGAACAGCGCCCCGCTCAGGGCCCGCGGGCGGTTCCGCCCCAGGACGACGATGCGGTCGCCGTCCCCGATCGAGCGCCCGAGGGCGTCGAGGACGCAACCCCCCAGCCAGCCGTTCGCGCCCGTGATCAGCCAGGTCGCCATGCCGTCTCCTTCGACGTCCATCGGGTGGTGCGGCGGCCCGAGAGCATCCGGCGCGAGGCGTCGAACACGCGGTCGGGGGCCAGGTCTCTCATGCAGCGGTGGTGTCCCAGGGGGCACGTCGGCCGTTGGCACGGGCCGCAGGGGACGGGGTGGTAGATGTGCAGGGCGTTGGGCTGGTTGGTCCTCGTCCACTCGATCCGGGTCGGTCCGAACAGCGAGACCACCGGCGTCCCGAACGCCGCCGCGAAGTGCCGCGGGCCGGAGTCGGTCGTCACCAGCAGGTCGGCCCGGCGGACCATCGCCTTCGAAAGCCCCAGGCTCAATTTCCGGTCGGCCAGGCTGACGACGCCCGGATGGGCGGCCAGCTCGGCGATCCGCCGCGACTCCTCGCGCTCGGACGGCCCGCAGAGGGCGACGACCGCCGCGCCGCACTCCTCGGCCAGCCGGCGGGCCAGGATGCCGAACGATTCGACGGGCCACGCCTTGGCCGGGCCGAACGCGCCTCCCGTGTTGAGGCAGACCAGCCCCGCCGAGGCGTCCACCCCGAGCGCCGCCAGGGCCTCGTCGGCCGCGGCCTCGTCGGCGGGGGTCGTCGCCAGCTCCAGCCGCACGCCGTCGCCGGGGCAGTCGAGCGCGTGGGCCAGGGCGAGATAGTATTCGACGATGGGGCAGGGGAGGAGCTTCCCCCCGGCGTCGCGGGGCGGCTGGAGGCGGTCGGTGAGCAGCCAGCCCCGGGCGTAGCGGTCGTACCCCACGCGCCGCGGGATCCCGGCGAGCCGGGAGATCCAGGCCGTGCGGATCGAATTCGGCAGCAGCACGGCGGCGTCGGGGCGGTCGGCGCGGAGCCGGCGGATCAGCGGCCGCGTGCGATGCCCGCGATCCTTCGCCTTGGGGTGGAAGGGGACGACCTCGTCGAACCACCTCAGCCCGTCGAGGACCGGGGCGACGTTCGGCTTGATCACGGCCGTCAGCCTGCCCGAGGGGTATCGCTTCCGCAGGGCGCGGAAGGTCGGCGTCGCCATGACGGTGTCGCCGATGAGGCTGGGGCAGAAGACGACGATGTTCATGAGGGGCGTTGCCCTTCCCTGGCGTTCCGGCCGGCGTCCGTGTCGGCGGTCGATGTCCGGGGGCGATCCCGTCAGGCGTCCGGGCCGGGCCGATCCGGGAGCAGCCGGGCCAGCAGGTCTTCCAGCGGCCGGGCGTCTCCCAGGATTTCGAGGCCGATCCGGAGCGCGCGGAGGGGCGCGTCCCCGAGGTTCGAGACGCGGAGTTTCACCAGATCCTTCTGGGTGGTCAAGATGAGTTCCGCTTCAGACCCCTCGGCCCAGCGCGACAGATCGGCCACGTCCTCGGCGGAATAGGGGTGGTGGTCGGGGAAGACGCGGAGGTCGACGACGCGGCAGCCGAGCCCTTCGAGCGTCCGCCGGAAGCCCTCGGGGTTGCCGATCCCGCAGAACGCGGCCACGGACCGGCCGGCGAGGCCGTCGAGCGGGGAGGGTTCGCCGTCGCCGTCGACGAGGTCCCGAGGCGCGTGGCGGGCCTCCAGGATCGGGGCGGCCGGGGCGTGGCGGCGGGCCTCGTCGCGGATCGCGGCGCGGCGGTCGGCCGGGACGAGGTCGGCCCGCGAGATCACCACGGCCCCCGCCCGCTTCAGCGAGGAAACCGGCTCGCGCAGCAGGCCGCGGGGGAAGAGGCGGCCCAGGCCGAAGGGGTCGAGGGCGTCCAGCAGGACGACGTCCAGGTCGCGGGCCAGCCGGCGGTGCTGGAAGCCGTCGTCCAGGATGAGGAGCTGCGACTCCAACTCGTCGACGGCGATCTCGGCCAGGCGGACGCGGTCGCGGTCCTGGAGGTGGGGGACGTCGGGGAGGTTCTCGTCCAGGACGAGCGCCTCGTCGTTCACGGCGTCGGACCGGCCGTAGCCCCGGCTGAGCAGGCCGACGCGCACGTCGCGCCCGCGATACCAGCGGGCCAGCCACTCGACCATCGGCGTCTTGCCGGTCCCCCCCAGCGTCAGGTTCCCGACCGAGACGACCGGGACCGCCGCGCGATGGACGTCCTTCCCGCGGTCGAACCCCCGATTGCGCAGGGCGACCCCCGCGCCGTAGCCGGCCGAGGCCAGCGCCAGGCCGGCCCGCGCCAGCGTCGCCAGGGGCCCGCGCGTCTCGCCGCGGACGAGCTTCAGGTACGTTTCGGGGGCGATGAGCGGCACGCGGGGGGTCCTGTGGTGGTTGATCCGGACACGGAGCGTCGGCCGCGTGCGCCCCGCTTGGGCGGAAGGTCGCGGGCTCATGGACGTCTTCCCCCCCGGCGGGGGAAGACAGACCCCGCAGGGGTCAGATGAGGGGGACGCGAAGCACGGGTGCCGTCGGGATCCGGAGGCCCGTCCGACCGGCTCGGGATCTCGACGGTCGTCTCGCTCGTCGTCCCCCTCATCCGGCCCTTCGGGCCACCTTCCCCCGCCAGGGGGGAAGGCCGTTACGACGTCTCCTCAACTTCCTGTACGAGCCGCCGGAATCCAAAGGCGCACCCTCGGTCGGCGGGGATGTTCCGGTCGGCGGTCGCCGAGGATACCATCAAGGGCGGCATCCCTTGAATGGAGAGATCCCGTGATCGCCCCGCCCGAGAATCCCCATCCCCTGGTCGTCCACTGGCTGAAGCGGCACCGCAGCGCCGTCAGCTTCGTGCTGCACATGATCGGCATCCCGCCGACGATCCTGGGGGCGCTGCTCCTGGCGGTCTACGTCTTCCAGATGTCGTTCCCGGTCTTCGTGACGGCCGTGGGGATGTTCGCGGCCGGGTTCGCGCTCCAGTTCGCGGGGCATTACCTGGAGGGGACCGACCCGGGCGAGGTGATCTACTTCAAGAGGCTGTTCGGCGTCCCCTACGTGGAGTTCCCGTCGGGCCACGGGCCGTTCCACGAGCCGACGGCGGCGTCGACGGCCGACGCGGGGGGAGAATCGGCGGGCGGCTCGGGAACGCCTTGAGCTTTCCCGTCCCTGTTGAGACGTCGCGGGAGGCGGGATCCCGGAGGATCCGTCCCACGCCATCGTTTTTCCCCTGGAGCAGAATCCGGACGATCGGTAAATTCCCCGCCATCGCTTCAAGTCGCGGGGCCCGGGCGTCCGATACTCTTCGACAGCCCGATTCCCCGCACACTTCCGGGGCCTCGGGCCGCGGTCGACCGAGTCCGTCGACAGGCGATCGGCAAATCGGCACGGTGGGTCGGCCTCCGCACGTCTTCCGCGGCCGGCCTCGTGGGTGGTGGGTATGGGTCGCGACCGAGTCGGCCCGAATGCGACCGCGGCAGTCGAGTCGTGGGCGGAACGCCCCGTGAAGCCAAGCCAGGGATGGCGCGGCGTGGCCCCACGCTCGGGTTACGCGTCACATGGCGATCTTAGTCAAGGACGGCTGGCCATGCGATTGACCTTACGCAGGAACCGATGGACTCACATGGCCGTGCTGGCGGCCTGGATGAGCTCCGCCGGTTGCCAGAGACTCCCCTACATCGACCAGTCCAAGTCCGTCCCCCACGACAACCTGGGGAAGATGGCCCTGGAGGACAAGGAGGTCAAGCAGGCCGACTTCCTGTCCAACAGCACGGCCATGCCGATCCCCAAGATCGCCAAGCCGCGCACCACCAACGACCCCGAGGCCGACGAGATCTGGCCGATGACCTTGCAGGAGGCCATCCGGATCGGCCTCGACAACTCCGAGGTCGTCCGCGTGATCGCCTTCGGCGCCCAGGGCATCCCGGTCGGCGGCTTCGAGCCGGCCCCGCTGAACACCGGGGCCGGGGCGGGCATCGCCGGCGCCCTCGGCGGCGGCACGCTCCAGTCGGTCTACGACCCGGCCATCCAGGAGACGCAGATCGCCCAGGCGCTCAGCGTCTTCGACACCGGGTTCATCACCAACATGACCTGGGGCAAGAACACCCAGCCGTTCAACAACGCGGTCCAGGGCGGTACGTTCCAGCTCGGCGGCCTGAAGACGCCGGTCATCTCGGTGCAGGACTCGGCGCAGTTCCAGGTCGGCTTGCAGAAGCGGACCGCGACCGGCGCCCAGCTCGGCATCGTGCACAACGTCAACTGGCTGTACCAGAACAGCACGTTCCTGGTCTATCCGTCGGCGTACACCACGAACCTCCAGCTCTCGCTGAGCCAGCCCCTGATGGGCTCGGCCCCGATGCCCGGCCAGCAGGCCGGCCCGCCGGTCGGCCTGGAGGCCAACCGCGCCCCGATCGTCGTCGCCCGGCTCAACGCCGACGCCGCCGTCTGGCGGTTCAAGGCCGAGATCATGGCCCAGACCCGCTCGATCGAGCAGCAGTACTGGGCCCTGGCCCAGCAGCATGTGCAGCTTTGGTCGGCCGAGAAGGCCGTCGAGCTGGCCCGCGAGATCGTCAACCGCGAGCAGGCCGAGCTGGTCGTGGGCAAGGGGACCGTGGCCGACGTGGCCGAGGCCCAGCAGCGGATGGAGCAGTTCAACCTCGACCTGGTGACCCGCACCGCCGACGTCATCACGACCGAGCGCCAGCTCCGCAACATCCTGGGCCTGCCGCCGGCCGACAACCGCCGGATCATCCCGGTCACGCCGCCGACCGAGGCCCGCCTGGAGCCCGACTGGGATTCCAGCATGGCCCAGATGGTCACCTTCCAGCCCGACATCGTCCAGCAGCAGCTCCTGGTCCGGATCGCCGAGCTTCAGCTCCTCGTCGCCCGGAACCAGCTCCTGCCGCAGCTCAGCCTGAACGTCCTCTACCAGTTCAACGGGTTCGGCGAGCACCTGGACGACGCCGAGGCCGTGATGACCGGGGCGACGCTCAAGGCCATCGAGCCGGTGGTGGCCGCCCAGCAGCGGGCCGCCGGCGTCGCGGCGAACCCCGGCCTCTACAACAACTTCCGGACGTGGCAGGTCGGCTTCTCCTACCAGATGCCGCTGGGCATGCGGGCCCCCCTGGCCCAGACCCGCAACGCCCAGTACGTCCTGCTGCGGCAGCGGGCGTTCCTCCAGCAGGTCATCCACCAGACGGTCCACTCGCTCAGCCGGTTCTTCCTGGAAGTGGACGCCAACTACAAGCAGTTCAAGACGGCCTCCCGACTCCGGGCCGCCGCCGCCGAGCGGCTCGCCGCCCAGCGGGCCTACTACGAGGAAGGCCGGATCACCATCGACCGCTTCCTCGACGCCGTCAGCCAGTACGCCCAGGCCGTCGCCCTGGAGGCCCAGTACAAGACGACGTACAACATCTCGATCGTCGCCCTGGAAGAGGCCAAGGGGACCCTGCTGGCCTACAACAACATCGCCGTCGCCGAGGGCCCGAACCCCCGCAAGGCCTACGTCCAGGCCCGCGACATCCAGGACGCCCACAAGCAGATCCCCATCGGCCAGGACGGCCCGATGTACCGCGAGCGGATCACCGGCCCGGCCGCGCCCGACCCGGTCGAGCCCAAGCAGCCGCCCAACATCGAGGACAACGGCCCGCTCCCCGCGATGCCGGCCCCCGTCGGCCCGATGGGACCCCCGCCGACCCCGATCCCGCCGATGCGGCCCGCCGGCGAGGCCCCGATCCTCTCCCAGGCCCCCGCCGACGCCCCCAAGGCCGACGCCGCGCTCGCGACGGCCGGCGGACCGGCCCCGGCCCCGGCAGCCCCGGCCCCGACGCCCGCACCGGCCGCGGCCCCGGCCCCGACGGCCCCCGCGACCGAGGAACTCCCGGAACTCCCCGAGGCCGTCGACCTGCCGCCGCTCCCCTGACCGGCCGGCCGTCGACATCCGACGAACGCGAAGCGGCCGAGGCCCCAGCCTCGGCCGCTTCGCGTTTCGAAGTGCGGGCTTCCTCCTCGCAAACCGTTCCCTCTCCCGCCGGGAGAGGGTGGCCCGCAGGGCCGGGTGAGGGTCATCGGAGCGCGGAGGGCACGTCGAACGCGCGACATCCTCACCAGGTCATGCCAAGCATCCTTCTCACCTCGTGGCAGAAGGTGGCCGAAGGCCGGATGAGGGGGCGACCGCCTCCACATCACCGGGCCGGCGAGGGCTTTGAAGTCGGCGGCCCCGGTCGCGCCCCCCTCATGCGCCCCTCCGGGGTACCTTCTCCCACAAGGGTCCTCCGTCGAAAACCCTGAGAAAGCGTGTAGACAAGCGTCCTTGTCCCCTTGAGGGAGAAGGTGGCCGCAGGCCGGATGAGGGGTCGACCGCCGTCGCTCCCTCATCAAATTCGCCTTTGCGTCCCACGGGTCCCAGTCGCGCCACCCCTCATCCGGCCCTGCGGGCCACCTTCTCCCTCAAGGGGAGAAGGCTGCTTGTCATCACCCTCGTCCCATGTTTTCGACGGAGCACCACGAGGGGAGAAGCATGCACGTCATCACCTCTTTCCCATGATTTCGACGGAGCACGTGGCCGGCGAAGTCGCGCTCGGATCTTTTTCCCGGATTCCTGAAATCCCGCCTCCCTCGCCGCAGATCATTCCAAGCGACCGGGCTTCCATCGTTCTTTGAAAACTCGCCGGGATCGAAACCGCCTCCGGTCGGAGCCGACGGGAGGGGGGCATGTCGATGGCTGGAGAGTGCTTGGTTGAATGCTGTAAGCGTCGGCAGCCGACCAACTCGTCCGGCCGACGACGGGTGATACGAATCCACATTCGATAACGACGATCGAAGCCACGGATTTCGTGGTGTAAGTGCTTTGGCGGAAAGGCGTAAGGGAGATGGTCCAGGGGCGTGGCCCCCGCGAGTGAAGCCATTTCGGGGAGAGCCCTCACTCAAATCCACCAGGGGCGCTCCAGGACAGTGGCCCGGCGGGGCATCGGAAGGGGTGGACGCGAAAGGCCGTCGCTTGATCTGGATGGACGTCCGGCCGGGCCAACGATTCCTCGAAAGACTTACGTCGATTCGCGGCGGCGTTCAGCGAGGACTCTCCGAAACCACTTCGAAAATGACGAGCGGGCCCACGGGTTTTGTGCCGTAAGTCACTGCCAGTTCGCCTTTAAGGTCGTCGCATTGGGAAGCGTGTTGCCCACGGACGAAGCCACCTTGCGGGGGGGGCGCTCGTGGGTGCCGGACCGCTCGATTCAATCCGCCTGGCCCCAGACGCGGGGGGAGCGGAAGCCCGGGGCCTTGGGGGCGGCGCGGGGGGGTACGGCCTGGGCGGCCAGGGCGTCGTAGCGGGCTCGCAGCTCGGCGACCTTCTCGGGGTGCTTCGCGGCCAGGTCGTGCTTCTCGTTCGGGTCGTCGGCCAGGTTGAACAGGAGGACGCGACCCGATTCGGCGTCGGCACCGGGTGCGGGCTCGCCGTCCTCGCCGCCGCCGGGGCGGCCGACGATCAGCTTCCAGGCACCGACGCGGATCGCGCCGTTGCGGGGGGTCGTGTTCAGCAGGATCGCGTCGTGCGGCGAGGGGCCGCCCCGAGAGATCGCGGCCCAGGCGTCGCGGCCGTCGAGCGGCGTGGCCTGGTCGAGCTTCGCGCCGGCGAGCTTCAGGAACGTCGGGTAGAGGTCGACGATGTGGAGCGGGACGTTCACCGTCGACCCGGCGGGGATGTGGCCGGGCCAGGTCGCGAACGCGGCGACCCGCGTGCCGCCTTCGAACAGGGTGCCCTTCGCCCCGCGGAGCGGGCCGTTGCTCGTCACCTTGCCTGGGTTCGGGCCGCCGTTGTCGCTGGAGAAGACGATGAGCGTGTTCTCGGCGAGGCCCTTACGGTCGAGCGCCGCCTTGATCTCGCCCACCCCCTCGTCGAGCGCCGCGAGCATGCCGGCGTAGGTCCGTCGCGGCTCGGGGAGGTCCTTGTACGGCTCCTTGTACTTCGCGGGCACCTGGTGCGGCGCGTGGACGGCGTTGAACGGGACGTAGAGGAACAGCGGCCGGGCCGGGTCGTGCTCGGCGACGACGCGGGCGGCCTCCTTCGCGATCAGGTGGGTGCTGTAGCCCTCGTCGCGGCTCTCCTTGTCGTCGCGGTGCCAGTCGTGGCCGCCGTCGCGATCGTGGGTGTTGTAATCCAGCGCCCCGTTGTAGTGGCCGTACTGGTGTTCGAACCCTCGGCGGGTCGGCAGGTACTCGGGCCGGAAGTGGCCCAGGTGCCACTTGCCCGAGATCGCCGTCTCATAGCCGGCTTCCTGGAGCGCCTGGGGGAGCGTCCGCTCGTCCAGCGGCAGCCCGTACTGGGCCCACGGCCGGACGACGCCGACCTGCAACCCATGGCGCATCGGATACCGCCCGGTCACGAACGCCGCCCGGGTCGGCGAGCAGACCGGCTGGACGTAGAACTGCTCCAGCTTCGCACCCGAAGCCGCCAGCCCGTCCAGGTTCGGCGTCTTGATCTCCGACCCGTGCCAGCCGACATCCCCCCAGCCCATGTCGTCGGCCAGGATCACCACGATGTTCGGCCGCGGGGCCTCCTCGGCCCTCGCCGAGACTTCCCCCAGCGCCGCCAGGCCCAGCCAGAGCCCGACGCTCGTCCATCTCAACCGCATGATTCGTCCCTCGGTCGCCCTTGTTATGAAAGTCGATCGGCTTACGCCGGATTCTAGGGGATGGAACCCCGGCGAGGACAGGGAGTGTCGGGGAGACGGGCGTCCGGCCGCTCCCGACTCGACCATTCGGCACGTCTCAAGGTCTCGCCGCCGTCCGGAGCGTCAGCCTGGCCGCCGCGACCGGCTCGGCGAAGACCCAGGCGAAGGATACTGCGAGTGCGACCAGGGCGGTCTCATGGGGGATCGTCGCGAGCCTTGGTGCGAAGACCATCCCCAAAAGGACAGGTGCCGCATGGAGCAGGCCGAGTCCGAATGGGATCAATAAGGCGAGCGGAGGCCAGGGGCGATCCTTCGGGATATTGGTGCCGTGTATGGCGAAGCTGAACTCGCCGAGCCCCAGATAGAAGCCCACGCTCCACGAGATCGAGGGGGAATCGATAATCAGGACGAAGATCCAGGAGATAGCTGCACCCAGGGCGAACCACATAATAGGATGCAGACTCATAAGGCTCGCCCGCATGTCATGCCCCTTTGCCGTTCGGCAGATAAGTCGCGGCCAGGGCGCGGAAGTCGGCGACCTGGCGTCCTTGCCAGGCTTCGTCGAAGCCGAGTTCCCCTGCCAGGATCGTGGCGATGCGGGGGGCGCATTCGATGCAGGCGCGGGCGTCGAGGAACAGGGCGCGGGTGCGGCGGGCGAGGACGTCCTCGACGGTCCGGGCCGCCTCGTGGCGGGCGGCCCAGGCGACCTCGGCTTCTATATAAGGAAGGTCGGGGTGGAGCTTGCGGCCGTGGTCGGGCGACTCCGCGATCAGGGCCTTGAGGTCGGCCAGCTCGGAGCCGTAGAGGGCGAGGGTCTCCTCGCGGTCGGCGGGGCGATCGGTCCAGCCGTGGAGGTGGAGCGATTCGGTGGTGCAGGGCTTGCGGGGGAGGCCGGCGACCTCGGCGGCGTGGTCGACGGCGTCGCGGGCCATCACGCGGTAGGTCGTCCACTTGCCGCCGGTGACGGTGACCAGGCCGGCGTCGGAGACGACGACGGCGTGCTCGCGCGAGAGCTTCTTGGTCTGGCCGCCGCGGCCGGCCTCGGCGTTGATGAGCGGACGGAGGCCGGCGAACTGGCTCCTCACGTCGGCCTCCGCGGGGGCCTTCGCCAGGTAGCGGTCGGCGTGCTCCAGCAGGAAGGCCAGCTCCTCGGCCAGCGGCCGGGGCTCGCGGGGCGTCTCGGGGAGGGGGACGTCGGTCGTGCCGATCAGCGTCCGGTCGTGCCAGGGGATGGCGAACAGGATGCGGCCGTCGTCGGTCTTCGGGACCATCACGGCGGCGTCGCCGGGCAGGAACGAGCGGTCCAGGACGATGTGGGCCCCCTGGCTGGGCGCGAGGATCGGCGAGGCGTCGGGGCGGTCGAGCCGCCGGACGGCATCGGCGTAGACGCCGGTGGCGTTCAGGACGGCCTTGGCGCGGACCTCGAACTCCTCCCCCGTCTCGGCGTCGCGCGCCCGCACCCCGGCGACCTTCCCCAGCTCCTTCACCAGCCCGACGACCTCGCAGTGGTTCAGCGCCGAGGCCCCGAGGTCGGCGGCCGTGCGGGCGAGGGCCACCGCGAGCCGGGCGTCGTCGAACTGGCCGTCGGTGTAGAGGATGCCGCCGCGGAGGCGGTCCGGTCGGATCGTCGGGATCCGCTCCAGGACCGCATCGCGGCCGAGCCATCGCGAGCGGCCCAGGCTCAACCTTCCCGAGAGCCGGTCGTACAGCCAGAGGCCGATCCCGTAGAACGGGAGCTGGTAATAGCGGTATGCCGGGACGATGAAGTCGCGGGCGTGGACCAGGTGGGGGGCGTTGCGGGCCAGCAGCCCGCGCTCGTGGAGGGCCTCGCGGACGAGGGGGACGTTCCCCTGGGCCAGGTAGCGGACGCCGCCGTGGACGAGCTTGGTGCTGCGGCTGGACGTGCCGTGGGCGAAGTCGAGGGATTCCAGGACGACGGTGCGATAGCCGCGGGCCGCGGCGTCGACGGCCGCCCCCAGCCCGGTCGCCCCGCCGCCGACGACGACGAGGTCCCACGTCCCCCCGGCGCGGATGCGGCCCAGGTTCTCCCCTCGCGACAGCGTGTTCGGCGTCATGGCCTTCCCAACGGGTTCGCGCGGGCGTCCGCGGCGACGGTCGTCCCGACGCCCACGCCCGCATCGGTCCATTGTCCGCCGGGGGCGGAATTCCTCAAGTCCGGGGCGGATTCGGCCGGGAGCCGCGGTTGACCGCCTCCGGGGACGTTCGTATGATCCCCGCCGCATCGACCGGGACGGATCGGGATGCGCTACCGAGGGATCGACGGACGAAACGGAGGTCGTCGCATGGGCGTTTCACTGGGATGGCTGGCCGTGGCCCTGGCCGCTTCGGGCCCCGGGGCCGCGCCGCACGAGGGCGGGCCGCAGATCACCTACCGCTTCCGCACGGTCGAGGTCAAGGGCCTCGGCTGGCGCGAGGCCGGCCTCAAGCCGGTGGCCCAGCACAACTCCGTCGGCGTCTGGACCGCCCCCGACGACTTCCTCGACCGCATCGCCGGGGCGTCGCCCGAGGCCGGCCCGCCGGCCGAGGTCGTGGGCGCCGTCCGCAAGCCGGTCCACGTGACGACCCGCAAGCCGCAGGACTTCGTTACCCGCGTCGTCTGGAAGGGGAAGGGCAAGGCCCCGAGGCCGGTCGTCGAGAGCGTCCGCGAGGGCCTGACCGCCACGGTCGTCGGCCGCCGGATCGACCAGGGCGTGCTGGCCCAGGTCGTCGTCGAGGACGTCGACGTCCGCGCCGTCCACACGATCGTCCCCGCCCGGGACGCCTTGAAGCGCGCCAGCGCCGAGGTCGCCGCGCCGCAGTGCCCCTTCGAGGCGATGAAGGCGAAGGAGCAGGGCGACGCCTCGGTCACGGTCACGGTCACGGCCACGATGGACGCCGAGGCCAGGCCCCAGGCCGACGCGGGCAAGCCCGGCTGGCAGGCCGGCAAGCCGGCCGAGTGCCGGGGCGAATCCGCCTGCTGCAAGGAGGCCGCCAAGGCCGACGGCCAGGCCGTCCGCGCCGGCTGGACGGCCGGCGAGGGCGCGGTGCAGATCCCCGAGGTCGGCCGGGCCTCCGCGGCCGGCGAGTGGCTGATCCCCGACGGCGAGGTCCTCGTCATCGGCTTCGGCCCGCACACCGTCGCCGACGCCGAGGGGAAGGCCGTCGTCCGCGAGCACCTCGCCGTGATCGCCGCCGAGGTCGCCGACGACGAGGCCGCCGCGCCGGTCGCGTTCGACGTCCCCCCGCCGCCGCCCCCGGGCCTGGTCCCCACGCCGACGACGGAACCGGCCCCGGCCCCGGCCCGCGTCGAGGCCCCGAAGACCGCGGCGGCCCTCCCCGATCTGCCCGGCCGCACCCTGCCGCAGCCGATCCACCCCGACGGCACCCCGGCTCCGCTGCCGACCGTCCCCGAGGATGAGGCCCCGGCCGCCGCGGCCGACGAATCCTCCGAGCCCCTGCCCAGCCCCCAGTCCCGGAAGAAGGCCGAGCCCCGCGACGAGGCGCCGGCCGAGGCCCCCAAGCCCGAGCCGAAGAAGGCCGAGGCCCCCAAGTCCGAGCCCAAGGCGATCAAGTCGTCGTTCACGATCCCGGCCCTGAAGAAGATCCGGGGCCTGGACTCGCTGAACGGGCTGGTCTCCACGGGCCTGCTCGGCAGCCCCTTCCAGGGCGCCCAGTTCCTCGTCCCGCTCAAGCCCCTGGCCGTGAAGCTGCCGTTCAACCAGAAGCTCGAATTCGAGCTGGTCGGCCGCGTCGTCACCGACCCCGAGGCCATCGGCCAGTTCGTCGTCGGCAACTGACGCCCGGCGATCGACGCGGATCGGCTATCGCGCCCCCTCTCCCGCCGGGTGAGGGTCGTCGGACCTGCGGAGACGGCCTCGGTTGACGGCCGCCTCGCCCCGACATGCCTTCTGCACCCCGACGAC
>Ga0209958_1000736_pt1 | contig 40714 bp, 43 predicted proteins | sample ThiBio_inoc_plan_FD_183942 | JGI IMG/M metagenome (GOLD analysis project Ga0209958, IMG submission 183942) | Wastewater bioreactor microbial communities from Cape Town, South Africa - Thiocy_inoc_plan (SPAdes) | ecosystem: Engineered > Bioremediation > Thiocyanate > Unclassified | place: South...
GAGTCGTTCGTCAAGCTGGCGATGATCCAACTGATGCTCCATCGCCTCCACCCCTCGAACGTCGTCGACCCGGAGTCCCGCTATCCACGACCTATAGCAGCATAATGCCACTTATGGGACAGGCTCTTAGACGACGGAATGCGTTGCAACGCCACGGAAATGGCATTCAGGGAAGGCTTTCTTGGCTCCTGGCTCCCCTACCAGCGGCTGGCGGCATTCGCTGCTGTACGGGCTTGTAATGCCGATTTAGAGGCATCTCCCGTTTTGCCGTCGTCATAGCTCCCTGCAGGCAGTGGCAGGGGCGTGGTAAGATAGCCCTTGCCGTCGTCGGTGCGGCGGCGATGATGCGCTCGTCGGTGTCGGGCATGGCGTGGTCTCTTGGACCACCCCGACCGAGGTGGTCTCGCCGGCAAATTGGCCACCGCCCGGTTCATTGGTCACCAAATTGGCCCCAGAGCGGTCGCCGCAAGTCGTTGCCGGACAGATCGCAAATCCTTCTGAGGCGAATCATGGGTCCCTTAAGGGCTGGTCGACTCATCCTTGGGGCTGGGACGGTGTTGGGCGTCGTCGGTCTCATCAGCCGAAAACCCTGGTTGTGGTCGGCCTGGCCGGTCGCATGCATCGTGATAGCGATGATGAACGAGGCCGTTCTCCGTGGGCGAGCCTCGGGCGTTGAAGCGAGTGGGACGACCAAGCGAGCCGGCGGAGGCGACGCCCGGCCCTTTCGCTCTGCCGCGGACCGTTCCTGAAGTCGTCGATCTAGGGATGACTTGAATCGAGGGTGGTCTGCTTTCCTGAACGGTGTGCGCCGATGAGAAGACCCTCCGCCTTTGTAGCCTGGTGGATGACGATCGTCGGCGTCGCCGCCGTCGACCTGGGCCTGCTCCTGAATCGCGCCTTCGGGGCGAATCCCTTCCAGCTCATCGCCGTGTTGATCGTCGAGGCCGTGCTCCTTCGACCCTGGCCGCCGCCGCGGATCGCCGGGGCGAGGTCGCGGCGACTCGGCTTCGCTACATGCGCGCTGGTTTACGTCGCGCTGGACGCTCGGTTCCACTACGAAGTACGCAATGCTGTCACGGAGGGCTACCTGGCGCTCTCGACGCAGCATCTCCCCTCGTGGCCGCTTCCTCAAGGGCCGATCGCGCACGGCCTGTTGGCGGCGGGGCTGCAGGTCATCCTCGCGATCCTGTTCGGGGCGGTCGGAGGCTCGATCGCGGGGAGGCTCGCCCGGTCCTCAGGAGCCCCTCCACGGGGAATCGACGGAGTCGCGAGACCTCCCGATGGCGTCCGTCCTTCGACGGTCGGACCTCTCCCTTCCGTACGGAGGACTACATTATGATCGACGACGCCTGGGATTCGTTCGCCGAGGCCGTGGAGCTGCTCCAGTCCAGGAGGCCGATGCGACGCCCGTTCGGCAGCGACTTCGACGCCTGAAAGTCGACGATCCGATTCAAGCTGCTGACGAGCTACAAGGGTTTCGTCAAGCGGTTCTGGGCCGGAGGCTTGCGCCTGGACGGCGGCCCCTGCAAATGGTACGTCCGGGCCCCGGGTTCACCGGGGAACCGCTTCAATTCCAGCCTGGAGCATAGCAGCGCGTCCCGCGTTCGCTCGCCGGCCGACTGGGAAGGACACGTCCCCGAGCCGGAGCGGGCCGCACGCCTCGTCGACTTCGCCGAGTCGCCCCTCAGCCTGGACGAGTACGGATGGGACCCCGGGGACCCGACCGATCCGGGCCTGAACGAGTGCGGGATCTATGCGGTCAACGGGCGGTACCCGCTCGACCAGATGCCGCGCCTGGCCCACTCCTTCTACGATTTCATCATGGGATACTGCCTTGAACGATACCCGCTTGAGAGGGGGGACACGGCTACCCTTGATTGGAAGAGATACGAGGACGTGAGGGAGTATTGTCGCCACTGATGACGTCAGGACGTCGGCCGTTCGTGTCCCCCCGCGCCGACGCCGACGGAGGGCGAGATGGACGCCTTCGAGGCCGCGCACGACTTCCGCCTGCCGCCGAGCTATCGCGCATTCCTCAAGGTCTTCGGCCCGCGCAAGCTCAACGGGATGTTCTTCATCGCCGTTCCCGGCGGCCCGAAGCACTTCAACCTGGAGGATCTGGCCTCCTTCCCTGGACGCTCGGGCGGCTCGGGGCCCGGATCCGGCTGGACGGCGAGGGCCGAATCCACCATATCGAGGTGGAGGACTATCAGGTGAACGTCGCGTCGCTGAGGGAGTTCGCGACCTATCCCGGACTGCGCGAGCTGGAGATCAGGGCCCATCGGCTGAGGCTCGACTCCACAGGCCTCACGGCGGCCGCCGTCCCCATTCTCAAGGAATTCATCGGGCTGGAGGAACTCGGGCTCTGGCGGACCAAGATCAACGATCGTGGAATCGCCGCCATCCGCAAGGCGCTTCCGAATCTCCGGGATTGAACCACGGGGCTCGCTCAGCCGGTCAGCGGCGGGTCGGGTGCCGGTCCAGTCGGTCCTCGTACCAGCCCAGGAAGTCGCGCCGCGGCTCGGCGGGCCCGAGGCCGACGTCGCAGAATTCCCAGACGCTCCCTCGGTCGGGCCCCGTCACGATCAGGCGCCATTCGATCCCGCATCCGCCGTCGCCCAGGAGGAGGTTCCCGTGCGCGACCTGGTCGGGCTCGCCCTCGTCGGATTCCTCGCCGTCCTCGGTGATCCATCCCCGGGTGAACGGGAACGGCGAGGCGAGGAAAGGCAGGCTCTGCCGGTCTCGCAGGAACTCGGGTGTGAGCGGCCCCTTCGGACGCCTCCCGAGCGGGAGCAGGCCGTAGGGGGGGATGGGGCCGCCGTCGCCGAGCTCGGCGATGAAGCGTCGGTAGCCCTCCGGGAGCCGGACCCCATGCCTTCGCTCGAAAGCCCCGATTCGGCCCTCGTCGAGCGGCTTCCGGAGCCGGAGGTCCGCATCTCTCAACTTCGCCTCGATCCGTCGGAGTGCGTCGTCCATCTTCGAGGATCCCGGTGGGATATTTCGTCGGCGACGATGGGAACCGCAATCGTCCCGGATCTGGTTCGAGTTTATCTCTTCGCCATGCTTTTTTCGCGTTACTACTCTCGGGTGGTCAACCCGAGGAGACGCTCAGCGACGGCCCGGATTTCTGCGTCGATGACCCGGGTGCAATTCTCCGTCCGAATCTCCTCAGCCGGCAATCCCCGCCGTCCATCCGCATGGCTCGGGCGGCGATTTGAGTCGTCCCGTCGTAACGCTCGGCGGCCAGCCCGCTCCTCCGGTCGCCATCGGACACGAACTTCGGTTATCGTGAAAGTCCAGAGGCAAAGCGAGACGGGCCGATGTTCGCTCAGAGGACCGTCCGCCGTGGCCGGCCGGCACGTTGCAAGCGCGGAAAACCGTCTCCGGGCCTCCCGCCGACATCGAGCGTGGCATGCGTGACGGCCGGGTCGTCGGGCAGGGAGGCCGACCTATGAATGCCATGTCAAAAGCCGCGATCGCCGGGCTCGCCCTACTCCTCTCGGGTTGCGGCGACCTCGAGGAATACGGCTCGCCCGGCGATGTGTTCGAAGCGACCTTCGGCGTCAAGCCCGGGCCGTCGATCCAGGGCCTCCAGGCGGAGGGCCGGGCCTTCCGGGATAGCTCGACCTGCTACCTCAGATTCCGGTCGCCGTTGCCGCAACTCAACGGCCTCCTCGGCGCGAGCTTCACCAAGTTGACGGCGGACGAGTTCGCATCCAAGACGTCCGGCGCCGGCGTCTCCGGCCCGACGCCGGCCTGGTGGACGCCCCTGGCCGGTTCGCCGACGGTCTTCCTGGAGTCGGGCGCATTCCATCCCGGCTTCACGCAAGGGCGGGCATTCGTCTCTTACGACTCGAGTTCGCAAGTCGCCCATCTGTACTGGGACGGCATCGACTGACGGCTGACGATCATGGATTCGAGTCGGCGAGGCCCGGCCTCCAGCTCGCGCCGGCCGAGGGCACGAGTCGAATAAAGCGGATGGGCGGAGAGTTCCCCCTTTTCGGACTCGATCTCACCGAGTACAGTTCGCAAGCCGAGCCAGTGAACATTTGGTCTAACCGGCGGATCGCATGCGATGTGGGAGAACGTCTTGAGTCGGGTCTTCGAGCCGGCGGATCGCCCCCGCGGGCCTTGTTTTTACGAAATCCGTCACCGATCGTCATCCCCTCCGTCTCTGTGCCCACCCGATGTCCCCGCGGGCCTTGTTTTTACGAAATCCGTCACCGATCGGCCTCGTGACGCCACCTAAGCGACGGGGGGCGTGTTTGCGGAGAAAGTCGATCCGGAGCCCGACGCGTCGTTCCAGTTCAGGGATGGCCCTGGGAATCCACGGCGCACGTGCGAATCGGGTCGTATGGAAGGAGGCGATGATCATGTCGGAGTCGAATCCCGATCTCGAATCATGGCGGGCGTTCTTCAAGACCTTCAAGGTCGACTCCAGTTTCGGGGAGTCGGTCCAGCCGACGAGTGCCGATTCGCTGGACCGTTTCGAGTCCGAGGCGGGCGTGCGGCTCCCGGCGGGGTACCGCGGCTACCTCCAGGTCTTCGGGCCGGGCTGCCTGTTGGTTGGAAGTGGATCCAAAATCGGCGAGATGTTCATCCGGGCCCCTTACTGCGCCGACCCCAGCTATGAGTTGATGAAATCGATCGAGCGGAACCGACAATTCCGGGAAGACCCGCCGAGGCACCTGAACGAGCAGACTCGGAGGATCGTCGAATTCGCCTGGAACGGGTTGGGCGACACGTTCGGCTGGGATCCCGAGGAAGCGACCGACCCCGCGGGCCCCGAGTTCGCGGTGTACGCCTGGTATCGGCTCGAAGGGGTCGTCAGGGTGGCCGACACGTTTCGAGGATTCATGAAGTTCGTCCTCGACCTGGACCTGCGCCGCGAACATTCGACCAACCAGGTCTACAAGCCGGACGCCGACGAGGCGGACCTGGATTCCCCCCGCCTCAACAAGAAGCGAGTCTTCCAGCCGTGAAAGGCCCGAGTCGCGTCGCTTGAGAGCGTCTCCTTTTCGGGAAGGTCTCATGAATACGCGGAAGGCGGTCGAGGCGCTCGAAGGCGAGACGCGGATCGACGGGTCGGACGGGACGACCGTGGTGGAGGCGTTCGACGCCGGCGAGCTGAACCTCCCGACGGGCCGAATCGTCGCCTGCGACCCGGGCCGGATGCAGGGCGGCTTCCCGCTCGCGCCCTTTGCGCGGGCGGTCCCTCCGGGGCGGTATCCGGTGCGGGTGTGCGTGGCCCTTTTCCCGGCAGGCGGACGTCGGGCGGCGCTCGCCGCGCTGATGATCACGGGGAGGCGGCCGGTGCGGTTCGAGCCGGCGTTCCGGGCCGACGACGATCCGGCGACGTTCGAGGGCGGGGAGTCCCCCGCGCACGGGGTCGACACGGGGACGAGCTGCTTCGCGGACGCGCGAACCGTCGAGACGCTCGAGGCCCGCTGCCGCGACCGGGCGTATCTTCGGGACGTCTTCCCCGGGCTGTTCGGCATGCAGGCCGAAACCTTTTGGCGGGAGGATGCGGTCGATGCGGAAGCCGGGCTGAACGTCGTCGCGTTCCCCTCGGGCTTCGGCGACGGCGCGTACGCCTCCTACTGGGGCTTCGACGCCCTGGGCGAAGTCGCCTGCCTGGTCACGGATTTCGGCCTGCTCGAAAGGCCGACGTGCCCCGAATGCGACGCGGAGGAGGGCGAGCTGCACCGATTCCTCTGCGGGCGCGAGCCCTGCCCATTCTGCGGCGAGCCCATCCGTTCCTGCGCCTGCGTGAACCGCGTCCTCGCCCTGGGCGCGGACGAGGCGGAGCTGCTGCGGCGCTTCGACGAATCGTTCCGCCTCGGCCCCCCGAAGTCCGGCCTGATCGGCTGGCTGGCGTCCTTCTTCCGGCCCCGGCCCCCCTCGGAGCCCGAGCTTGCGAAGGTTCGCGAGATCCAGAAACGGTGGAAACGGGCCGCCGGCGCCCGGGGGCGAATCCCGTTCGGAACGTCCGGCGCCTGCGAGCCCGACGACGAAGAGAGGGAGCCCACGCCGACCGTCGAGACGCTGGTGATGATGGGCTCGATGAAACTGGGCCGGTTCACCATGTCCGCCAGTTCGGCCCGCGCCGACTCCGGCGGGCCCGAGGTGGTCCGCCGCCTGGTGCTGCCGCCGACGTGGACAGACGACCGTTCGGTCATGGTCTGGAACGAGCGCCGCGGCGACGAGGACGTGACGGCGGTGATGTGGTGCCCCGAGGACGCCGCGGAGCGGGCCGAGGCCGAGCGGCTGTACGCCGCGGCCCGAAGGCGGAGCTGGACCACCCCGGAAGAGCTTCGCGCCCTGCTCGACGGGCCCGGCCCGTGGCTTCTCCGGCTGAACATGTTCGGGGTGTTCAAGTACCTGAACGAGAATCGCGAGGAGGCCCTCTTCGCGCCCGACTCCGACGAGGAGGAGGCCCCGGCGGTGTTCGAGGACGACCCGGATAGCGGCGCGACCTTCACGCGCGAACAGGTGCTGGACTTCGTCCCCCGGCTCTGGGAGGAATGGCTCCATCGCGACGAGGACTATTACTTCGAACCCATCCGGCCCGAGGACGCACGATGAGCGACGAGGACGCAGGGACCGCGGGGCATGATCGAAAGGCCGGCTGGCCGGACGACGCCGCGGGGTGGCTCCGGATCCTCGACGAACCGGAGGAATCCCGCCGGCAGGAAGCGGCCGAGTGGCTGGCGACGCGGGGCCTCGCCGCCGATCGCGCCGTCCCGATCCTCGCGGACCTGCTGCGTCGTGAGTTCGCCGACGGAGAGCCGAGCCACTACGACGCCGAGATGTGGCTGAACTACGAGATCAACCTTCTGATGAACTACGGGGCGGGCGCCGCGCCCGCCGCGCCGGTCCTGATCGACGGGCTGGGCAACCGCAACTGGCAGATCCGGGCCAAGGCCGCCGAGGCGCTCGGCCGGATGGGGCCGGCGAGCGCGGCGGCCGTTCCGATCCTCCGAGAGTTGCTCCGCGGATTCGACCCTTCCAATCGCCTGACGATCTGGAGACACGTCCGGTTCGCCGAGGCCCTGTGGCATCTCTCGCGCGATCCGGAGGCGGTCGAGATCTTGCTGGATATCTTCGCGGGCGACCCGGACTGGAACGGCGACGTGGACAAGGCGCTGGGTCGGATCGGGCTGGCCTCGCCGGCGGTCATGACGGCGCTGATGGACGCCCTGAGGGCGGAGGGGCGCAACTACTCCACCGCCGTCTCGGCCCTGGAGGAGATCGGCCCGCCGGCTCATGAAGCCGTCCCGCTCCTGTCCCGTGCGCTGGCGGGTGAGGGAGTCTGGGGCCGGATGCAGGCCGCGCGGGCCCTCTGGCGGATCACGGGCGAGGCCGGGCCGTCCGTGGCGACGCTGGCCGCCGCCCTAGACGACCCGAACGAGCGCGTGGGGCGATGGGCCGCGTACTGCCTGGGGGAGATGGGCCCCGCCGCCGCGGCCGCCCTGCCGGCCCTGCGCCGCAAGCGCGATCAGGCCGAGGGCGAATACAAGGAGACGTGCCTGCGTCCGGTCCCCCGGAAGCTGCTGTTCGTCGAGGCCGTCGGCGTCGTCGAAGGGAGCCTGCCCGCCTGGCGGCTCGGATTCACGGGCGACCTCAAGCTCCTGCTCGACGAGCTGGACGGCCCGGACGAGTCGCATCGCCGCTGGGCGGCCGAGTTCCTCGCCCAGCTAGGTCCGGAAGCCTGGACGGCGATCCCGGCCCTCCGGCGCGAGCTGGCGCGGGCCGAGGGCGAGTACGTGGACCTGCTCGGCGTCCGTCGGCCGGCGAAGGAGCCCTTCCAGCTCGCACTCGCCGCGATCGACCCGCCCGACGACTTCGACCTGGAGCGCCCCGATTCCTCCCGATGAAAGGCGGCGGCATGGCGGGCGACACGGGCGGGGAAGTAGGCGACGACCCGATGCGGCTCCTGGACGATCCCGACGAGGTGGAGCGGGTGCAGGCGGCGTTGCGGCTGGCCGATCGAGGCGAGGCCGTCGAGCGGGCCCTGCCGGTCCTCGTCGCCTGCCTGCGGAGGATGATGCGGGAGGAAGACCTGGACGATCATGACGCGGACTGGTGGTTCTGCACGGTCGCCGAGGGGTTGGGCGGATTCGGCCCCGCCGCGTCCCCCGCGGTGCCGATCCTCATCGAATTACTCGGGCTGAAGAGCTGGGGGGCCGTCCAGGCGGCGGCCGTGGCGTTGGGGCGGATCGGCCCCGCGGCCCGGCAGGCGACGCCGGCCCTGGCGGAGGCCCTGCGCCGGCCTTTCGCCGCCGAGCGGCTCGGCCGGCCGGGCGGCGCCGAGAGCGAAAAGCAGTTTCCCGGGACGGCCGAGCGGGTCGCCCTCCCGTCCCGGTCCGCGCTCGCCGAGGCGCTGTGGGACGTGGCGTGCGATCCGGCGGCGGTCGCCTCGCTCCGCGACATGTTCCGGAGCGGCGCCGATTGGAACGGCGACGCGGCCAGGGCCCTCGGCAGGATCGGGGCCGGATCGCCCGACGTCTTGCCGACGCTGATCGAGGCGGTGCGCGACCGGGGGACCGCGCACCGCGTCGAATTCTTGAACACGGTCGCGGCCCTGGAAGCGATGGGGCCCGACGCCCGCGAGGCGGCCCCCGTCCTGGCCCGGGCCATGACCCGCGTGGGGGCCGCCGAGCGAATCGCCGCGGCGTCGGCCCTGTGGCGGATCACCGGCCGGGCCGAGCCCTCCACGGACGTCCTGACGGCCGCGCTCAACGACCCAAACGTCCGGCTCCGCCGCGCGGCGGCGGAGCGCCTGGAGGCTATGGGCCCGGACGCCCGGGCGGCGCTGCCGGCCCTGCGAGCCGCCCGCGACGAGGCTCAGGGGGAATACAAGGGCTCCTCCGGTCGGCCCCGGCCCGCGAGGGAGCCGTTCGCACGCGCGATCGCGGCGATCGAGGCTCAGGAGCCGGAGCCGACGCCGTCCTGAATGGCGATGGATGGAAGGGCACTGGTGTAGGACATAGGGCGAGACGAGATCGGACGGGAGGGATCATGAGCTCGAGCGTCATCATTCAGAAAGAACGCGGCGAGTTCGTCAACGCGAACGGATTCAACGCCTGGCGGGGATTCGACGAGCGAGGCTACGAGACCCACTTCTTCGACTGGGAGCAGATGACTTCGGGCGTCGCCCCGGTCGAGCGCGACACGATCACGGTCGGGTCGGTGCTGTTCGTGCGCCGGGCGTTGCAGCGCCTCGGCGTCGAGACGGCCCCTCTCGACTACCCGCCCAGCCTGGCGGGGTACCTCGGCCGTAAGATCTGGCAAACGAGCTGGGCGGAGGTCCGCTCGCAAATCGACGACCCCGGCAAGGCGGTGTTCGTGAAGCCGGTCGAGCAGGACAAAGTGTTCAGCGGCTACATCGTGTCGTCCTTCCGCGACCTGATCCGCACGGCGAAATGGCCGGGCGCGATGAGGTTGTGGGCCTCGGAGCCCTTCCCGTTCGTCTCGGAGTGGCGGTTCTTCGTCCGCCGCGGCGAAGTCGTCGGCGTGGGGCATTACAAGGGCGATCCGCTCCTCTATCCCGACGCATCGGTCGTCCGGGCGGCGATCGATGATTACTCAGGAGAGGCGCCTGTGGCCTTCGGGATCGACTTCGGGGTCGTCGAAGCGGGCGGGACCTACCTGGTCGAGGTGAACGACGGCTTCTCGCTGGGCTGCCTCGGGCTCGGCCCGCTCGCCTACTCGGGCTTCCTGGAAGACCGCTGGAAACAACTGGTCGGTACGGCCGCCTGAGCGGCATGTGGAGTACTCGTCGGGCCGGGGTGATCCGCCGCTCGGCCCAGGGCTGCGTGGGAGGGCGCCCACGGCTCGTGCAAGATAGGGTCGTGAGCGCCTACGAGTCATGAATAACGAAGTCGCTGCATACTGGGGGCGGATCGTGGCTTGGTACGAGGCGAATACACCGCCGGGCACGTTGCGGCTCCCGCCGGGGATCGACGAGGAGCTCATCCAGGTCGCGGAGGCCGAGATGGGCTTGCGGCTGCCGGACGACGTCCATGCGTTCTACCGCACGCACGACGGACTGGACGGCTCGTCGCTGCTGCACTACGGCGAATTCCTCAGCCTGGACGCCCTCCTCGGCGAGCATTCGACCACGCCCAGGCCCGGGGAGGCGGGAGCGGACGTCGCGCCTCGCGACCTCTCCGGGCCGATCAAGCCGACCTGGTGGAACCTCATGCGGGCCAAGATCGTCGACAACAGCGGCGACGGCGTCATGGTCGACCTCGACTCCGCGCCGGGCGGGACGGTCGGGCAGATCATCCTCTTCGACCATGAGATGGGGCCTCGCCGCGTCCTCGCGCCGAGCTTCGCCGAGTGGCTCGCCCGGCTCGCTCGGGCGCTGGAGGCAGGCAAGCTGGCCTGGCATCCCGTGAACACGCAAGTCGAACCGCCCGGATACAGCGAGCCCGGAGGCTACTTGAAAAATTGGGAGGCCGACTGGACGTGAGCTTCCCTCGATCACGGACGAAGGACGAAGTCGCGGCGGGAGAAATCCATGGAACCGATCGTCGTCGAGGGCGACCTGCTCGACCAGGACGTCGAGGTCGTCGTCAACCCCTGGAATCGCAACGTCATCCCCTGGTGGCTGCTCCTGCCCCAGGGAGTCTCGGGCGCGATCAAGCGGCGGGCGGGCCTCGCCCCGTTCCGGGAGCTGGCCCGGGCGGGGCCGATCCCGCTCGGCGAGGCAGTTCAAACCGGCGCGGGACGGCTGCCGTTCCGCGCCCTCATCCACGTCGCCGGCATCAGCATGCTATGGCGGTCGTCGGAACGCTCGATCCGCGGCTCCGTCCGCTCAGCGATGGTGATCGTCAAGTCGAAGGGCTATCGCTCGGTCGCCTTCCCGCTCATCGGCGCGGGGACCGGCGGCGGCAGCCCCGAGCGGGTCCTCGACCTGATCCGCGACGAGCTCCGCTCGATCGAATACGACGGCGAAGTCCGCATCGTCGTCTTCCGGGGTCCGGACCGACGAGGAGGCCGGTCGTGAACGATGCAAGGTCGGCCCGGCCTTCACGGTTTCGGGCGTCGGATCTCCCACGTACCGGTCGTCCGATCGACCTCGAGTCGCGCCGTCGCGCCGTCGACCCAGAAGGTCATCTTGTGGGGCCCGAACGTCCAGACGCCTCGCGCCGCGCCGGCCGCGGGGTCGTATCGGCCTTCGTGGAGGATCGGCGGGTGGGCTACGTCGCCGCCGACGTCCAGCCCTTGGGTTTTGAAGATGTGTTCGGCCGTCGTCTTGCCGTCGGGCATGTAGAGTACGGGCATCCATTCGACGATCCGGAGATCGGGCCCCTTGACCCGCCCTCGGACTCGGCCCTCTCGCGGCGGGCCGCCCCGCGGCGCGTCCTCCCGGACGACGCCACGGAGCCGACCGAACCAGCCGGTCTTCAACGACAGGGTGAATGGTACGCCGTCTCGCGATCCCGAGCCGTCGCTCAGGCGTCGGCCTTCCCACTCGCCGTCGACGTCCCATTCGCGCATGCGTCCGTCTCCTTTGCGAACGCCCCTCGACCTCATCCGCCACGCGCGAAGCTGAAGAATCCGTCAGCGACGCAGCTTCTCGAACTCGGGGGCCTTCTCGAAGAAGTCCCGCCACTTACCCGCCATCGCCCGGGCTTCTTCATCGAGCGCCGCGAGGTCGCACAGGTGCTTGCGGGCGAGGTCGAGCCGCGAACCCGGCTCCTGGGCGTTGACGGCGGCGAGATAGCGCTGGAACCCGGCGAGTCGCTGGGGCGACCGGACGAGGAGGTCGATCAACACCCAGCTCTCGGCCTCGGCGTCGCGGAACCGCTCGGGGTCGTCGAAGGGTTTCTCGTCGGCCAGCAGCCGCTCGACCGGGATCCAGGGGGCGTCCTTGTTCCGGTAGAGGCGGACGATCTTCGCGGCGTTCGGCTTGCCGGCCTCCCAGCGGCCGACGGGGGGGCGGTTCTCGAGGAAGTCCGCGAGACCTTCCTTGATCGCGAGCGGGACGTCGGCGTCGGGGTGGAGGAGGCCGGTGTTATCGAAGATCAGCAGGGCGGCCTCGTGGCAGAGGGTGACGGTATTGCCCCGCTCGCGGTTGGCGCGATACCCCCCGCCGCCGGCCCGGAGGTCGAAGAACACGAGTCGGTTGGCGTCGGGGTCGAACACGGGGTCGGCGTCGTCCGGCTCGTCGTCCCCGAGGAAGCGGACCTGCTCCTTCGGCGTGGCGAGGACGACGAGCGCCATCCGGCGCGAGGGCGGCCGCACCGCGAACTTGCGGGGCGGGAAATACGCCAAGTAGTCGGTCAGGAGGTCCTCGCAGATGGTCAGCGCCTGCCTAGTGAACGCCTCCGAGGCGTCGCTCAGGGCGAAGAATCGCGGGGACGCGTGGAGCTTGAGCCGGGGGAGGCCGGCCTCCTTCGCCCGCGCGAGGGCCTCGTCCCGCGCCTTCGCCTCGTCGGGCGTCAGCGGCGGGTCGTCCGCGCGCGCCGTCGCGGCACCCAGGCCGAGGCCCGCGGCGACCAGCCAGGAACGCCGATCGAGCCGAGGCTCGCGGCCCGCACCTTCCCGTCCCGCCATCGATCGGCCTCCGGATTCGTCGTCCAGATCAGAATGTCGAGGATTCGCATCGGGCCGCATTGGAACCGATCCGGCGTCGGCGTTCAAGCGGACGTCGGGCCGCGCCAGGCCGCAGGAGGGCGACCGTCGTGAACGAGCCGACGCCGCTGAAGTATCACGCCGCCGCGTTCCGGGTGCTGGGGCGGACGCCCCGCGTCTCGGAGGAGGCCTTGCAGCTAATCGAGCGCCGGGAAGCGGAGACCGGCCTGCGTTTCCCGGCCTCGGTCCGCGAGTGGTACTCGCTCGAAGGCGCGGCGGAACTGCTGGCGGACAACTGCGAGGAGTCCGACCCGGTCCCGCTGGATCAACTGGGATCCCAGGAGGAAGCCGAATTGGGCTGGCTCCGCGTGATGTCAGATCGTGACGGCGTCGCGTCGTGGTACGTCCGACTGGACGGCTCCGACGACCCGCCCGTCGACGTTTGCGACGACGACGCCCAGCCGCCGTTCGACCTGACGGAGTCCCCCTGGTCGTCCTGCTTCAGCGTCTACGTCTACGACCTGGTCTCGAGCGCAGCCGTCGGCGGCCGGCGGCTCGGGCTCCAACTCAATGCCAAGGACGAGCGGCCCGACGAGTCCGATCTCGCGCGGCTCCGCGCGCGGATGGAGGAAGGGCCGAGGACCGAGGGGGACGTCGTCCGCCTAACGACCTATCGATTCTTTAACGCCGACGGCCTCGTCACCTTCCAGGACGATCCCGCCGAGGACGGCGAGGGCGAGACGTCCCTGGGCGATTGGACCGTCCAGGGCCGGACCCCTGAGGGCCTGTACAACTTGTGCACGCTCGTCTGGCCGATCGGCACGCTCTCCGAGACCCTGGAGTGCCGGTGGAACTACTCGGACGCCGACCCGGCGGACGACGTCCTGCGCCGGCTGGGGCGGTCGATCCCGCCGCGACCGCCGGCCGGCTGGGCGGATCCGGAACGCCGCAGGGAGACGTTCCGGGCGGGGCTGCTGGCGAGCCTCGTCTCGGGGGCGTGCCTGGCCGTCGGCGGGCTCTTCCTGTACGCGGTCTCGCACCTCCTGGCTCGATGGGGCGGGAGGTCGCCGTCGGCGTGGGGGCTGGTCGTCTTCCTGGGCGGCTTCTGGATGATGATCGTCTTCTTCACCCTCGTCGCCCCCGCGATCGGCCTGCTGTGGCGGCTGGCGACCAGACGATCGGACGGGCAAGATCGAGTGAATCGGTGATGGAGGCCCTTTTGTACACGGTAGTTCGGAGCCGTCCGTCCGAGCCGAAGGAGGAGACGCCATGCCGAGGTTGACGCAGGAAGAAGCTGCAGCCATCGCCGGCCGCTTCATCCGTCGCAAGAACCAACCGCCGCCGCCGATCCTCGGGATCGAGTTCCGGCCGGCCTCGAGAGATCCGACGCCGGGATCGGCCCACGACCGATGGTTCGTGCACTTCGACGCGCGAGGGCCGGAGGGCGGCGCTGTGATGGACCCCTGCACGCAGACGGTCGTCGTGAACGACGCGTCGGGCCGGGCGCGGCTCAAGTTCCAGGTTTAGGCGATGGGAGCGGCGTCGGATTTCCTATTTGGGCTTCGGCGAAAAGACGGCGGGCGCGATGCGATATTACAAACCCCTCGCGGAGTTCGGCCCGAGGCGGCCGCCGCAGGAACCCTTGGTCGACAAGTTCGGCGGGCTGCCGTGGGGGCTCGACCCGGCGGCGTGGCCGCGATGCTCGGCCTGCGGCGGCGTGCAGACGCACCTGGCGCAGCTCTCGCACCATCCCGAGCGCCTCGATCTCGGCGAGCCGGGGCGGGTGCTGCTCCTCTTCATGTGCTACCACGACCCGGGCGGGTGCCCATCGTGGGGGGCGGGAGAAGGGGCGAACGCATGCCTGATCCTCAAGGCCGATCAGGTCGGCGTCGGCCTGACGCCGCCGCCCGGGGAGGCACCGACGGCGCTTGAGGCGGTCGTCGTCGACTGGGTCGAGAAGGACGACGGCATCCCCCCGGAGCGGTACGGCGATTTCTTCAACGAGTCGGTCCTGTACGGCAGGTACACCGTGGAGGAGATCTGCGCGATCCCGCACGGAACGAAGCTGGGAGGCGTCCCTTCCTGGGAGCAGTCGTCCGAGCAGGGGCCGCCCCCACCCTGGCGATTCGCGCTGCAGCTCTCCGAGTGGGTCGACTGCCTCGGCCCCCCGCCGGAGCCGGAGGAGATTGGGAGGCCGGTGAGCTACGAGATCGGGGAGCGACGCTGGGAGCGACGTCCGGCCGCGCCCCGCAGACCGTTCGCAGAGGAGATCCTGTCGAAGCTGCGCGCTTGGTTTCCGAGTCGGCTCCCCTGGAAACCTTACGTCCACGAACCGCGGCGGACCGTCGAGGAGACGGGCTTCTTCGTGCGCGACGACGGCTGGGGCGTCCAGACGGCCGACTTCGCCTACGGGACCGCCTACGTCTTCCTCCGGACCGACCGCGAGCCGCCCGAGGCGGTCATGTTCTGGCAGCGGTGACGACGGCGCCAGCGTCACGGCTCAACAGAGAGAAGCACGATGCACGCTCGAACGAGAAGGCTCCTGGCCATGACCTCCGCCCTTTGGCTCGTGCTGAACTTCGTCCCCAGACCGGGCGTCGGGCCGCGAACGCCCCCGAAGCCGCCGGGGTCCGAGCTGGAGCGATACTTCGGCTGGCCCGCCGCCTACCGCGCCGACCTCTGGGAGTCCGACGACCCCAAGATTGCCGATCGCGGCGAGGGCTCGTTCCGGGTCTACGACCCGTCCCGGGAGATGAGCCGGCTGGAGCACGTCGTCGGAATGAAGGCCGCTGTGGTTGATGCGCTGTTCTTCGTGGTCGTGATCGTTATGACGGTCGTGGGGAGCGAGGCCGCGTCGCGGGACGAATGGCGTCGTCGGGAACTGGTCGTGGCCGTCGGCTGCGCGATCGCCCTCGCGTTGCTCTATCTCGCGTCGGATTCGGTCTCGGTCTCGCTTTGAGACGGGTGCGGCGGGGAGAATCGTCCGAGCCCGCCGCCGCCTCACGTTCCGGGTGCATGAAGATGACGCCGACGTCTTTTCACCTTCTCGATCTGCCGTCCCAGGTGCCGGCCGTCGGACGTATCCTGTCCGGGCTGTCCGAATGCGAGAAGCTCGCCTGGCTCGGCGAGAGGGGCAAGCTTTGCTCGATCACGGTCCACGGGTTGGGCGATCGGCGGGTGTATACTTTCGAGTCCGGCATCGGCCTGCAGTGCGTGTTCATGATCGTCGGCGACGACTTCGCGTTCTTCGGCGACAATACGACGTACGTCGTCCATTCTTGAAAAAAGGCTGTCACCGACGCCGGCGATCGCGCCACCAAGACTCGGGAGAGTTCCGCCGACCTCGGGGACGGCCCTGGCCGGCTGGGGTGCAGAAATTGAGATCTGCGGGACCCGCTTTAAGAGGCTATCCCGTAACTCCGGAAAATCGTAAACTCTTGCCTTCTCAGGAGGTCCGCAGGATTGATCGCCGCAGGAGCACACCCCGATGCGAAAGCCGTATCCGTCCGATTTGACCGACGAACAGTGGGCGATTGTGGAGCCCCTGATCCCCATCCCCAAGGTCGGACGGCCTCGGACCAACGATATGCGGGAGGTGCTCAACGCCATCCTCTACCTGAACCGCTCGGGGTGCCAGTGGGACATGCTGCCGCACGACCTGCCGGCCAAGAGCACCGTCTACAACCATTTCGCCCAATGGCGGGACGACGGCACATGGCAGCGGGTCATGGACGCCCTGCGCCGCCAGGTCCGCACGACCGCCGGGAGGGAGCCGTCGCCCAGCGCCGGGAGCATCGACAGCCAGACGGTCAAGGGGACCGAACGGGGGGGCGAACGGGGTTACGACGGCGGCAAGAAGCTGACCGGCGTGAAACGCCATATCGTGGTTGACACGCTGGGGTTGCTGCTGGTCGTGGTGGTCTCGGCGGCGTCCGCCGACGACGGGACGCACGCCCCCGAGGCGCTCTCGCGGCTGACGGCCGAACATCGCAGCCGATTGGAGTTGGTCTGGGGCGACGGGAAGTATCGCAACAACCACCTCGACGGCTGGCTGGCGGAGTCCCAGGCCGGCTACAGGATCGAAGTCGTGGAGCGCCCGCCGGGGAGCCAGGGGTTCGTGAAGTTGCCGAGGCGTTGGGTGGTGGAGCGGACGTTCGCCTGGCTGGGCCGGCACCGGCGACACAGTCGGAATTACGAGTATTACCCAGAGAGCAGCGAATCGATGATCCGCATCAGCACTATTCATCGCATGCTCAAGTTATTGAAGCCCGATCGATCAAGGCCGTCGATTCCGTTCAAGTACCGTAAAAACCAGGAAATCATTACGGGATAACCTCTAACCGCAGCCCGACCGGGCGAAATTGTACTGCTCCGTCCGCGATGCATATTTTCTTATGAGTTGCCAAGCTGAGTCTCTCAGTCGGTAGTCGGTTGTTATACTGCGGCGCTCGGGCTGAATAGGTAACGGCGGCGGGGTTGCCAGCGCGACGCCAGATTCCCTTTTTTCATTTGACTGACCGCCCATAGGGGCAACTGCGTAACTCGCATTTCTATTTGGAATTCGATCGCCGAAGAGTCGGTCGCGCGAGCCGATCGACGGCACTCGGCCGCGTGAATCGAGGATTTGTCGCCATGCCCATCACGTTCTCCTGCGAGGGTTGCGGGCACCGATATTCGGTCGACGAGTCGCTCGCCGGCAAGCGCGGTGAATGCAAGAAATGCGGCCGGAAGCTCACGATCCCCGGCCCGGCCGCGTCCGCGGCGCCCTCCGCTTCCCCCGCGAAGACGCCCGCCCAGGCAGGCCCCCTCCCGCGTGGTCGATCGGCCGCGTCGCCGGCGCGCCCGGCCCCGGCGCAGCCCTCGGCCGAGGAGCCCCGCCGGGGCCGGACGATCCTCCTTGCCTCGGCGATCGGCGCGATCGTCGCCGTCGCCGCGATCGTCTGGGTGTTCCGGCCGACGACCGAGCCGGCCGGCGAGGCTCCGATCGTCGCCGGGGAGCCGGCCGCCCCCGCAGATTCGAGCCCGCCGGAGACGGCGGCCGCGCCCGCCCCCGCGCCGCCTGCCGCGCCCGCCCCGCCCGCCCCCGCGCCGCCTGCCGCGCCCGCCCCACCCGCGGACCCCGTCGGAGAGATCCGGCGGTTCGAGGGCCACGCCGACGTGGCGACGTCCGTCGCGTTCGCGCCCGACGGCCGCACCGCCGCCTCGGGGGGCGACACGACCGTGCGGATCTGGGACCTGGAGTCGGGCAAGGAGGTCCGCCGCTGCGACAACCACGGCGTGCCGGTGAAGTTCGTGGCCTTCTCGCCCGACGGGCGCAAGATCCTCTCCGGGGGCGACGACGGCGTGCTCCGGCTCTGGGAGGCCGAGACGGGCCGGGAGCTGGTCCAGCTTGAAGGGCACGTCGGCCAGATCAATCGGCTGGCAGTCTCCCCCGACGGCCGCCGCGCTGCGTCGACCTGCTGGGACAAGACCCTCCGCGTCTGGGACCTGGAGTCGGGCAAGGAGGTCTTTCACGTCGACTTCGACGGCCCCACCGTGGGGGTCGCCTACTCCCCCGACGGGAGCAAGATCCTCGCCACCGGCGGCGACCAGACGGCCCGCCTCGTCGACGCCGACGACGGCCGGGAGCTGCGCCGGTTCGACGGCTACACCGCATGGGTCGGCGAGGGCGCCTTCTCGCCCGACGGCTGGACGATCGCCACGGGGGGCGGGCTCCCCGGCGGCCCCTTGCGGCTGTGGGACGTCGACGGCAAGGAGGAGCTGCGGCGGCTCGCGCCCGGCCCCGACGCCGGCTGGTCGATCGCGTTCGCGCCCGACGGCAAGAGCCTCCTCGTGTCCGAGGTGGACCAGGTCGTCCTCGTCGAGGTCGCCACCGGACGCGAGCTGCACCGCTTCCAGGGCCACGCCGGCCAGATCGACTGCGTGCGGTTCTCGCCCGACGGCCGCCGGTTCCTCTCCGCCGGCGCGGACAAGACCGTCCGCCTCTGGGGCCTGCCGACGCTCGAACTCGCCGCCCTCCCGACGCCACCGCCTCCCACCGCCGTTGCGCCGACCGAACCGAGCGCCCCACCGCCGAGCCCCTCGCCTGCGACGGCGTCGGCCGCGCCGAGCCCGCCCCCGGCGGCCCCCCAGCCCGCCCCGGCGCCGGCCGCTCCCGCTCCCGCCGTCGCGGCGAACGACCCGTTCGCGAAGGCGGCCGAGATCCGCGCCCGCCTCGACGCCGACGAGAAGGGCGACCAGGATCTCCAGGCCGCGTTCATCGAGGCCCTGCGCGCGACGGCGCCGGCCCTCGCCGAGGTCCCGGTCGGATCGGAGAAGCAGCCCGCGTCGTTCACGCGGCTGGCGCTCAACTCGCGCGGGTTGGGCTTCGACGGCCTCCGGTTCAAGGCCCCCGCGGACCTGGGGCGTCGCAACATGCGGTGGGAATTCATCATGCCGGCCGTCGACAACAAGCGCGGGCGGGCGATGAAGTCCTGGTACATCGCCCCGTTGACGGGCGAGATGAACGGCTTCACCGGCTACGAACTCGGCAAGGACGAGCCCGTCGAAGGCGTCGACATCCCCCGGAAATACCGGGTGATCCAGGGCCTGGAGGGGGGGGAGATCCGGCCGGGGTCGGAATACCTGATCTGGTTCAGCTTCGAGGCCGGGACGCCGGAGGTCCCCACCTACGTGAAGATCGACCTGCTCCCGCCCGGCCCCGAGATCCAGGAGAGGATCGCGGCGACCGCGGCCGCGCTCAAGCGGTCGGTGCAGTTCCCGGAGCCGGTCCATGCGGCGTCCGCCGCGCCCGACGGCAAGCGCGTGCTGGCCGCCGCAGGCTCGGGGGTGTATGAAGGCGAGCTGGGGACGGGGAAGGTCCAGAAGCGTTGGGACGGGGCGGGGAAGGACCTGCGCACGGCGGCGTTCTCGCCCGACGGCAAGCTCGCGGCCGTCGGCTGCGGCGACGGCAAGGTGCTGATCGTCGACGTCGAAGCCGGCAAGGAGCTGCGAGCCTGCGAAGGGCATTCCGGCGCGGTGCGCTGCATTGCGTTCCTGCCCGGCGGCAACCGCGTCGTTTCCGGCGGCGAGGACCGCACGGCCCGGCTCTGGGACGTCCCGACGGGCAAGCAATTCCGCGCGTTCGAGGGGCACACCGACCAGGTGCTCTGCCTGGCCGTCTCGCCCGACGGACGGCGGATCGTCACCGGCCCGAGCATCGAGGACAAGGCGGCGCGGGTCTGGGACGCGGCCACCGGCCGGCTCGTCGCAAAGCTCGAAGGCAACACGGAGGCCGTCTATGCGCTGGCGTTCTCGACCGACGGGAAGGCCGTGCTGACCGGCGGCGAGGACGCATCGTTGCGGCTCTTCGACGCCGCCGACGGCCGCCAGATCCGCCAATTCAAGCCCGACAACGGCGGGAGGGTCCATGCGGCGGCGTTCCTGGACGGCGGCAAGCTCGCGGTCGTCGGGGGCGATAACGCGTTCCTGACGTTCTGGTCGGTCGAGAAGGGCCGCTACCTCAGCGCGTATGAGACGGCGTCCCCGGGCTTCGTCGCCCTCGCCCCATCCCCCGGCGGGCAGTTCCTCAGCGCGGGCGGGGACGGCGTCGTCTCCCTCTGGACGCCACCCCGCGCCGAGGCGGCGCCCGCGGGGCCGACGCCGACGCAGGCCGACCTCGACTTCCTCAAGACGGTCAGCCGCGACCTCGAAGACGCGGACCTCGCCGACCTGGCTGAGCGGAAGGATCTGAGGATCGATCACGAGGAGGGGATCGACGACGCCGGCCTGGAACATCTCGCGCGGCTGGTCAACCTGGAAGAGCTCTCGATCCAACGGACGGCCAGGATCCGCGGGGCGGGGCTCGCCCACCTGGCCAAGCTGCCGAAGCTGAGGAAGCTGTACCTGAGCGACGGCCTACCCGACGCGGCGGCCTCCCGATTGGCCCCGCTGAAGAAGCTCCAGGAGCTCTCGCTCGATCGCACCGAGCTGCGCGACTCGGGCATGGCCGCCCTGAAGGGAATGACCGCGATGACGCACCTCTCGCTCAACGAGACGAAGGTGACCGATGCCGGCCTGTCCGCCCTGAAAGGGATGGTCGGGCTCGAGCAGCTCTCCCTCGGCAAGGTCCAGGTCCACGGCCCCGGGCTGGCCAACCTGAAGGGGATGTCCAAGCTCAAGAGCCTGTCCTTTGTGGCCGTGGCGCAGTTCGAGCCGAGCCCCCTGACGGACGCCGGGCTGCTCCATCTCGAGGACCTGCCCGCCTTGCAGTTCCTGAACCTGGACCACACGTCCGTCACGGACGCCGGGATGGCGTCCCTCCGGAAGATCAAGCCGTTGGAGCAACTGTCCCTCGACGGCACGAGGGTCGGCGACGCCGGGCTGGCGCAGCTCGCAGCCCACCCGGGCCTCGCCACGTTGTACCTGCAAGGGACCAAGATCACCGACGCCGGCCTGAAGCCCGTCAAGGGGATGAAGTCGTTGAGCCACCTGGGCCTGCGGGCGACCGGGATCACCGACGCCGGGCTCGCCCACCTCGCGGGGATGGACCGGCTCGAGGGGCTCGACCTCGGCCACACCAAGATCGGCGACGCGGGGATCGAGCACCTGAAGGGCCTGAAGGGGCTGAAGGGGCTCGACATCGTCGAGACCGAGGTCACCGACCGCTCGATCCCGATCCTCGGCGGATTCGAGCGATTGGAGCGCATCAATCCGAGGGACTCGAAGATCACCGAAGCCGGCGAGGAGCAGCTCCGGAAGCTGCTCCCGAAGCTCGAAATCGACCACGGCTGAGCGACGGCGTGCAGGTGCTGGTTCTCGGACGGTGGAAATGATCGGGAGGCACCCATGATCGAAGGGTCGGGTGGTCGTATTGCAAGAGTGTTCCAGCGGGTCCGGCCCCTAAGGTGACGCCATGTACGATGATCGGCTGCTGAGGGATTTCGGGCTCATGCCCGGCGCGGAGGAGGCACCGGCCGGGAAGGTCCGAAGCTCGCTCACGCGGGGCAACGCCGCCTTCCAGGTCGTCATGAGCCTGCTCATGGTCGGCGGCGTCGCGGCCCTGGGCGTCTGGTTCGCGATCGCCGGGATCCGGGGTTGGGGCGTCGAGCCCGACGCCCCGCTCCTGATCGCGGGCTGCCCGGCCATGCTCGCCCTCGCCGCCCTCCTGGCGTATCACGGGGCCGGCGACGTCAACCTCTGGGTCGAGGTCGACGGCGACGTCGTCCGGGCACGCCACCTCTACACCCTGCGCGTGACGACCCGGCACATCGCCGAGATCGAGGAGGTCAAGACCCTGGCGTTCGCCAGGGGGGCCACGGCGCAGACGGTGGAATGGTTCGTCGGGCGGGTCCGCGGGATCGAGGTCCGCTTCCCCGACATGAGGCGCGGGATCCGCGTCTTTCGGCCCGAGATGACCAACGTCTGGGAGCTGATCGCGGCGATGTATTTCGCCATGCAGCAGGAGGGGGAGATCGCCCCCGAGATCGAGATGTTCGAGGGGCGGCCCTGGGTCGCGCGGGTGACCTGGGCGGACGGTCGATCGGATCCCGGGGAGGCGGCAGGGCCTCCTCGCAACGGACGGCCTGATGCGCCAGGCCCGGAGGCCGCGAGGAGGCTCCGTCGTCCAGACCAGGATGAGGATGCATGAGCGTCACGACCACGAGCATTTCGTTCAAGGGCGTCGAGCAGGATCGAGTCGTCGCGGCGCTCGCCTCTCCGGCTTCGACGCGGAACTGTTTCGTATCCCCCGCAATCGCCGGCTGGGTGACCGTGTTCGACGAGCGCTGCGAGTACGCGAACGAGCCGGAGATCATCGACCTGGCGCGGACGGTCTGCGGCCGTTGCGGATGCCCCGCGGTCGCCTTCGCCGTCATCCAGTCGACGTCCCTCTTCTACTGGATGTTCGACGAGCGAGGGGGGCTCGAAGACAGGTCGTTCGTCGATGAGAGTCGTCGAGTCCCTCGGGCTCTCCGTCGGGGGCTGGGCGGGGAGCCGGAACGCCTCGCCCGCCTGGCGAGGCCGGGCGTGACCGGCCGAGACGTCCGCGAGGCGCTGGAACGCAGGAGGATATTCCCCGAGGAGAATCTGGACGACCTCTGCGACCTGCTCGGGATCTATCACTTCCGGATCCTCTACAGGCACCTCGACGAGTGTTGGGACGCGACGCGGAACGCCGTGGTCTGGTATGACGATCCGGCCTCTGAATTCGTCCGGCAGGCGGGCGAGGAACCCGTCTGGCCGGATTACGTCCGCATTCGGCCGGAAAGACCTTCGGGGGCGAACTGATACCAACCCCCGGCGGATGCGGACGCCGGTACCCGCCTGGTCGGCGGAACCGTCGGATTCGCCCGGGGACTCGACTCGGGATCGAGGTCGTCATGAGAAGCCGATTCGTCTACCCGGTCGCGGCCTTCGCGATGAGCGGGTTTTGGTTCATCGTCTTGTTCCCCTTCGTCGGGCGGTCGGAGGGGTTCGGGGCTCGCGACCTGCCGGTCAACCTCATCGCGACATGCCTGGCCGGACTGACCGTCGCGATGATCTTCCGCCGCTCGATCGTGGCTGCGGAGGGAGCGCGGTTTCACCTCCTCGCGATCGTGCTCCCCGGCGTCGCCGCCTTCGCATTCGGCTGTTTCATCGTCCTGTTCCAGTGGCTCGGACTGGCCTTCCGCCCGGGCGGAAGGCCGTCCCCCGGGATCCTCCTCGTGCCGATCTACTGCGTCGTCTTCGGACATCTGGCGCTGTTCTTCGTCACGCTGCCGATGGGTTATTTCTCGCAATGGGCGATGCGGCGAGTAGGCTCGGCCGCCGTCGTCGATTCAGCAGGCGGGGGGCCTCTTTCATCACGATCCGCCGGAGATGGGCCTTCGAACCGAGGTGGGGCATGATCAGCTTCACATTCGCCCGGACGGCCCCGCCTCGCGCGACGCGGATCCTGATCGTGCGCGTCCCCGCGGGCGACGCCCCCGTGGAAGTTCGTAAGGCGTGGGTCGGCGTGGAGTTGCCGCTGCACGCGCCCGGACTGCGCAAGGCGAAAGTCGCCGGGTTGCTGGAGCCGCCCTGGGGCCGGCTCGCGACGTGGCTGCGCCGGATTCCCGGGTTCGGGAGGGCCAAGGTCGGCTACGTCGTCGCGGCCGGCCTCGCGGTCGAGGAACTCGCGCGGCGAAACCCCACCGCGGCGCGCCGGTTCCGCGAGAACGTCCCGCACCAGCTGGGGCCGGGCCGCCTCTTCGTGTTCGCGCCCGAGGAGTGCCGGACGGTCGAGACCGAATGATCGTGGTCGCTCGCATCTTCGCGGACAGGCCGGTCGAGAATCCTACGCAACGTCGGAGCATGCCATGTCGAACGAAGCATCATCAAACGCCTTCAGGTCGGGGCCGCCGCGCGAGGTCGAGGCGAACGAGATCGAGATCGGCCTCCACACGCTCCCGCCGCGTCCATCCGGGGAGGAAGACGGAGGGCCCCGGCGGATTCCCGGCCCGATCCTCCTCTGGGGCGACTCGGGGCGCAACCTCTTCTGGATCGAGGAGGACGACGACGAGGAAGAGGTCCCCATGATCTGGCTCCCCGAAACCGAAGACGAACGCCAGGCGGCCTTCAAGTTGTTCGACAAGGCCTCCAACTTCATGGCTTCGCCGGAGGTGGACGAGGACGACCCGACGTGGCCGGCCCGCAGCCCCCGACGGTTCCTGTCGACGTCCTCGGACCCGCCCGATCTTCGGACGCTGACCGCCTCCGAGGATCGCCTCGACGAGTCGTCCGGCCCGATCGGATCGGCCCCCCGGACCGAGTCGCGAGAGCCGTCCGACGTCGACGCCGCGCTCGCCGAGCGGGCCTCCGAGCTGATCGCCCGGGGGTACGTCGAGATCGTCCCGCTTGAGAATCGGATCGTAGCCGCGTTCCCGCCGGCGCGCGTCGACGGCGATCCGAGCTACTGGTCGCGGGTCGAATCGTGGGAGCGGGTCCGCGACCTGATCGCGCGGCTCGTCCCCAAACTGTCCGGCTACGTCCCGCCCGACCCAGCGGGATCGATCGCGGCCTTCGAGGCCGAGTGGCAGTTCCCGATCCCGCCGAGCTACAAGGCGTTCCTGCGGGTCTTCGGGCCGGGCGATGCGCGCGAGTGCTTCTTCACCCTGTTCCCGGCGGGAGGTCCTTGGAAGGAGTCTATCGCCACGAAGACGAAGCAGATCCGCGTCGCGAGCGAGTCGATGGACTTCGTCTCGCAGGAGTACGCCCGACTTGAACCCATGACCCACATGATCTTCTTCTGCTCGGACTTCGCCGGCAACCAGTTCGGCTGGGATCCCGACGAGCCGACGGACGAGGAGGCGGGCGAGTTCGCGATCCTCGAACGGCCTCGCGGCCGGCACTACCTGGAGCGGACGGCGTCGTCGTTCCCCGAGTTCTTCCTGGAGTCGTTGCTCCAGGACGCCCGCAAGATCCTCGACAGGTCGCCCCATCCGACCTTCCACCCGAATCCGCCCGACTCCGCATGAACCCTCGAGGCGAAAGCACCGTCATGACCGCGCCGATTGTCGGCGGGCCGCCCCCGAGAGGCCGAACGAGCCCGCCACGCAAATTCATTTCTTATATTATAAATCATTCATATATTTGCATTTTGTCATCAACCAACATCATCGTCGTCCCAAGAAGTCGCAGAACCCCTGAAGGGAATCGCCTCCATGTCGAAGCAGCCCGCCCGATCCGCGAAGGAAGAACGCAAGCACCTGTTGGACCTCGTCCACGCGCCGGACGACCCCGCCGTCGCGCGGGCCTACGCCGACTGGCTCGACGGGTTCGGCGACGCGACCGCCGAGCTGATCCGGCTCCGCCTCGAGCGGGCGGGCCTCGACGCGGCCGATCCCCGGCGGGCCGAGATCGACCGTCGCGAGGCGAAGATCCTGGAAGATCCGAAGATCCGCGAGTATACGATGGCCGGCGAGGACGTCTTCGCCTTCGCGCTCCGCCGACTCGGCGCGCGGGTCGAAGTCCATCCCGACCGACGCCCACGCGAGATCTGGCTGAAGGCGGAGCTGATCTCGACCGGGAGCCTCGGACGGCTCGCCGCCTATCCGACGCTCCTGCGATTACGGGCCGATGAGCACGTCCTGACGCCCGAGGAACTCGCGGCCGTGGCCCGGCTCGCCCAGATCGAGAGCCTGTCCATCGAGCGGACCGGCCTGACCGACGAGGCGCTCGCCGCGATCGGCGGCATGACGGGGCTCAAGTCCCTCAACATCGGCTACAACCCGATCTCGGGCGAGGGCCTCGCCCACCTCTCCAAGCTGTCGAACCTGGAGGTCCTCGATGTCGCCTCTTGCGACCCGCCGACGCCGAAGGAAAAGGAGGACGACCTCCGCGACTCGTCGTGGATGGTCCATCTGAAAGCCTTCCCGCGCCTCAAGGCGCTCGACGTCGCGTACAACCGCCTGGCGGGCGACGGGCTCCTCCACCTGGCGGGGCTGACGGAGATGGAGACGCTGGAGATTCACGGCAATCGGTTCGGCGACGCGGCCTTCGCCGGGCTGGCCAGCATGACCAAGCTGCGCTACCTGAGCATCGAAAGCAACCCGATCACCGCCGAGGGCTTCGCGCATCTCCGGGGGAGGACGAGCCTGCAAGTCCTCCGCTTCGACCACGCATCGGTCGGCGACGCCGGCGCGGCCGTCCTGGGGACGCTGTCCGGGCTGAAGGAGTTGGACTTCGGCCATCCCAAGCTCCCGATGACCGACGCCGGCGCCGCGCACCTCCGGGGCTTGACGTCGATCGAAGATCTCGAATTGGAGGATCACCGCCTGACCGACGCGGCCCTCGCCGCGTTCGAGGGCCTGGACGCCCTGGAGAACCTGGACCTCAGCGGCAATGCCGGGATCACCGGCCCCGGCCTCGTCCATCTCGCCAGGCTGCCGAAGCTCGTCGGCCTCGATCTCAGCCGGACCAAGGTCTCGGACAGGGCCTTGCCCCAGTTGAAGGCGCTGACCGTATTGGAAAGCCTCAGCCTCCACCAGGCCAAGGTCGGCGAGAGGGGCCTGGAGCAGCTTCGGAAGGCGCTGCCGAACGCCAGCGTCTCCGGCAGTAAGGCCGATTACTAACAGGCGAGCCGCGAACCGGCGTCCGACTCGCGACGTCCGACGGATGGGGTGGACGATGTCCTGGCGATGCTTGGCGATGGTCGCGGTCGTCCTTGCGGCGATGGTGGGCGCTGCGATCTTAGCCGCGGTCATTCTGTCGCGATGCCGGAAGCGCTGCCCCGCCTGCGGGGAACGGCTCCGCATGGTCAACTGGTATCTCTGCAACCCGCCGCCGAACTACGCCCTCTACGCGTGCGACCATTGCGGCGGGGAGTTCGTGCAGACCGACTCGTACCATGGGCGCGAAAACCCGATGATCCCGCGGGTGGGATCGCCATGGGAAGACTTCGACGGCTGGGAAAGTTCGGGGAGGGGAGGCTGATGGCCCGAAGGTTCACCAGGCGGCCGTGTCCGGGAGTCTATTCGATCTCGTGCGACGCGTGCGACTTCGGCCTGTTTGCGACGCCGGCGCGGGCCTTCGTGCTCGGCCCCGAAGGTCGACGCCTCCATCCCCCGATGCCGTTTCGGCCCGACGCCGTCGAACGGGAGACGAGGCGGACGTGGGGGGAGCTCATCCAGACGTCGGCCGTGGTCTTCGAACTGGCCGGCGTCTGCCTGGGCTGTGGCACCCTCAATTTCATCCTCAGGGACGCCGTCCCGAAGTCCGGCGTGCTCGGCGCGGACGCCCCGCCTTGCGAGTCGTGCGGCGGCCGGCGGTTCTACCCCGTCGTCGGCGACCGCGTCTTCGAGTGGCCGTGGAAACGTCGACCGACGGACGGGGACGACGACGTCTGCCCACGATGCGGCCGCGGCCGCCTTGCCACGCGATTATGGGCGATCATATGAACCACAGCGGCCGATCATCGTTCGGGCTGGGGATCGCCCGCGGACGGCGGGAAGAGGGGTCGGACCACCTTCACCCATCGAGACCGCGGGAAACGCCCGGCCAACTCGCCGCTCCGCACGGCCCGGAGCGGTACGGAGGTCAACATCGCCCGGCCTCCATCGGGATCGAGATACTCGGCCAGGCACCAATCGTTGAGCGCGTGCGGAGAGCCGTCGAGCACGTCGTCGACCTCTCGATACGAGGAGGGGAGCCTCCCCAGCGAGGCGACGTCGTCCGGCGTCCACCACACTCGCTCCGCGCCCTTGAGGCCGACCTCCTCGATCATCGTCCCTTCGCCGTCCATGAGTCGCCGTTCCAGGTCCCTCCATGGGACGAACCGCCCTTGTTTCCGCATCGTCCGGCGGAATCGCCGACGACTCCAGGCCTGCGTCGACACCAAGAAAGCGACGAAAGGTGTCCCGACGAGGGCAGAGACCACGCCCAACAGGAGCCCGAAGGGAAAGAAGAGCAGCGACAGGAAGTCGAGCCGCTGGCTCTCCCCTCGGACGATCTCCTCGACTTTCCGGTCATCCATCGAACGATCTCCCCACGCGCCGCGGCCGCCGTGCTCCGGCGGTCCCAGAGGCGGCGTCGAACGACAGTGTTATAGTATCCGACGAGCGGAGCCGAGGAGGCTTCCCGAACCTTTCGTCCGATTCGCGCGTCCCTTCGTCGCCGATCCGCCTCTCGAACCGGACCATCCGGTCTGAAGATGGACGTCAAATGGATTCGATCATCGAAACCTGTCCTGGCTGCGCCCGCCGGCTCCGCGTCCCGACGCTGCGGGGGCCGCTCGCGCTCACGTGCCCGTCCTGTCGGAGGAGCTGGGACTGGTCGCCGCCGGAGTCGCTCACGCAGTTCGAGCCCGATCCCGCACGGCTCGAACCGTTCAAGCCCTTCACGACGCTCGGCGACTCGTTCGCGAACTATGCGGCGAGCGGGGAGGAATGGATCCGCCAGGTCCTCTCGCTCAGGACGGTCGTCTATGGCAGCGGCCGCATCGCCCGCGAGGGGGACGTCGTCCGCCACGACGTCGCGCCGGCGGAGTTGGCGCTCTGCCGCCGGCTCGCCGACGAGGCCCGCGATCGGCTCCACGGCAAGGTCGACGGCGGGCTCGGCACCGAGGGCCACATGCCGTTCGACGCCTTCTCCATCGCCGCGAACCGCGACGACCCGCGCCCGGCCCGGATCGACGAGGGCCTGATCCGCGAGCGGTTCGGCGGGACGATCTACCCCCCGGCCGCGATCGACGTCCAGCCGCTGTCCGAGGACGCGAAGTGGTGGTCCCAGGTCCGCATGTGCGCCAGGGAGTCGGCGTACGGCAAGGACCGGGCTCGCGCGATCGAGGCCTTCCTCGACGTCTGGCGGAATCTGCTGCGCTGGTTCCACGACCAGCCGGAATTCGTGGACGCGGCGTACGTGGCGATCGGCGACTTCGACCGGATCGACGCCCTCGTGATCAAAAGGCGCAAGGATGAGTCGGGCATGAAGTTCACCCCCAGCGTTTATCCCCGGCTCTTCCTGGGGCTGACCCGCAACGGCAGCCTGGCGGGGGTCGTCACCCACGTCGTCCAGACCTGAGCCTTGGCGATGGTGCCTTCCGAATACCGGACGGGACGAGCGGAGCCGGCGGGGTCTCAATCCTCTGCGTCGGGATCGACGCGATCCGGGGAGTACGTATGATGACGAAGCGCTGCGACGCGGGCCAAGGTGAGGGAGGCGAGGCCATGGTGTGCCAGGACTGCCGGGCGGAAGCGGCGACGACGAAGGTGACGGAGCGTCTGCCGTCGGGCGGATACGTCGAGGCCCATTACTGCTGGGCGTGCCTTGCGTCGAGATTCCCCCAGTCGCCCCCCGTCGGCGACATGCCCAGGCCGCGATTGACCCTCGGCCGCCTCCTGCTCGCGATCGCGGCCTTCGCCCTGATCGACGGCCTCGCCGTCCTCACGACGGGCGCGATCGCGCACGGACCGCCTCCCGGCCGGGCGACGATGACGACGATGCTCGCCGTCGCGAGCATAAATCTATGCGCCGGCATGGCGGCCGTCTACGCGTTCCTGGGCGGGCGGCTGCGGCGGTCGGCCTGGTACAGGAGGACCGGCCTGCTCGATCCGGTGCCGAAGCGGCTTCGCATCGCGGGCGACGCCGGCCTGACTTGGCTGTCGGTGGGTTGGGTCGTGGCCTCGAATCTCGCGGCGTGGCCGGCCGCCATGGCGACGCCGGCCTGGATCGACGGCAAGTCGCTGTACGTCGTCGTCGCAACAACAACAACGGCGGCGGCGTGCACGACGGCCGCATGGCGTTGCGGCGCGACGCGGCCGATGCTGGAAGCGTTCCGCTCGAGGTGGGCGGAGGGATCGTTCGGTCTCAGGATCTTGATGGCCTCGGCGGCGACGTGGCCGATGCTCGTGAATCTCGCGTTCCGGTGGGATCTGCTTCCGCGAGCAATGTTGAAGAATGCCGGCCCCTGGATCCTGGTCCCCGGGCTCCTCGCGACCATCCTGGGCTGTCGCCTCGCTTTCATGGCCGGCGAGGCGTTGGTTTCCGCTCATCGGCCTCGAAGGGCGGCTTGATCGAAATCAACGAACCCTACTGAATCGGCGCGCGGAGAAGTTGACTCGGTCGGGCCTTCTACGCCAGAAAGCCAGGTGTCGCAACGCCCCAAAGTCGACTTCTCCCGCGCCGAGTCCGCTCGACCGCACGGGAGCCTGAGGCGATCGCTGAGGTGGTCGTGGCGGAGTTCCATCCCTCGGCTCAGCACCCATTGCAAGGGTGGTCGAGGCGATAACCTCGGAACTTGCCAGGTTGCGTCAGCGGTCCCTGGGGACGCACTTCGCCGCCGACCACTCGGGATAGAGGCCGCCTCCAGCAGCACCGAGAGGACGCCTAACGGGCGGTGTCCGAGCGCAAGGAGCTGGAGACGACCCGCGAGGCCTGCCGCGACCTCGGCGGTTTCCTCCGGCAGGTCCGCGACGTGACCGCCGAGTACCGCGAAGGCGGGCGACAGTTGCGAGCCGGTTTGACCCGCGAGCGCTCGGCTCGAGTCGTAAGCGCCCTGGGCCTCGGGACGTTCGAAGAGCTCGACTGGAGTCGCGAGCGATGGGCCGAGAGGTTGAAGGAACTCGACGCCGGCCAGGCCGGGGAGCTGCATCTGGCCCCCGGACTCGGCTACAGCCTCCGGCTCGTCGTCTCCGGGGACCGCGAGTTGCTCGTCCCGAGCATCGGCCGGATCCAATTCGAGACCAGCCCCATCGAGGCCGTCCGCGGGGCGATCGCCGACGACCCCGGCATGGCGAAGGGGATCGGCCTCTTGCCTATGGGAGGGGCCGACCACGACAAGTCACGATGATGTGAATCAAGAGAATGGGCGACGCTCGAGGGTGCCGTCCCATCCCAAGCCCCTCCATGAGCCGAAAGTCCGTCACCGACGCCGGCGATCGCGCCACGTAAGGCTTGGGAGAGTCTCGTCGGCCTCGGGGCCGGACCTGGGAGGGGGGAGACGCCGATGGAAGATTGGGATGACTTCGTCAAAACGCTCCGAATGCGTGTCGAGCTGGGGACGGAGCCGCTTCCCAAACGGAAGCCGGTCGAAGCCCTCGGGACTTTCGCTCTTCCGCCCGGCTCGGTCGACGCGCCGTCCGACGAGGTCCGCCGCCTGCTGACCCCGCCGACGCGGTCGGGCGACAACCTCGTCTGGGCCGAGGTGGGGGATGACGGCGAGGCCAGGTCCATGATCTGGATCCCGAACGGCGAGGCCGACCGGGTCGAGATGGAGCGGTTCTTCGAAGCCGCCTCGGCCGCGGGCCGGGACGAGCGGTACAGTCGTCGGTGGCGACGGCCTGGACCTGCGGCTCTGGGACGTCGCCACCGGCGAGCGACTCGCGCGGTTCTCGGGCCACAGTCAGTCGGTCGGACTGCTCGCCGTCTCGCCCGACTGCCGCTTCGCCGCGACCGCCGACGCCCACGGCTTCCTCCGCATCTGGCGCCTCCCTGCGAGCATGGCCAACGCGCAGCCCCGCCCCGGCGCTCGGCCGGTCCGCGCTAGCCTTCAGGGCGACGGTCTTTGATGTGAAGGCCGCAAGCACGCGAACGAACCCAGGCTCTCGGGTGTGGTCTGGGCGGGCCGGGGAGATTCCGGAGTCGTCTCCGGCCGTGCTGCATGGGCGCGAGGGTTGTTGCCCTCTCGGCTCCGATCGCCGGGACTCGTCATCGGGCGGTCCGCTCTCGTGAGGAGGCGTTATGGAAAACCGCGATTCGCGCAGGTTCTCGACCTTCGACCTGATGATCCTCGTGGCTGCGGCGGCCGTCGGCCTCTGGTTGAAGCGCCACTCGGCCCCTTACCTCTGGCCGGGCGGCCCGAAATACGGGCCCGAATCGCCGGTGTACGTGGCTTGGGAGGGGGCGTTGGAGCTTTCCCCCTTCCTGATCCCGCTCGCCCCGACGCTCGTCGTCTTGCACTTGAGGCGGCCGCGGCCCTCTTTGCGAAGGTTGTCGATCCGCCCGGGATTTGCGGCGTGCCTGGCGGCCACGGTCGGGCTCGGCGTCGGGGCTCTCATGCAAGCCCTCCGAGAGGTCGTCGCCCTGATGACCAGGACCGGCGCGATCGCGAAGCTGCCCTCGCCGCCGTTCATGACCTGGCCGGCCGGGACCCTAGACGTGCCCGAGCCGATGGGAGCGACGACGAATTGCCTCTCGAGAATCATCCTCGTCCCCATCGAAAGCGGCCACGCGCCGGCGATCGCCACGGCGGTGATCGCGACCTGGGCGATGCTCGCCGTCGGCGGTCGGTGGCGGCCTCGACCGACCTGGCTCGATCGAGTTGGGAGACTGATAGGGCTGGCCTGGCTCGCCGTCGCGTCGACGCTCCTGGCGAGCGTCGTCGTCGGCGAATACTTGATGTGACGCGCCGTGCGAAAGAAGATCGGCGCGGCCGATCCCGGGCGAGTCGACCGGCCGCCTGCGGCTATCATCCAGCATCCCAGACCGGCGATTGAACGACGGGCGAGGAGGGTTGTGAAACGAGGGCGGAAAGCAGTGATCCGCCCTCGTCGCTTGGGAAGTCCTGTACGATACGGAAGCCGGGCCGCGAGACGCACCGGCGGATTTGGGCGAACTGACGAGGGAGGGTGCGATGGTGAAGAAAGACGAGGGGGACGCGCCTAAGCCGACGGAGCCCCCTGCCGTGGCGGACTCGTGGAAGAGGATCGAGGCGTGGCTGGACGCCCACCTCCCGCCCTACAAGAAGACACTCAAGCCGGGCGTTTCGGATAAGGATCTGGCGAAGTTCGAGAAGGCTATCGGGACCGCGCTCCCCGAGGACGTCCGCCAGTCGTGGCGGATTCACGACGGGCAGCGTGTCCTCTCCGACGACGTGCTGGAGGCGCTTCTCGAAGAGAACGAGGACACGGAACCCCAGGATTTCATCGGCATCATCTTCGGCGATGCGCTGTTGAACCTTGTCGCTCGGAAATGTCCGGCGGCCGGCGATTCGGCACTCGGGCTATGGCAAAGCTGGGCTGAGATCGCAGACGAGGATTACAGCGACGTGGACCAGTGGCAGACCTCCTCCCTGGAGGGGGCCATCAAGCGATGCTACGCCAATCGCGGCTGGATCCCGCTCGGGGCATTGACCGATTGCGACTTCTTCGGTGTGGACCTCGACCCGGGCCCCAACGGCGTCGTCGGTCAAATCATCAACTTCGGGCGGAACGAGGAGAAGAAGTACGTGCTGGCGACCAGTTGGGCGCAGTTCCTCTCGGACGTCGCCGACGAGCTCAAGGCGGGCAACTTCGCGATCGACCTGCGGCAGGAGCACGAGGAATTCCGCATGGTCCGCCCGCGTCGCGGAACTCTCCGGAGTAACATCAAGCAATGGTCGGCGGCCAAGCTCGCCGGGAAGTTGCTGGAGTGACGTCCTCCCACGCCTGGAAGTCGGGGTTTCGTTGTAACGGAATCAAGTCCTGTTCCGAGCAAAGCTCTGACAAAACGCATTCCGGGACTATGCGATGTTCCGCAACGATTCGCCCACATGCGTCCCGGTGATACACTCTCGAAGCCTCTCACGGCAGCGCGTAGAACTTCCCGGCCGACAGTCGACGCGGCGGGGGGCCGGCTCCGCCGTTGACCAATCCGGATCGACCAATGCCGCAGCCGGGACGTTGAGGCCGGCATACCATAACACGGATTCAGTTCATCTCGCCTCCGCTACGCGGTGGAAGATCGCACCAAAGCCAGAATAGCCTGTACGATGTGCGGCGACAGAACCGGCCATTTTTCAAAGACTTCCAGCAATTCTGGCGAAGGCGACACACGTTCCCGGCCTATTTCCGGCCACCGGACTCTCAGTTTTCCGCAAACACATGTCCTGAAAGTGTTTATAGAATCAATCTCGCGGGTGCAATTCCCGCCGCCTCCACTATTAAGCCTCCTTGCGGTTTGCCGCAAGGGGGATTTTTTATTGAACTTGCGTCGATCGGCGTGGTGTTGGACGGGGCCTGCGGGCGGTTCTGGGTGCTGGTTTTCGGCGATCCTGGGTGCTATGGCTTGGCCGGACGAATGCTCTCAGGGTAGTTTGGACGGAACAGCACCCGAACATCCAACGCCCATCGTGAGCTTTTACCATGCCCCGCCGCAAAGACTCATCCGAGTGGAAGACCGACTCCAGGGGACGTTATCGTCGGATGGTCGGCTGGAAGGAGGAGGAGGGCGGCAAGCGGGTCCAGCAGCCGTTCTACCTGGGCGTCGACCTCGACCAGGCGAAGGCACGCTACCTCCGGTTGAAGGAACTCTGGTCGCACCTGGAGAAGGTCCACGAAGAGTCGTTGCAGCAGCTGAACTCCCGATTCGAGCTGCCGGAGCGGACCGAGTGCCGTTGGAAGGCCGAATCCCTGTGGATCGCAAGAGAGCTTGCGGCGGGCCGGGTCCAGATCTCCGCCCCCCCACCCGAGAGGCTCCACGCCTCCGCTTATGTGTCGAGGATCAACGGGCTTGGGAAGTCGTACCCGATGGTCTACTTCGTGCCCGAAGCGCCGGAGGTCTACCGTGAGGGAGAAGACTTCTGGCGCATCGCCGTCGAACACCAGCAGAAGAAGTTCCCGCTGCCCCTCACGAACGTCGTCCTTCGGGCGTCCCAGTCCTTGCACGAGGCCCTCGACGCCTACGTCGAGCACGTCAGGAAGGCCGCCTTGGAACCGACCCCAGACGGGCCGATGTTGACCTCGTTCGGCCACCTGAAAGTCGAGCAGGCCCGGCGCATCAAGGCCCGCCAAGCCGATCGGCCGCTCTCCACGCTCGACCTCCAGGGCTGTCAGGAACTCCTCGACTACTGGCGGATGCGGCCCCTGACGGAGAAGACGCCCAAACGCCCGAGCCGGCCGATGGAGGCGAGGTACTGCGAGAACCACGTCGCCGAGCTGAACCGGTTCTTCAAGTGGCTGCACAAGGCCAAGGCGTTCGACTGGCGGAAGCCCGAGGACTTCGACGACCTCGAAACCAAGGTCAAGGATCTGCCCGAGGAGCGGACCGGCATCGGCTTCCTGAACGTCGAGGTCTTCCGCATCGAGGAGCTGGCGATCTTGAACAAGTACGCCACCCCGCTCGAACGACTGCTGATCCTGCTGGGGCTGAACTGCGGCTTCAAGGGGGCCGAGCAAGGGACGTTGCGGTTCGACCACCCGGCCCCACCCCCACGCTGGAACGATCCAGCAGCGAACCGGGTTCGACCTCCAGGCCGACGACCGCTTCGTCCTGTACTCCCGGAACAAGTCCAAGGTCTACGGCGAGTTCCTGCTCTGGCCCCAGACGATCGACGGCCTCCGATGGGCGGTGGACCGTCAGAAGCGGATCTGCGGCCGGAAGGGGATCGAGTCGTCGCAGCTCCTCATCACGGACCGGGGCCTCCCGTTCTACCGCCGCACCGAGAGCGGGAAGAACGTGACCCAGATCTTCATCAACAAGTGGGGGGCGCTGATGAAGCGGGTCCGCAAGGACCACCCCGACTTCCCCCGGTACAGCTTCACGAGCCTGCGGGACACGGCGGCCGACCGGATTCGCCACATCGCCGGGGGCGAAGTCGCCGCCGTCTTCCTGATGCACGGCAAGCCCGTGAAGAAGGACGACCTGCTGGACCTCTACACGAACCGCCCGTTCGGCGAGGTCTTCCGGGCGCTCCGCCAGCTCGGCCGAGATCTCCAGCCCGTCTTCGACGCCGCCCCGAGCGACCCTGGGAAGTTCACATGCAGCAGTACACGTCGCTGGGCGTCCGGGAGCAGATCCTCGAACTCCACCGCCAGGGCGTGAAGGCCCCCGAGATCGCCCGCCGCCTGGGCAAGTCGCCGATGACTGTCTACCGGCTCGTCGAGAGGCGGGCGTCGAACTCCAAGGCCGATTAGGAGGAAGTGGCGCATGCGTATCTTGGTAATCGGCGGCACGAACTTCATCGGCCCTCCCCTGGTGCGGAGGCTGGTCGATCTCGGGCACGAGGTCGCCGTTTTCCACCGGGGCCAAACCCAGGCAGACCTGCCGACTGGCGTCGAGCACGTCGTGGGCGATCGTCACGACCTCAGAATGGACGCCGACGAGTTCCGTCGGTTCGGCCCCGAAGTGGTCGTGGACATGATCGCCTTCACCGAGGCTGACGCCCTCGGGCTCGTCGAGACCTTCCGGGGGCTGGCCCGCAGGTCGGTCGTCGTCTCCAGCGCCGACGTATACCGGGCCTACGGTCGATTCATCGGGACCGAGGAAGGCCCGGTCGAGCCGACGCCGCTCACGGAAGAGTCGCCGCTGCGGGAGACTTTGTTCCCCTACCGCAGCCAGGCTCAAGGGCCGGGCGATTTCTTCTTCACCTACGACAAGATCCCGGTGGAGCGGGTCGTGACGAGCGAACCGGAACTGCCCGGTACGGTCGTGCGACTGCCGATGGTCCACGGCCCCGGCGACCCCTACCGGCGGTTGTCGGCCTACGTCAAACGGATGGACGACGGGCGGCCGGCGATCGTCCTCGACGAGGCGACGGCCGGCTGGAAGTGCCCACGAGGCTACGTCGAAGACGTGGCGGCGACGATCGCCCTGGCGGCCGTGGACGATCGGGGGGCGGGCCGAACATTCAACGTCGCCGAGCCGGTCTCGTTCTCGGAGGCCGCATGGGTCCGCCGTATCGGCGAGGTCGTGGGCTGGCGGGGGCGGATCGTCACGACGCCGGGCGGCCGAGTCCCGCTGGCGTATCGGATGAGCCAGGACATCGACATGGACTCCCACCGCATCCGGCGGGATTTGGGCTATGCGGAGCCCGTGCCGCCGGGCGAGGCGATGGAGCGGACGATCGCCTGGGAGCGGGCGAACCCACCGACCGCCATCCAGGGCCTCGGCCTGCTGGATTACGAGGCCGAGGATGAACTCCTGGCGGAAATCGGGATCGGCTGAGGCCCGAGGCGGCGGCCCCTCATGAATCTGCTGGGCGGCGAAGAATTGGAGCGATCGGCGGTCGTCGCCAACTGCCGGATGAACCGGGAGCGGGGCCTCCTCGGCTCCAACGGCTACGACCGGGAACTCGGCTTCAACCCGCTCGGCGTGCTGAAGACGCTGTTGGGCGAAGGCCGGTCGGCCGCCTGGTTGGACCTCTGCTGCGGCTCGGGCAAAGCCCTGATCGAGGCCGCCCGGATCGTCCACGCCGAGGGCCTGGACGTGGAGGTCGTCGGCGTCGACCTGGCGGGGATGTTCCGGCGGGTCGATCCCGATCTGACGTGCCTGCGGTTGGTCGAGGCTTCGCTGAGTGACTGGCGTCCCGACCGGAGCTTCGACCTGATCACTTGCGTCCACGGCCTGCACTACGTCGGCGACAAGCTCGGCCTGATCGCCCGTGCCGCCTCGTGGCTGGCCGACGACGGGCTGTTCACAGCGAGCCTGGATCTTCACAACGTGAAGATTTCCGATGGCAAGCCGACCGGGCGTCGGGTCGCCGCCGACCTGCGGAGGGCTGGTCTGGACTACGATCGCAGGCGGCGGCTCGTCGTCTGCCGGGGTCGTAAGGTCGTGGATCTGCCCCATCGCTACCTCGGGGCGGACGACCGAGCCGGGCCGAACTACACCGGCCAGCCCGCCGTGGATTCATACTATGGGTCCGTCTCCTGAAACCGCACTTCGCTTTCGAATATCATGGGAAATGTTGAGTCCACCTTCGCCCGCCTGGATCTCGGACCACATTTTCGACCGACGTTCGACCAGCGTCACAGTTCCCGCCAACGATCGGGGACGAGGAGGGGATCGCTCAGTCGGAGCATGGTCTCGCAGGCCAGGTTCGCCACCAGTTCGTCGGGATGATCCAGATATTCAACGGCCAGTTCGGCGTCGTCCGGCTCTCCGTATCGGCCGAGGAGGGCGAGAATGCTCGCCAATCGCACTTTGTCCGATTCTTCTGCCAGCCGGAGCCGCAGATTCCTGAGAACGGCGGTCTTCGGAAAACGCTGGAGACGATCGGCGACGATGGAGACGTACATCTCGGCTCGGTCACCCTCCCCCTCGTCGAGCGTGTAATCGATAGCCGACTCGTCGCCCCTCTGCTGCAGTATCTCGAAGTAGATGTTCGACGGCCTGCGGCCGCCATCCACATTCAGCCGAATATTTATCGAATCAGTTTCCACCGCCCACTCTCGTAGGAGGTCTCTGACGGGTGGCCCGTCGATTCGACCGAAGGCGTCCAATATCATCCGATCCTGGCCTGGTGGCACCTTCGGATAATGGGACTTGAGGTAGGCGACCAGATCGTCACACTCGATGTGAATGTAGAACTCGTCTCGCCTTGACCCACGAACCCAACCGAGGAGGTTGAGGCGTTCGAACAGCCAGTGAGGTCCATCACTCTTGGATTTAGCCTGCTCGATGACGAGTCTCACCGCCGTCTTCGACCCACAAAGCAGCAGGGCCTCCGAGACGACGTTATCGCACTTCTCATCTCCTCCACGGCAGAGGAGTTCTTGCAAGGCCCATTCGACTCTCCCCCCACCGATCAGTCCGAGGCTCCACACCGCCTGTCGAAAAGTCCATTCATCGGGATGTTCTCTCGCAACCTCCACCAGGGCCGATACCGCCGCCTCGTCCCGCAGGTCTCCGAGCGCATGCGCCGCTTCGGCCTGTGTCCAACCGTGTTCCCCGGCCAGTGATCCTGCGAGGACTCGTCGGAGCACCGCCGCCGAACGAACGATTCCAAGCTCGCCGAGCTTTCTGGCCGCCGGACCGCTCAATTCTGGAACTTCCAGGCATTCGACGAGGATCTCTTCGACTTCGACGCTCGGGTGCAGCGGGGGTATTTGCATTAGTCGTCGCTTCATTTGGGCCGTCGAAGCAGTCCGCCACCAATTCAGCCATTCGTCTGGGGAGATGCAGGTGCGGTATACGTCATCGAAAGGGGCGTGCCAAGCGAACGGGCCCTCTGACAGTACGGCCTGACAAAGGAGAGCTGGGGCGAGGCTGTTCCTGGCCATGTTGGCTGCGATGTGACGGACTCTGGCGTCGTTGGACTCGAAAAGCCGTTTGAGGCAGCGCTCGAACGCCGGGGTCAGCAAGTGACGGATATCGCCCGGCAGCTCGAAGGTCATCGCAAGAAGAAGATCCCCCTTGAGGCTACGGTCGTGGTCGCCGTGAGCATCGGGAAGGAGGGCTTCGATGCTTGCGAAACAACGAGTGAACAGACTGCCCGCCTGGTCCGTCCCCAGCGCAATCAAGGCGTGGCTTTCGTAAGGGTGGAGCCAACCGCCGACGGCGAGTCGTTCCTCCAGGTGCGGCACCAGGCGGTCGTCGCCGAGGTACGCCAGCACCATCACGGCTTTGGCGTGCTCCGGCGATCCACTGGCGTTCGTGATCCGCTGGATCGCTTCGTCCGCCAGGGCGTGTCGAAATTCGGTGGTGGAATTACGGATAAGGCATAAAAGTTCGTCTATGTATATAGACTGGTTGTCCGAAGTTAGGCCGAATCTCGCCCATCGGAACACGAACGGAGTCGCCGGGGCATGGCCGAGCTTGATGAATGCCCTGGCCGCCCGTGCTTTAAGGTAGCGGTGACGGCCCGTGAGGAGAGGCTCCTGCGCCGCCAAGACCTCGATAGCCTCCTGGCAATCCAACCGGCCGAGGAGCGTGATCGCCATCGCCGCACGGACCCGATGCTGCGCCGAAATCTGCCGACCGAGTTCGTCGGCGATCATCTTCCTGATGTCCGGCGAGAACCGATCGACTGCGGTCCGCACCACGACCGCCGCCATCCGGGCGTCCAATTCCGCCAGGCGGCGTGCGAACTCGTCCCTGGCAGCTTCGCCGGCCAATTGATGTCCGATTCGTTCCAGCCTCGTGTATGCCGTCGTGAACGTGAGGCGTGAATACGCTTCGGCCATCGCTGCGGGGACAGCCTTGATGTCCACGACATCCGCATCGGCCCGATAGAAATCCTGCACTGCTTCGATGGCGAAGCGAATCCGATCCGATTGTCCCGGCACGGTTTCCAGGATGTTGGCTTCGATCAGCCGTTGGAGGACCGGACCAGGCGGATGAGCCGGATCGAAGCGGGGCATGTCGGATAGTTCGTCCACGCAGATCGAGCCGGAATTCGCATCGGTGGCCCGGCCCGCCAGGGTCCGCAACGCCTTCTGGAAAAGGCTGCGGGTGACCCGGTCGCCCGGCGAAGACTCGGCGTCCAGCCGGCGATTCAACCAGCATTCCAGGAGAGAGGCTTTCGTCGGAATCGGCGGGATGCCTCCCTCCTGGCTGCGGAGTTCGAGAAAAACACGCAGAGTGAAGGGGTGTCGGAGTTCTTCCTGCACCTCGACGGGCAGGGCGGACAAGCCCTGCCGTGCTTGGCCGGCCCGGAGCCAGGCCGCCTCCAGTTCATCCTCCGTGAACTTGTCGGGGAGCCGGATGCCGGCGATCGGATCGGCTTGATCGGTTTGTCGTCGTTCGGCGACATCGACCGGCGAGCGATCCTCGAAGACCGACTTCGGCAGCCATCGTTCCCAGGAAGGGTCCGCACACGTCCTCCAAAACTCCCGCCTGGAAGCGACTATCAGGATGCTGGCTTGTCCCAGGCTAGTGCCCCGTCAAGTCTTGATTCTGGGGTAGAGCCGCTTCAGTTTCATGCGGGCGTCTTCAATCCGGAATTGCCAATCGACGCCCCGTTGCTTGGCATTGGTCTTGTCTGACCAGATCGCGATCT
>Ga0209958_1000737_pt1 | contig 40710 bp, 38 predicted proteins | sample ThiBio_inoc_plan_FD_183942 | JGI IMG/M metagenome (GOLD analysis project Ga0209958, IMG submission 183942) | Wastewater bioreactor microbial communities from Cape Town, South Africa - Thiocy_inoc_plan (SPAdes) | ecosystem: Engineered > Bioremediation > Thiocyanate > Unclassified | place: South...
ACGCCGGGCGTCCTGAGCCAGCTCGCCGCCAGCAAGATCACCGTGACGGCCGTCCTGACCGCCGCGCACGGCAACGACCCGGGAGCGATGTCGGTGATGCAGAACATCGCCCGCCGCACCAAGGGCCGATTCTACAACGTCACCAACCCCAAGGCCCTGCCGCAGATTTACCAGAAGGAGGCGCGGACGATCTCGCGGCCCCTGATCTTCGAGCAGGACGGGGCGTGGAAGATCAAGCTCCAGAGCCCCGTCACCGAGCCCGTCATGGGCCTGGCCGACGACCTGCCGCCGATCTCCGGCCTGGTCCTCACCAGCCTGAAGGAGAACGAGCTGGTGGAGGCCCCGCTCCTCTCGCCGCTGCCGGCCGGCCAGGTCAACCCGATCCTGGCCCACTGGACCTACGGCCTCGGCCGGTCCGTGGCGTTCACGTCCGACGCCGGCCGGCGCTGGGCGAAGATGTGGCCCGACTGGCCGAGCTACGCCGCGTTCTGGTCGCAGGTCGTCCGCTGGGCCATGCGGCCCGCCGACACCGGCAACCTGACGCTGACCGTCCGCCGCGAGGACGGCCGCATCAAGGTCGTCGTCGACGCGCTCGATAAGGAGGACAAGTTCCTCAACTTCCTCCAGATCCAGGGGAACGTCGTCGACCCAGACCTCAAGTCCGCCCCGATCACCCTGAGCCAGACCGCCCCCGGCCGCTACGAGGCTACCATCGAGGGCGCCGGCCAGCGCGGGAACTACTTCGTGAACCTGGGCTACCGCGGCCAGGACGGCACGCAGGGGGTCGTCTCCAGCGGCGTCTCCATCCCGTACTCCGACGAGTACCGCGAGCTGCGGTCCAACCCCACGCCGCTCCAGACGGCCGCCTCGCTGACCGACGGGATCGAGGTCCCCTGGAAGACCACGCCCGACGGCCGCGTCGACCTGAACCGGACGCTCGACGGCGTCGACCACTTCCGCCGCGACCCGGGCCTGACGATCCCGAAGGCGTTCCGCCCGCTCTGGCCCATCCTGCTCTGGTCGGCCTGCCTGCTGTTCCTGACCGACGTCGCCGTGCGCCGGATCGCGATCGACTTCGGCCGCATCCGCCGCAACCTGGCCGACCGCTGGCGGAAGCTCCGCGGCGAGGAGGTCGCCCCGCGCAGCGAGTACCTCGAACAGCTCCGGTCGCGCAAGGCCGAGGTCGGCGAGCAGCTCGACCGCTCCCGCTTCGCCACCCGCTTCCAGGAAGCCGAGGCCCCGCCGAGCGAAGGCGGCCCCGCCGCACCGCCGACCGTCGGCGCGCCCCCCGACCGCCCGAAGCCCGAGCGCCCCGCCGCCCCGCAGGGCCCCGGCCTCGCCCCCGACGCCCCCAATCCCGAAGAGGCCGGCTACACCAGCCGGCTGCTCAAGGCCAAGAAGAAGGTGTGGGAGGAGCGGGAGAAGGACGACAAGCAGGGGGGAACAAGTTCATGACCGGGCCAAATCGAACCAACGCCTCGACCTTCGACCTCGAAGGGTGGTATCGCAGACCTGCCGCAGATCCGAAGGCGATCACCGCCCTAATCGCGTCCGGCCCGATCGAATGGCCCAAGGAATACTTGGACCTCCTGGAGATCAGCAACGGCGGCGAAGGCCCCTTGGCAGTCGATCCAGGGTGGTTCTCGCTCTGGACCGCGGAGGAAGTCTTGCAGTTGAACCTCGACTACCAGGTCGAAAGGGGGGCCCCCGGATTCGTCGGCTTCGGCTCGGACGGCGGCCCGGAGCTACTCGCCTTCAACGCGAGGCGAGGGCCACCGTATCGGGTCGTCATGATCCCCTTCGGGGACATCGCGATCGAGGAGGCCCGGCCCGTGGCGAAAGATTTCGCAAGCTTCCTGAAGGCGGCGGGACGCGCGAAGGGCTAACGACCTCGGCGTACGTCCTCGCTCGTCAAGGCGGCACGTTCTCAGAAACTGATTCTGGACATCTTGAGAAGGAGCCTCGGCGATGACTGACGCGCCCGCGACGGGAACCGACATGGAGGCGCGGGCCGGGGAGTTCCGCGACCGCTACAACCGGGTGAAGGCCGAGATCGGCAAGGTGATCGTCGGCCACGACGACATCGTCCACGGCGTCCTGACGTGCCTGTTCGTCGGCGGCCACGCGCTGCTGGAGGGGGTGCCGGGGCTGGGCAAGACGCTGCTGGTGCGCACGCTGGCCGACGCGCTGTCGCTGGACTTCAACCGCATCCAGTTCACGCCCGACCTGATGCCGGCGGATGTGGTCGGGACGAACGTCATCGCCGAGACGCCCGACGGCCGCCGCGAGTTCCAGTTCCAGCGCGGGCCGATCTTCTCGCAGATCGTCCTGGCCGACGAGATCAACCGGGCCACGCCCAAGACGCAGTCGGCCCTGCTGGAGGCCATGCAGGAGCACTCCGTCACCGTCGGCGGGACGATGCACCGGCTCAAGGAGCCGTTCTTCGTCATGGCCACCCAGAACCCCATCGAGCAGGAGGGGACGTACCCGCTCCCCGAGGCCCAGCTCGACCGCTTCCTGTTCAAGCTGGTCGTCGGCTACTCGACGCGCGAGGAGCTGGCGACGATCCTCGACCGCACGACTCGCGGCGAGTCGCCCCGGGCCGAGAAGGTGCTCGACGGCGACGACCTGATCCGGTTCCAGAAGCTCGTCCGCGAGGTGATCGTCGCCCCCCACGTCCAGGACTATGCGATCCGCCTGGCCCTGGCCACCCACCCGCAGGGCCCGTTCGCCGCGGCGGCGACGAACCAGTTCGTGCGGTGGGGGAGCAGCCCGCGCGGGGTGCAGACGCTCGTCCTGGCGGCCAAGGTGCGCGCCCTGCTCGACGGCCGGTACAATGTCTCGTTCGAAGACCTCCGCCGCGTCTACCTGCCGTCGATGCGCCACCGCCTCCTCCTCAACTTCGAGGCCCAGGCCGAGGGGGTCGACCCGGACGAGGTGCTGCTGAAGGTCGTGGACTCGGTCCCCGAGAAGGCCGAGACACCCGCCGCCGTCGCGTGAGACAGATGACCCAACGGCCTTCCCCCCTCGCGGGGGAAGGTGGCCCGGAGGGCCGGATGAGGGGGAGGACGAGCGAGAAAGCCGTCGGGTCGCAAGGGCGGCCTATCGGGCGGTCCTCAGAGCCCGAAGGCTCCCGTGCTTCGCGTCCCCCTCATCTGACGCCTTCGGCATCTGTCTTCCCCCGCGGGGGGGGAAGACCGTGCAGGACGGCCCGCCTCCTTGACTGAACGGCCCTGAGACACCGATGCGATTTCGCCCCCGACGAGCCCTCGCCATGCACGACGTCTACGACCCGCCGCCGGTCCCCGAGATCGAATGGGAGGCGCCCCGCCGCGAGCCGCTGGACGTCTCGCGCGGCGACGTCGCCTGCCTCGTCGGGCTCTGCCTGGCGCTGTTCGCGATCTCGGCGGCGTTCTGGCGGGACGAGCCGGCCGTGGCGGTGATCGCGGCCGGGGCGGGCTCGCTGATCGTCCTGGAGAGCTGGATCACCGCCCTGGGCTACTTCCGCCGCCGGCCGCCGCTGAGCCTCCGGGCGCGGTGGACCGTCTTCCTCGCGGCGCTCGTCCCGTGGGTCGTCGGCGTGGGGGCGGCCGTCGTGTTCCTGCTGGGCGTCTTCTGGGCCTCCGACCGCTACCTGTCGCTCTGACGAACGGAGGCCCGCCGTGCCCGCCGAGACCGCGACGCCCCTGCTCGACCCCGAGTTCATGCACAAGCTCGAACAGCTGGAGCTGGTCAGCAAGAAGGTCATCGTCGGCCGCATGAAGGGCGAGCGCAAGAGCAAGCGCAAGGGGACCTCCGTCGAGTTCGCCGAGCATCGCCAGTACGCCCCCGGCGACGACCTCCGCCACATCGACTGGAACGCCTTCGGCCGGCTCGACCGCCTGTTCCTCAAGCTGTTCCTGGAGGAGGAAGACCTCCACGTCCACACGCTGGTCGACACCAGCCTGTCGATGGGCTTCGGCGAGCCGACCAAGCTCCACTACGCCAAGCAGGTCGCCGCGGCGCTGGCGTTCGTCGGCCTGGTGAACAGCGACCGGATCATCCTGGAGGCGTTCGCCTCGCGGCTCCAGGCCGGCATCCCCAACGTCCGCGGCCGGTCCCAGATGTGGCGGATCGTCCAGTACCTGGAGCGGCTCCAGCCCTCAGGCGAGAGCGACCTCACCGCCGCCGCCCGCGACTTCGCCGTCAAGAAGGGCGGCAAGGGCGTGGTCGTCGTCATCTCCGACTTCCTCGACAAGCACGGCTACGAGGACGCCCTGCGCTACCTCCTGGCCCGCAAGATGGACGTCTTCGTCATCCACGTCCTGGCCCGCGAGGAGGTCGAGCCCGAGCTGGTCGGCGACCTGCGCCTCGTCGACTGCGAGGATGGCGAGGAGGCCGACGTCACCATCAGCGCCCCGCTGCTGAAGCGATACAATGAGAACCTCGACGCCTTCGTCGGCGGCCTCCGCGACTACTGCACGAAGCGCGGCATCACCTACGTCTTCACCACGAACCAGTTCCCCTTCGACAAGCTCGTGCTCAACTACCTGCGCGAGCGTGGGCTGCTCAAATAATGAACCGCTTCTGGATCACCGACCCCCTGGTCTTCTACGCCATCGGCGGCCTGCTCGTCGCCTACGTCCTCTACATGATGATCGTCCGTCGCAAGGGCGAGCGGCCCGAGCACGCCGGGCGCGAGCCGGAGTTGTAAGAGACCGCACCAAGAGATCGGGGAGCGGGTCTTCCTCGTAGGCTGGGTCGCGACCCAGCCCAAACGAGCCGTCGCCTTCTCCGGGCTGGGTCGCGACCCAGCCTACGAGAACCAAACCACTCCGACTTTCCAGGATCTTCCGGGGCGGTTTCCAGGCTACTGAAGCGGAGCGAGACGATGCCCGGGAACATCTTCAGCCGGCTGGGATCCTTGCAGTTCAGCTCGCCGCTGGGCTGGCCGCTCTGGACCGCGCTGGCGGCGGTGCCGGTCGGGATCGTGGCGCTGTACTTCCTCAAGCTGCGGCGGCGGCCGGTGCAGGTCGCCAGCACGCTGCTGTGGCGCAAGAGCCTGGAGGACCTGCACGTCAACAGCCTGTTCCAGCGGCTGCGGCGGAACCAGCTGCTGTTCCTGCAACTGCTGGTCGCGGCGCTGGCGATGCTCGCCCTGGCCGGGCCGCAGATGAAGGGGGCCGGCGGGCAGGGGCGGCGGTTCGTGCTGATGGTCGACGCCTCGGCGAGCATGTCGGCCGTCGACGACGCCGGCGGGCCGAGCCGGCTGGACAGGGCCAAGGAAGAAGCCCGCAAGATCGTCCGCGAGATGCAGGGGGACGACCTGGCGATGGTGATCTCGTTCGCCGGCTCGGCGCGGGTGGTCTCGAACTACACGGCGGACAGGCGGCTGATCCTGGGTCGAATCGATTCCATCGCCCCGACCCAGGAGACGACCTCGCTCCGCGAGGCCCTCCAGGTGGCCGCGGGGCTGGCGAACCCGTCCAAGCAGATCGGCGAGGGGGTCGTCGCGACGGCCGCCCAGATCACGCCCAAGCTGATGATCTACACCGACGGCGGCTTCCCGGACGTGGAGGGCTTCAGCCTCGGCAACCTGGAGCCCGAGGTCGTCGTGATCGGCCCCCCTCCCCCGCCCTTCGCCGCGCCGGCCGAGGGTGCCGCGCCCGCGAGCGCCGGCGGCGACCCGTCGAACAACGTGGCCGTCGTCGCCCTCCAGTCGCGCAAGATCGAGGAGAAGGCCGACCTGCATCAGGTCTTCGGTCGTGTCAAGAATTACCGATCCGAGCCCGTGACCACCGAGGCCCAGCTCGTCCGCAAGCGGCTCGACCAGCCCGCGGCCGAGGGGGGCCTCGTCGACGCCGTGGCGCTGGAGATCCCCGCCCGGGGCGAGCAGGCGTTCCAGTTCGACGTCCCCGAGCCGGGCGTCGCAGGGTTCGAGGTCCGGCTGACGGTCAAGGACTCGCTGCCCCTGGACGACCGGGCGTACGTCGTGGTGGGCGACTCGCGCAAGGCCCGCGTGCTGGTGGTCTCGGCCGGCGACCGCTATTTGATCGACGCCTTCAACACCCCGACGATCACCGAGAAGGCCGACGTCGCGATCGTCACGCCCGAGGAGGCGAAGGCCGAGGCGACCGCCCGCGACATCAAGGGGGGCCGATACGACCTGGTGGTCTTCGACGGCTGGCGGCCCGACGAGGCCCCCGAGTCCAACGCCCTCTACTTCGGCGTCTTCCCGCCCGGCCCCGCCTACGAGAGCCCCCGCGACGTGGAACACCCGGCGATCCTGGACTGGGACGTGGCCCACCCGATGATGCAGTACGTCCGGGACCTGTCGCTGGTGTACGTCGCCAAGGCCCGCGTGATCGACCCGCTGCCGACCGGGGCGACGCCGCTGATCGAGGCCGAGTCCGGGGCGCTGGCGTTCGTGGCCCCGCGCGGCGGATTCCTCGACGCGGTGGTCGCCTTCCCGCTGCTGGACGGGACGACGCCCAACACCACCTGGTTCCGTTACATCAGCTTCCCGCTGTTCCTGTTCAACGCCGTGCAGGCCCTCGGCGGCGGGAACGGGTCGGAGGACGCCGCGCCCGCGCAGCCGGGCCGGCCGATCGTGGTCCGGGCCGAGACGTCCTCGCCGACGATCCAGGTCGCCGCGCCGGACGGCTCGCGACCGAGGACCATCGAGCGCAACCCGCAGGGGGCGTTCGTGGACAACGACGCCGCGGCGGCCGGCCTGTACGAGGCCCGCTGGGACGGCGGCGCGGCCCCGTTCGCCGTCAACCTGTTCGACCCCCGCGAGAGCGACCTGGCCACCCGCGGCCTGGTCCCGGCCGGGGCGCCCGAGGGAAAGGCCGAGTCGTACAAGATCAAGATCGGCTACAACCCCGTCGAGGGGACCCGCGTCGTCCCGGATGTCCGCCGCGACTGGTGGAAGCTGCTGGCCCTGGGGGCCCTGGGCGTTCTGGCCCTGGAGTGGTACATCTACAACCGTCGCGTTTATGTGTAATCTCCCATACGCCACGCACGCGACGGGCCATCATGACGGTCTTCCCCCCTCGCGGGGGAAGGGGGCCCGAAGGGCCGGATGAGGGGGAGGATGAGTGGGAAAGCCGCCGGGTTGCGGCATCGGCTAGATCGGGTGGGCCTTCGGATCCCGAAGGGGCTCGTGCTTCGCGTCCCCCTCATCTGACCGCTTCGCGGTCTGTCTTCCCCCGCGAGGGGGGAAGACCGTCCGCGTCGAGTCCCCGGATTTCGGGACGGTCGGATGATCCCGATCACCCCTGGGCGGGGGTGCCGTCGGCCCCGGGGGCTTCGCCGTCGGCGTCCCTGGAGGCGCGGAGGCGGAGGGCCTGCTCGACGGCCTCCATCAGGCGGTCGGAGCGGAAGGGCTTGTAGAGGACGGTCTGCAAGCCTTCCTGGCGGGCCTTGACGATGGAGTGGGTGGGGTCGTAGCCGAAGCCGGTCATGAGGATGACGGGGAGGTCGGGCTGGGCCTCCTGGAGCCGCTTGAAGACGGCGTAGCCGTCCATGTCGGGGAGGCGGATGTCGGCGAGGGCGGCCGAATAGGGCTCCTGGCGGGCCATCGCGACGGCCTCGCGGGCGTCGCGGGCGGTCTCGACGGTCGCCCCCTGCATGCCCAGGAGCTGGTGCGCGGAGCGCCGGATGGCCTCGTCGGCGTCGACCACCAGGAGGCGGGCGCCGGCGAGCCGGGCGGCCGGCTGGGGGGCGACGCGGTTCGGCGGCGGCGGGGCGATGCTGGAGCCGACCTTCTGGATGATGCCGCGGATCTCGCGGGCGCGGTACAGGAGGTGGCGGAGGCGGGCGATGACGTCCTCGTCGTGGCCGGCGTAGCGGTCGAGGACGGTGACGGCGTCGGTGATCACGTCGTCCAGCGGCAGGGCGACCTCGCGGCTGATGGCCTGGACGGAGGCGCTGGCGGTGCTGGCCTTCTCGGCCTGGAGCAGCTCCAGGGTGTTCAGCGCGGAGGCGACGTTGCGGCCGTAGATCTCCAGGAACTGGCGGTCGCGGTCGTCGAAGGCGTCGGGCTGGCCGCTCTCGACGTTGAGCGTGCCGATGACGTTGCCGTGGTAGATCAGCGGGACGGTCAGCGAGCTGCGGGCGTTCTCGGCGCCCTCCAGGTAGTAGGGGTCCTTGGTGGTGTCCGGGCAGAGGTAGCTCTGGCCGGTGGCCGCGACCAGGCCGGTGACCCCCTGCCCCTCCTTCGCGGCCGACAGCTCGCGCGAGGCGGCCAGCGGCGTCATCCCCTCGGTCAGCAGCGGGGCGAGGCGGCCGGTCTGGCGGTCGAGCAGGCGGATCTCGATGAAGTCGAGCCCCATCAGGTCCTTCATGTGCCGCGCGATGTTGTACTTGAGGAGGTCGGTGCGCTCCTCGGCACCCATCTGCGACAGCTCCTCGGGCGTGAGGTCGGCCAGTTCGTCGCCCGCCTGGGCGATGGCGTTGACCTTGAGCTGCTGCTGGGTCTCGTCGGTGATCTCGCGGGTCAGGGCGATCAGGTGCGTCAGGGCCTGGCGGGCGTCGAAGACGGGCGTGACCGTGACGCGGAGGTAGCGGTTGTTGCGGATCTTGACGACCGTGCTCGACGGCGAGCGCTGGGCGACCGAGGTGGTGAACGGGCAGGGCTCGGGGCCGAGGATCTCGGCCTCGGCGAGCGCCTGGTAGAAGCGCTCGCCGACGGCGTGGGCGGGGGCCTCGGCGAACGAGAGGAACTCGGGGTTGGCCCAGATGATCCGCAGGTCGGGGTCGACCACGGCGACGCCGTCGGCGATGGCGTCGAGGATCTCCTCGGCCTGGATGATCATCCCGACCCATCGGGCGGCGGCGAGCTGCGAGGCGTCGACGTACACGCCCTCGAAGCGGCCGTCGCGCAGCAGCGACAGGGCGCGGGAGATCGAGCGGACGGAGACGACGTCGACGGAGTCCTTCAGCCCGCCGAGGACGGCCTCGCCGTGCGACCCTTCCCGCTCGATGACAAGAACGCGAGGCTTCTCGGCCACGTTGTCGACCCAGTACGTTTGGAGATGGAGCGGGGCCGGGAGGGTTTCCGGGGGCCTCGGCCGGGGCGGGGATGGATGGCGCCCGGCCGGGCGACATTTCGCCATCCTAATGCGAGGTCCCACCCCGGGCAAGGATCCGATAGACTGGAGGCCCGGGGGCCGTCGCCCCCCGTCCACGAGGGAATGCCATGCGAGCCACCCAACGCCTGACCGCCCCCCAGGGCGCGCTGCTCGTCATCGACCTGCAGGACAAGCTCGTCGCCGCCGTCGCCGACGGGCCCAAGGTCGTCGCCAACGCCGCGCGGCTCGTCCGCGGGGCGCAGATCCTGGGCGTCCCGGCCCAGGCGACCGAGCAGTACCCCAAGGGGCTCGGCGCCACCGTCCCGGCGATCGCCGAGCTGATCCCCGAGCGTCCGTCGAAGATGACGTTCGCCTGCTGCTCCGCGCCGCAGGTGCTGGAGCAGTTCTACGGCCGCCAGGTCCGCCACGTGACCCTGGCCGGGGCCGAGGCCCACGTCTGCGTGGCCCAGACGGCCCTGGACCTGCTCGACCTGGGGTTCCGGGTGCAGGTCGCGGCCGACGCCGTCGGCTCGCGCGATCCGTTCGACCGCGACGTCGCCCTGCGCCGGCTGGAGGCGGCCGGGGCCGTGATCTCCACCGTCGAGGCCGTCCTCTTCGAATGGTGCGAGACCGCCGATCGTCCCGAATTCAAGGCGATCAGCGCCCTGGTGAAAGAGCGCACCTGACGCCCGCGCCGCGGAGGGACCGGCATGAGGACGACCCTTTGGAGCCTCCTGGCGATCGTCCCGGCCCTCCTCGCCGCGCCTCGGGCCGGCGCGCAGCAGGCCCCGCCGCCCGACCCGCCGAAGGCCGAAGCCCCGAAGGTCGAGAAATCCAAACGCCGCGACGAGGCCCCGAAGGTCCGGACCCCGGACGAGGTCGAGGCCCGTCGGCGCAGCCCGTTCCTCCGCCCCCCGGGCGGGGACGACCACGACGCCCGATACGACGACGACTACCGGGACCTCCCGCCCTGGAGCCGGGCGAGCTTCTTCGGGATCGCGGCGAAGGGGAAGTTCTTCGTCTACGTCCTCGACCAGTCGGGGAGCATGGTCGACGACGGCCGCATCGCCAGGGCGACCATCGAGCTGCGCCGGAGCGTCGGGGCGCTCCAGGAGCCGCAGCAGTTCGAGGTGATCTTCTACAACGACGAAGCCACGGCCATGCCCGGCGGGCCGATCCCCCGCACGGCCGACCGCCGCAACAAGGAGAAGCTGCGGGCCTGGCTGGGGACCGTCGACCCCGACGGCGGCACCAGCCCCCGCAAGGCCGTCCTCCAGGCCCTGGCGCTGCGGCCCGACGCCGTCTTCCTCCTCTCCGACGGCGACTTCCCCGAGGGGACCGTCGAGGCGATCGCCAAAGCCAACCCGCGCAAGGTCCCCATCCACTGCATCGACCTGGCCGGCGGCCTGGCGGGCGACGCCCTCCCGCGGATCGCGAGCGGCAGCGGCGGCCGGTACGCTTCCCGCCCGGGGAACCTCCAGGGCACCGCGTCCGGCCGCTGATCGGCGGCGGTCACGCCCCCTTCGCCATCCCTCGGAGGATCTCCAGTCCGCGAGCCAGCGTCTCGTCGGACGTCGCATAGGAGATGCGGAAGTGGCTGTCGCGGCGGCTGAAGACGTTGCCGGGGATGACGAGCAACTCGCGCCGGATCGCCTCGGCGCAGAACTCGGAGGCGGTCCCCCATGGGGCCTTGGGGAAGGCGTAGAACGCCCCGCCGGGCCGGGCCAGCTCGTAGAGGCCGCCCAGGGCGTCGACGACCATGTCGCGCTTGCGGCGATAGGCGGCGACCTGGTCGGCGAAGTCGAGCGTCCCCCCCGCGATCGCCCTGGCGACCCCCTGCTGCAAGGGCGTGGGGGCGCAGACGAAGGTGAACTGCTGGAGCTTGGCCATCTCCTGGATGATCCGGCCCGGCCCGTGCGCGAAGCCCAGCCGCCAGCCGGTCATGCCGAACGACTTGCTGAAGCCGTCGACCACCAGCACGTCCTCGTTCCACTCGGCCGGCGAATGGAATGCGCCGTCGTAGCAGAGCGAGGCGTAGACCTCGTCGCTGATGAGGAGGATCCCGCGCTCCTTGCAGAGCAGCGCCAGCGCCTTCAACTCTTCCGCCGAGGCGACCACGCCCGACGGGTTGTTCGGGCTGTTGACGACGATCGCCTTGGTCTTCGGCGTGATCGCGGCGGCGACCTTCGCGACGTCGAGGCGGAAGTCCGGGTAGGTGTCGACCACCACCGTCACGCCCCCGGCCAGGGTCGTCTGGTGCTGGTACATGACGAAGTAGGGGTCGAAGACGATGACCTCGTCGCCCGGGTTCACGGTCGCGGCGATCGCCAGCATCAGCGCCCCGGCCGTCCCCGAGGTCACCATGACCTCGCGGTCGGCGTGGCCGTAATGGGCGACGGATTGCGCGATCGTCTCGCGCAGGTCGGGGAGGCCCATCGTCACGGAATACTGGTTGCGGCCCTCGCGGATCGCCGCGCAGGCGGCGTCCTTGATGGCGTCGTCGACGTCAAAGTAGGGCATCCCGATCGACAGGTCGACGGGGTCCTTCATGGCCTTCGCCATCTCGAAAGCCTTACGGATGCCCGACGCGTCGATGCGCGACATCCGATCGGCGATCCAGCGCTCGTTCACGGTCGTTCCCCCGGGGGAGGTGGGAGTGCGGTGCGGGTCGTCTTCAGTAGGTTATGAGGCTGAAGACGTCGCAAGGTTCGAGCTTCGGCCGGCCGCCGAGGAACGAAAGCTCGATCACGAAGGCGCAGGCGACCAGATCGGCCCCGGTGGACTTCACCAGGTCGCGGCAGGCGCACATGGTCCCGCCGGTGGCCAGGACGTCGTCGATGAGCAGCACCTTCTTGCCGGGGCCGAGGGCGTCGGAGTGGACCTCCAGGCGGTCGTTGCCGTATTCCAGGGCGTACTCCTGGGCGATCGTCGCGTACGGCAGCTTGCCCGGCTTGCGGATGGGGACGAACCCGGCCCCGATCCGCAGCGCCAGCGGCGCGCCGAAGATGAACCCGCGGGCCTCGGCGGCGGCGATGACGTCGATCCCCTTCCCCGCGTACTCCGCTTCGAGCCGGTCGATGCTGGCCTGGAACGCCTCGGGGTGGCCGAGGAGCGGGGTGATGTCCTTGAAGAGGATGCCGGGCTTGGGGAAGTCGGGGATGTCCCGGATCCAGTCCCGGATGTCCACGGGCGCGGACGCTGCCATCTTATGCGTGCTCCAGGTCGTCGATCGCCGAGGCGAGGGGGGGCGAGAGCCCTACTATGCGGCATGGGCCCGGCCGATGTCCAGCCGCGCGCGGGCGACGGGGCGTTATGATGGGGGGCGGGAGGCCCCGATGACGAAGATCCTGATCGTCGAGGACGAGGACAAGCTCCGTCGCGCCCTGGAGCGAGGGCTGGCCGACGAGGGGTACGACGTGACGGCCGTGGAGGACGGCGACCTCGGCGTCGCGTTCGCGTCGGACGAGCCGTTCGACGGCCTCGTCCTGGACCTGATGCTGCCGGGGCGCGACGGCATCGAGGTCCTGCGCGAGTTGCGCGCCCGCGGTTTCCCCGGGCCGATCCTGATCCTCTCGGCCCGCGGCGAGCTGGAGGACCGCGTCCGCGGGCTGGACCTGGGGGCGGATGACTACCTCCCCAAGCCGTTCGCCTGGACCGAGCTGCTGGCACGCCTCCGCGCCTGCCTGCGCCGGAAGGCGGCCGGCGAGGCGTCGCTCCTGCACGCGGGGGGCGTCGACCTGGACCGGGTCCGGCGTCGGCTGATCCGAGGGGCGGCCGAGGTGGAGCTGACGGTCCGCGAATGCGAGCTGATGGAGCACCTGATCCGACGGGCCGGGGCCGTCGTGAGCCGCGACGAGCTGGCCCGCGAGGTCTGGCGCGACCCCGAGGCCACCCGGACGAACATCATCGACGTCTTCGTCAACTACCTCCGCAAGAAGCTGGAGAAGGTCGGCGCTCCGGGGCTGATCCGCACCGAGCGGGGCGTCGGCTACGTCCTGGAGGCCAGGCCGTGAGGCGCGCGAGCGTCCGGGCGCGGCTGACGGCCTGGTACGGCGCCTGGCTGCTGACGACCGTCGCCGGCCTGGGCGCGGCCGTCGACGCGATGACGTCGCGCACGCTGCTGCGGCGCATCGACGCCATGCTCGATTTCGAGTTCGACGAAGCGGCCGAGCGGCTCGCCGCCGGCGGCCCCGCCGAGGAGCCGGCCGGCACGCCGGCCGCATTCCACGATGTCTACCGGATGCGGGTCTGGACGCCGGACGATCGCGCCGCGTTCGAGAGCCCCGGCCTCGCCGGCCTGCCCCCCCCGCGGGGCGAGGGCCACGCCACGATCGACGTGCCGAGCCTGGGCCGGCATCGCGTCGTCGCCGGGCCCGTCGGGGCGGGCGCGCGGAGGCGGATCGTCCAGATCGCCACGCCCCTCGCCTCGTTCGACGCCGAGATGGCCGCGCTGCGAGGCGTCCTCTGGACCATCCTGCCCGCCGGGGCCGTCGCGGCGACGGCCGGCGGCTGGTGGCTGGCCGGCCGGGCGATGGCCCCCGTCGGCCGCATGACCGCAGCGGCGCGACGGATCTCGGCCGAGAACCTGGGCGAGCGGATCGAGGTCGGCCACGAGGGGGACGAGCTGGGCCGGCTCGCGGCCACGCTCAACGCCATGCTCGACCGGATCGACCGCGCCTTCGCCGCGGCCCGGCGATTCACGGCCGACGCCGCCCACGAGCTGAAGACGCCGATCGCCTCGATCCGCGCCGAGGCCGAGGTCGCGCTGATCGCCCGCCGCACGCCCGAGGAGTACGCGGAGACGCTCCGGAGCGTCGTCGAGGAGGCCGACCGCCTCACCCGGCTGGCCGACCGCCTGCTCATCCTGGCGGCCGACGACGCCGGCGCGACGACCGCCCGCCGGCCGTTCCCGCTCGACGAGCCCGTCCGCACGGCCGTCGACCGCGCCGGCGGCCGCGCCGCGAGCGCCGGCGTCGCGCTGCGGCTGGGGTCGATCCCCGACGTCGAGGTCCTCGGCGACCCGGAGCTGCTCCGCCAGGCGTTCGACAACCTGATCGACAACGCGATCAAGTACACCTCGGCCGGCGGCGAGGTCGCCGTCCACGGCGGCCTCCGCGACGGCCGCGCCGTCGTGGAGGTCGTCGACACGGGACCGGGGATCCCGCCGGACGCGCTCGGCAAGGTCTTCGACCGCTTCTACCGCGCCGACGCCTCGCGGAGCCGAAGGACCGGCGGCGCGGGCCTGGGCCTGAGCATCGTCAAGGCGGTCGTCGAGCGCCACGGCGGCAGGGCCGAGGCCGAGAGCGAGCCCGGCCGGGGCAGCCTCTTCCGCGTCGTCCTGCCGGCGGCCGTTAGAAAGAACTAACGCAACGTCGCCTCCGAGATCGCCCCCCGGCGGCTAGGCTCGACCTGCGACGCCCGACGTGCGGCGGCGTCGTCGATCGAGACCGCACGGACGCCCCCGAGGTGGGACCCTCATGAATCGTCGCCTCCCGACGCCGGGCCGCACGCGCCCGGCCTTCACGCTGATCGAGCTGCTGGTGGTGATCGCGATCATCGCCGTCCTGATCGCCCTGCTGCTCCCCGCCGTCCAGGCCGCCCGCGAGGCCGCCCGCCGGGCCCAATGCTCCAACAACCTGAAGCAGGTGGGGCTCGCCCTGCACAACTACCTGGGCGTCCACAACGCCTTCCCGCCGGTCGTGGTCCTGCCCCGCGACCGCACCACGCAGCCGTGGTCGGGCCTGACGCGGCTGCTCCCGCACCTGGAGCAGACGAACCTGTACAACGCGATCAACTGGGGCCGCGACTACGAGTTCACCGTCAACGCCACGCTGGCGTCGACGCGGGTGGCGGCGTTCATGTGCCCGAGCGAGGCCCAGGACGTCGCGCGGATCACGCCGACGCTCGTCTACTACCCGAACAACTACGCCTTCAACCAGGGGACGTGGTTCATCTACGATCCGCCCTCGGACCAGGTGGGCGACGGCGCGTTCGAGCCCAACCGGGCGTTCTCCCCGGCGACGATCGGCGACGGCCTGAGCAACACGCTGGGGATGTCCGAGGTGAAGGCATACCAGCCGAACTACTGGGACGGCCGCAACCCATCGACCGTCGGCGTCGCCGCGCCGGCCGTCCCGGCCGACCTGGCGACGTTCCTGGGCGGGACCTTCGACTCCAACGGCCACACCGAATGGGTCGAGGGGGACGTCCACGAGGTCGGCTTCACCACGACGTTCGCGCCCAACGCGAAGGTCATGGCGAACGTGAACGGCCAGCCCATGGACGTGGACTACACCTCGATGCGCGACGGCGAGTCCGTCACCCTGCCGACCTACGCCGCCGTCACCGCCCGCAGCTACCACCCGTCGGGCCTGAACGCCCTGATGATGGACGGCGCCGTCCGCTCCATCAAGAACACCATCGACGTCCGCGTATGGCGCAGCCTCGGCACCCGCGCCGGCGGCGAGGTGGTCTCGTCGGACTCGTATTGAGCGGGGCCCCAGCCGGGCGGCGCGGCCGCGCCGCCCGGACCGGCCGGACTTTCGCCGCGGGGCGGACCGTACGGGCCAAGCATCGAGGAGAAGACCATGAAGATCGATCGAGCGTGGACGGTCCTGACCCTGGCGATCTGGGTCGCGGGCTGCGGCGGCGGCTCGACGCCCGCCGGCGACGACGCGGCGCGGGCGGCGGGGGCGTTCCTGGGCGAGCTGCGCGCCGGGAAGGTCGAGCCGGCCTGGGACGCGACGTCGCGCGAGTTCAAGTCGCTGATGGGCCTGGACGCCCTGCGCGACCTCGTGAAGAAGAACCCCGCGCTGAGGGGCGAGGCGGAGTTCGCCGAGGCCCTCCCCTCGGCCGGCGGCCTGACGGAATGCGTGTTCCGGGGCTCGAACGCGAAGCCGAGGGGGAAGCCGGCCCCCGTCTCCGTCCGCGTCACGCTCTCCCCGGGCGCGGGGGGCTGGGCGGTGGAGCGGCTGGCGGTGGAATGACCGGCCCGTCGCGGCTCAGGGCGAGAACGAGTCGATGTCGCCCGTGGTGGCCGAGGGGGGCAGAGGGAGGGGGACGGCCTCGCCCGGGGAGGCGCCGTCGAAGTCGGGCGCCGGCTGGCCGATCAGGCCGCCGGTGAGGTCGTGGGGGACGGGGATCTTCATGCCGCTGAACTCGGTGCTCTTGCGGATCGTCCCGCTCTGGATCGGCCCGGCCCCCATGACGTACACGTCCTTGGCGTTGGACTTCGTCTGCGACGTGCCGGAGGTCCAGACGAGCTGGCCGCTGGCGCGGTCGTAGGCGAAGAGGGCCATCTTCACCACGCCGTGCTGGTCGGTCCGCTTGGCCAGCGACATCTCCGGGATGGTCCCGGCGGGGAGGCCGGTGATGGTCATCGGGATCGTCGTCTGGGGGATGCCGATCAGCAGGTTGTACTCGTCGGTCCCGTAGGCGCCGACGCGGGCCTCGACGACCCACTGCGCCTGCTCGGCCTTCGTCCGCAGCAGGACGCCCTGCTGGAGCATGGCCTGCTTGAGGCTGGAGATCACCCAGCCCTGGTCGACGGCCGTGACGTGCTGGGTGTCCAGGAAGCAGGGGACGCCGGTGAGGGGGCGGAAGTCGATGCGCGACAGCGCGGTGTCCCAGGCGTCGGTGAGCAGGAGCTGCTCGGTGCCGGTGCGAGGGGTGTTGGTCGTCTTGACGGTCCCGCAGCCGGCGACCGCCGCCGCGAGCGCCAGGCACACGGCCAGGCGCGCGGGGCGGGGGGCGACGGCTGCGGGGCGGGGCGAGACGGTCGTCGTCATGCGTTCGATCCACGGCCTCGGTCGAGTCGGTCGGGTCCGGAGACGGCGCGGGGCCCGCCCCGGCTCGACCCGGGGCGGGCTCGCGATCGGTCGTTGGTCGGTCGTACGCCTTACTGCGGCGAGCCGGGGGTCGGCGTGACGGGCGACGGGGCGGCCGGCGAGGGGGCCTTGGCGGCCCTGGCCTTCTCGAACTGGGCGGCGGCGTCGGGGGCGGCGGCGGCCGGGGTGGGCAGCTTGGGGGCCCTGGCGGCGACCGGGGCCTCGCCGTCGGCGGGGCCGGCCTGGCCGGGGTCGGGCGTGTTGGACTCGGGGTTGCTCATGAGCTTCACCTTGTCGTCCACGCGGAACTCGGGGTGCTGCTCCTCATTGGCCAGCTTCATCGTGCCGACGAGCTTGTTCTCGATCGCCGCCTTCTTGATCATCTCCTCGAAGACCTCGCCCATCGTCTCCTTGAGCTTGGCGTCGTGGACGAACTCCTGGAGCCGCTTCTTGACGTTCTCGTCCTTCAGGGAGACGCGGGTCTCGGCCGGGATGACGCCCTCGCGGCGGAGGATCAGCCAGGCGCCCTCGCCGGCCTGGATCGGCCCGGTGAAGTCGCCGTCCTTGGGCTTGTGCGAGGGATCCTTGTCCTTCGGGTCGCCGTCCAGGAGCTGGGCGAAGGCGGCCTCGGAGACGTTCTTGGGCTGGGCGTGGCGGTTGATCGGCTCGCCGAGCAGGCCGCCGAGAGACCGCGTGGCGAGGTCCATCGACTGCTCCTGCGCCACCTTCTCGAACCCGCCGGGGTTCTTGCGAAGCTCCTCCCAGATGGCCTGGGACTTGGAGAGCGAGTCGACCATGATGAGCCGGCAGCGGAGCTTGTCGCCGTACTGCGACTCGAAGGCCGACTTGACGTCGTCCTCGGTGACCTGGACGCGGCCCTCGCACAGCTTCCGCATGGCGATCTGCGGATAGATGACGTCACGGGCGTACTGGAACGGGCTGATGCCGCGCTCCTTGTCGAGCGTCTGGAGCCACTGCTGGCGGGCGATGCCGAAGCGGCCGGCGATCGAGTCGATCTCCTGGTCGATCTCGGCGGCGGTGACTTCCTTCTTCTGGGCCTTGAGCGCCTGCTCGATCAACGCGCGGTTGATGAGGGTCTCCAGGATCTCCTTCCCCTTGCGGGCGACGCACTCGTCGGCGAGGTCGGACCGGGTGATGACCTGGTCGTTGACGATGGCGATGGCGTCCGTGGGGTTGACCGGGATCGCCGTCTGCTTGACGATCGGCGTCGCGCCGGCGGGGGCCGTCGTCGCCTTGCCGGCCGGCGCCGCCGCCTTGCCGCGGGCCTGCTGCGCGTAAGCCGGGGTCGCCGCGGCGATCCCCACCAGGGTCAGCCCCGCCGCCCAGGCGCGGGCGGCCCGACCGCCATCCTTTGCGATCATCGTGTTGCGTCTCCCATTCCGTAGGTCGGATTCTTCCAGGTCGTCTCAAGTCCGCCGACGATTCGGCCGACAACCTAGGGATTCGCCCCCGATCGGTCAACCTCAACCTTCCTCGACTCAACCCCTCCTCGCCCCCGGGCCGGCTTTTCCCCCGTTCCCCCCTTGGCCCCGCGCCTCCGGTCGGCTACGTCTGGTTGTTTAAGAATTGTGCGACGGACCGTCGCACGCCCGACGACACCCGATGGAGCCCCCCCCATGAAGCGGCCGTCCCTCTCGCTGGCGATCCTCCTCCTCTCGGCCTCGACGGCCTTCGCCCAGGCCCCCGGCGGCCCCGGGGCCGAGAACGAGACCGGCACCCTGATGGCCGAGGCCGCCCGCCGCCTGCTGGGCTCGCTCGACGACGCCCAGCGGGCCAAGGCTTCGTTCGCCTTCGACGACGCCGAGCGCCTGAACTGGCACTGGATCCCCCGGCCCCGCAAGGGCCTGCCGGTCAAGGAGATGACCCCCTACCAGCGCCCGGTCGCCTTCGCGCTGCTCGACGCCGGCCTCTCCGACAAGGGGACCGTCACCGCCGGCACCACCATGAGCTACGAGGAGATCATCCGGGCGCAAGAGAAGGGCTCCGGCCCGATCCGCGACCCCGAGCTGTACTACGTCAGCATCTTCGGCACCCCCGGCGAGGGGAAGTGGGGCTGGCGCTGGGAGGGCCACCACCTGTCGCTGAACTACACCCTCGAAGGCTCGAAGATCGTCTCGGTCACACCCTTCATGTTCGGCTCGAACCCGGCGAAGGTCGCCTCCGGCCCGAACAAGGGCCTGCGCAACCTGGCCGCGATCCAGGACCCGATCTACAAGCTGGTCGCCTCGCTGAGCCCGGAGCAGTTGAAGGCCGCGACGGTCTCGATGGACGTCCCCAACGTCCCCTCGTCCCCCGACGCCGAGGCCGCCCAGCCGCTCCCCGCCGGCAAGGACGGGTTGGAGTTCGACGACCTGACCGACGAGCAGAAGGGCCTGCTGAAGACGGCCGGCCTCGCCTACCTCGCGCTCTTCCCGGAAGAAGGCGGCAAGCTCCTGATGGACGGCCTCCGACGCGCCGAAGGCCGCCGCACCTTCGCCTGGTACGGCCCCGCCGACCCCGGCAAGCCCCACGCGTTCCGCCTCCAGGGCCCCGGCGTCCTGATCGACTTCAACGACTACCAGGACGACGCCAACCACATCCACACGTTCTTCCGCGTCTTCGCCGACGACTTCGGCAAGTCGGCGAAGTGACGCGCCGCGGCGGGGGGGCTCGCCGCCCCTCCGCCGATTCCACGACGCGGACCGGGCCTGATTCATGAACCGGATCGACCTGCAAATCATCGCCGAGCAGCGGGCCGCAGATGCGGAAGCCCTGCTGAACGCCGGCCAGTGGTCGGGGGCCTTCTATCTGGCCGGCTACGCCGTCGAGTGCGGCCTGAAGGCCTGCATCGCCGCGCAGATCGGCCCGCACGAGTATCCCGACAAGGAGTTGGCCCAGCGATGCTACACTCATAAAATCGAGAAGCTGGTCGAGGTCGCGAATTTGCTGGCCGCACGGTCCAACGACACGATGGCGAACCCCGCCAGGGGGGCGAACTGGCTGATCGTCAAGGATTGGGACGAGACGGCTCGCTATCGGATCTGGGCCGAGTTGGACGCCAGGAAGCTCGTGAATGCGGTCGTGAATCCTTCCAACGGGGTGCTGCCATGGATCAGGGGCCTTTGGTGAGCGAGGAGATCCAGGCCGGCGAGCGACTGCTCCGCGAATTCGACGCCTACGAGCCCGTTCATGTCGCCTTCTGGATGAGGAAGAGCGACGAGGACGAGAGGTATCTTTACATCGCGTCGGATCGGATAAACTCCGGGAACATCGACGTCGCCTATTCGGAAGCCTTGCGCGTCGCGCAGAAGCTCGGTTCGCCCTACATGAACCCGTTTCGAATCAAGCTCATCAATTCGTCGGACCGCTTGGCCCGGGCTGCGATCGTGGAGCGGGACCGATTCCCGGCCCCGCTACCGGCCCGCCTCGGCGGCAAGTCGTTCGGGGGCGTCGACGCCGCAGACGTTTATATCTATCCGGCGTTCGACCATGCCGCGACGCCTTGACTCTATCGAAGTCGAAGGCGAGGACGACGGCCGTTGGCTGGCCGATATCCTGGACCTCCCGGGCGTCCTGGCCTACGGCGACACGGAGGCCGAGGCCGTCGAGCGGGTTCAGATGCTCGCCTTGCGAGTCCTGGCCGATCGCGCGAAGTACGGCGAGCCGACTCCCCGCAGCCTCTCGCACTGTCGGCCCGGACGCCGAGGATGTTAGGATGGACCCGCCACGGAGATCCTTCGGGCGGTCGCCGGCCTTGCGCGCCGCCCCGAGCGGAGACGCATGACGACGCATCGCATCCACACGGCGAGACGGACGAATTCACTGATGGGACCTGAGACGATCCGGGGACGGGCCGCGACGGCGGCGATTCTCCTCCTGACGCTGGCCGCGCCGGCGACGGCGCTCGGCCAGGGGGGCTGGTTCGAGAAGCACGTCGTCTCGGCGCAGGAGGCCCACGCGGCCGACGTCGGCCGCGACGTGCTGCGGGCGGGGGGCAACGCGATCGACGCCACGATCGCCACGGCGTTCGCGATGGCCGTCACGCTGCCGGAGGCCGGCAACATCGGCGGCGGCGGCTTCATCGTCGCCTACCTGCCGGAGACGAAGGAGGTCGTCACGCTCGACTTCCGCGAGACCGCCCCGGGCTCCGGCACGCCCCGCATGTACCTGGACGACTCCGGCAAAATCCTGCCTCGCCACCGCGCCGGGGCGTGGTCGGGCGGCGTCCCGGGGACCGTCCGCGGCCTGGGGCTGGCGCATGCGAAATGGGGCACGCGCCCCTGGCGCGACCTCGTCGCCCCGGCCGTGAAGCTCGCCCGCGAGGGCTTCGTCATCTCCGACGAGCTGGCCCGCGCGCTGAACGGCCAGCTCCGGCCCCGGAACCCCGACGCCCCGGCGAGCGTCCCAGGCCGGCCCGCGTTCCAGAACCGCATGGTCGACTTCCCCGAGTCCGTCGCCGCGTTCGGCAAGCCCGGCGGCGGCGACTGGAACGGGGGCGACCGGCTGATCCAGGCCGACCTCGCCGCCACCCTCCAGCGGATCGCCGACGAGGGCCCCGACGAGTTCTACACGGGCAAGACGTCCGACATCATCGCCGCCTACATGTTCGAGAACGGCGGCCGGATCACGAAGAAGGACCTGGCCGACTACCGGGCCAAGGAACGCCCCCCGGTCCGCACCACGTTCCGCGGGTATGACGTCTACGGCATCGGTCCGGCGTCGTCGGGGGGGATCGTGCTCTGCCAGATGCTCAACATCCTGGAGCGGTACGACCTCAAGGCCGACGGCCCCCGCTCGCCGCGCACCCTGCACCGCGTCGCCGAGGCCATGCGCCGCGCCTACTTCACGCGCTCCACGAAGATCGGCGACCCGGACTTCGTCGACGTCCCCGTCGCCGAGCTGGCCTCCAAGGCCGCGGCCGACGCGCTGGCGAAGACCATCGACGACTCACGCGCCACGCCGAGCGCGGACCTCGCGCCGTTCCCGATCATCGCCAACGAGCCCGACCACACCACGCACTTCTCGGTGATGGATTCCCGCGGGGGCGCGGTGGCGATGACGTACACGCTGGAGGACAGCTACGGGTCGAAGGCCGTGGTGAGGGGCGCCGGCTTCATCCTCAACAACGAGATGGGCGACTTCAACATCCGCCCCGGCCGCACCGACGACGCCGGCTCGATCGGGACGTATCCGAACCAGATCGCCCCCGGCAAGCGGATGCTCTCCTCGCAGTGTCCGACGCTGATCCTGAAGGACGGCAAGGTCCGCCTCGTCGCCGGCTCGCCCGGCGGCCGGACCATCCCCAACACCACCCTCTGGGTCGTGCTGAACGTCCTGGAATTCGGCCTCGATCCCCAGGCCGCCGTCGACGCCCCCCGGACCCATCACCAGTGGTTCCCGGACGTCCTCAACCTGGAGGGGAAGACCTGGCCCGAGGAGACCCTCAAGGCGCTCGCCGACATGGGCCACCGCGTCCGCACCATCGACCGCCAGGGGAACGCCAACTCCATCGTCGTCGACCCCGCCACCGGCCGCCTCTACGGCGCCCCGGACGCGCGAAGGTCGACGGTGAAGGCGTCGGGAGACTGACGCCTCCTCCCCCGCTCCGGCCTGACCTCGGCGACGCTCACTGCGTCGCCGAGGCCGACCCCAGCGGGCTGCCGCGGATGGTCATGCCTTCGGGCAGGGGGCGGGCGGCGACGCTGTAGCCGCGGGCGGTCAGCTCGTCGCGGAGGACGCGGTAGAGGTTGAAGCTGTCCGGGTAGACCCACATCGTCACGACGGACTTGCCGGGGTTCAAGCGATTGAGGGCGCGGGTGTATTCGGAGATCGGGTTGCGGGTCGCCTCATAGCTCTCGCCGCGCCCCTCCAGCGCGGGGACGATCTCCCAGCCGCGGAGATCGAACCGGATGCTGTGCCGCTCCAGCAATTCCTCGATGCCCGACTGCGCCCGCCCCAGGACGTAGGCGAGCGAGAACGACCCGACCGGCCCCACCTGCGACGACAGCAGGCCCATGCGGTCGGCCATGCGCAGCTTCACCTGGGCGTCGGACTTGGCCAACTCCAGCAGCCGCTCCAGGTCGATGAAACTGACGCGGCCCCGGCGAAGCTCGAAGTGGTACTCGTCCGCGTTCGCGGGCCGGGCCACCGGGTTCTTGTTCAGGAGGGGCGTCGGCTTGGGGAGGGGGAGGCTCCGCAGGTCGGCCACCTCCTTCGCCAGCTTCTCGTTCTCGGCCTTGAGGAATCCCCCCTTGGCCGAGGCCCTCGCGATCTGCACGCTCGGGTTGCGGACCTTGAACGCCAGCTTCTTCCCCTTGGCGGCCTCCAGCGCCGCGCGGGTCGACGACGCGGACAGGGCCCGCTTCGCGTCCTCGGCGCGGGCCTCGGCACGCTCCCGGTCGCGGGCGGCGGCGTCGCGCTCGGCCTCGGCCTTCGCGACCGCCTCGCGGTCGAGCGTCGGCGCCGGCGGGGCTTCGACGATCGGCTCGGGTCCGGGGTCCGGTTCGGGAGCGGGCTCGGCCTTCGCGACGGGCGTCGATTCGGGCGGCGCGGCGACCGCCGCGGGCGGGGCCGGATCGGGCGAGCGAGGACGGTTCACCAGGACGTTCAGGGCGACGACCGCGGCGAGCACGACGGGGATCGCCAGGGCCTGGCGGGCGTTGTCGGTCATCACCAGATCCCCTTGTCGTCGAGGAGCCGCGGGTTCTGGGCCCCGGCCACCTGGAGCGTCATGGGCCAGTCGAGGCCCGAGAACAGCACCTGACGGCGCGCCTCCCAGAAGTTGGCGGCCCCGTCCTCCTGCACCAGGAACTTCACGCGAGGGCGGGGCTTGATGGCCGGGTCGACCTCGGACCGTCGCAGGGCCTCGGCCTCCAGGTTGCGGATCAACAGCTCATCCTGGCGGCGGTTCTTGAGGGCCTGGGTCGTGATCTTGCGATTCCCCGGCTGGATCGTCACGCCGTCGCGGGTGCAGGCGACGACGATCTCGAACGGGACCTCGATCGCCGGCGGTCGCTTCTTCTCCGGGTCCTGGACCAGCGGCTGCATGCGGGCGTCGTCCTGACCCGCCCCGCCCGCGCCACCGCCTCCCTTCGCGGGCTCGGACTCGCCCCCCAGCATCAAACCGGGCGTCGCGGGCCCGCCGGAAGAGCCCAGGCCGAGCGGGGTCCGGGCCCCTCCCCCGCCGGCGCCCAGGCCGATCGGCGGCGGCTTCGACCCCGAACCGGTCCCGGACGACCCGGCCGCCGACCGGCCGCCGGGATTCGCGCCCGCGGACGTCCCGGTGCCGGGCGTCGATCCCCCCGCCGTCGCGCCCGCGCCCGATCCCACGGCCCCGGCCACCGCATCGCTCAGGGTCAATTCCTCCGCGGGCACCCCGGGGGCCGCGGCCGACGCCCCCGCCGCGGGCTTCTCTCCCGCGAGCCGGCCGCCGCGATAGCCCTGGGCGACGCTCGACGTCACGCCCGCGGGCGCAGTGTCGCCCCACATCAGGCCGCCGCCGAGGTCGGGCTCCGAGCCGGGGACGGTCGGGGCCGGCTCCAGCCCGCGCGACGCGGAGGCGCGCGGCCCGGCGCCGGGCCGATCGAGCCCGGCCCCCTCGCCGCGACGGGCGAGGTCGGGCCGGCCGATGTCGCGCGTCGCGGCCTTGATGCCCGCCCCCAGGGGGCCGGCGCGGCCGACGTCATGGCCCAGGGGCGATTCGCCCCGGGTCGCGCCGCCGGCCCCCAGTCCCTTCGACCCGCTTTCGTCCGCTGGAGCCCCCCCGGCCTTTTCGAGCGCCCCGCCCCCCGCACCGGGGCGTTGCGACGGCCAGACGAACGCCTCGGGGCCGTCGCCATCGCCGCCGCCTCCTGCCGCCCGACCCCGACCGGCGTCGAACGCTCCGGCCAGCGCCCGGTCGCCATCGCCGGCCCCGCCCCCGGGCCACGCGAGCCCGCCGCCGGCGAGCGTACCGGCTCCCGAGCCGGGCTTGCCTCCACCGCCGCCCCCCGGCCAGGAGAGGCCGCCGGCGGCGACCGCGCCTTGCCCGTCGCCCCCGCCGCCGTTCGGCCAGACGCCGGCCGGGCGATCGCCGCTCGACCCGTCGCCGCCGCCCTTCGATCCATGGCCGGCGAGGCCGGACGGGGGCACGTCCAGAGTCGGCGTGCCGTCCCAGGATGCCACGTTATCGAAGTCCGGGATGTGGACCTTCATGTCGGCCTCGACCAGCTCGTAGCCGAAGGCGATCCCCAGCGGTTCGAGCCGCGCCCGCACCTCGTAGTACGACCGGACGCCGTCGGGCCGGACCAGGAAGACGAAGTAGGGGACGACCTCGGAGCCGTCGGGCGAGGCCGAGGTCTTCACCTTCAACAGCTCGCGGGCGATGGCCACCACGACCGGGCTGGACCGCGGGTTGGCCAGGCCGGACAGCTCCAGGAGCGTGAACGTCGGCCCGTTCGGCAGGATGGAGACCTTGCCGCCGGTGCATTCGATCACGATCGGCCGTCGCCAGGTGCCGTTCTCGCCCTGATACGGGAGGATCGCATAGCTCCCCTCGCCCGGCGCGGCGGCGATGGCCGCCTTGAGGGCGTCGCGTTCGCGAGCCAGGACGTCCCGCTGGGCGGCGTAGGCGTCGACTTCTCGGGTCGTCTTGCGGGCCTTGTCGTCGAGCGTCGCGAGCTGCTGCTTCACCAGCATCTCGCGGCGACGCCACGACTCGGCCTCGGCCTCGGCGACCTTCCGGGCCTGCTCCAGCTTCTCGGCCTCGCGATCCAGCCGGCCGGCGGCCTCGCGCTCGGCGGCGGTCGCGTCGGCGATCTGCGCCAGGGCTTTCGGGGTCGGATCCTCGGCGGGGGGCGGCGGGGGAGTCGGCGCGGGCCGGGGTGCCTCGGCACCCCTGGGCGGCTCCTGCGGCGGCTCGGGCGTCGGGGCGGATTCGGGGGCCGGCGGCGGGACCGCCTGGGCCACCTTCGGCACCTGCAACGCCTTGCGATGGACGGAGATCACCAGGTTCAGCGTCCCGCCCAGGCACGCCGCGACGAGGGCGACCGTCGCGACTTCCGCCCCGATCCTGCGCCTGTCGGTCCCCAACGCCCACCTCCGATTCCTTGCCCGCCTTGCGCAGTCGGCGGAATTCCACCGGCTCCGCGCGGCGTAGGCTTTAGATCGGATCGGCGGGGCGTGAGGCTTGAATCGGAGATTCGGTCAAGCCCAGTCTCGCGGTCAGACCGCGGACGACCCCCGGAGGATCTGGCGGAGGACGTCGTCGGGGAGATCGACGGGGTTCCCCTTCATGCTGCTGGCGCGCCTCGCCCCGGCGACGACGGCGTCGAGGGCCGCGGAGGAGTGGTCGAGAGCCAGGGGCGGGATCTTCAGGTCGTCGCAGAGTTGCGCGACCCACTGCACGCCGTCCATGGCGGTCGCGGACGGCTTGCCGGTCAGGATCCGGGCGACGGCGCGATAGCGGGCGAGGGCCGGCTCGTCGGCGGAGCGAGCCTCCAGCGCGGCGACGTTCGCGGTCATGACGAACGGCAGGAGCCGGGCGCAGATCGCGCCGTGGGGGAGGCCGTAGGTCCCGCCCAGCACGCCCGCGAAGCCGTGGACCGCGCCCAGCTTCGCGTTGGCCAGGGCCAGGCCGCCCAGGAGCGAGGCCGTCGCCATGTCCTCGCGGGCGCCGCGGTCGGAGCCGTCGCGGAACGCGGTCCGGAGCGAACGCGCCGCGCGGGCGATCCCCTCGCGGCAGAGGCCGTCGACGATCGGGTTGGAGGCGTGGCTCACGAACGGCTCGATGAGCTGCGTCAGCGCGTCCATGCCGGTGTAGGCCGTGACCCTCGGGGGCATGGAGAGGGTCAGCTCGGGGTCGACCACGGCGACCTTCGGCAGCAGGGCGAGGCTGCGCAGGCTGACCTTCACCCGCTTCTCGGGGACGTCGAGCACGGCGTTGCGCGTGACCTCGGCCCCGGTGCCGGCCGTGGTGGGGGCGGCGACGAACGGCAGCGGCTCCGCGAGCAGCGGCCTCCCCTCGCCGACGACTTCCAGGTGTTCGAGCACGTCGCCGGTTTGCGTGGCCATCCCCGCGGCGGCCTTGCCGGCGTCGATCACGCTGCCGCCGCCCACCGCGATCACCAAGTCGCAGCCCTCGGCCCGCGCCAGGCGGACGGCGGACTCGACCGTCGCCACCCTGGGCTCGCCGTCGACGCGGAACGGGACGCTCCGCACGCCCGCGGCGGCGAGCCTCGCGGCCAGCGCGTCGCCCCGGCGGCCCTCACGGCCGAGGACGACGAGCGCCGTCGATCCGAGGGACTTCGCGAGGTCGGGGACGTGGTCGAAGGTCTCCCAACCGAAGACGATGCGGGCGGCGGTGGCGAACTCGAACGTCATGACGCGTCTTCGGGATAGACCTTCGTGAACTTGGCCGACGCCCGCGGCCCGGCCTGCATCGTCGCGGCCTTCTCGGCCCACGCGGCGTAGTGCGGCGTCTCCTTGTGCGCGGCGAAGCCCTCGGCGCGGCGGTAGACCTCGTAGAGCGAGAACTTCGTGGGGTCTTCCTGCTGCTGGAGGACGTCGAACCGCAGGCACTCCGGCTCCTGGAGGCTGCCGCGGGAGTTCGCGATGCACGCCTCCCGGAACGCCTCGACGGATTCCGGCTTGACCTGGATGTTGGCGATGACGACGAACATGGCGGGTCCTCGATCGGCGTTGATCCGCCCCCATGGTAGACGCCGCCGGCCGTCGGCTTCAAGCTCGGCGACGCGGGCCCGCAACCGGCGGGCCTCAGTTCGGGTCGACGCCCATCTCGCGCAAAAGGGTCGCCAGGCGTTCCGCCCGCTCGCGCTCGGCGCGGGCCACGGAGTCGGCCTCCTCGCGGAGCCGACGCTCGGCGTCCGCCCGCTCGCGCTCGGCGGCGGCGCGGTGATCGGCGTCGACGCGGAGGCGACGCTCGGCGGCGGCGAGGAGGTCGGCCTCCTCGCGGAGCCGACGCTCGGCGACGGCCTGGCGCTGGGCCCTGCGGCGGCGGCGACGCTCCTCGTCGGCCGCCCGCTTGACCTCCTGGAACGTCCGAAAGCGTTTGCCGTCGGGGCCGCGGACGATCAGGGCGTCCTTGCGCCTCGGGGCCTCGAACGTGATCCCCAGGCGCGGGCTCGCCCAATCGCGGAAATCGGCGATCGGCCGCAGGCCGGCGGCTTCGCGGATCCAGCCCTTCAGCCGGCCCGACTCGGGGTCGTAGTAGTAATATTCCTCCACGCCGCGGCGGTCGTAGATGGCCAGCTTGCGCGTCATTTCCGCGGCCGTGTTGCTCGGCGAGTCGATCTCGAAGACCACCTGCGGCGCGACGCCGGCCTCGACCCACTCGCGGTACGACCGGCGATGCCCCCTCGGCCGGCCGAAGACGACCAGGACGTCGGGGGCGACCACGTCATACTTGTTCGTCCGGTCGGCGTACCAGAGGAGGTCGGCGGCGACGAAGACGTCGTCTCGGTCGGCGAACAGGGCGGCGATCCCCTCCTTGATCGTGACGATCCACTGGTACTGGAGCGTGCTCTCGGCCATCGGCTCGCCGTCGTCGCTGGGGAACTCCGGCTCGTAGGGGTCGACGAAGACCGAGTCGCCCGTCGAGGGTCCGGGTCCGGGCTGGGCGGTGCTCATGGCGAGGGCTCCCGCGCTTCGCGTTGGTCACAGGCGTTCAGTCCATGTCTACCACGAACCGCGCCGCCCCGCCAGCCGAAGCCGGAGCCGTGCCGCGGGTTGGCACCTTGCTCGGGCCTCCGCGCGGGCTTACGATGCGGTCCGGACCGTCGCCCCACCTCCCCGCGAAGGACCCCGCCCGTGCGTCCCGCCATCCTCGCCGCCCTCGTGTGCTGCCTGGCCGGGTCGACCCGCGCCGAGGGGCCCGTCGACGCCTCCACGATCCGCAGCAAGCTGTTCTGCGGGTATCAGGCGTGGTTCCGCTGCCCCGGCGACCCCGACGGCGGCGGCTGGATCCACTGGAGCCGACGCGGCGACCGGATCGACCCGTCGACCCTCACGTTCGAGATGTGGCCCGACGTCTCCGACCTGGACGCCGACGAGACCTACCCCGCGCCCGGGTTCACGCACCCCGACGGCCGCCCGGCGCGGCTGTTCAGTTCGGCGAACCCGAAGACGGTGCGGCGGCATTTCGAGTGGATGCGGGACTACGGGATCGACGGGGCGTTCCTCCAACACTTCCTCGTCGACCTCCCCGGCGGGCCGGGCACCCACCTGGCGGAGTCGCGACGCCGCGTGATGGACCACGTCGCCGAGGCCGCCGCCGCGACCGGCCGCGCCTGGGCGATCTCCTTCGACGTCGCCGGCATGCCCCGCGAGGACATCTACGACGTCCTCACCGCCGAGTGGAAGCGCCTGGTCGACGCCGGAATCCCGGATCGTCCCGGCTACCTCCACGAAGGGGGCCGGCCCGTCGTGCAGGTCTGGGGCTTCTTCCGCGGCGACTCCAACAACCGCATGACGCCCGAACTGGCCAACCGCATCATCGACTTCTTCCACGCCGACGGCCCCACCCGCGCGTACCTCGCCGGGGGCGGCGACTGGAACTGGCGGAAGGGCCCGGAGGACTGGCGGGCGTTCGTCCTCCGGTTCGACGCCTACTCGCCGTGGAACGTGGGCAACTACGCGAAGGACGCCGACGGGACCGCCCGCGCCTCCACCGGATGGTGGGAGGCCGATAAGGCCGAGTGCGAGGCCCGAGGCGTCTTCTGGTTCCCGGTCGTCTACCCGGGCTTCGGCTGGGACAACCTCATGCGCAAGCCCGCCGGGGCCACCACCATCCCGCGCCGCAGCGGCGAGTTCTTCTGGGAGCAGTTCCGCCGGCTGGCCGACGTGAAGGCGTCGAGCGCCTACGTCGCGATGTTCGACGAGGTCGACGAGGGGACCGCCATCTTCAAGGTCTCCAACGCGCCGCCGACCTCCGGCCGCTTCCTGACCTACGAGGGCCTGCCGCCCGACTGGTACCTGCGCCTGGCCGGCGAGGGCGCCCGCGTGATCCGCGGCGAGCGCCCGGCCTCGGAATCCCTCCCCATCCGGCCCTGAGGCCGGTTCCCGCCCACGGTACGACCCCATGAACACCCTGCTGATGATGTCGGCCGCCCTCCTCGCCTTCCCGGCGGACGCGCCGCTGACGCCCGTCTCGGCCCGGACCTTCCACGTCGCCCCCGACCGGTCGGCGGCGCTCGAATGGCGGCGCGAAGGGACGGCCGCGAGCCCGCTCGACTACGTCGTCCGGGGCTATCGCGGCGAGGAGGAGGCGAAGGGGAAGGCTGAGGCCCGCGGAGGCGTCGTCCGGGTCGAGCGCGCGTTCCCGCAGGGCTATCACGAGGTCGAGTTCCCCGCGACCGCCCAGCGGTTCGGCGTGATCTCGCTGCCGAAGGTCGAGGGCCGGCCCGACCCGTTCTTCGCCATGGACGCGGCGATGTCGTGGCTGGTGGGCGACGACGCGACCCGGGACGAGTTGATCGCCTTCGCCCGGTCGACCGGCCTGGCCATGATCCGCGAGCGCGTCACCTGGGGCGCGATCCAGCCCGCCGCCGACCGCTGGGACTGGGAAGCCGGGCGGCGGTTCGAGAAACTCCGACAGTCGTACAGGAAGGCCGGCATCCCCGTCCTGGAGATGGGGCACGACGCCCCCGCCTGGGCCGGCCTCGTCGCCAAGTACCCCCGCGACCTCGTCGCCACGGCCGACGCCTGGCGCGCCGTCTCGCGGCGATGGTCCGCGACGTGGGGCGGCGTCGAGCTGTGGAACGAGCCCGAGATCAGCTTCGGCGGCGACATGCCCGGCGACCAGTACTCCGCCTACGGCAAGGCCGTCGCCTACGGCCTGCGGAGGGCGTCGACCCGCGCCCCGGTCGTCGGCGGCGTGATGGCCCACTTCGAGCCCTCGTTCCTCGCCGCCTGCGCGGGGAGCGGCCTGCTGGATCGCGTCGACGCGTTCAGCTTCCACGACTACGGCCCGGCCCTGGCGTTCGAGGACGTCAACGCCCGGTTCCGCGAATGGCTGCGGGACTCGGGCCGGGGGGACATGCCCCTCTGGGTCACGGAATGCGGCTGGCCCTGGAAGAAGGGCCCCGAGCGGCCCCCCGTCGACCAGGACCTCGCCAGCGCGGCGCAGGTCGTGATGAAGGCCGTCGAGTCGCGCGCGTGCGGCGTCGAGCGCCACTTCGCGTTCGTCTACCCGTACTACGAGGAGAACGCCAACAATTTCAGCATGATGGACGGCCGCGCCACGCCGCTGCGGGGCATGGCCGCCTACGGCCAGGCGATCCGCGCGCTCAAGGGCCTCCGATACCTGGGCGACCTGAAGCACGACGACGCCCGCGTCGCCCGCGCCCGCGTCTTCGGCGACGGCGCGAGGGCCGTCGCGGTCGTCTACTCGACGGCCTCCGACGACGACCTGAGGCGGCCGATCGACCTGGGCGTCGCCCCGCGCCGGGTGGAGGCGGCCGACGGTCGCGCCGTGACGACCCGCGACGGCCGCTTCCCCCTCGTCGACGGCCTCGCCTACGCCTGGTTCGACCGCGCGGCGATCGCCCGGAAGCTCGACGCGAAGACGCGTGCCATGGGATTGAACCCCGGCCGCGACGTCCCGAAGGCTAACACCTCGCCGATCGTCCTCCGTTATCGCTTCGACCCCGCCGTCGCGGCCCACGGGCCGACCGGCTATCGGCTCAAGGCGGGCGCGACGTCGCTGCCGGCCGTCGTCGATGTCGTCAACCTGGGCGACTCGGCCGAGGCCCTCGACGTGTCCCTCGCGGTCGACCCCGGCGCGCGGCCCGATCCGGCGTCGCGCCGCATCGAGGTCGGGCCGCGATCGGTCGCCGAGGCGTCCTGGACGGTCGACCTGTCGGGCTCGTTCGCCGGATTCGCCCCGGCCCGGCTCCGCGTCGAGGCCCGCGGTCCCGGGGGCGTGCGCGACCGGCTGGCGTTCGCGATCCTCGGCGAGCCCACTCTCGAACAAGCCCTGGCGTCGCTCCCGCGCCGGGAGCGGCTGCCGATCGAGGACCGGGCCCGCTGGGCCGACAACATCGGGCCCGGGGGGACGATGACGATGGAGGCCGGGCCGGCCGGGTGGAAGCTCGACGTGAAGCACGCCCCGGGGACCGATCGCTGGGCCTACCCCTACTTCCGCCTCCCGGACCCGGTGGACCTCTCGGAGGCTCGGGGGCTGATCCTCCGCGCCCGATGCAAGGCGTCGGCGGACGTGCGGGTCTTCCTGTGGGAGGGGGATTCGGGCGTCGGCTACATCAACGTGCCGAGCCTGATCCCGGCCGACGGCGAATGGCACGTCGCGAGGGTCGACTTCGACGACCTGGCCGCCAGCGGGGCCAACGCGGCCGACCCGAACGGGAAGCTCGATCGCAAGGACGTGCGCCGGATCGGCCTCGGCCTGAACAGCCGGGAGGAGGCGAACACGCTGGAAGTGAGCGACCTCTTCGTCGCGTGGTGACGCCGGTCAGCGCGGGCAGGGCGGGGCGACCTGCATCCGGGAGAGGAGCGCGACCAACGCCTCGTTCACGACCGGCTTCACCAGATGGACGTCGAACCCGACGTCGTCCCAGTCGGCGTCGGGAGCGTAGCCCGAGACGGCGATGAGCGAGGCCCGGTCGAGGCCGTCCCGGCGCAGGCCGACGGCCACCGCGTGGCCGTCGATGTCCGGGAGCGAGAGGTCCAGCAGCACCACGTCCGGGTCGTACCCCTTGGCGGCCTGGAGAGCCGACCTCCCGTCGTAGGCCACCGCCACGTCGAAGCCGTGCATCCTCAGGAGCATGGCCGTCGTGTCGGCGGTGTCGCGGTTGTCCTCCACGATCAGCACGCGCGAGACGCCGGTGGGTGCTAGACTGTCCATGGGCGTGCCTCCAGCCGACTTCGGGAGGAATGGTGGCGATACACCGCCGCGAGAGCAGGATGCAAATCCAGGGCCGCGGCCTCGACGCGCCTCGTTGCGCTTTTGCCACCGAAGGGACGCCATCGCGAACGGCCGACTCGCCGAGCATGATCGCGCCGTCTCGACCCGACCCCGGCCGGTCGGATCCGGCCGACGCTTCCCCGAATTTCGACGACCTCGTCAGGTGACATCGGACGAGGTAATCTTAACCCTCTCATCGATCCTTGGGAACCGCGAGGTTCGGCGAATCTTCACGAAAGCATGCGTGGGCGACCGAAACCCGGGGAATGCCGACTTCGGACGCCCGAACATCCTTGGGAGCCGACGGGCGAGGTGCGGACATGAGGCCCCATCTCCCAACGGCGACACACTTGAATTCCTAGGAGACCCAGGTCATGAAGCCCAGGTTCATCGAGGTGAAGGGGGGCGAGAAGCGCGTGCTCTGGGGGCGCTTCATCCTGTTCGCGACGATCACGATCGCCCTGGGCGTCGCGATCGGCGAATTGATCGCCTATCTGGCGATGCACCGGTTGGGCACGGCGGCCCCGTTCGCCGGCGGCGTTCTGGGCCTGATCCTGGTCGTCCGCAAACTGATCGAGGTTCTGGCCTATCAGCCGACCGAGGGGGACGAGAAGATCCTCGTGCCGTGAGTCAGCGATGAGCCGGCGCGGGCCGAATCGGCCCGCGGGTTCATCCCGACCGTTCCCGCATCCGAAAGGGCCCGGGACGACGGCCCCGTCGGAAGCGGGAGGCGGGCGTGGGCCGCCGAGGGCTCGCCTCAGGCGCTCTCCTTCTTCCGCTCGGCCTTGGCGAGCGGGACGGGAGGGGCGTCGAAGAGGCTCTTCTCCTTGCGGACGACCTCGGGCGTGACGACGTACTTCCCCTTGTCCTTGGCGACGCGGTCGGGGAGTTCATACATCACGTCGAGCATGATCTCCTCGACGATCGAGCGGAGGCCGCGGGCGCCGGTGTCCTTGGCCTTGGCCATCTTGGCGACTTCCGCGAGCGAGTCGGGCGTGAACTCGACGTCGGCGCCCTCCATCTCGAAGAACCGCTTGTACTGCTTGACCAGGGCGTTGCGGGGCTCGGTCATGATCTTGACGAGGGTCCCCTCGTCGAGCGGCATGAGCGGGCAGAGGACCGGGAGGCGGCCGATGAACTCGGGGATCATGCCGAATTCGAGCAGGTCGTCGGACGTCGCCCGCGAGAGGAGCTCGCCCAGGTCGGTGTGCTGCTCGGTCTGGGTCTGGCTGCCGAAGCCGATCGTCTTGCGGCCCACACGCCTGGCGATGATGTTCTCCAGGCCGACGAACGTGCCGCCGCAGATGAACAGGATGTTGCTGGTGTCCATCTGGATGTACTGCTGCTCGGGATGCTTCCGGCCCCCCTGGGGGGGCACGTTGGCGACCGTCCCTTCGAGCATCTTCAAGAGCGCCTGCTGGACGCCCTCGCCCGAGACGTCGCGCGTGATCGAGACGTTGTGGGTCGTCTTGCCGATCTTGTCGATCTCGTCGATGTAGATGATGCCGCGCTGGGCGGCTTCGAGGTCGAAGTCGGCGGCGTGCAGGAGCTTCAGGAGGATGTTCTCGACGTCCTCGCCGACGTAGCCGGCCTCGGTCAGCGTGGTGGCGTCGCCGATCGCGAACGGGACGTTGAGGATCCGGGCGAGCGTCCGGGCCAGCAGGGTCTTGCCGCTGCCGGTCGGGCCGACGAGCAGGATGTTGGACTTGTCCAGCTCGACCTCTTGGTCCGGGTCCTCGCCGTGGACGAGCCGCTTGTAATGATTGTGCAGCGCGACGGAGAGGACCTTCTTCGCCCGATCCTGGCCGATGACGTAGTCGTCGAGCTGCGTCTTGATCTCGCGAGGGGTGGGGATGTCGGTGAAGAGGGTCTTGGGGACGCCGCGACGCCGCCGCTCCTGGTCGAGGATCGATTGGCAGAGCTCGATGCACTCGCCGCAGATGTAGACGTCGCCGGGGCCTTCGACGAGCGGGCCGACGTCGCGATAGCTCTTGCGGCAGAAGGAGCAGTAGGCGTTCTTCTTGGTGCTGCCGGGCGACCCGGAGGTGATCCCCCCGCCGCCCCGCTTGCCACCGCCCCCGGAGCCCCCACCCGTGACGTCCTTACCTGACGGCATACCAAGCCCTTTCGTCCCTTGAGAAGGGATCCCGCCGCAGCCGCCGCGAGGGCGGCGTCAGGACGACGCGAGAGGCCGGGCGTGCCCGCCGGCCTCGCAACCCGCGTCGCCCGCAGGTCTTGATCATGGAATACGAGAGCGTCCCGATTCTGACGGGTGCCGACCGAGCCCAGCGCCGGCCCGGCGAGGTGCAGGTCGCAACTCGCGATGCGAAACGAAGCCCGACATCCGCCCGATCCCTCCGGCGGACCTTCTGCTCGGCCGACGTCATTCTAGATCACCCCCCCGATCCAAGCAAGTCCGGACGACGAACCGGGCACCGTCGCACGCCCGCCTCGGCAGGTCCGCCGGGCCGGGGGGGTTGCACCGATCCGATCGGCGGGGGCCGTCGTCACGGGCGGGCGATCCCCCAAGCAGATGGCTCCGCCCGGATCGCCGCGACGATCCGACGCCCGGCCGCGCTCAGCGTCAGTTCGCCCAACCGATCCCACGGCACCCACGCCGCCGCCGACATCCCCGGGCCCGGCACGGGCTCCGCCGACGCGCCTCGCCGCGGCCCGGCCGCGGCGGCGAAGGCGTCGAGCCTCACGCGATAGCGGGTCACGCCGTAAGTCAGCGACTGGACCATCTTCCCGGACGAGATCGGGACGCCCGTCAAACGCTCAACCCCCTCCTCCAGCCCGACCGGCGGGTCGACCGCGCGGCCCGCCGGGTCGGGACCTTCCCGGTGGATCGTGGGGAACTCCCAGAACCCCGCCCAGAGCCCCGGCCCCGCCCGACGCACCATCAGGATCCGCCCGCCGTCGACCGCCACGGCGCACGCCTCGACCACCGCCCGGGGGGCGGCCCTGGCCGCGGCCCGCGGGATCTCCCCCTCTATCCCCAATCTCCGCGCCTCGCAGAGCGACGCGACAGGACAAATTAAGCATTTAGGACTGCGCGGGGTGCAGACCAGAGCGCCTAATTCCATCAGGGATTGATTGAAATCGCCCGCATCCCGGGGCGGCACGAGGCGCGCGGCGACGTCCCACAGCCGCGCCTGGGCCTTCGCGGTCGCGAGATCGCCGGCCTCCGCCACGAGCCGGGCCAGGACGCGGCGGGAATTGGCCTCCACGATAGGCTCCGGGAGGTCGAACGCCTGGGAGAGGATCGCACCCGCCATGTAGCGACCGACCCCCGGCAGGGCCCGGACGGCGGCGGGGTCGCGGGGCATCCGGCCGCCGTGCTCGGACACGATTGCGCGGGCCGCCGCGTGGAGTTGGCGGGCCCGACGATAGTAGCCGAGACCTTCCCACGCCTTCAGGACCCGTTCCTCGTCGGCCGCCGCCAGGGTTGCGAAATCGGGAAATTCCCGGACGAAGCGGTCAAAGTAAGAAATCACGGCCGCGACCGTAGTCTGGACGAGCATCACCTCCGAAACCAGGATGCGGTAGGGGTCGCGATCCTCCCTCCACGGGAGGGCCCTCTTCTCGGCGGCGAACCAGGCCAGGAGCCGCGCGCGGACCTCTGCCGACCACTCCGGATCCCCTTCCACGGGCCACCTCCCGGTCTCAACGAGCCTCAACTCTCCCGTCGAACTATCGGCCGATGAGGAGCCTCACGCAAGACGAACGGGCTGCATAAGACATCGCGCCTGGGGAAGAGAATCCGTTTCGCGAAATTTTTCCAAACACCTATTGACCCTAATATGGCGAGGCCATAAATTGCATCGACAGGATGAATGCATCGAAGCCATCCCTCAAACGCAACATCGACCACTCGTCCCCCCTCGGACCTGGAATCCCCGGTCGGCCCCTTTCCTGCGGCCGGATCGGCCCTGCGTCCGAGCCTCGCCGCGGTCCCGCGAGCGAGCCCAACCGAACCTCGAAGCGGCAGGATGAACACCATGACCCCAACGATCCTCCCGGCGCGACGCCCTGCGCCGGAGCGTTTGGAATCCCATGCCTTCGGCCCGATCGCGACGTCGCCCGGCCGTGGCGGCGCGACTCGGGAGTTGTCGACCTTCGAACTGGCGGACCGGCTGGTGCAGGCGTGGAGCCGCAACGAGCGACGGCTCGGCGAGCTGGACGGCCTGGACTCGGGCATCGCCGCGGCTCGACGCCGGCTGGCGACGACCGCCGCGGGCCGCGGCCTCGCCGAGGCCCACCTCGCCCGGCTGCTGTCCCGGCGCGCGGCCTGCGTCGCCGCGGCCCGCGCCGACGCGAGCCTGGCGGAGGAGCTGTCCCGCGAGTGGGACGCGAGGCACGCCATGCGACGGGCCGTGGGCGGCTGACGCAGGGCCGACGAAGCGTTCCATCACCATCCCGAACCTCGGATTGCTCGATCCACCCGCCAACGGAGGGCGGGGCAGGCCGACGCCGACCACGAGCCGGATCGAGCGAGGTACTCCACGATGAGCATGATCTCCGCACGATCGACCGCGACCCCCGAACGCCGCCGTTCGGCCCCCGAATTCCCCGCCCGCTGCAACCCGGCGCGGCCGACGCCCGAGCCGGAAGCCCGGGCGGACTTCCCTGCCAAGTGCAACCCATGCCCGCGGCCCCCGCTGACGGAGCCGCAGCGCGAGCTGGCGACCCGGTACATCCCCCTGGCCGCGGCCATGGCCCGACGCCTGGCGGCGAGCCTGCCTTCCGGCGCCGACGACTTCCGCGCCGCCGCGAGCCTCGCGCTGGTCGAGGCGGCTCAGGCCTTCGACGAGTCGCGAGGGGTGGACTTCGCGACCTTCGCCCGGCACCGAATCCGGGGCGCCCTGATCGACGCCCGGCGGAACCTCCTGTGCGACGGCTGGCGCGGCGACCTCGCCCTGGCACCCCATTTCGAGTCGCTCGGGCCGGGCTCGGAGTCCCGGGGCCGGGTGTTCGGCACGACCGTCGACGATCCCGTCGGCTCGGAGATGGAGGTGGAGGAGGACGTCGCCTACTGCCTCAGCCGGCTCTCGCCCCGGCAGGCCGCCGCGTTCCGCCGCATCTACCTGGACGGCAAGACCCAGGAGGAGGCCGCGGCCCTCGACGGCTGCTCCAAGGCTTCGATGTGTCGGATGCACCGCGACGCCCTCGAACGCCTCGCCGGGATGCGCGGGCGGCTCCTCGCCGCCGGCTGATCGGTGCCCGCGCCCTGGATGCGAAGGGGCCCGGCGGGGGGCGATGAAGCCGCCCGCCGGGCCCCGGGTCGTTCCGGGCCGCCGCGGCCGTCAGGCGGCGCGGTCGGTGAAGAGGGACGGGTGGGCCCGCTCGTGGAGGAACTGGTGCATCGCCCCCACGACGTAGCGCTGCTCGGCCTCGGTCAGCTCGGGGTAGATGGGGAGGGCGATGGTCTCGCGGGCGGCGGCCTCGGTCCGCGGGAAGTCGCCCGGCTTGCAGCCCAGCGACGCGAAGCAGGGCTGGAGGTGCAGCGGGATCGGGTAGTAGATCTCGGTGCCGATCTTGCGCTCGGCCAGGTGCTGCCGCATGTCGTCGCGGATCGAGGCCGGGACGCGGACCACGTACTGGTTGTAGACGTGGTAGTTCCCCGGGCGCTCGACGGGGAGCCGGACCATCTCGTCCATCCCGTGCGAGGCGAACAGGTCGCGGTAGCGGTCGGCGGCCTCGCGGCGGGCGACGGTCCACTCGTCGAGGTGGCGGAGCTTCACCCGCAGGACGGCCGCCTGGAGGGCGTCGAGGCGGGAGTTCAGGCCGACCTCGTGATGGTGGTATTTCGGCTCCATGCCGTGGACCCGCAGGCGGGCGATGCGGCGGGCGAGGACCGGGTCGTCGGTGGCGACCATGCCGCCGTCGCCGAAGCCGCCGAGGTTCTTCGACGGGTAGAAGCTGAACGCGGCGACGGTCCCGAGCGTGCCCGTGCGGCGCCCGTTGTAGGCGGCGCCGATGGCCTGCGCGGCATCCTCCAGGACCATCAGGTCGCGACGAGCGGCGATCTCGCGGATCGGGTCCATGTCGGCCGCCTGGCCGTACAGGTGGACCGGGATGATCGCCTTCGTCCGCTCGGTGATCGCGGCCTCGATCGCGCCCGGGTCGATGTTGAAGGTGTCCGGCTCGATGTCGACGAAGACGGGCCGGGCACCGGTGCGCCAGATCGAGCCGCCGGTGGCGAAGAAGGTGTAGGGCGTGGTGATCACCTCGTCGCCGGGGCCTAGGTCGATCGCCATCAGCGGCAGCAGCAGGGCGTCGGTCCCGGACGCGCAGCCGACGGCGTGGGCGGCCCCGCAGTACTCGGCGATCTCGGATTCGAGGTTGGCGACCTCGGGGCCCATGACGAAGCCCTGGGTCTCCATGACCTCGCGAACGACGGGCTCGATCTCGTCCCGGATGGTGCGGTACTGGGCGCGCAGGTTGAGGGCGGGGACCCCCGCCGGTTCGTAGGGAACGGCCATGATACGTCACTCCTTCGACGCCCGATGCGGTCGTGCCATGGGCACGCGCGTGCGAAATGCACTCGAGGTGGCGTCTCCCTCCTTGGAGTCGATCGGCACCGGGGGTTCTATACCTTTCCTGAATCTTCGTCAAGCGAGCCCGGGGCCGCGAGCCGACCGCCCGGATCGGCCCGATCGGCCATCGGGGGATAGCGAGCCGCCTCCCCTTCGACGTCCCCGGCCGCGCCGTCGCCGCGGGCCGTCTCCTCCACGCGGGCCTCGACCAGGCGGTCGAGCAGCGGGTGGGGGCCGAGCGGGGCGCCGAGGGAGAATTCGACGCCGGGGTGGCGGGCCGCCAGGTCGTCGCGGGCGGCGGTGAGGTCGCGCAGGAGGTGGACGCCGGCCGCCAGGAAATACGGGATCATCAGCACGCGGCCCGCCCCGCGCGCCACGCAGGCCGCGGCACCGGCGGGGATGTCGGGCTCGGCCAGCTCCAGGAAGCAGGGCTCGACGATCGCCCTGGGCCCGACCGCCGCCAGCCGCGCGGCCAGCTCCCGGAGGTCGGCGTTGGCCGGCTCCCGCCGGCTGCCGTGGGCGATGAGCAGGACGGCCGTCGCCGTGCGGTCGGTTTCCATCGACATTAAGATGTCCTCGGAGGGGGGATCGTCGCCCATTCTATCCCGAGGTCCGGAGGTCCGCCGCCCATGACTTGGGTCCATTGCGCCTTGATGTCGGCCCTGTTCGCCGGGCTGACGGCCGTCCTGGCGAAGGTGGGGGTGGCCGACGTCCCCTCGAACCTGGCGACCCTGATCCGGACGGTCGTGGTCGCGGGGTTCGCGTCGGGGATCGTCCTCTTCACCGGCGAGGCCGGGGGCGTGCGGTCGCTCGGGACGCGCGACTGGCTGGCGCTGGTCGGCTCCGGGCTGGCGACCGGCGCGTCGTGGCTGTTCTACTTCGCGGCGCTGAAGCGGGGGCCGATCTCGGGGGTCGCGCCGATCGACAAGCTGAGCTTCCTGATCGCGATGGGGCTCGGGTTCGTCGTCCTGCGCGAGCCGGTCCGGCCGCTGACGCTCGTCGGGGCCGCGCTGATCGCGGCGGGCGTCGCGCTGACGCTCCCCTCGGTGCAGGAGGCGATTCGACGACTTTTCTGAACCGCCGGGGATTTCGACTCAACTCGACGGGCGGGGTCGGCCGATGAAGACGGATGGAGCACGGGACCGCACCCTGAAGCCGCACCCTTCGAGAATCCCCCGATGTCCCCCGCCAGGTCCGGCATCGGAGCGCCCTCGCTCCGCCGATTCCTCCTGCTCGCCGCGCTCGCCGCGAGCGGCTGCCGGACGGTCGAGCCCGGGCTCCCCCTCGCGCCGACGACAGCGGCCCGGCCGTCGGGCCGCGACCTGGTCCCGCTCGCCTGCCGGGCCCGGCAGGAGGGCCGCAAGCTGGAGCGGCGT
>Ga0209958_1000741_pt1 | contig 40382 bp, 33 predicted proteins | sample ThiBio_inoc_plan_FD_183942 | JGI IMG/M metagenome (GOLD analysis project Ga0209958, IMG submission 183942) | Wastewater bioreactor microbial communities from Cape Town, South Africa - Thiocy_inoc_plan (SPAdes) | ecosystem: Engineered > Bioremediation > Thiocyanate > Unclassified | place: South...
GAGCAGCTCCCCGTCCAGGAACGCCTTGGCGTCGACGACCGCCCCTTCGGCCCGCAGGTCGGTCAGCGTCACCTCATAGGTGAGCTGGTCGCCGGCGCAGGCCACGCCGAAGAACTCGGCCCGCGGGATCTTGGCCAGGACCACCTTCTGCGCGAACTCGCCCGCCTCCCCCACCAGGATCCCCCCCGTCTGGGCCAGCCCCTCGATGATGAGGGACGCGGGCATGACGGGGTAGCCCGGGAAGTGGTCGTGCAGGTGCTCCTCGGCGAGGGTCAGGTTCTTGATCGCTCGCGCGAACTGACCGCTCCGGAACTCCGTGAACTTGTCGATCCAGATCCATCGCATGGTCGAGCGCGCCGCCGGGGCCGTGGGGGAAGGGGAGGATGCGGGCCGGACGCCCGCCCGCGGCGGACGACGCGAGGGACCTTCCCCCTCCCGCCGCCGGTCCGCGGGCCGTTCCGTTCGGCCCCGTCGAGGCGGATGGCCCGCCTCAGGCCGCCAGCTTGCTCTGGACGTACTGGACCAGCATGTCGACCGTGTAAAGGTCGCCCATCTTCTCGACGTCCGGATCCGCCTCGAACTTGGACAGGTCGGCGAACGGCAGCCGGGCCTTCAGCTCCGACACGCCCTTCGACGTCAGCTTGCCGTCGGCGATCCACTCCGGGTCGGCGACCAGGTTCTCCGGGAACAGCTCGCCGCGGGGGATCTTGATCCCGAAGTTCCGCTCGAGCCGGAAGACGATGTCCAGGAAGTCGATCGACTCGGCGCCGAGGTCGCCCTGGAGGGTCGACTCGCGGTTGACGTCGTCCTCGTCCACGCCCAGGGCGTCGACCAGGGTGGACTGGACCTTCTCGAAGATCTCGTCGTATGCGGGCATGTCATCCTCAGGATATAAGGGGTACACGGGCTCGCACTCGATCCCCGGCGAATCGGGACGCGGACGTGCCTCCGATCAAGTCGGCTCACTTAATCGTCGGCGAGATCGAGCGGCGAACTTCAAGTGGGGCGGGTCGCAAGGTGGAGGCCCGATTCGCTTGGAGGGAAGCTCCCGGTTCCTTCGGCCTGGTCCCGGGGGCTCACCTGGCATTGTCCAGCAAATCGGGATTCCTTGCAACACCATCACGCTCAGGCAATGATACGACCCGATCCGGCGGGATACGGAGACTTTCCGGCCCGCTCCGGATCGGCCTGGGTGGTTTGCGCCGGATGCGTCGATCGCGCGACCGACCCGGGGGGCTCAGATCAGCTTGACGCCCGCGGGCTCGGGAGTCCGGGAGATCGCCTTGGCCCCCACCGACCCCTTGCGGAGGGTGGCGTAGAGGTCGCGCAGGCCGGCGACGATCATGGCGTCGGTCGCGTGCAGGGCCGGGTTCTTGTCGCGGAGGTTGTATCGGGTCAGGACGATGCGCCCCTTGACCATCTCCTGGCCGTCGATCACGCCGACGCCCTTGAAGGTCGCCAGCGGCCCCTCGTTGGAGATCATCTCCACCTTGAGCTCGAGCTGCCGGCCGGGCTCGACGAAGCTGCCGTACTTGATCGTCTTCGCCTGCTTCAGCACGATGATGCTGTGGGCGAAGTCCTCGGTCTCGCGGATCAGCCACGCGCCGGCCTGGGTGAGCGCCTCCAGCATGAGCACCCCCGGCATGACCGGGAAGCCCGGGAAGTGGTCGGCGAGGTACTCCTCGGCCAGCGACAGGTTCTTGACGGCGTGCAGCGAGCGGCCGGGCTGGACGTCCAGGATCCGGTCGATGAGGACGAAACGCATGGAAGCTCCCGAGATCAAGAGGGCGAGACTCAAGGGGCTCGACTCGCGAGCCGTCCGGTATCCGACGCATCGCGGGGATCCGCCGCGGGCGACCCCGCATCATATCGCCGGCCGAGGGGCGGCTTCAAGGTCCGGCCGCGGCGGGGGGGTGGGGGCGCGCGGGCCTAACCCCTTCTCATGGAAGATACAACCTGCGCCACCGCGGTCAAATCCGATCGGCCCGGCGCGCGGCGAGGCGCGGCCTTTCAGCTAGGAAGTCGGCCTCCGCGGCCCTATACTTGAGCTGCGGCGGCCTCCCCGCCGCGGAATCCGGACCCGCCCCCGCCCCGGTGGAGAGCCACGATCATGGCGTCGAGCCTCCTCGGCGTTGCGAGTTTGCTGACGGCGGCCCTGGCGACGGCCTGCCCGACCGGCCCGGTCGACTGGTCGCGCGACGGCCTCTGGATCGCCTGGACGGCCGTCGAGTTGCCCGACTCCCCCGCCCTGCCCCGCGGCTGGCTCCGATCCCCGCTCGGCGACGAGCCGCCCCCCGCGTCGGGCCGGAATAGCCATCGCATCTGGGCGACGCGGTTCCCGTCGCTGGAATCGGCCCTGATCCTGGATTCGCCCCACCCCCTGTCCTCCCCCTGCTGGTCGGCGGACGGTCGCTCGATGGCCTACGCGCGATTCGTCTCCTCGGACCCGGCCCGCGACGGCGTCCAGCGCGGGAGGTTCGAGGTCGTGATCCGCTCGGGCCTCGACCGGGAACGTTCGGTGGTGATCGATCCCGGCCTGGCGCTGGATGCCGAGGGCAGGAAATCCCTCGCCGCTTCACGGCCCGCGCTCGGCCCGGATGGGCGTCGCGTGGTCGTCCCTCGGCCGGGGCGGGAGAGCGGGCTGTGGCTCGTGCTCCTGGACGATTCCGGGGCCGTGATGACGCTCGAAGACGCCGTCGCCCCGGCGTGGTCGCCCGACGGCCGCCGCCTCGCCTTCCTGAAGGTGCGACCGGGCCCGGCCGGCCCTCCCGTCGTGTCGCTCCACGTCTCGCCCCCGGCGGCTCGCCTCGATGGCCCGCTGGGCATCGAGAACGCGTTGACGCCCGACTTCCTCGCCTGGGCCCCGGACGGCCGGTCCCTCCTGGCGATCGCGAACCCCATGCGCGGGCCCTTCCGCAGCACCCAGCTCGACCTCGTGCGCATCGGCCTCGACGGCGGGCCCGCGGGCCGGCCGTCGAACCTGGAGTCCACGCCGCCGGCGAACGCCAACCGCCGGCTCCAGGGCCAGGTCGGGATGGCCGACCCGGGCAAGCCCCCGTCGCTGCGCATCGAGCTGTCGATGGACGCGGGCCAGGAGGAAGGCGTCTGCCTGGTGGAGACGAACGGCCGCGAGCAGATCTTGCGATGGGGGAACCTGCTGACGCAGAACACGTTCAAGCGATTCCACCCCCTCGACCCGGGCCTGCGCATCGACGCCCCCGCCCTCGCGCCGGACGGCCGGACGGCGGCCTTCCGCGTCGACGACGGCACGGGGGCGGGGCTCCTCGCGCTCATCGACCTGAACACCGAGGAATTGTCGCTCGTCGCCCCCGACGAGGCGACCCGAAGGCGCTGGCTGGACCGGCTCGCCGATTGCGCCCTGTCCCATCTCCTGGAGTGGATCCCCGGGGAGGAAGTGGCGTCGGCCCGCCCGACGGTCCTGCCGATCCTCGCCGAGCTGGGCGGGCTGCATCAGCGGCGGTACACACTGTCCCGGCTGGCCCGCTTCGCGTCGCCGTTGCTCAAGGAACGGGCCGGCGAGGGCCCCGACGGACTCGACGAATTCCGTCTCTTCTTCTCCTATCTCAATCAGGACTACGCCTCCGCGTCGCGATGGCTCGACGCCGTCGAGGCCGGGACGGACGACCCCGAGGCCCTCCTGCGATGGCTGGGCCTTCGCGCCCAGATCTTCCTGGGGGACGGCCAGGTCGAGAAGGCGCGCGGGATCATCGACTACCTGGCGCGCGAGACGCGCAGGCCCTCGCTCTCCGTCGAAGAGACGGCCGGAGGTTACAAGCTCTCGGGTGAGCCGCTCCCCGATGCGGCCTGGGTCGATCACCTCCGGCAGAAGTCCTCCGACCTCGCCGCCCAGCGGATTCGCCCCGGCCGCGGCGATCGCGTCGACGGAGGGGAGCCCGTCGATCCGTTCTCCGACTTCGAAGCCGGGGGCCCGGACCCGATCCCCAACATCCCCTTCGCCCCCCCGCCGGGGGTCGTCCCCATCGTGCCCGACGAGTTCAACCCGCCCGGCCTGCGGCCCCGGAACCTGATGGTCCCGCCCGCCCCGGACGGCCGGCCGGTCGCCCCGCTGCTCCCCCGCGCCGGGGGATTGCGGCTGGAGGTGGAGGAATAGCCTAGAAGGCCGTCATCAGGACGAGCTGCGCGGCCCGGATCAAGCTCGCCCGCTCGGCCGGCGTGATCGCCCCCCGCGCGGCCACGCCGTCCAGGGTCTTCAGGGCGTTCGAGATCACGAAGCCCTGCATGGCGTTGAGCTTCAGGGCCTCGCCGTGGGACTGGAGGGTGCGGAGGACGTCTCGGATCGTGAGGGCTTCCTCCAGGGGGTTGTCCGGCTGGTCGCTCCAGGTCGGGAGCATACCGGCGTCGGCCGCTCGGGCGGCGACCCGGTGGATGACCCGGCTGATCTCCGTCAGCTTGGGATAGTCGAGGGTGTCGGGCGTGTCGGCGGGCGAATGATAGCGCGGGTTCTCCCCCGTGCTGAAGAAGAGGAAGGGGACCTTGCGGGTGCGGAACGGGCCGTAGTCGCTGCGGTTCAGGACGAGCAGGTCGGCCCCCAGGACGCCCATGCGCACGGGCCGGCCCGCGACGGCCTCATGGAGCCACGGGCGGAGCGCCGGGACGTGCTCGGTCCCCATGACGAAGAAGAAGTCGTCGCAGACCCCGCCCAGCGACCGTCCGATCATGTCGGCGGTGATGAAGAGGTCGATGGACTCCAGGGCAAACGGCGGGTGCGCCGCAAAGTAGCGCGAGCCGTACAGGCCCGCCTCCTCCTGGTCGAACGCCAGGAAGACGACCGAGCGCCTCGGCTTCTCCGCGCGGGCCGCGAGGCAGCGGGCGGATTCGAGCATCATGGCCACGCCCGAGGCGTTGTCGTCGGCCCCGGGGTAGAGGACGCCGCGGCGGACGCCCAAGTGGTCGTAATGCGCGGAGAGGATGACGTATCGTCCGGCGAGGTCCGGGTCGCTCCCGCGGATCACGGCCCCCACGTTCCGCCCCGTCGTTTCAACGGGCGGCGCGGGGGGGATCTCCTGGACGTACCGGCCGGCGAACAGGGGCTCCAGGCCGAGGCGTCGGAACTCGTCGGCGATGAGCCCCGCGGCCTTGCGGCCCCCTTCCCCGCCGCGCCCTTCCAACTCGGGCGAGGCCAGGGTCCTCACCCAGCGTTCGAGGTTCGGCCGCTCGGGCTCGTCGCCGGCCGCGACGCCGGCGCCGAGGAGGCTCGCCGCCGTCGCGACCGCGACGAACCGGCGGATCGAGACGACCGTCGTCGCGGTCGCGTGCGGGCGACTCTTCGCAGGAGGCATAACCATTCCTCGGCGTTGGAAATCCGCGCGACGGGCCGCCGCTCGACGGGGGATCGTGTGGCAAGTTACCCCTGGATCGGGTTTGGAACCCTACACGGAGGTGGATCGTGTCGCGAGGCTCATGGATCAAGGCGTTCGCTCTGGCCCTGGCTTTTTCGCTGGGCGGCTCGGCGAAGGCCCAGGACTGGAACGACTACCTGCACTGGCCGTACGTGCCCCCGCAGGTCCCGGGCAACGGGTTCGAGTACAACGGCCTCTACGACGGCTGGTACAAGTACCCCCGCGAGCAGCGGATCGTGCCCCAGATCCAGGGGCCGTACTACCGCAACTTCTACGGCGGCTATCGGGTGCTCGACAAGTTCCGTCACCCCCACGGCTGGCACGACTGGAACAAGAAGAAGTTCTACCAGGGCAACCACTTCGTGCTCGACGTCTTCTGATCCGGTCGGGCCTGGATCGGGGGACGGCCAGGACGGGCCCCGGCCTCAAATCTCGCCCGAGTGCTCCCGATGGAAGCCGCCCCGCCCCCCTCTCCCGAAGGGGGCCGCCGGGGCGGCTTCGTGCTTGCGCGGTCAGCCCAGGGCCAGCGCGATCCGATAGTACGCCTCGGCCGCCAGGGCGACCTGCTCCAGATCGACCCATTCGTCCTTGGTGTGCGCCTGGGCGATGTCCCCGGGCCCGAAGACGACGGCCGGGATGCCGACCTCGCCCAGCGGGCCGGCGTCGGTCCCGTAGGGGACGCCGACCAGCTCCGGGCTCCGGCCGGTGGCCTCGGCGACGGCCGCGGCGAACGGCTCCAGCCAGGGGCCGATCGGCGTCTCCAGGGCCGGCATGCGGCCCCACGGCTCGACGAACGTCACGCCGTCCAGGCCACACCGCGAGGCCACGAACCGGCGGACCCGGTCGACGGCCGCGTCCGGGCCCTCGCCGGGGACCAGGCGGCGGTCGATCTCGATCTCGCAGAAGTCCGGCACGATGTTGACGCTCTGCCCGCCGAAGATCCGGCCCACCGACATCGTCGGTGCGCCGAGCTTCGGGTGCGGAGCGGAGCCGGCCAGGTCGCCCGCATGCTCGGCCAGCGCGGAGACGACCTCCGCCATGCGGTAGATGGCGTTCGACCCGAGGTGGGGCGTCGAGCTGTGGCAGGCCACGCCCCGCGCCTGCACCTTCCAGCGCACCGACCCCTTGTGCCAGGGGACGAGGTCCAGCTTCGTCGGCTCGGCCACGACCGCCAGGTCGATCCCCTCCTGGGTCTCGGCCAGGAGGCTCGACCCGATGTGGGTGTACTCCTCGTCCACGGTGCAGGCGAGGACGACCGACGCCGAACGCGCCGGCCGCTCCAACCAGAGGCGGCGGAAGGCCATGAGCATGGCGGCCATCCCGGCCTTCACGTCGCACGACCCGCGCCCGTACATCCGGCCGCCGTCGACGCGGGGCTCGAATGGCGGGATGGTCATGCCGTCGATCGGGACGGTGTCCTGGTGGACGTCGAACAGGAGGGTGCGGGCGGAGGGGGCTGGCGCGTCATAGCGGGCCAGGAGGTTCGACCGCTCGGGGGCGGCCTGCTGGCGGACGACCGGGATTCCGGCCTCCAGGAACCATCCCTCCAGGAAGGCGCCGATGCGGCCTTCGTAATACTCCGGGCCGCTCACGTCCCTCCCCATCGGGTTGACGCTGGGGATGGCGACGAGGTCGGCGAGGAGGCGGGTCGTCTCATCCACGGTCCGCGGGCTCCGTCGGCGGCGAGGGGGGCCGGCCGGGCTCGGCTCCGCCCGCCCCCGGCCGCATCGAGTCGTGGCCTCGCGGCTCACGTCACGTCACTTCACTTCACCCGTTCCAGGTACTCGGCCGTGCGGGTGTCGATCCGGATCTTCTCGCCAGGCTTGATGAACGGCGGCACCTGGACCTTCAGCCCGGTCTCCAGCGTCGCCTCCTTATACTGGTTCGTCGCCGTGGCTCCCTGGAGGGCCGGCGGCGTGTCGGTCACGGTCAGTTCGACGGCGTCCGGGATCTCGATCGAGACCGGCTTGTCGTTGATGTACTTGACCATCACCCTCGCGTTCGGCAGCAGGAAGTCCATCGACGTCCCGATGATCTCGGGCGAGAAGTGGAGTTGGTCGTAGGTCTCCGTGTCCATGAAGACGTGCTCGTCGCCGGCCGAGTACAGGTATTCGTACGCCTTGGTCTCGACGTACGGGACCTCGACCTGGTCGACGGAGCGGAGGCGCTTGTCGATCAGCGTCCCGTTGTTCATATTCCGGAGCTTGGTCTGGACCATCGCCCGGAGGTTGCCCGGGGTGTGATGGGCGAAGTCGACCACGACGTAGTTCACGCCCTCCATCGTGATCACCATGCCGCGGCGGACGTCGTTCGCTTTGATCATCATGGCAGATAGCGTCTCTCAACAGGCGACGGACGGCCGCGGCGGCTCCCTCGCACCGCGCCGTCCTCTGGTTGATCTCCGGGGCGGTGCCGCGGCGCCGCGCGAGGAATCCCGACGCTCGAATTTACTGGCGCCGCGTCGCTCTGCCTAGTGCGGCCTCCACTTCCGGCGTCGCGATGGGTGAGCGTCTCGAAAGTGGGTGGGAGATTCAGCAGGCCGCGCCGTCGATCGAGGCGTTCCTCCGCGTCCGGCCTTCCAACCGATCCAGGGCGGAGCACCTCGATCGACGGCGTTTGTGCGGCATCAGGATCTGCCGAAGAAGCCGTCGACTCGGTTGCGACAGTATGCCAATAGGACTTACGCAGTAGGCGGCATCCGGTCGAGGGGCCGTCCCCGGTAGGCCCGGACGGCCTCGCGGACGACGGCCGTCTTGGCCTCGTACCAGCTGACCCCGGTGGCGTAGAAGTTCCACGACAGCCGGGCGAACGCCCGGATCGCCATGCCGATGTGGTTCCGCTGGGCGCGGGCCGACCGCGCCTGGCATCGCTCGACGTTGCAGCACTGCTTCAAGGCCCGGTGGTACTCCTCCACCGCCCAGCACCGCTCGGCCAGGTCCTGCCGGCCGAGCTCGTCCATCGCGAGGTCGTTGGTCGCCCAGTATTCAACGTCCCCGTCTCGGGAGACCGCCTTGAACACGCGGATCGGGCCGAACCCCTCCATATGGACGACGACCCCGCCGTCGCCGATCGTCAGCTGCGAGACCGGCCGGTAGCCGGCTATGAAGCCACAGCCTCTGGCCGTGTGACCCGAAGAGCTTCGAGCGGTCCGGCGTGCATAGGCGTGGGAAAGGGCATAGGCTCCACCTCCGGGAAGGCCCTCTCGGGCAGGAGGGGGAGCCTATGCATGAGTGGCAGAACCTGTCCCATTGTGCGGTGGGACTGCAAGTACCACGTGGTGATCATACCGAAGTACCGGCGTCGCATCTTCTACGGAAAGTTTCGCCGGCAGGTCGGCGTGATCTTGAGGGATCTGTGCCGTCAGAGGTCGATCGGTTTGGTGGAAGGGCACGCGATGCCGGACCACGTGCACCTGTGCCTGAACATCCCGCCCAAGTACAGCGTGGCGCACACGATCGGCTTCCTGAAGGGTAAGTCGGCTTCCTGAAGGGTAAGAGCGCCGTGAGGATTCATCGGGAGTTGTTGCGAGAACGTCGGCTGACGGGCCTGCACTTCTGGTCGGCGGGTTACTGCGTGAGCACCGTGGGCCTGGACGAGGCTCGGGTGCGGCAGTACATCCGCGAACAGGAGGAGCTGGAGCGTCGGCAAGGGGAGTTCGAGTTCGAGTAGAGCCAACGGCCCCAGGGGGGCCTTCCCGACGTGGCTGCCCCTTCAGGGGCGACCGAACGAAACCGGCCCCCTCGGGGGGGCCTCCCTGATACCTCGGCCTCTGCCCGAGCAGCCTCATTCGGCTCATGCCCCGATCCTACGGCGACCATCGACCGGGCGCAATCTGTGCCGTTGTCTACTACTGCGTAACTCCTATGGCAGAAGAGATGGATGCCGCCGGGATGCTCGTCGAGCCACGCCTTCAAGACGTCGGCGAGGAACGACGAGAGCGGCACGCGCCGCGTCGTCTGCCTGCCCCGAACCCGCTTCCTTTCCCGGAGGATCGCCGCGCGGCCGGTGAAGTCGACGTCGGCGATCCGCACGCGCAAGAGTTCGCTCCGCCTCGCCCCCGTGTGCGCCGCGAAGCAGACCATCGGGTAGATCCACGGATGGCGGGCCGCGGATTTCACGTGCTCGAGGAACGAAGCGAGCTCGTCGGACGTGAGATAGAGCGATTCCCAGAGTTCCTCGATCTGTTCGTCGCTCAGGCCGCCGCAGGCGATCTGCCTCCGAATCTCGTCACGCGTCTGGAAGTGCGGCTTCTGCCGGGTCTTGCCGTAGACGAGGCCCTTTCCAGGCCAGTCGCCGTCGAGGATCCCCGCCGCACGGCCCCAGTTCCAGGCGGCCCGCAGGCCGTGGATTTCCTTCTTGGCCGTCTCCGGCGAAACCCCGCACGCGGCGCGGCGGTCGATGTGCTTCTGCAGGTCGGCCTGCGCGAGCCCCGAGAGCCGGTAGTCGTCGCCCAGGGTCTCGATCAGGTGCTTGAAATGGATGGCCGCCGTGTCGAGGGAGCTCTTCTCGTGGGCCCCCTCGTGGGTGGCGAGGTAACGGTCGCGCAACTCGCCGAGCGTCCCGAATCGCCGCGTCCCTGCGCGGTGGACGGTGCGTTTCGCCGGCGGCGTCCCGTCGTGCCGGACGAACTCGACGAGGTCGACGTCGGGGGGGATCTCAAGGAGCCCCTGACGCAACCGGAGCAGGAGGTACTCGACGTGGGAGGCCTTGGCCTCCGCCTCTTCTCGAGCGACCGGGCCGAGCGCGAACGTGTAGCGTTTCTTCTCGAAGCGGAACTGGCAGTACCAGCCGCTCTTCTTTTGCTGAAGCGATGCCATGAGTCACCCTCCCGGAGGGTCAACGCCACCGCCGTCCCGCCCCAATCCGTGCAGCAAAACTGCAGCAAACCCCGACCTGGCGCATGAGAAAGGGGTCAGGGCTTTTCGCCCTGACCCCTTATCCCGCATTAGTGCCGGAGACAGGACTTGAACCTGCACGGGCATGGTTAGCCCACTAGCCCCTCAAGCACCGCCGTCCATCCGCCGCGTCGGCGTAACGCCCACCACGCCAACGCCTTGTACCGCGCGATGATCGGCCCCGCAACCCGGAAAATACCCGTTTCGAGGGGTTTTTCGGGCCATAGCGGGTATCTACCCGCCGACTTTCCGGCCCACTAGCCGAAAGTCTAGTGGGCGTGCGGGGCGGGCCGCGGCATACGACCGGGCCCGCCCCGCATCAATGGTCTCCAACGGCCGGGTTGTCAAAGAACGCACTCACTCACGCTGCATCCGGCCGGGTTCCCGTCCCGGCAAAGTTGCCGAAACGGGACCGGGGCCGGATTCACTGGTCCGGGTCGTGCCGGACGACGACCTGGAGGCCCTCGCGGACGGGACGACCTCCCGTCGACTCGACCGCGAACCGGGCGACCATCGAGCCCTCGTTGCTCATCTCGACGTCGGCCCTCCCGACCTGGGGGAGCAGCCAGTCCAGCAGCTTCGCCCGGAAGGCCCGGACCGTCGCCTCCCGCTCGGGGTAGTGGGCCGTCGCCCCGTAGGCGCCCAGGTCGGACGGGTCGTCGGCCTCGCCCCGCCGCAGACGCGCCGCCAGGACGAAGCCCCCGCCGATCCCCGTCGCCGCCCACGCCTTCTTGTCCAGGGGGCCGCCGCCGATCTTCCCGTCGATGAAGCGGGCCCAGGTCGCTTCCGGCTCCGGCAAGACGTGGACGTCGAGGGCGAACCGGCCGCCGCCGACCAGCCACTCCAGGTCCAGCTTCATCCGGTCCGACGGATACTCGCGGGCGTGGGCCGTCAGGGCGTCGAGGGCGGAGGGGGGGGGTATACATTGTAAACCCCCTTGGCCGGCCCGACGTGGTGACCACGGATCACCCCCCTCCCCGATCGAGGAGGCGGGCTCCATGGCCCAGAACACCCCGTCCAGCTCCGGGTCGTACTCGGCCCGGAACTCGTCGGGGAGGCCAAGCTGGTCGACATCTTCGACGACCAGGTCGTCCAGCCTGGCGTGCAGGCCGCGTCGGGCCCGGATCAGCCGGGCCTCCTCCGGGGAGAGGGCGAGGACCTCGCGGGGGAAGGTGGCGGGCTCATAGCGCGAAGGGGCCGGGCCGCCGGGCGTGTTGCCCGGGGCGGAATCGTGGCGTACCATGGGTGTAGATTCTCCTGGTGCAGAACCGTGGGGGATCTTCCTGGGGGCGGGGCGGTCGGATCACTACTCCGGCCGCCCCCTCTCGTTCCACGTCGAAGGCATCGCTTCGATGCGGAAATGCTACTCGCGGGTACATACCGAGGTCAACCCCGCAGGGTATGTACTTTATTCTCACCCGAGTGATTGCCCGGTCGTCACCCTGGTTGTACCTTTGGGCGACGCTGGGTAAGCTGGTCGTGCGCGCGAGGGGATTTGCGGACAACGATGAGGACCAGGCCTGTGGCCAAGCGGAAAGCGGTTCAGAAACCGCAAGCGATCGGGCGGAAACCCGTAGCCCTCACGATCAAAGGAAACCTTGAATGGCGGGCGTGGGTAGATCGCGGCGCAGCGTTCTGCCGCACCGATACGTCGAAGCTCGTCGACGCCGCCCTGGTCGACTACCTGAAGGCGAAGGGGTTCGAGGAGCCGGTGCCGCCGCGGTGATGGGAGGATCGATGGGCTTCAACGCGGGGAATTGGCTCGACTTTACAGCGATCGTCGTATCGATCGTAGCTCTTTCCCTGGCTCTGTTCTCCTGGCGCAAAAGCTATGCGGTCGAGCGGCGGATGCTGGAGATCGAAGAGGCCAGGGACCGTGCCGCGGAACTACAATCCGGCAAAGCGAATCTGACGGCCCGCCTGGAACGAAAATCAAAACACTCGCATGTTTTGATTGTTTGTAATGGCGGCCCCGGGGAGGCTAGATCTGTCAGCCTCCAGCTCGACGGCAAACCGGCATCTGAGTATCCGTGCGGGCAACAGGTCCCGGATCGGATCAACTGTCTACTCCCGTCGGGGGAGGCGAGATACATTTTCGTCCCAAACCTGTCCGTCCGGCTCCCGAGGTCGATCCAGATTGCCTGGGAGGACGATTCAGGTCAGCCCGGCAGGCTCGATTCACACTTGTGATCGATGTGAACTTGCGAAACTAACGAGCATCGATCCACCGTCCGTCTTCGCTATAATGGCCGCATGCTTCTAAGCCTGCAGCCTGCCAGATGGCGTCAAACATTGGACGTACAAGCGCATCCAAATCAGCTTCATAGCTTTCAACGAAGACTTCGGGAAACAAAAGCTCGTCGCGGTCAAATCGGTGGGGGGCTCCCCACCCATGCCGATCCGTCGAGATGGTGTACTCGCCAGCCCCCAGGAAGCTGACCAGCATACAAATCGGAGGTTGGACATCGAGATTGGATAAGACTCGCAGGTAACGCTCGATGGCAGTCTTGAGGATTCTTTCGAGCAAGGTCGCGTTGACTAGCCTGCGAAAAGGCTCATTCTCGGGAGTTATGTGTTCGTCTACATAAGTCATCGTATAGGAATCCACCGCCTCGACTACGCCCGACCTATTAAATTGAACATATCCTGTCGTCTTGACACCTGATGAAGTCCTGACCTCAGTTGTTTTTAGACATCCATCAATGTTGATTCGTGACACGCCGATATTGTGATCCTGCAACATGGGGCGAGCGTCGACGGAGTCACGAACAAGGGCTGCGGCGTTCGTGTTGGCTGGACCTCCCATGCTCTCCAACGGCACCATGTGAAGCACGATTCTGGGGCCATCGTGCGTGATGATAGCCGGCGTTTCGCCTGCAGCGATTTTCATCAGCCGCTCCACGCGAAGACGACGGATGCGCTCAGGGATCTCGGCTGACGTCAGGAAAGCCGATCGCAGCTCTCCGACATCCATGGCGTGTTTGCTTGAGCTGCAGCGAATGAAGAATCTAGAGCCGCTCGTAACCATGTGCGGTGCCGATAGGCTCTTGGGAATACGCACCACGATCACCGGCGAGTTGGAAGGAAAACCCGGAACAACCCTGAATTGGTACCCGACGATCCGCGGCTGAACGAGTGTCCTCAGCCAGTTCTCCAAACGGAGGATCTCTTGGTCGGGGTTCACGCCCGGCAAGCCAACGATGCGGCTGGGGGTGGCAGTATTGCGATCCGCCGCCTTCTTCTCCTCGACGCCGCCGCCAGGCAATCCCTGGCCAGCTGGCCGTTGAGGGCGGCATAGAAGGCCTCGTCTCGATCGAAGTCGCTCATGGTAAGGGTTCCACGTGGGGGATTTCTGTAGATTCCGTACCTATAGCGTAGATCCGCCTACGCACTGCAAATCCTGACGCACGAACGTCTTGCGAATAGCGTAGATTCCGTAGCCGTTTTCTCACGGCTGAAGAGCAAAGTAGATGTCAGGGAGTGTCCAAAAAGACTCCAATCAAGTACATGCAATCAATCTTGATATATGGTTCCAAGGGGTGACCCGATAAGGTTTCCAGAGAATCCGTCTACGCAATCTACTGAATTCGCAAGTGGTTACAGATTTAGTTTTTGCGGCTGAACGGCAGGTCTACGTTTTTCTACGGAATTCCGGAATTGGGGATCACTTGAGTACATCCCCCGAGAGAATGAGCGGGTGGATCACCCAGGTCGGGGAGGGGTTGCGCCCACGTTTGCCGGCTTCCCGGACGATCTCGACCGGCCTCACCGCCCCTTTGTCCCTCAGCCAGTCGAGGGCTGCCGCGAGCCTGGGGGGCTCTTGATGGAATAGCTTGTTGGCTCGCTGGTAGAGGTCCCTCTCTGTGAAGGTCGCGGCCTCCGCCTTCCTGGCCCATGTCAGGATGGACCGTGCGTCGTCGGGGACGATGGTCGCCCGCCCCTGGGCGTAGAACCGATGGGCGTGCGACTTGAAGTAGCCGACCAGCCGCCAGGCCATGGCGATCGTCGCGGCCTCGACCGGCCGCACGGGATGGACCACGCCTTGCAGCGGGGCGGCGTCGTGCATCAGGTGCAGGACCAGGGCGAGCCGGCCGGCGTACTGCTCGAGCTTCCCCCACGCCCCCTCGAGGCTGCGCGGGAAGTCGAAGGCCTGCATCTCCAGCCGATGGGCGTTGCAGGCGTCGGCCCAGGGTCGGCGGGCGTCGGTGGCCAGCACGGCCAGGTGCGGCCTGGGGCCGAAGTCGGTCGGGATCATCGTGCGGGCCCACAGGGATTCGACGAGCCGACGCCAGTCTTCGGAGACCCCGACCGGGATCCCGTCCTCGTGGTAGGGGCGCGAGACGCGATCGGGGTAAGCGAACAGGAACCGGGCCATGAAGCCGTCGTCGCGGCCCTTGGACTCGGCGAGGGACGAAGTCATGTCCGGGGTCAGGCCGCCCGCCACGGTGATGAAAGGATGGGGGACGACGATCGGCTCGAGCGAGTTCTTCGCCCGGTCGACGTCGACGGCCACGCCGCTCCAGGCGTCCAGGTAGAAGGGCCGGTCGGCCCCCTTCCCGGACTTGTACTGGTCCATGCCCAGGACGAACTTCGTCAGCTCGCCCGCCGCGATCGTGATCCCCCGCGGGTTCGCCTGCAGTATGGGGGCCAGGGCCTCGCGCGTCGGGTCGGTCGTCAGGACCCGCTCGGGGATCGGCTTCTCGCCCCGCCCCTCGTCATCCTTCGATCTCTTCCATTCCTCGCATTTTTGCTTCCACTGTTCGTTCAGCCGGGCCGCGATCCCCCGGACCGGCTTGAACGCCGCGTTCAACGCCGGCGTCTTCCCGCTCGAGGGGCCTCCCACGGACGCGATGAACAGGGCCGCCGACTCCCGATAGCCGGGCTTGATCTCCAGCTCGGCCGACCGGCCGATCGCCGCCGAGGCGGCCCCCAGGACGCCCGCGGCGACGAAGTCCACCGGACAACCGATCGACTCGGCCGCGGCCTCGACCAGCCTCCGGGCCGGGCCCGGGAGGACGTCCAGCGGGAACGGCTCGACGTCGGGCGACTCGCCGATACGCAGCGGCGGCCATTCGTCAGCCTCGGCCGCCGGGGTCGGCTCAGGCGCGGCGACCTGCGTCGGCGTCGGCCTGGTCGAGGGCGAGGGCCGGACGCCCACCCCGGACAGGTCCCGGGGCTCGCCGAGACCCTTCTGCATGCCGCTCCGGATCGTCGCCAGCGCGGCGGGGCCGTCGCCGTACTGGTTGGCGCGGCATGCGTCCAGCAGCCCGGCGACCGCCTCGGATTCGGGCAGCACTCCGGCGGCCACGAACTGCCCCAGCTTCATGGCCGAGGTGTTGAGTTGGATGTTGCGACGACCCTCGGCCGTCCCCGCCAGGATGGCCAGCTCGGCCGCGACGGCGTCCCGGACGTACTTCTCCCTGCGCAAGGCCGGGTCGCCCGGGGCCGTCACCCGGATGAGCCATCCGTCGGAGGGGGCCGGCTCCTGGACGGGGACCGGGCCGGGGGTCGCGATCGGCGCGGGGGCGGGGGTCGACTCCGCCCGGATCGCCGAGCGTTCGACGATCGCCTCGAGGATGGCGATCGTCGCATCGGGGACCTCGGCGACGACCCACTCGCGCGGCCTGCCGTCGGTGCCGAGGGTCGGCGGGCAGGCGGATTGCAGCTGCTTCAGGCTCCCGTCCTCCTTCCAGCCGCCGACCCGGATCTCGAGTCCGGGGAAGTCGGGCAGGTGGAACACGCCCGCGGAGGAGCCCTTGCCCTCGACCGCGCCCGCCGCCTGCAGCAGCTCGAGGAAACCCTTCCGGACCTGCAGCAGCCGGTGCGGCCCCCGGGTCGACGTCCAGCCCATGGTATGGACGACCTCGCCGCCCATGAGGCGGAGGAAGGATTCCTCCCCCTCGGGGCCGTCGACCTCGAAGTCGATCAGCCACCAGCCGGGCGGGACCTTCCCCGGGCCCAGGCACAGGCCCACGCCCGCGTCGGGATGGTCGTCGAACTTCCTCTTGATCGCGCTTTTGATCTGGCAGCCGGCCCCCCAGGCCTTGCCGATGGGCCGCTTGCCGAACCCGTCGGGCTGCTCGATCGCCGAGTAGAGGGCGACGGGGTGGAACCCCTTCGCCAGCAGCTCCAGGGCGACCGCCCGCGCCGTCCTCCCCTTCGAGTCTCGGGGCAGCGGGGGCCGGGCCGTCGCCGGCGTCCTGTCCAGCTCGGGGCTCATCGGCGGCCCCCTTTCCGCTTCCGCCGCCTCGGCTCGGGAGCCGGCCGGCCGGCGTCCCGGGCCTCCAGGGCTTCCTCCGCCATCGCCTCGATGCGGGCGACCGACCCCGGCTTGCGCCGGCACTTCTCGCACAACGCGTAGACGTAGACCGTCCGGCCGCCTCGCGAGTGCGGCGCGTAGGTCGCGCCCCAGGCCGCCCGCCGCCCGCAGAGCCGGCAGCCGTCCCGGACGGCCTCCAGGACCATGTCCTCGATCTCCACGGCGGCCATCGCGGCCTTGAACCGGCCGGCCGCCCCCGAATCCCGCTGTTCGCCCCTCATGGAGTCCTCTCAAGGTCGGTGGGATGATCTCCCAGCCGTCGGAGACCCTTCGTCACCAGCCCTTCGCCCGCAACAGCGCGCGGGCCCTCAGCCCCCGCTCCTCGACGGACGCCTTCGGCGGCGCGCCGACGCGATCGGCCGTCAGGGCCTCCAGGTACTCCGAGACCCACTCGGGGGTCGTCAGCCATCCGGCCGGCGTCCGCACGGCGCGGAGCTTGATCCGCCCGGCCTCGGGCCGGACCGACTTCGTCCCGTTGAGGATCGACCGCATGACGGACTGCGGGGAGAGCCCCCGGCCGTCCGCGGAGGGGAAGAGCTTCCCCGCGGCGGCGGGGCCGATGTAGGAGGGCTCGCTCATCGGGCCGCCTCCGCGTCGAAGGGAGGGCAACCGGCGGCGATCCACTCGTCGACCTGCGACTCGTCCCAGCGACGGGAAGCGCCGATCCTGACGCCCGGCGGCATCAGGCCGTGATCGGCGAGCCTGCGGACCGACGCGGGATGGATGCCCAGCTTCTCGGCGACCTGGGCGGCCTTCACTAACCTGCGGGGCGAGGCCTGGGGGGTCGGCATGGGAGACGTCCTCGGTTCCATCGTCGGCCGGGGCGACGCGCCGCCGGCGATGGACCAAGTCTCTCCAGGCCTTCGGACGGAATAATTCCGAGGGCATTTATTCCGAAGCGTCGGAGGCCGCGACCCCCGAAAAACACAGGGCGGGAGAGGCGGAAAATTTCCATTCGGAATAAATGATCGGGCTTGACCGATTTATTCCGAGGCATTTATTCCGAGCGTCGGGCCCGCTTCCGCGCCCGGTCGATCGCCAGGTCCAGGGCGCGGAACTTGATCCCCCTCAGCTCGCAGAATTCCCGCTTTAGCGTCCCCTGGCCCCTGGCCGCGTCCCAATCCGCGACGAGCCGGGCGTCCGCCTCCGCGTCGCTGGCGGCGGGCCGGCCCTTCCTCCGGAATCCGGCGCGGGTCGCGGGGCGTGGGGCCTCGGCCGCCGGCGGGGGCAGGGCCGCCGGCGTCTGCGGGGGCGGGCCGGCGGGCGTCGGCGCGGGGATCGCCTCGCGGCGGCTCGACTTCGTCAGCGCGAACCGGCCTTCGGGCGGCAGCATGGCGTCGAGGGTCTCGACCACGTTCGCGAGGTGCATCCGGACGTTCGCGTCGAACCAGTAGTCGGCGACCTCCGCCAGCAACTCCGGGGTGGCCCGGCGATCGAACGGCGACCGCAACGCCAGGCCCTTGAGCGCGTCGACCCGGTCCATGACCGAGGAGTGGATGGCGACCGCGCCGAACCGGACGGGCGGCGACGGGGGGATCGAGCCGGCCGCGGGCATGAACAACCCGCCCATGACGACCAGGTGCATCCTGCGGCCGTCGGCGTCGATCGTCGTCGACGAAGGGTCGTAGATCGTCGGGAGCTTCAGCGTGGCCCGGAGCGTGTTGTGAAGCGTCAGCAACCTCCTGGTCCCGAAGGCCTGCGCGTATCGGTCGGGCGGGACGTTGGTCGTGACGATCGCCCTGGCCACGTAGTCGTTGAGCGACCACGCGGCGAAGTAGATGAACGGCGTCTGGCCCCAGCCGCCGGCCACCCGAGGGGGCTCGTCGACCAATCCGATCTTCGGAGGCTGTCCACTCATCGTCGCTGTTCCTGGGTGGCCGGCGCGGCCGCCGGGGCAGGAACAGCCCCCGGACGGCCCGCCGGCTCGGTCCACTGATCAGGCGGACCCACCTATTATAGTCGACAGGCGCTCAGCCGACCTGCAACGCCGCCGACCTGGCCTTCACCATGTCGCGTTCGGCGTAGATTTGGGTGACGTCGGCCGCGCTGTGCCCCAGGGCGACCTGGGCGGCCTCCAGGCCCAGCCGCGAGCGGACCTCGGTGGCGAACGAGTGCCGCAGCTGGTTCGGGGCGAACGACGGCACGCCCGCCTTCTCGCAGGCCCGAGCGATCGAGCGCCGCATCGAGTGTAGCTTGGAGGGGAAGACGACCCCCGAGCCGGCCGCGATCAGGAACGGGGCCAGGATCGTCCGGGCCCTGGGCCCGATGAAGACGACGCGGTCCCGGTCCTTGTGCTCCGTCTTGTGGCTCGCCGGCCGGTAAGCCCAGCACTCCGGGTCGGTCCGGTCGACGTCCTCCACGCGCATGGCGAAGGCCTCGCCCGGCCTCATGCCGGTGAGCCTCATGAGCCGCACCATCGCGGCGAAGCGGGGGGAGAGCCGGGCCGCCGCGGCCTCGATCACGGCGTCGGGGACGGCCGAGACGGCCGGCTTCTCCCTGGCCTCGGTCCGGCCCTTCTGCAGTGGCGGGAGGGCCGCCAGGTTGGCCACGATCGTCCCGGCGAGGTATTCCTGAGCGACGGCCCAGCGGAACATCCGGCGGATCCGGTTCGCCGCCGAGTTGATGTACCGCCGGCTCCCGCCCCGGCGGGCCATCTCCTTGCGGACCAGGTCGAGCTTCTTGGGCCCGAACTGCGCGGCGAGCGTCAGCCCGAACAGCTCCTCCAGCGGCTTCAGCGCGTACTTGATGACCTCGTGCTCGCCGGTCGGCTCGCCGTTCTTGCGGTAGTACGACTCGGCGTGGGCCGAGTAGCGGAGCACCAGCTCGCTGATCGTCAGCGTCGGGGCCGACGCCTCGGGCAGGACGACCGACGGGTCGTCGGCGGCGGCGAGGCCCGCGACGAACCGGGCGTAGGCCTGGCGGGACTCGGGGCTGCCGAACTCGCCGGGGAAGTAATGGTCCTTCCCCCGGTAGCGGACGCGGGCGCGTCCGGTCGCCTTGTGGAGGCGGTAGGCGGGGGGCTTGCATCCCAGCTTGGGCATGGCGGAGGTCTCCATACGGGCAAGCGGGTAGGATCTACCCGCTTCGCGTGATGGGAGACGCCGCCTTCCCGGACGCCCGGGAGGTACATCGGGGAGATGTCGGCGTTGCGTAAACGCTTGAGGGCCTGGCATTTAGGCCAGGCCCTCATCAGTGCCGGAGACAGGACTTGAACCTGCACGGGCATGGTTAGCCCACTAGCCCCTCAAGCTAGCGTGTCTGCCAATTCCACCACTCCGGCGAAACGATGATTTGTATGTGAGACGTCATTGTGCGCGGAAAGCGTAGGTATGTCAAGGGACTAAGGTCTGTATCACAAATCGAGTAGGCGCGAGTACCTTTCAATCATGGCGGTTTCGACCATGCAGCATCGTCCCAGGGGCGGGGATTTCGGGCGTGCGGGGCTTGACGGTTGGCGCGGATGTGCGTGACGGGGCATGAGGGAGAGGATGAGCGGGGGGCGATCCGCGTGAGTGGAGATGGAAACGAGCCTCACGGCCATGGAGCCGCCCCCCTCCATGAGCAGGATATCCGTCGACCGGATCGCCGATGCCGCGGCGTGCCTCTCGGCAGCTTACGGGGCCGTCGTCGAGCGATTCCGGGCGTGCGAGTGTAGCAGGCAGGCGGTCTATGATCAGGGGAGTCGGGTCTACGAGGCCGCCGCGCGGGCGGCCCGGGGGCGGAGGATCGACGACCGGAGGGGCTCGACCGCCTGCGGCGCGAGAACGACGAGCTTCGAGCTCGGCTGGCGCGCTCCGTCGAGTTCGGCCGCGACCGGCAGGCGAGGTTCGTCGCCGCGGCGTCGGCCATGGGGGGGCGTCCGGCGGGCTCGGGACCTCCTGACGCTGGTCGTCGGCGAGCGGAGGCCCCTTCGCGGTCGGCGGTCGGCCGCTGGGCGGCGGCCGCCGGCGAGGCCGCCGGGCGGGCCCTCGCCCGGCTCGAGGACCGCTGCCGCGGCATGATCGCCGTCGGCTGCCTGGACGAGATCCTCTTCCACGCCCGCCCCGTCCTGGTGGCCGTGGAGCCGGCCTCCATGACCTGGGTGCTCGGCCGTCGCGTCGAGACTCTGAACGGAGAGGCCTGGGCCCAGGCCCTCCGCATCCTCCCCGATCTGGCGTACGCCGTCGCCGACGCCGGCCGGCCCCTGCAAGCGGGCCTGACGCCGGCCCGTCGCGAGCGACGCGGCTCGGCCGCCCCCCTCCGGATCCGTCGCTCGACGTCTTCCACACCAAATACCAGGCGAACAAGGCCCAGGCGATCGCCTGGAGCCGGGTGCGACGCGACTTCGACGCCTACGCAGCCGCCCGCGGCCGCCTCGAACGGGCCCGCCGCGGCGGGACGCCCGCCCATGCGTAAGGCTCGCGAGCCGTCGCCTCCCGGCGAGCCGTCGAGGCCTCCTTCGCCGAGCACGAGGCCATGACGACGGCCTGGACTGCGATCGCGGAGGCCCCGGAAGTCCGCCGCCCCGACGGCCGCCTCAACGACCGCGCCTGGGCCGAGGCCCGCATCGCCGAGCGTCTATTCGGCCCTCCGTGGCCGCGCCTGGAAGCCGGTCGTCGGCCACCTCCGCGCCACCGCCGCCGAGTCGGTCGCCTCGGCGGCCCTGTGCGTCCCGGCCGGGGCGGCCCCGCCGCACCGCGTACATTCCTTGACATACGGACGTCATCACGTCATGATGATCGAATGAACGCCACGCCGGGGAGCGGCATCCCGCCGCACGTCCACATCGCCCGAGCCCCTCGGAGGAAGATCGCCGCCCGGCCGGGGAGGCGCCCGACGCCGGCCCCAGTCGAGGGACGGCCCAGGGTCGCCCCGGGGAACCGCCGATGATCGTCGCCGGGCCGTTGGATTCCCTGCTCATCGGCCTGGCCGCGCTGGCCTCGGGCGTCTTCGGCGGCATGCTCGGCATGGCGGCGGGGATCTTCATCGTCCCCGCGCTGACGCTGGCCTTCGGGCTCGACATGACCCACGCCGTGGGCGCCAGCCTGGTCTCGGCGATCGCCTGTTCCTGCGGGAGCGCGGCCAGCGCGATGGAGAATCGGCTCACGAACGTGCGGCTGGCCGTCCTGCTGGAGATCGGCACGACGATGGGGGCCCTGACGGGCGTGGCCCTCAGTGGCGTCTTCCCCGAGTCGGCCCTGTACCTGCTCTTCGCGGCGATCCTGGTGCTGTCGGCCCATCAGATGGCCCGCAAGCGGAAAGCGGACCTCTCGCCTCAGGATCTGACGTCGCCCGCGGATCCATGGGCGACCCGGCTGAGGCTCCATTCCAGCTTCCCCGACCCGCTGACGCGGCGAGACGTCGCCTACAGCGTGGATCGGGTAGGGCTCGGGCTCTTCCTGATGTACGGCGCGGGAGCGATGTCATCCCTGCTCGGGATCGGCAGCGGAGTCCTGAAGGTCCCCGCGATGGATTCGGCGATGCGACTCCCGATCAAGGTCTCCTCGGCGACGTCGAACTTCATGATCGGCGTCACCGCGAGCGCGAGCGCGGGCATCTATTACGCCCGGGGGGACGTCCTCCCCGAGGTCGCGGCGCCCGTCGCCCTCGGTTCGATCCTCGGGGCCTACCTGGGGACGAAGATCCTGATGCGGACCTCCAACGAACGCATCCGATCCCTCTTCATCGTGATCCTCCTGGCCCTGGCGGTGAAGATGTCCATGGCCGCGTTTCAGGGGCCGGCATCGGCCCCGGGGGGGTGACGATGGGGCCGGCGATGGACGATCGCGACCGCCTCCTGCGCCTGGAGAGCATGCTGTCCGGCCTGCTGCGGTACGGGGCGCTCATCGCCTCCGCCTGGATCGCCGCGGGGATGGCCCTGGGCCTGCACGCCGACCGTGGGGGCCGCTGCGCGGCGATCGGGATCGTGCTGCTGATCGCCCTGCCGGCCCTGCGGATCGCGCTGACGACGGCGATTTTCCTCATCGAGAGGGACTACCTCTTCGCCGCCTTTTCCAGCACCGTCCTCGCCATCATCACGGTCGGATTCATCGCGGGCGTCGCCCTGTCCCGCCCCGCAAGAGGGCCGGACATGGATCGGCTCGGTTCCTCGGCGCCTGGAGGCGCGGGGGACCGGCCGAAGTCGGTCCGCGGCACCTCACCTTGACGACGGCAGCCGTTCAGACCGTGACGGGATCGCGGTCGAGCAGCCGGAGCTGGACATCGCGCATCAAGCACTCGGAGATGAGCCCTTCCCACCGACCGTCCACGCAGTCGGGGGCGCCCTGGCGGGCGGCGATCCAGGCGTCGTCGCGACGGGTCATGGCTTCCAGGGCGCGGGCGTCCATCGCCCCCAACTCGTCGAGAAGCTCCTTGAGGAATCGCTCGGTCTCGGCGTCGAGGATGGGCCTGTAGACCTGCTCGTCGATGTTCCTCCAGCCGAATTTCTCGAACCGCTTGTAGACCGACCGCAGCACCGGGCCGTGGGCCCACGCCTCGAACCGGCCGAGGAACAACGGCCGGCCGAAGACCGCGAGATAGCGGGCCTGTGCGAAATAGAGCAGCTTCTGGAGCTTCGCGAGGCTCAGGTACGACCCGGCCTCGTGGCTGTCCCAGACGATGAAGTTGGTCACTTCCTGGACGCAGGAGCGGCCCATGGCGACGCCTCCTTCGAGAGATGGGGGGGAGGGGCCCTACCTCATTCCATCGTACCTCGGGCCGCCCTGCGCACAACGTTCCCGTCGGGAATTTCCGAAACCTTCGATGTATTAATTCGGCGTGCGGATCGTGACGCGCCGGGGGGCCGGGCCGTCCAGCGGCAGCACCCAACTCCCGGGACGCCGGGCGATCGGGGCCGGGACGGACGTCGATCGCGGATCGTCGGGGATGTTGTGGACGACGAGCCGCGACGGGCCCGATCGCCACGGCTGGACCGTGAACGCGACCTCGCCGGGCCGGTCCACCTCGACGTCCACGCTCCCCGGGGCGGCGACCCACAGGCCGCTCGATCGCAGGGCGCGGAACTGGTAGGGGCGGGCCCGGGAGCCGACCAGCAGCCGCACCGCGCCCGGTTGCAACGTCCCGGGATTGATGTCGGCCGGGTTCCGCACCTGCTCGCTCAGGTTGAACGAGTCGGGCAGCAGCCCCTGGCTGGGATGGCCGATCGGGTACGACTGGAGGATGCCCGACGCCGCGATGCCGTCGGCGATCCGGCCCCAGGGGCCGTCGGGATCGATGCGGGCGAGGTCGACCAGGGCGTCGGCGTAGACGAGCCCGCACCACTGCACCGGCAGACCGATCCAGTTCGGGGCGACCCAGTTGGTCGAGCCCAGGACGGGCGTGGTGGCGTAGGGGCCCACCGCGCCCGGCGTCCGGCCGTCGGTCGGGTCGACGAGGTAGACGAACGGCACGCCGGTCCAGGCCCAGTAGCGGGCGGCCTCCAGGAACGAGGCGTCGCCCGTCAGCTCGTAGCCCAGGGCGAAGGCCCGGACGAGGTAGGCGGAGGCCAGGACGTCGGGGGTGTGGAGCGCGATCTCCCAGGTCTGGGCGCCGCGCGGGACGCCGTCGCGGAAGCGGTCGCGGAGGACGGCCAGCAGTCGCAACGCCTCGTCGACGGCGGCGCGGTCGCCGGAATACGCGGCCTTCCGGAGCATGTCGTCGATCGGCTGGGCGGCGTAGCCGCTGGCCTCGTCGCTGAAGTGGGTGCGGCCGTAATCGAGCGAATCCCCCCCGCGGGCGCGGTAGCGGCGGGTGCCGTCGGGCTCGAAGTAGCGGGCCAGCCCCGCCGTCGCCTCGACGGCCCGATCGAGGCTCCGCAGCACCAGGTCGCCCCCCTCGCCCAGCACGAGCGGCGCGACCGGGTAGGTGTTGTGGCCGACGGCCCCGTGGAGGTATTGCGGCTCGGGCAGGGCCTTCGCCGCCTCGGCCGACGCCTCGCGCAGCCGCGACGCCAGCCTGGCGTCGTCCGTCAGCCCGGCGAGCTGGTCCATCATCCAGGCGGCGTCGGCCGCGGCGTGGGGCCGGAAGTTCGCCCCGGCCGCGTGGCGGTAGCGCGCGCCGTCCCGGATCGGCGAGTCGAGCCAGCCGGCCGCGGCCTGGCGGACGTAATCCTGCAAGCCGGGGGCCTGGGGGATCGGCGGCAGGCCCTTGAGCGCGACGTATTTCTGCACGGCCGGGACGATCGACGTCCCGTCCCCGGCGATCAGCAGGCCCGAGACCTTCAACGGCGCGCCGGGCTGGATGGTCGTCGGGGCGTCGGGGAACATCGAGCCTTCGCTCCGGTCGTCGCCCGTCGCCGCGGGGGCGATCAGCCCCATCAGGTGCCCGGAGCCGCCGAGCGTCCGGTCCGGCGAGTCGAACAGCGCCGCGGCCCGGTCCGTCCGATCCCAGACCATCCCCAGGTACTTCCCGCGCGCCTGCACGGCCATCAGCGGGAAGGTCAGCTTGCCGGCCGACGGCACCTTGCGGAGCGCGTCGCGCTCGCCGAGGTCGGCGGTCGAACTGCTCGGCTCGTTATCCAGATACTCGACGCCGGCCAGGATCGCCTGCCCCTTCGACGCGCCGAACGGCGGCCGCCCGTGGCCCGGCAGGACGACCATCAGGGGGACGTGGTACACCTCTCGCGGGGCGTCGACGGAGCATTCGGCCTCGAACGCGATCACGCCGGGCGAATGGGGCGCGAACCGGTGCGACAGCCGCCACGTCGCACCGTCCTCGTCCCGGAACTCCAGCGTGCTCCCGATCGATCCGCCCTCCCCGCCGCCCCCCGCGCGGCCGACCTTCGCGGCGTCGATCCACTTGACGGTCGGCTTGCCGTCGACGGTCGCCCGATAGGCGATCGCCGGGCGATCGTGGCCCACGGCGGACGTCCGGCCGTCGACGTCCACGGCGAACCCGCCGAAGCTCGCCGGGTCCTGCCTGACGGCGAGCGCGCCGGAGCGGACCTCGGGCGAGCCGGCCGGGGGCTTCGGCACGCCCGGGGCGGGGAACTGGGCCTCGATGACGGACCGCACGTCGAACCGGATCGATTCGAAGACGCAGGCCCCGGAAGTCCCCGGCGGGTCGATCCGGAAAGTCGTGCCGGGCCCCAGAGGCGGCAGGTGCAGCACGACGTCGCGCCACTCGCCCCCCCGGACCGGCTTCCGGACCGAGCGGTCCTCGTCGGTCCCCTGCCCCGCCCGCACATGGAAGAGTTGCAGCATCCCGGGGTGGTCGGACTTCAACCGGACGGTCGCCGTCAGCAAGACGCCTTCGGGCAGGTCGACCGTCGGGCCTCGGAAGTAGGGGTCGGGCCCGTTGATCGTCACGCGCACGCCCTCGGGCGTCGCCTCCAGCGCCTTCACGTCGTGGAGCGGCTGCCACGACCGGGACGCTTCCGGCTTGCGCAGGTCGATCGACGCAACCGGCTCCTGGCCGCACGCCGCGACGCCCCCCCATCCGACGGCCACGCCGACGATCAACGCGAGGGAATATCTCATGGGAGGGCTCCTGGGAGGCGGAGTTGGGGCGGGAGGTCCGATGCAGGGACGCCAGTCTAGGACACCCCCGGGGGCGGATCCAGGCTCCATCGGCTCCGGGACCCCGAAGACGAGGATTGTCGAAAAATATGAAATCCCGGAGTCTTTCCCGCAGATCATCCCCGGTGGACCCCGCGTTTTCGAGACCCATCGATCCCCCGACCCCGAACGAGCGAGGCAGAGGCCGTGACCCAGGAAGCCAAGATCACGCGAAGCGGGATGCGTCGACTCGGCGTCGGGGACCTACGGCCCGGTTCCGCGCGCGCCGGACGAGGCGAAGGGCGACCGTCGCCCGCGATCCCTTCGGCCGACTCCGCGCACCTCGTCCGATCGTTCGAATTCGACGATCAAACCCAATTTCTAGCGTCGAAATTTCGTCCTAAAATCGAATTGAATAATAGCTTGCGCGATTCGACTTCGAATCCCTCGGAGAGCGATCGAACCCGAAGGGAGCCAGGCGCCGGCAATCGAGCGCAGCGGCGGTCGCACCTCCGGGCGATCGCGTCGCGGCTCGTCCTCCTGGGCCTGGCGACGACGCCCTCGGCGACGCGCGGCGACCTCATCTACTTCCGCGACGGGGGCCGGATCCAGATCCCGGCGACGACCGAGGGCCGGTCGATCGTCGTCCGCCTCGGCGGCGAGAGTTACGAGTTCGCGGCGGAGGACATGGAGAAGAGAGTGCCGGGGCAGATCCCCGCGGAGGAATGGCCCGCACGGCGGGCGGCCGTCGCCAAGGAGCCGCCGAGCGCCCGGTTCGCCGCCGCCTGGTGGGCCCTCGAAAACGGCCTGGTCGATGAGGCGGCCGAGGAATTGTACGCGATCCACGCCGTCGACCCGTCCCACGAGCCCACCCGCCGGATGGTCGCGGTCCTGGACGACCTCAAGGCCCCTCGCGAGGATCCCGACTTCGGGCCGTTCCGCAAGGCGCTGGGAGTCTCGACGAAGGTCGCGCGCGGCCCGCAAGTCCTGCTGCTCCACCAGCATCCGGACGACGAGGCCGCCGAGCGCGTCGAGTTCATCGGCCGGATCGTCACCGCCTATCACCTCCTCTTCGCCGGATCAGGGGTGCCGCTGACGACCCCTCGCCGCAGGCTGGTCCTGGCGTGGTTCGCCGACCGGGCCGACTACCGGACCTTCCTCATGGCCAATGACGCCCAGGCGTTCGCGCCCACCCGCGGCTATTACCACCCGACCTGGAACGCCGTCGTCATCTACGATGCCCGGTCCAGCGATCAGCAGCGGGGCGACCGGGCCGCCTTCGCGAAGCGTCGCGAGGAGTTGGCCACGCTGCGCGAGGGCCTGGAAGGGCTCCCCGCGGCGGGCCGGCTGCGGATCGCGATCGCCGGCCGACGCCCGCAGGTCGTGGGGAAGTCGGACGGCCGGGCGCTGGCGGACCGGCTCGAACGCGACGTCCGCCGCGGCGAACTGCTCCTGGAAGCCGAGCGCCGCGCCTACGACGAGGGGATCACCGCCCACGAGATGGTCCACCTCCTGTCCGCGGACGGCGGGCTGAATCCTCGCCACGACGCCTTTCCGGTCTGGCTCCAGGAGGGGCTGGCGATGCAATTCGAAGTCGTGCGCGGCGGGCGTTGGGCCGGTATCGGCCAACCCCATGACATCCGACTGCCGGACTGGCGTCGCATCCAGCCCGCCCCCCTCCTGGAACCCCTTCTGCGAGACAGGGGCTTCGGCCGCGGCTACAGCCGCGACCCCTACGTCGAGGCCTGGGCCCTGGTCTATTTCCTGCGGGCCCGCCGCGGCGATCAGTTCCTCAAGTTCCTCGACCTCCTCCGCGCCCCCGGCGTCGATCTCGATTTTTCGCAGCCCCGTGACGCCTTCCGCCGCGCCTTCGGCGACGACGTCGCCGCACTCGAACTCGAATGGCGCCAATATCTTTCGACGACCAAAACCCCTCTGGAACTCCACGAACCGCATCCCCCGACGCCCGCCGAAACGCGTTCCCGCGATTGATGCGGTTGACAGATCCGCGGCGTCGGCTATGATGCTTTCCACAAGACGCAAGTACGGGGCGTAGCTCAGCTTGGCTAGAGCGCACGGTTCGGGTCCGTGAGGCCGGAGGTTCAAATCCTCTCGCCCCGATTATCAAGAAGGCCGACGGGAGAGCGCTCTCCCGTCGGCCTTCTTCGTTTCCCGTGATCCCGCCCGGCGGCCCCTGAACCCATCAAGGGCCGCCGATCGACGACTTATGCTTTCGCGGGCGTGAAGGTGAAGTCCTTGCCGTCGTAGTCGATCTCGACGACGTCGGCCGGGTTGACGCGCTGGTCGAGCAGTGCCCGGGCGAGCGGGTTGGCCAAACGCTGCTGGATCACCCGCTTGAGCGGCCGCGCACCATAGGCGGGGTCGAAGCCTTCCTCGGCCAATCGCTCCTTCGCCTTCTCCGTGATGCGGATCGCGAGGTTCGCCTCGGCGAGTTGCTTCTCCAGCCGCTTGAGCTGGATGCCGACGATCTGGCCCAGCTCCTTCCGCCCGAGCGGGTGGAAGATGATGGTCTCGTCGATCCGGTTCAGGAACTCGGGGAGGAACTCGCGCCGGAGGACTTCCTGGACCTGATGCCGCATCGTCGACTCGTCGGCCCCCTTGGCGGAGAGGTCGGCGATGACGTGGCTGCCCAGGTTCGAGGTCATGATGATGACCGTGTTCCGGAAGTCGACCGTGCGGCCCTGGCCGTCGGTCAGCCGGCCGTCGTCGAGCACCTGCAACAGGACGTTGAAGACGTCGCGGTGGGCCTTCTCGATCTCGTCGAGCAGGACGACCGAGTAGGGACGCCGGCGGACGGCCTCGGTGAGCCGGCCCCCTTCCTCATATCCGACGTAGCCCGGAGGGGCTCCGATCAGCCGGGCGACGTTGTGCCGCTCGCCGTATTCGCTCATGTCGAGGCGGACCATCGCGGTCTCGCTGTCGAACAGGAACTCGGCGAGGGCCTTCGCCAGTTCGGTCTTGCCGACGCCGGTGGGGCCGAGGAACAGGAACGAGCCGATCGGACGGTTCGGATCCTGGAGCCCCGCCCGGCTGCGACGGACCGCGTCGGCCACGGCGCGGACCGCGTCCTCCTGGTCGACCATCCGCAGGTGGATCTGGTCCTCCAGCTTCAGCAGCTTCTCGCGCTCGGTGGCCAGCATCCGCGAGACCGGCACGCCGGTCCACTGGCTGACGACCTCGGCGATCTCCTCCGAGTCGACCTCGCGCTTGAGCAACTGATTCGGCACCTTGGCCCCGTCCCCCGCCCCGTCGGCGGCCTCGGACTCCGCGATCCGCTTCTCCAGCGCCTTGCGTTCGGCGTCGAGGGCGGCGAGCTTCTGATAGCTCTGCTCGTCGGGCCGCTCGCCGTGCTGCTGCTTCTGGCGGATCTCGTCCATCAGCCGATTGAAGTCGTTCTTGATCGACTCCAGGTGCTCGCGGACCTTCTGCACGTCGCCGAGCCCGGACTTCTCCATCTCCCACTGGCGGCGGAGGTCCTGCAACTGCTTCTCGACCTGCTCGATGTCGGCCTCGACTTCGGCCAAGCGTTCCAGGGCGTGCGACTCCTCCTCCTTCTGGAGCATGCGTTGCGCGAGCTGGAGCTGGAGCAGCCGGCGCTGGAGGACGTCGATCTCGGTCGGGACCGATTGCAGCTCCATCGACAGCCGGCTGGCCGCCTCGTCGACGAGGTCGATGGCCTTGTCGGGGAGGAAGCGATCGGTGATGTAGCGCGAGGCCAGCTTGGCGGCCGAGACCAGGGCGGAGTCCTTGATCTTGACCTTGTGGTGGACCTCGTACTTCTCCTTGATGCCCCGGAGGATCGCGATCGTGTCGTCGATCGACGGCTCGCCGACGTGGACCGGCTGGAACCGCCGTTCGAGCGCCGGGTCCTTCTCGATGTGCTCGCGGTACTCGTCGAGCGTCGTGGCGCCGATGCAGCGCAGCTCGCCGCGGGCCAGGGCCGGCTTGAGCAGGTTGGCGGCGTCCATCGCGCCGTCGGACTTGCCCGCGCCGACGACCAGGTGGAGTTCGTCGATGAACAGGATGATCCGGCCGTCGGACTCGGAGACCTCCTTGAGGACGGCCTTCAGCCGCTCCTCGAACTCGCCGCGGTACTTGGCGCCCGCCACCAGCGCGCCCATGTCGAGCGCGATGAGCTTGCGGTTCTGGAGCGACTCCGGGACGTCGCCGGAGACGATGCGCTGGGCCAGGCCCTCGGCGATGGCCGTCTTGCCGACGCCCGGCTCGCCGATCAGCACGGGGTTGTTCTTGGTCCGGCGGCTGAGCACCTGCACGACGCGCCGGATCTCCGAGTCGCGGCCGATGACCGGGTCCATCTTCCCCTTGCGCACGGCCTCCACGAGGTCGCGGCCGTAGCGCTCCAGGGCCTGGTACTTGTCGTCCGGGTTCTGGTCGGTGACGGACTGGCCGCCGCGGACCTTCTGGAGCGCCTTGAGGACTTCGGGCGCGGTGACGCCCAGCGACTCCAGCAGCGCCTGGGTCTTGCTCTTGACCTTCGCCAGGCCCAGCAGCAGGTGCTCGACCGAGACGTACTGGTCCTTCATCCGGTCGGCCTCGGCCTGCGCGGCTTCGAGCACCTGCGCCAGGTCGGGGCCGATGGAAACCTCGCCGCCGGTCACGCGCGGCAGGGCGTCGAGCCCCTGCTGCGCCGCCTTGAGGACCTGGGCCGGATTGACGCCGAGCTGCGTGAAGAGCGCCCGGACGACCTGCTGGTTCGGGTCCAGCAGCGCGGCCAGCAGGTGCATGGGCTCCAGCCGCTGGTGGCTGCGCTCGGCCGCGAGGGCCTGGGCCCCCTGGAGCGCCTCCTGGCTCTTGAGAGTGAGCTTGTCGAATCGAAATGCCATGGTGTGAATATCCCCCTTTCGGACGCCGCGCCGTGCGACGGACGGCCCGCGGGGGCCTCACGCGTGGTCGCGCGGATGGTCGTCGATCTTTTCACGCCTTCTACGTCAACATGCGACACCTGGTTCGCGGGGAAACGTCAAGGGCCGAGGGCGGGTCGCCGGCCGGCGCGTGAGAACGGGACGAGGCCCGCGGAGATCGGGGCCTCGTCCCGCGGTCGTGGGGACGGCGTTCGGCGAGTCGGCGGTTACTTGCCTTCCTCGAACTCCACGTCGATCACGTCGTCGGGCTTGGCCCCGCCGGCGCCGGGGGCCTCGGAGGCCCCGCCGGCCGCCGCGCCGGCGCCCGGTGCGGCGTTGGCCGCGGCGTAGAGGTGCTCGGACATGGCCTGGGCGGCCTTGGACAGCTCGTCGACGGCCCGGTTGATGGCCGCGGCGTCGTCCCCCTTCTTGGCCTCGTTGACCTTGTCGATCGCGGCCTGGAGGGCGGTGCGGTCCCCCTCGCCCAGCTTGTCCTTGTTCTCCTCCAGCAGCTTCTCCATCGCGTAGACGCGCTGCTCGGCGGCGTTGCGGGCCTCGGCCAGCTCGCGGCGCTTCTTGTCCTCGGAGGCGTGGGCCTCGGCGTCGCGGTTCATCCGCTCGATCTCCTCCTTCGACAGGCCGCCGGAGGACTCGATGCGGATGGTGTGCTCCTTGCCTGTGGCCTTGTCGCGGGCCGTGACGTTGAGCAGGCCGTTGGCGTCGATGTTGAACGTGACCTCGATCTGGGGCGTCCCCATCCGCGCCGGCGGGATCCCTTCGAGGTTGAACTCGCCGAGGGCCCGGTTGTCCTGGGCCATCGGGCGCTCGCCCTGGAAGACCTTGATCGTCACGGCCGACTGGTTGTCCTCGGCGGTGGTGAAGGTCTCCTTCTTTTCGGTCGGGATCGTGGTGTTGCGGGGGACCAGGACGGTCATGACGCCCCCCTTGGTCTCCAGGCCGAGCGACAGCGGCGTGACGTCGAGGAGGAGCACCTCCTTGACCTCGCCGGTGAGGACCGCGCCCTGGATGGCCGCGCCGACGGCGACGACCTCGTCGGGGTTGACGCCCTTGTGGGGGTCCTTGCCGAAGATGTCCTTGACGATCTGCTGGACGCGAGGCATGCGCGTCGAGCCGCCGACCATCACGACCTCGTCGATCTGGCTCGGCTTCAGCTTGGCGTCGTCGAGGGCCTTGAGGACCGGGCCGCGGCAGCGCTCGAAGAGGTTGTCGGTCAGCTTCTCGAACTGGGCGCGGGTGATGGTCATCGTCAGGTGCTTGGGCCCCGACGCGTCGGCCGTGATGAACGGCAGGTTGATGTCGGCCTGCGTCTGGAACGAGAGGTCCTTCTTCGCCTTCTCGGCGGCCTCCTTGAGCCGCTGGAGGGCCATCGCGTCCTTGCGGAGGTCGATGGACTGCTCCTTCTTGAACTCGTCGGCGATGTAGTTGATGAGGGCCTCGTCCCAGTCGTCGCCACCCAGGTGGGTGTCGCCGTTGGTGGAGAGGACCTCGAACACGCCGTCGGCGACGTCGAGGATCGAGATGTCGAACGTGCCGCCGCCGAGGTCGAAGACCGCGATCTTCTCGTTCTTCTTCTTGTCGAGCCCGTACGCCAGCGCGGCGGCCGTCGGCTCGTTGATGATCCGCGCGACCTCCAGGCCGGCGATCTGGCCGGCGTCCTTGGTGGCCTGGCGCTGGCTGTCGTTGAAGTACGCGGGGACCGTGATGACGGCCTTGCGCACCTTGTGGCCGAGGTAGCTCTCGGCGGCCTCCTTCAGCTTCCGGAGGATGAGGGCCGAGATCTCCGGCGGCGTGTAGTCCTTGTTGTTCGCGTGGACCTTCACGAAGTCGGAGGATCCCCCCACGACCTTGTAGGGGACCATCTTCTCCTCGGACCCGACCTCCTCGTGGCGGCGGCCCATGAACCGCTTGATCGAGTAGACCGTCCCGGCAGGGTTGGTGATCGCCTGCCGCTTCGCCGGGTCGCCGACGAGGATCTCCCCCTTCGACGAGAACGCGACCACGGAGGGGGTCAGCCGGCTCCCCTCCTGGTTCGGGATGACGGTGACGTCGCCGCCTTCCATGACCGCGACCACGCTGTTCGTCGTCCCGAGGTCGATCCCGATGATCTTTTCGCCTTCCGCCACGTCCGATCTCCTTCCTTCCACGTTGAGGGGGGGACGAGGAAACCCGCGCGTCACGACGTCGCGCGAGGCGATCGGACGGGGGACGATCGTCGCGTCCCGCATCCAGTTCGCCGGCCCACGGCCGTTCTTCTTGCTGGAAGTCCGCCGAATCTCAACCGATGGCTTTGATGGATTCGCAAGCGTCGTGCCACATCATTCCGAACCCGAATCATCCGCAGCAAGTCCATCCTTCTCAAGAGATTGTGGCTGATGAAATTCTCCGTAGCCTCTTGGTGACGAACCGTTTCCCCTGCCGATATGGCATGCGGCCAAGAGGCGCGGTTTTGACGCCGTCAAATTGGCAGCCCGCTTCATGGGTCAACTGACCCAGCCCTTGCCGATCGCCCAGTCGTTGTGAAGTGGACGGCGGATCGGAATCCGGCCCGGGGGGATGGGAAAAGTCCTTGACAGGAGGCTCCTTCTCCTTTAATACCTTATGGCTGTGAATGTTGCGTCTACGAGGAGGCGACGCCCGGGGCGTCGCCGAGGGCGTGAGGCCGGTCCCAATGCGGCCCTCGACGCCCCCTCCGGCCGTGGGGGTCCGCCTTACTCCGAGTGTACTGATGGCCCGCAAGTCCTCATCGCCCGTCCGGCCTTCCTCCCAGACCAGCGGCGGGTCCGCCGAGCCCACGGACTCCAAGAAGGCACCGACGCTGGCCGGCCTGCGTAGCGAGATCGACCGCATCGACAAGGAGCTGGTCGCGATCCTGAACCGCCGCGCCGAGATCGCGGTGCAGATCGGCAAGGTCAAGAGCACCAACGGGTTGGAGGTCTTCTCCGCCGCCCGCGAGGAGGAGGTCCTGGCGAAGGTGCTGGGCGCCAGCCACGGGCCGTTGCCGAAAGACACGCTCCGCCTGATCTTCCGCGAGCTGATGAGCGGCACCCGGGCGCTCCAGCGGACCCTCCGGGTCGCCTGCCTGGGCCCCAAGTACAGCTACAGCCACCTGGCGTCGGTCGCCAAGTTCGGCGAGGCCGTCGAGCACGTCCCGCTGGGATCGATCGCGGCCGTCTTCGAAGAGTTGAACCGCCGCCACGTCCAGTTCGGCATCGTGCCCCTGGAGAACTCGACCGACGGCCGGATCGCCGACACGCTGGACATGTTCACCAAGCTCCCGAACCTCAAGATCCGGGCGGAGGTCCGCCTCCGGATCCACCATTGCCTCCTGGGGCGATGCGAGTGGAGCCAGGTCCGGCGGGTTTACTCCAAGAGCCAGGCGCTCTCGCAATGCCGCAACTGGCTCGGGAAGAACCTGCCGCAGGCGGCCAAGATCGAGGTCGTCTCCACGGCCGCCGCCGCCGAGCTGGCCCAGCGGGAGGAGTTCGCCGCGGCCGTGGCGAGCCGGCCCGCCGGCCAGGCGTACAAGCTGGACATCCTGGCGGAGAACATCGAGGACCAGGTCAACAACGTGACCCGGTTCGCCGTCATCGCCGAGACGCCCGAGGCCCGCACCGGCCGCGACAAGACGACGCTGATGGCCCGCATCCCCAACGACCCGGGCTCGCTCGCCAAGACGATCGCCCCGCTGGAGAAGCTGGGCGTCAACATGACCTGGATCGAGTCGTTCCCCATGCCCGGCTCGCCCAGCGACAAGAATCCCTCCTACCTCTTCTTCCTGGACGTCGAGGGGCACGTCGACGACCCCCTCGTGCAGAAGGCGATCGACGCCGTCCGCCGCCGCTGCGAGCGGCTCGACGTCCTCGGCTCCTACCCGCGCAGCGAGGTCGTCGAGAGCTGACCGGCCCCGCCGCCATTGCCGGGGCCTCCCCGCGGGGGGTATCCTGGCGCGGGGAGAGCGGCCGGGTTTCGGTTACGCGAAAGGATCGAGCGGGATGGGCGATTTGGCTTGCGTCAACGGCGATTTGATGGCCCCCGAACAGGCGACGGTGCCGATCTACGATCGCGGCTTCCTCTTCGGCGACTCGGTCTACGAGGTCTGCCGGATCTACGGCGGCCGTTGCTGGCTGGAAGCCGACCACCTGCTCCGGCTCAAGCGCAGCCTCCAGGAGCTGGAATTCCCGCCCTACGACCTCGACCGCCTCGTCGCCCGGATCTACCGGACCATCCGGGCGAGCTTCGTGAAGGAGGGCCTGGTCTACGTCCAGATCACCCGGGGCGTCGCGCCTCGCACTCACGCATTCCCGAACCCGCCGGTGCCGCCGACCGAGGTCATCATCGTTCGGCCCTACGACGACGCCCCGTCGGCCGCCCTCCGCGCGACCGGCGTCCCGGTCGTCAGCCGGCCCGACATCCGCTGGAAGCGCTGCGACATCAAGACGACGAACCTCCTCGGCAACGTGCTGGCCAACGATTCGGCCCATCGCGAGGGGGCGTATGAAGCCGTCCTGATCGACTCGCTGGGCTACGTCACCGAGGCGACGCACACCTCGGTCCTCTGGGTCCGCGAGGGCCGCATCGAGGGGACGCCCGAGGGGCCCGAGATCCTCATCGGCATGACCCGCCACCTGACCGAGCGGCTGGCGAAGAAGGTCGGCATCCCGTTCGTCGAGACCCGCGTCACCCTCCCTGCGCTCCAGGCGGCGGACGAGGCGTTCCTGGTCGGGACCTCGACCGAGGTCATGCCGATCGCGACCATCGACGGCAAGCCGATCGGCTCGGGCGCGCCGGGGCCGATTACGAAGAGGCTCCAGGAAGCGTACCGGGCCGAGCTGCAGGACTGGCTGGCCGACGCTACCCCCGCCCCGGCCCACGCCTCATGACGACGCCGGAGGCAGAGCCGTTCGACGCCGACGACCCGTTCGCGGCCCACTTCCACCGCGAGCCGTTGGGGGTCGTCGGCGTCTCGCTCCTCGTCCTGATCGACTCGCCCGAACCTCCGGAGGCGGCCTCCGCCTGGGACGCGAGCGTCGCATGGTTGCGGGCGGCGGGCCGGCCGGTCGAGCTGACCTTCAAGACGGTCGAGCGGTCGTCCCCTCGCCTCGGGGAGTCGATCCAGGAGGCGGCCGACCGGGCCGCCCACCCGATCCTCGCGCTGGCGGCCACCGCCGAGCCGCCGACACGGCGCGAGTGGGAGCCGCTCCTCAAGGCGCTCGACCAGGCGGATCACGTCTGGATGCGGCGTCCGGCAGGCTTCCCGGCCTCGGCGTGGCGGGGGACGGCCCGGGCCGTGCGGCGGGTCGTCTTCGGCGTCCCGCTCATGGACGTCCACTCCCCCTTGAGCCTCCACCGGGCCGAGAAGCTGCGCGCCATCCCGCTGCAATCGGGCTCGTCGTTCGTCGACGTGGAGCTGCCGGCGAAGGCGACGTTCCTCGGCCACGTCCTCGATGAGGCGGCCGCCCCGGCGCTCGCGAGGCCGACCTGGAACCGCGGCCGGCTCCGCGACCTGCGCCTGGTGTTCAAGGCCCCGACGTTCCGCCGCGGGCCGGCGGCCGGCTCAGGTCCACTTGAACCACTTCAGGGCGAGCCAGAACGTGCCGACGGCCCAGGCGGCGAGGATCGCCAGGGCCCGCAAGACCCCCTCGTGGCCGAGCCCCGCCCCCTCCAGGATCACCAGCCGCAGCCCGCCGACGAGTTGGGTCAGCGGGAGCGCCTGGATCAGCGGCTGGACGGCGGCCGGGAAGCGGTCGGACGAGAAGAAGACGCCGGATAGCAGCCACATCGGCATCATGATGAGGTTCATGAGCCCGCTGACGGTCTCGGTGGTGGCGGCCCGGCATGCGATCAGCAGGCCCAGGCCGGCGAACGCCAGCGCGCCGACGACGTCGATCAGGACCACGAGCCAGAGCCCGCCCCGGATCGGCATCTGGAACGCGAAGAGGCCGAGCGCCAGCAGCACCGCGAGGTCCGGGGTCAGGAAGGTGAGCCGCGCGGCGAGGATCGCCCCGAGGAAGTCGCGCCGGGGCATCGGCGTGGCGACGTAGCACTTCAGCAGCTTGCCGATCCGCAGGTTCACGAGGAAGAAGCCGACGCCCCAGAGGCCGCCCCCCATCGCGTTCAGGCCGATCAGGCCCGGGATGAGGAAGTCGATGTAGCGCGAGCCCGGCTCGGTGACCAGGACGTCCTGCGTCGCGACGGGATCGCTCCGGCCGGCGGCGCGCTGGACGAGATCGTTGACGGCCTCGCGCGCGGCGGCGGACTCCGGCCTCGTCGGGTCGTAACGGTAGGAGACGTTCGACCCCTCGCCCGGCTGCACCACCAGCGGCGTCTTGCCGGTCCGCAGCCGGTTCAGCGCCTCGGCCTCGGGACGGACGTCGAGGATGATCGGCGCCGAGGCGGCGGGGCCGCCGGTCGATCCGGCCGCCTTCGTGTTGTGCGCCTCGACGGCGTTCCGCAGGGCGTCCACTCCGGGGCCGGCGACGACGTCGACCGCCACGAGCGCGGGGGGGCGGCTCTGGAAGGCGTAGCCCAGGACGACCGCCAGCAGCGTCGGGAAGCCGTAGACCCAGAAGATGCGCGCGGGCTGGCGGAAGAACTCGCGCAGGCGGGAGAGGTAGAGCTGGAAGAACGGCGATTGCTGGAGCATGCACGATCCTTGATGCGAGTCGTCAGCGGCGGCCGGCCTTGCGGCGGCGGCGTCCCCGCCCGCCGGCGTCGGCCTCGGGCTCCTGGTCGTCGCGGAGGTGTCGGCCGGTCAGGGCGACGAAGACGTCCTCCAGGCTGACGTGGCGCGTGGTCAGCCGCGCCAGCGGCCGGCCCAGGTCCTCCAGGGCGTCGAGCAACGCCGGGAGGGCGCGGTGGGGCTCGCCCACGGTGAGCGAGTAGCCGTCGGCCTCGGCGCGGGCGGCGAGGACGGAGTCGAGCGCGGCGAACGCGGCGGGGTCGACCGGCTCCCCGTCCGCGAGGGCGAATTCGATGACGTGCTCTCCCCCCAGCCGGGCGATCAGGTCGGCCGGCGACCCCAGGGCGATGATCTTGCCCCGGTCGATCACGGCGACGCGGTCGCAGAGGCGTTCGGCCTCGTCCATGTAATGCGTGGTCAGGAGGACGGTCCGCCCTCGCGATTTCAGGTCGAGGACCACGTCCCAGAGCTGCCGTCGCGATTGGGGGTCGAGGCCCGTGGTCGGCTCGTCGAGGAACAGGATCTCCGGGTCGCCGATCAGCCCGACGGCCACGGCCACGCGCTGCTGCTGGCCGCCGGAGAGGTGTTCGAAGAGGGCGTCGGCCTTGGTCTCCAGCGAGACCCGGGCGATGGCGTCGTCGACGGACAGCCCGTGGCGGTAGAAGCTGCGGAACACGGTCAGCAGCTCGCGGATCGTCTCCTTCTCGGGGAAGCGGGTCTCCTGAAGGGTCACGCCGATCCGCTCCCGGATGGCGTTCGGCTCGCGGTCCCACGAGAGCCCGAGGACCTCCACCTCGCCCGAAGTCGGGCGGTTGAGCCCTTCCAGGATCTCGACGGTCGTCGTCTTCCCGGCGCCGTTGGGGCCGAGGAGGCCGAAGCACTCGCCGCGGCGGATCTCCAGGTCGATGCCGTCGACGGCGATCACGCGGGCGTCCCGCCCCGGATATTCCTTCCGGAGCGAGCGCACGCGGATGGCCGGCCCGTTCGAGTCGGCCGTCAAATCACGGCCCCTTCGCGGAGGACCGTCTGCTTCGGGACCACCACGACGCCGTCGCGGATGACGTGGGTCGCGGCCTCCTCGGAGTCGACGACGCCGGTCTCGTTGAGCACCTTCACGTTCCTGCCGATCCGGGCGTTCTTGTCGACGATGGCCCGCTCGATGACCGAGCCGGCCCCCACGCCCAGGTTCACGATCCCCTCGCCCGGATTGGAGCGCAGTTCGTGCGGCTGCTCATACCAGTCGGCACCCATCAGGTAGGAATCGCGGATGGTGACGTTGTCGCCGATGACCGACCGGACGCCGATCACGGAGTTCTCGATGACCGACCCGCGGCCGATGACGCAGCCGTCGCATATGAGGCTGTTGCGGACGGTCGCCCCCATGATCCGCGAGCTGGGGAGGAACCGGGGCCGGGTGAAGATCGGCTGCTCGCCGTGCGTGAAGTCGAACGGCGGGTGGTCCAGCGTCAGGTCGATGTTCGCCTGGTGGAACGCCCCGACGGTCCCGATGTCCTCCCAGTAGCCGTCGAACAGGTGGGCCTGCACGCGCTGCTGGGCGATGGTCTGGGGGAGCAGCTCGTGGCCGAAGTCGGTGGCCGTGCTGGAGTTCAGCAGGTCGACGAGGGTCTTCCTGTTGAAGACGTAGATGCCCATGCTGGCCAGGTAGGGGCGGCCCTGGGCCTTGAGGCCCAGTTTGTCCAGCCAGTTGGGGTCGGTGCGGACGCGGTTCAGCTTCTCCTGCGTCTTCGGCTTCTCCTCGAAGTCGATCACGCGGCCGTCGGCCTGGATCCGCATGATGCCGCAGGAGCGGGCTTCGGACTCCGGGACCGGCAGCGCGGCGATGGTCACGACCGCCTTGTTCTCGATGTGGGTCTTGATCATCTCCTGGAAGTCCATCCGGTAGAGCTGGTCGCCCGACAGGATGAGGACCAGGTCGTAGTCCTTCTCGGTGAAATAGGGGATGTTCCGCCGGACCGCGTCGGCCGTGCCCTGATACCAGTTCTCGCTTTCCATCGTCTGCTGGGCGGCGAGGATCTCGACGAATCCCCCTTCGAACGGGTCGAACTTGTAGGTGTTGTAGATGTGGCGGTGGAGGCTGACGGAGTTGAACTGGGTGACGACGAAGATGCGGTGCAGACCGGAATGGATGCAGTTCGACACGGGGATGTCGATGAGCCGATACTTGCCGGCGATGGGCACCGCGGGCTTGCTCCGCGACTTGGTCAGGGGGTAGAGGCGCGTCCCCCTACCACCTCCCAAGATCAACGAGATGACCCGAGGCATGGGACCCCTCCTTCAGGGCGAGGCAGGCCGTCGCCGACGGCGACGGCCGCACATGCGGCTAGAGGCTTCTTGACGGTTTCGAGCTTCGGTCTGCCAATATACACTTCGCGCGCCGGGGGCCGACGACGACGGCCGCGCGACCCCCGGCCGGGGCCCGTCGCATCCGCGGCGGCCTCCCGCGCTCACCAGCCGCGCGACATGTTCGACTCGACGACCTTGCGCGACTGCTCCAGGTCCGACCCGGTCTTCTGCATGTACAGCCGGACCGCGTGGACCTTGTCGCCGGCCGCGTTCGCCAGGCACTCGCGGGCGATCGAGCAGGGGTCGGCATCCGACGTCACGCCCAGCAGGTTCTTGGAGATGACCCAGGCGTCGCGGGGCCGGTGCGCCACCCGGATGATCTCCTCCGCCGGGTAGTTCGACCGGGCGAACGACCGGGCGGTGGCCT
>Ga0209958_1000742_pt1 | contig 40339 bp, 29 predicted proteins | sample ThiBio_inoc_plan_FD_183942 | JGI IMG/M metagenome (GOLD analysis project Ga0209958, IMG submission 183942) | Wastewater bioreactor microbial communities from Cape Town, South Africa - Thiocy_inoc_plan (SPAdes) | ecosystem: Engineered > Bioremediation > Thiocyanate > Unclassified | place: South...
AACCCTTATCGTTTAATACCGTATCACCAGTGGTGATGCTGTCGAACTTCGCATCTTTCAATAATTCAACTTTGATGCCATCTGCTGTGGTACGGGTAATCACGTTCTCACCGCTAGTCTTGTCTTCCGCTGTTGCTGCATCAGCGCCACCAACAATGTTTAGCTTCTCACCCAAGTTACGGTGAACATCCGCACCAGTATTACCTGCAAAGTTCAAGCCTTTGTTTTCCAACTCAGTCTTGGTGTTATCAATCTTGGTATTGAGTTCTGTTTTGGTGTTGTTGATCGTGTTGTTGAGCTCAGTTTTTGTATCGGTAATCTGAGTGGTTAACTGATCTTTGGTATCGGTGATACGGTTACCCAAGTCTTTCTTCGCGTCATCTAACTTGTTGTTGGTATCGGTAATCTTGTTATCCAGACCATCTTTGGTTTTGGTTAACTGATCAACATTGACTGCATCTTTACCATTTACACCATCAGCAACGTTAGTAATGACTTTATTACCTGCATTGATGCCATCTTTGGTAATGCTTGCACCATCTTTAATGGTTAAACCCTTATCGTTTAATACCGTATCACCAGTGGTGATGCTGTCGAACTTCGCATCTTTCAATAATTCAACTTTGATGCCATCTGCTGTGGTACGGGTAATCACGTTTTCACCGCTGGTTTTGTCTTCCGCTGTTGAAGCATCAGCGCCACCCACAATGTTTAACTTCTCACCCAACTTACGATGAACATCCGCACCAGTATTACCGGCGAAGTTTAGACCTTTATTGGTCAGATCATTAACGCCATTGGTAACCTTATCATCAACTGATTTGATTGCATCATTGATATTGTCTTTACCTGTGCCACCAATGTTGTTGGTGCTGATGCTGCCATCTGGATTAATCGTTGTGTTTCCACCAATGCTGTTCTTGATGCTGTCAGAAATATTCTTGATCTGACCACCATTCACGGCATCTTTTGAACCATTCGCGATTGAACCATCTGCAACATTGCTAATGACTTTATTACCCGCATTGATGCCATCTTTAGTGATGCTTGGGCCATCTTTGATGGTTAAACCCTTGTCGTTTAATACTGTATCACCAGTGGTGATGCTGTCTAAATTCAGGTCTTTCTTGGTCGACACTTCGTAGTTGGTACTGCCATCTTTATTCGTCGTCTCTTTAACAACGATGTTGTCACCTTCAGTCACTGTGGTTTTCGCTTTGGTTGCAGCATCTTTCACATTGCTGATTGCATCATTGATGTTATTTTTACCTGTACCACCAATGTTATTGGTCGTGATGCTGCCATCTGGATTGACCGTTGTGTTTCCACCAATGCTGTTCTTGATGCTGTCAGAAATATTCTTGATCTGACCACCATTCACGGCATCTTTTGAACCATTCGTGATTGAACCATCTACAACATTGCTGATAACTTTATCACCCGCATTGATGCCATCTTTGGTGATGCTTGGACCATCTTTAATGGTTAAACCCTTATCGTTTAATACCGTATCACCAGTGGTGATGCTGTCGAACTTCGCATCTTTCAATAATTCAACTTTGATGCCATCTGCTGTGGTACGGGTAATCACGTTCTCACCGCTAGTCTTGTCTTCTGCTGTCGCAGCATCAGCGCCACCAACAATGTTTAGCTTCTCACCTAAGTTACGATGAACGTCTGCACCGGCATTACCAGCAAAGTTCAAGCCCTTGTTTTGCAACTCAGTCTTGGTGTTGTCAATCTTGCTGTTGAGTTCTGTTTTGGTGTTGTTGATCGTGTTGTTGAGCTCAGTTTTCGTATCTGTGATCTGAGTCGTTAACTGATCTTTAGTGTCATTTAACTTGTTGTTGGTGTCCGTGATTTGGTTACCCAAGTCTTTCTTCGCATCATCCAACTTAGTATTGGTATCAGTAATCTTGCCATCTAAACCATCTTTAACTTTGGTTAACTGGTCAACATTCACCGCATCTTTACCATTTACACCATCAGCAACGTTAGTAATGACTTTATTACCTGCATTGATGCCATCTTTGGTAATGCTTGCACCATCTTTAATGGTTAAGCCATTGTTGTTTAATACCGTGTCACCAGTGGTGATGCTGTCAAACTTCGCATCTTTCAACAATTCAACTTTGATACCATCTGCTGTGGTACGGGTAATCACGTTCTCACCGCTAGTCTTGTCTTCTGCTGTCGCAGCATCAGCGCCACCCACAATGTTTAACTTCTCACCTAGCTTACGATGAACATCCGCACCAGTATTACCTGCAAAGTTCAAGCCTTTGTTTTCCAACTCAGTCTTGGTGTTATCAATCTTGGTATTGAGTTCTGTTTTGGTGTTATTGATCGTGTTGTTGAGCTCAGTCTTAGTATCTGTGATCTGATTACCCAAGTCTTTCTTCGCATCATCCAACTTAGTATTGGTATCAGTAATCTTGCCATCTAAACCATCTTTAACTTTGGTTAACTGATCAACATTGACTGCATCTTTACCATTTACACCATCAGCAACGTTAGTAATGACTTTATTACCTGCATTGATGCCATCTTTGGTAATGCTTGCACCATCTTTAATGGTCACACCTTTGTCGTTTAATACCGTGTCACCAGTGGTGATGCTGTCGAACTTCGCATCTTTCAACAATTCAACTTTGATACCATCTGCTGTGGTACGGGTAATCACGTTCTCACCGCTAGTCTTGTCTTCTGCTGTCGCAGCATCAGCGCCACCAACGATATTTAACTTCTCACCCAACTTACGATGAACGTCAGCACCTACATTACCTGCAAAGTTCAAGCCTTTGTTTTCCAACTCAGTCTTGGTGTTGTCAATCTTGCTGTTTAGCTCAGTTTTAGTATTGTTAATTTGATTACCTAAATCAGTTTTAGCATCATTCAGATTTTTATTGGTATCTGCAATTTGATTGCCCAAATCAGTTTTGGTGTTATCAATTTTCTGATCCAGATTGGTAATGTTTTGCGCATTCTCATTCACACGAGAATCAACATGTTTAAGCTGACGGACCGTCACGGCATCTGAGTCAGCAGCACCATCTTCAACATTGGTAATACGGCGTTCTTTACCCTCAGAGCCAACAGAGATCACACCATTTGACATTGATGCATCACGATTTGTGAGGAACGAGTTACCTGTTGCTTCTGTCGCAACCGCATCTTGCCCTAATGCCACACTGTTTTCTGCTTCAACCCGGCTGCGTGCACCTAATGCAACACCACCGGCAACCAGAGATTGCGCACCTTGACCAACAGCTACTGCATTTTCTTGGTCAGCTACAGCACCACCACCAATCGCAGCAGAGTTTTTGCCTGACGCTTTGGCACCACCACCAATCGCAGCAGCATTTTCATTGGTCGCTTCAGCACCTTTACCAACAGCAGCAGCATTGTCTCCAGTCGCTTTGGCATTACTACCAATTGCAGCTGCGCCATGACCTGTTGCCGTCGCACCCTCACCTGGTTTATTACCAGAACCGATTGCAGTTGAATTAGCCCCAGAAGCAAGGGAGTTAATACCCATTGCAGATGCACCGTCACCAGTTGCTTGCGCAACAGCACCAAATGCAGCAGCCCCTTTACCAGATGCATTCGACATGACACCAAAAGCAGATGACGCATCACCTGTCGCTTTAGAGGTCATACCAAATGCTGATGAAAATGCACCTGTACCAACCGCCTGTGTACCAACTGCGGTTGAACCATGATTCGCTTCGGTGGTTGGATAACGCCCCGCTTTTAATGTACCGCCTGTGATATCTGTATATGTTTTGCTTAACTCAGCATCTTGCGCAATTTTATCAACATCATCCCCACCAATCGCAACAGATGAGTTACCGCGTGCAACAACATCCGCACCGATTGCAATTGATTGATCACCGATTGCTTTAGTTTGATCACCAATCGCGATTGACTGGTTGCTATATCCAGGTGCGGTCCCCGTCGCGCCTCTTGTTGAAGCGTTACGGCCAATCGAAACATCACCACTACCGACAGTTTCACTTGCACTACCTACAGAAACAGCACCCGTACCCGCACTTCTTGCACTTGAACCAACAGCAACAGACTCAGAGCCTGCTGACGTTGTATTCACACCAACTGCAATTGAATTACGACCTTTCGCACCATCATTTTCGAAGTTGCCACCTTGTACGCCATTATCATTCACACTGACATAATGAGTACGTGCTGCTTTTAACTGACCTACTGTTGCTGCATCAGAATCTACAGCACCATCAGCAACATTTTGGATTCGACGTTCAGCACCTACATCACCGACCGATAAAACACCTGTTGGTGCAGTTTGTTTAGTTAAGAAACTTTCGCCAGTTGCCTGTGTTGCTTTTGAGTCTTTACCTAAAGCAATACTATTTTCAGCTTCTGAACGAGCCCCCTTACCAACAGCAACTCCACCAGCAAAAGTCGCTTCTGCCTGATCACCAATTACAACAGCCTCGTCTTTATTGGCTTTAGCGCCAGTTCCAATCGCAACCGATTTTTTACCTGTAGAAGATGAAAATGCACCGATCGCCAAAGAGTTTTCTTGGGTTGCAACCGCACCACCACCAAAAGCAATTGAATCTTTACCTGTCGCTTTGGTTGCCATATTCGGTTGATATTCCGCTCCAGCTTGACCCGCTACAGAACCCGCATTTTCAATATCTGGAGAACCAATTGCAATTGAGCGATAACCTTCTGCTGTTGCAGAATGACCAATGGCCAAAGAACCTTTACCTGTTGCTGCTGCTACATTACCAATTGCCTGAGCAAAATCAGCAGTTGCTGCTGACTGACGACCAATTGCAAGAGAGGTATTTCCTTTTGACAATGCGGCTGTACCAATTGCAACACCTGCGATATCCGTAGTCGTCGCATAAGAACCAATTGCCGTACCAAAATTATTTTGAGTTGTCGCCCCAGTTCCTAAACTAATCGAACCACCTTGTTTTTGTGCCCCAGCAAATGCACCCGTTGAATTGTTATATGGGTTTTGACGATTCGCAATATTTGAAATACCTGTGCCTTGAGTTTGTGCACCACAACCGATTGCAATATCCCGAGTTCCAGATGTATTTGCCACACCTTCACGACATTGCGTATTTGTTCCTGAAATGGATGTTCCAGATCCTGAACCACCATCAGTCCCCTGCGCAGCAAATGCAGAAGGAGAAAAACTAATTGCACCCACTAAAACTGCAGCAGACAAATTGAGAACTTTTGATTTGGTTTTTGTTTTGCTTTTTGCAAGTTCAGAGGTTGCAACCCATGCGCCAATCGATGCATTCCAAACCACTTTATATACTTTATTCATAAAAATTCTCAGATAATTACTGCAGTTATTGATGGTCTAAAAATGCCAATCAGCATTTTTAGTTTCGGTGCCAAAAAAGAGCCGCGGATGCTAATAAAACCAAGTAAATTGGTAAAGAATGAATAAGCATTATTATTGATAATATGAGACATATTTCTCATATTTAATAAAAAAACATTAAAATAAATATATGATTTAAATAATAAAAAGCATAAATTGTTTTATTTTGTTCTTCTTTTGTTTTATTTTATAAAGAACGTGAAAAATAGAATAAAAACTCTATAATAAAATAATAAATAATATTCAATACCTCAAACACTCATTAATTATTGGAATAAATTATTAAAATTAAATTATTTAGAATAAATACAGATTAATATATAAGTTTTTAATTTCACTTAAAAATCCTGAAAAAGCTTCGTTTAGAATTCAGCGAATAAATCGGGTATCATTGCTTTACCTCAAAACAGTTTTTTCAAAGCTTATGAGCCAAACACTAAACTCATTAAGAAAACAGCTCCGTTTAAAAAGAAGACAACTTTCCCATTACCAACAAAAGAAGGCTGAACAACGGGTTTTAGTTCAACTTCGACAATTCTCTCGATTTAAATCCGCATCAAAAATTGGACTCTATTTACATGCCTTTGGCGAAGTACATACCCACAAACTTTTAAAGCTTTGTTTTCAGCAAAACAAACAAGTTTATTTACCCATGATTTGCAATATGAATCAGCATTTAGTCTGGGTAAGCGTGAGTTCAAGACAATATTTAAATAGACGCTTTTCCCATCACCCCCTCGGGATGAAAGAGCCGATGGCGAGTCGTGGAAAACATGTTTCTCACTTGGATCTACTCATCATGCCATTATTGGCCTGTGATCATTTAGGAACACGAGTCGGTATGGGAGGCGGTTATTATGATCGTACGTTATCAACAGCCAAACATCGTCCCTATCGTCTCGGTCTTGCCCATGCATTTCAATATGTAGAGGGCCCCCTCCTCAGACAAAAATGGGATCAACCCTTGCATGCCTTACTCAGCCCTAAAAAGTTTTATTATTTCAGGTCTTAGCAGATTATTTTTCTTATTTCTGCAATGAATCTTGAGTAATTTAGTCTTTTTTTTATATTTTCTACCCCTACCCCCTTGTATTTTTTGAAATGCACATCACTATAAAAAACATGGCAACACCGTTGTCACTCATTAGGAGTGCCCATGTCTGAATATATTTTAAATAATGAAACAAGCTTAGAGCCACAGGTTCCAAGTGTATTACCACTATTAGCGTTACGTGATGTTGTGGTTTATCCTCACATGCAAATCGCGCTATTCGTGGGTCGTGAAAAATCGATCAATGCAGTGGATGTGGCTCGTAACAGTGACAATTTAGTATTTGTAGTTGCGCAAAAAGATTCGCTCACAGAAGAAATTGATCACGACAACCTCTATCAATATGGAACCGTGGCTAAAATCGTACAAGTTGTAAATCATGAAAATGATGAAAACTGCATTAAAGTACTGATTGAAGGCCTCCATCGTTCTAAGCTTGAACGCATTATTGATGGCGAAGAATACTTAACAGCTGAACATCATTTAAGCCCAATGACATTGCCTTTGGACCAAGAGACCCAAGAGACTCGCTTAAATGAATTACGTACCCTATTCGCTCAATACGCAGAAGCGAAACTACGTAATGCACGTGAACTCGTTGCAGCAGCAAATAAAATCGAAGACTTATTGCAATTGATGTTCTTCGTTGCAACTCGTGTACCTTTAAATATTGAAGTGAAACAAAAGTTTTTAGAACACGACGAGTTTGAAGCTCACTTGCAAGAGTTAATGAGCTATTTGATGAATCAATCTGCTGAACAGCAAATTGAGCAAACACTGCACGACAGCGTAAAACGTCAAATGGAAAAGAACCAACGTGAATACTTTCTAAATGAAAAAATGAAAGTGATTCAACGTGAACTTTCCGATATGAATGGCGGTGCCGAAGATGACGTGGCAGAAATTGAAAAACGTCTTGCTGAAGCAGATTTACCTGAGCACGTACGCAAAAAAGCTGAAGCTGAGTTTCGTAAGCTGAAAGCAATGCAACCAGCTTCAAGTGAAGCGGCTGTAGTACGCAACTATCTAGAAGTAATTTTAGATACGCCTTGGAATAAAGCCAGCAAAGTCAGTATTAACCTTGCCAAAGCACAGGAAATTCTGGATACAGATCACTACGGCTTAGATGACGTTAAAGATCGTATTGTTGAATACTTGGCAGTTCAGTCTCGTGTGAAAAAACTTAAAGGCCCGATCCTATGTTTAGTCGGTCCTCCTGGTGTTGGTAAAACATCACTTGGTGAATCGGTTGCCAAAGCAACGGGGCGTGAGTTTGTTCGTATGGCATTAGGTGGTGTACGCGACGAAGCTGAAATCCGTGGTCACCGTCGTACTTATATCGGTGCGATGCCAGGTAAAATTGTGCAGTCGCTAACGAAAGTTGGGGTTAAAAACCCATTGTTCTTGCTCGACGAAATCGACAAGATGGCACAAGACTATCGTGGTGATCCAGCATCAGCATTGCTTGAAGTACTTGATCCATCACAAAACAGTAAGTTCAACGATCACTATTTAGATCTTGACCTTGACCTTTCAGAAGTGATGTTCATTTGTACTGCCAACAGCATGAATATTCCTGAGGCTTTACTGGATCGTATGGAAGTCATTCGTCTACCGGGTTATACCGAAGATGAAAAAGTGAATATTGCTGAACGCTACCTTGTTCCGAAAGCAATCAAGAACAATGGCTTACGTACAAAAGAATTGACTGTTCATGAAGAAGCAATCCGTGACATCGTACAACGTTATACACGTGAAGCAGGTGTCCGTAGCTTAGAACGTGAAGTTTCTAAAATTGCACGTAAAGTTGTTAAAGAAGCGGTCAGCAAAAAGTCTAAAAACTTACAGATTGACGTTACTTCAGCCAATCTTCCAGAATACTTAGGTCCACATAAGTTTGACTTCGGTATTGCAGAAGATGAAGCACAAGTAGGTCGTGTCAATGGTTTGGCTTGGACCTCTGTGGGCGGTGAATTACTCACCATTGAAGTTGCAGCAGTCAAAGGTAAAGGCAAATTCATTACCACAGGTTCACTTGGTGATGTAATGAAGGAGTCGATTACCGCTGCGATGACTGTGGTACGTACTCGTGCTGATGAATTGGGAATTGAATCATCACGTTTTGAAGAAACGGATGTCCACGTTCACTTACCTGAAGGTGCAACACCAAAAGATGGTCCATCTGCTGGTTTAGCACTGACCACTGCCCTTGTATCGGCATTTACAGGTATTCCGATTCGTCCAGACATTGCCATGACCGGTGAAACCAGTCTTGGTGGTCGCGCGATGCGTATTGGTGGCTTGAAAGAGAAACTTCTTGCAGCTCACCGTGGTGGAATTAAACTGGTGTTTATTCCACAAGATAACGTCCGTGATTTGGCTGAAATTCCTGACAATGTCAAAGAAGGATTAGAAATCAAAGCAGTGAAAAGCATTGATGAAATCCTGCCTTTGGCCTTGACAGATACACCTAAGCCTTTGCCAAAGACACCGATTGTGAAACCAGTCGAAGATGCGAAAGCAGCACGTCACTAATCTGTAAATGATTGGAAATAAAAGAGAGCTTCGGCTCTCTTTTTTTGTTACACAATTCGGTTGAAAAATAACCAATATCTTGCATAATAAAATAGAGTCGATAAAAACAAAGGCTAAATTTGACTCTGCACTCATTTTAGCGTCATCCGAACTCCAGACGGATGACACTTTGATCGCAGCTCATACGCATTTTGAGCTGCGTTTTTTATGACTAGGCTACCACTTTCTTGTTGTATTTTTTATGACTAGATAAACCATACTTACCTGCATGCGACAAAGAACAGGGTTTATAATAGGGTTCATTTCCTCAATCAACGACACCCTATGAAAATTCGCATTCTCACCATTGGTCAAAAAATGCCTGCTTGGGTGTTAACTGGATTTGAAGACTATTTCAAGCGTATTCAGCCCTTTGTACAAACGCAGGTAATCGAACTTCCAATGGCAAAACGTGGCAAGAATGATTCTGAAGCAGATATTTTAAAATACTGTCAAATTGAAGGCGACAGCATTCTAAATGTACTCAAGCCCAATGAAACATTGATTGCTTTAGAAGTCGGTGGTCGCGAACTCAGTACAGAAAAATTAGCCGACACGATGAAACAATGGATGCTTGAAGGCAATGATATTGCGATTGCGATTGGTGGTCCAGATGGACATTCCGATGCTGTTCGCAAAGCAGCGGCATGGCATTGGTCATTATCAAAGCTCACCATGCCACATCCAATGGTGCGTATTTTATTGATTGAGCAACTTTATCGCGCGATGACCATTAATCACAACCATCCCTATCATCGGGCTTAAAACTGTTCTAATTTTAGAACAACATGTTGAAACTTAAGGGCTGTCATATTGATACCCAGTTTGTCAGGATAGGCTTATATTCCTTCTTAGGTAGTTATTTATGGATCTGCAAACTTTACCCGGATTATTTATCTCACATGGTTCACCCATGCTTGCGCTTGATCCAGAACAAGTGGGTCCAGCACTTCATCGCTTGGGGAATAATTTACCTAAACCTCAAGCCATTGTGGTGATGTCGGCACACTGGGAAAGCCAAGCCCTAGAGGTCAATACATCAACTCGACCACAAACTTGGCACGACTTCCGTGGTTTTCCACCTGAGCTATATGACATTCGTTATCCCGCAGCTGGTGCACCAAAACTGGCAGAAGAAATTCTTAAACGATTTGCCGAAGCGGGGATTACTGCACATGCAAATAGTACCCGTCCACGTGATCATGGCGTATGGATGCCACTGTTGCATATGTACCCAGATGCAGATATCCCTGTGATTGAGATTTCACTGCCGATTCAAATGAATGCAGATGAAATCTATAAAATTGGACAGGTTCTTTCTCCATTACGTGAGCAACAAATTCTGTTGATCGGCTCAGGCAGCATCACTCACAATCTTGCTGAATTATCATGGCAAGCAGATGCCGACGTGCCAACTTGGGCCAGCACTTTCCGCAATACAGTGGTCAGTAAACTGACCCATCAAGATTATGATGCGGTACTAGACTGGCCAACGCTTCCTTACATCCAACGTAACCATCCAACACTAGAGCATCTTGCCCCACTCTTTTTCGCTATGGGCACAGGTCATCGCTTCAACGTTGTACACAGTAGCTTCTCGATGGGTTCTTTGGGCATGGATATTTATCGCTTTGATTAAATATCCAACTAAATCACATAAAAATAAATTAGGCTTGCTCCAAATAGCGGCAAGCCTATAAATCTACTATATTTTTCCAAAATTTTACAAATAGAAACATTTAACAAACTTAATTGCTAAAAGGATGACATGTTCTCTTTTTAAGAATACTTTAAGCTTATGTCTGTTATTTACTTATCGTTGTTTTGAATATGAAAATCAAATATTTAGTTCTTGCATTACTTCCGCTTTCTTTAATGGCGTGCCAAACTGTGCAAAATGTAACTGATAATGTAATTTCTCAAATTAATACAACTGCTGCAAAAAACTTAACTGAATATAATTGGACTTACCAAGGTTCTAAGGCATCTAAGCCATTAGTTTTATCTTTTAACGCTGACCAAAAACTTGCAATCCAAACGGGTTGTAATAACCAAGGCGGTACTTGGGCAGTTGAAGGCAACAAGATTGTAACTTCTCCGCTTGTATCGACGATGATGGCTTGTGCTGATGATTTAATGCAGCAAGAGCGTTTATCTGCTGACATCTTCAGCGAGAAAAAAGTACCATTTGAAATCAGCACAGTAAATGGCCAAGCTATCTTGACTGTGACAGATAGTAAAGGTCAAAAACATGTATTTACAGGTGCAAAAGTGACGAATAGCAATGTGTTAACCAACTACACTTGGTCATATCAACCTGCTGATACCAAACGTCCAATCGTATTAAGCTTCTTAGCCAATGATCGCTTATCTGTAGATACAGGATGTAACCGCTTAAATACATCTTGGAAAATCGAAAATGGTTTGATCACGACAGGTGATGGTGCATCAACCATGATGGCTTGTGAACCAGCATTGATGGCGCAAGAAAAATTCGCGGGTGATCTGCTACAAAAACGTCAAATCGCGTTTGAAGTAAATGCAACCAACCCAGAGCAACCAACATTGGTGATTGCTGATGCGAAAGGTCAAAAATATACTTTCGTTGGTAAAATGACCCCAGAAGCGAAATACCAATCTGAAGGTAAAACCGTTTTCTTGGAAATTTCACCTGAAACTAAGTCTTGCACAGGTGTTGCACCACAAACTTGTATGCAAGTTCGTGAAATCAAATATGATGACAAAGGTTTAAAAACTTACGCAGATAAAAACTGGTCATTGTACTACGGTCAAATCGAAGGTTTTGAGCACAACCCACAACAACGTGTGATTGTACGTGTTAAACGTTTTGACATTAAAAACCCAGCTGCTGACCAATCAAGCATTGCAGACGTCCTCGATATGGTTGTTGAACAAGAGATTGTGAAAAAACCATAATTTCATTTAGAAATAAAAAAATCCGATGCTTTGACATCGGATTTTTTTTATGGGAAATTCCTCTTTATTAAAAAGGGATTCCGTAAGATTTTTAATAAATGCCCTGCGCTAAAATTGCATCAGCAACTTTTACAAAACCTGCAATATTCGCCCCATCCACATAATTAATCGAGCCATCTTCCTGCGTTCCATATTTCACACAGTTACGATGGATTTCTTTCATAATCGCATGTAAGCGCTCATCGACCTGTTCAAATGACCAGCCCAAACGATTGGCATTTTGCGACATTTCCAAACCAGAGGTTGCCACCCCACCCGCGTTGGAAGCTTTACCAGGCGCATATAAAATCTTCGCCTCAACAAATTTCTCAACTGCTTCAAGTGTTGAAGGCATATTAGCCCCCTCTGCGACGCAGATCACGCCATTCGATAATAGGGTTACTGCATCCTCAGCATTGAGCTCATTTTGCGTTGCACAAGGTAATGCGATATCCACAGGAATGTGCCATGGCGTTTGACCTTCAAAATATTCAAAACCATGCTTTGATGCGAATTCTGACATACGACCACGCTTGATGTTTTTCAGCTCCATCACTTCATCAAGCAAGGCTTTGCTAAAACCATTCTTTAAATAAACCGTACCATTTGAATCTGACAGAGTAACGACTTTGGCGCCTAAGTACATGGCCTTTTCTGCTGCATATTGTGCAACATTACCCGAACCTGAAATCGATACGGTTTTATTGGCAAAGCTATCGCCACGGGTTTTTAGCATTTCTTCAGCAAAATATACCGTGCCATAGCCTGTCGCTTCTGGACGAGCCAATGAACCACCAAAAGAAACCCCTTTACCTGTAAATACGCAAGATGTGTCGTTACTTAACTTCTTCATCATCCCAGTCATGTAGCCCACTTCACGGCCACCCACTCCGATATCTCCTGCTGGAATATCTGTATTCGAACCGAGATGGCGATATAGCTCAAGCATTAAGGCTTGGCAGAAGCGCATAATTTCTGCTTCAGATTTACCTTTAGGATCAAAATCTGAGCCGCCTTTACCTCCACCCATCGGTAAAGTCGTTAGCGCATTTTTAAAAGTTTGTTCAAAGCCTAAAAATTTTAAAATAGATAAATTCACTGAAGGATGGAAACGCATTCCTCCTTTATAGGGGCCAATCGCTGAATTGTATTGGACACGGAAACCACGATTGACATGAGTCTGTCCTTGATCATCCATCCATGAGACACGGAACTGAATAGCGCGCTCAGGTTCAACCAGTCGCTCTAACAAACCATATTGTGCATATTTAGGATTTTTCTGAATGAATGGCCACAAGCTAGTCATCACTTCTTCGACCGCTTGTAAAAATTCAGGTTGATATGGATCTCTAGCTTTAACATAATCCAGAAAGTCATTTAAGCTATCGTATTTCAACATACATCCCCCGAGTCTATGGTTTATCTTGGTGCGAAAAATGCACCAAAATAGAATTTTGCATCTATTAAATACAGATTACTATTTCATCACAATATTATTTTTATACTTAACTTTTTTTATCAATTAAAATCATCACCTTAAATCAAAAAATGTTCGTTATTTATATAATAAATACAAGTAAAAGCATCCGAATGCATAACAGAACTTCATTTTAAAATAGGAAAATAGACTAATTTACACACAAAAATGCACTAAAAAATTTCATCATTAGCACCATTTTTAAGCAAAAAAACACCTGAGTAATTTACATCTTTTTAGATTGCTTAGCCGCGTTAAAGCTTTATTTGCTATACTAAGCTCCCTGTTTTTGCTTCACTGTCGATACATGTCCCCAACTGCACAACACACGCTTATTGTCCAAATCGACCAACTGTTACCACAAACGCAATGTGGTTTATGTGGGCATCGTGATGGCTGCTTACCTTATGCAAAATCAATTGCAGAAGGCGAAGAAGCTAATAAATGTGTGCCTGGTGGACAACCGGTTGCAGATGCACTGGCAGTCTTGTTAGAACGCCCCCAACTAAAAGCTGAACCTAGTGTTTGGGAGGTTCAACTTGATGGTCGACCACAACGCATCAAAGCAGTGATTCGAGAAGATGAATGTATTGGCTGTACCAAATGTATTAGTGCCTGCCCTGTCGATGCCATCATCGGTAGTGGCAAATTGATGCACAGTATTTTAACAGACCTATGCACTGGTTGTGAGTTATGCATTCCACCTTGTCCAGTCGATTGCATTGATCTAGTTGAAGATACCAAACCTTTACCCACAGCAACACAACGTACCGTCGAACAGGATGATTTAAGACATCGTTATTACGCTCATATCCAACGCGAAGAAAAACGTCGCTTGAGCCGTAAGGGGCCCATTGTCCGTGCAGAAATTGATATTGAGTTCTTTGCTCAATTCTCACAATCGCAAAACAATGTGCCAGTGATTACGCTAGCAGACAAACCCAAAGAAAGTCCCGCACTGGATGCAAAAACCACAATTGAACTTGCCAAGTTACGCACTCAAATTAAAAAGCTTGAAAAACAGCTTAGCGTCCGTGCTGATGAATCCAAACAAGTACAGTTGCTTGCTTTACAACAACGTTTAAATGAATTGCAGGACATCTAAATGCCCGTAAAGAATATGACCAAAAAGCAGATTCAGACTTTTTTTGAACGTTTACGTGAACAGAGACCGAATCCTCAGACCGAGCTGAACTACTCCTCTCCTTTTGAGCTCCTGATCGCTGTATTGCTTTCTGCTCAAGCAACTGATGTGAGCGTGAATAAAGCCACCGATAAACTCTATCCTGTTGCCAATACCGCTCAAGCCATTTTAGACCTTGGAATTGATGGTTTAAAATCATATATCAAGACCATTGGCCTTTATAATTCTAAAGCTGAAAACGTGATTAAAACCTGCCAAATTCTGGTGGATCAATATCAAGGCCAAATTCCAGAAACACGTAAAGAGCTAGAGGCCTTACCAGGTGTTGGACGTAAAACGGCGAACGTGGTACTCAATACGGCCTTTGGTCATCCGACCATGGCAGTCGACACTCATATTTTCCGTGTGGGTAATCGTACTGGTCTTGCAGTTGGAAAAAATGTTGTAGAAGTAGAAGATCGTCTGATTAAAGTGATCCCGAAAGAATTTATAATTGATGCCCATCACTGGCTGATCCTGCATGGACGTTATTGCTGTATTGCGCGTAAACCAAAGTGTGGTGAATGTATTGTTTCCGATGTCTGCAACTGGCCCGATCGATTTGAGTTTGGCGCCACTAAAGCCATCGCAATAAAAAACCTCAGTTAGTCCTGAGGTTTTTTTTGCTGCTGCAGTTTTGGATGCAGTTGGCGTGCTTTGCCATTTTTTCTATTTTCCAAAGCTTGCTGCTGTTGTACATGGCGCAGCATTCTCTGGCTTTGATACAATAAAAATAATAATAAAACGATGCTGAAAATTACAACTAAAATCAAAACAACTTTTAGTAGCATAAGCCTTCTCCAAATAAAAAGAGCCCTATCTCCAGAGCTCTTTTAAAATCAGCAACTTAAATTATTTATCTAAAATTGCAAATAAATCAGCTTGAACATTTTCAATTGGACGTAAACCATCTAACTTGTCATAGGTCGGGGCATTTTCGCCAGACGCTGCACGACCTTGATAGAAACCAACCAATTGCTCAGTTTCGCTGTGGTAAGAGCCAAGACGCTTACGAATCGTTTCTTCTTGATCATCTGGACGTTGAACAAGGTCTTCACCTGTTTCATCATCTTTACCTTCCACTTTTGGTGGGTTGTAAACGATGTGATAAACACGACCCGATGCTGGGTGTTGACGACGACCAGAAAGACGTTGCACGATTTCTTCGTCAGGTACAGCAATCTCAATCACGTGATCAATGCTAATTCCAGCTGTTTCTAATGCTTCAGCTTGTGGAATCGTGCGTGGAAAACCGTCAAAGATACAACCATTTTCACAGTCAGGCTGAGCAATACGTTCTTTAACCAAGCCAATAATCAGCTCATCAGAGACCAAACCACCTGACTCCATGACGCTTTTCGCTTTTAAGCCAAGTTCAGTACCTTCACGAATTGCAGCACGGAGCATATCACCGGTTGAAATTTGTGGGATATTGTAGCGCTTACAGATCAACTGAGCTTGAGTACCTTTGCCTGCCCCAGGTGGTCCGAGTAAAATAATGCGCATAAAAGAACATCCTCATTTAAAAACAATAAATCTTAAATTGAGCAATATCATACAGACTTATCACTCAACCAACATCAAATTAATTATAAGAAAGCAACAAATAAGTGAATTAAACCAGCAAAGAAACCAGTTACTCCACCCAGTACAATCAAGATCCACTCATCTTCTTGGAACGCAGGACGCAATAGGTTCTGGAACTCTTTCGGTGTTAGTTCACGGATGCGGTCTCTAAACATTTGAAAGATCTTCTGCGCGCGACTTGCATTCAGAGCTGGGTCACATACTGGTCCCATGGTAATTTCAATTGAGCGATCAATCAAGTCGGTCTTGAGTCTAGCATACTCTCTTGGCCCTAATGATAGCTGTAATGAGGTTCTGACCAATGGAGTTTCCATGATTTCATTGATATGACGCTTGACAATACGACGTGTTTTGTCTTTTTTACTGCCATACATCATTTCAGTCATAATCGATTTCAAGGTGATTAAATCTTCAGTTACCACACTGGCAAATACATCTGAAACCTCTTCCTGACGCTTCATAAATGCGCCTTGAACATTATAGGTTCCAATCTTCAAGACGGGCACAATCCAAGGAAATTTACGGTCTTTGGTCAAACGGAAAATCTGCGGGTAGCGGATATAGTGTGGTTCAATCGGGTTAAATACCATCCAGATGGCAATCCAGTTGGTTAAAAAGCCCCAAATGGCAGCCCAGAACGGAACGGTCCAGTGCCAAGGCACCACGAACCAGACGATCATTTGGAAAATACCAAAGAACATCCCAATTAAGGCACTGATATGCCAAATAAAGTTAATTTCCTTTTGACCGACTTTCAGGAACATGCGCACCATCAAACGGCGATCACCTTCCATTTGACTGACCACCATTTCACGCATATCTACCAGTGACTCGACGTTCATGGTCAGCTCAGTCACTAATTCCCTTAAGGTATTTGGCAACTGTTTATGTGCTTGTGCATAGATACGGCGTTTAATCGAATAAGGCAAGTTTTCCCAGAGTACCGCATTACGATCAATCATCACTTCATCAATCAGATGCTCAAGCTCAAAACCAACTTGTTCACCGATGATCATGGCCATGTCTTCAGGATCCATTGCCTCTAAAAACTCACGCAATGAACCCAGTTTAGATAATGTATTATCGGTGATAATGCCTGAAATACGTCCAGCTTTACGTGGCACAATCCCTTGCCAACCTACAGGTAGTGGTCCTAAATGGAATCCCCAAAAGTTGATTGGGTAGAAAACCATTTTCAATGCCATCCATACGTGCGCCCATGTTACAAAGGCGGTCACAGGGATGATACTCAAGACTGCCAGATGGTCAGGTCGATTTAGGAAAATCTGCCACAATTCATTGACGTAATCAAACATGCATGACTCTCTGAATTATTGATACATGATGGCCTATAAAAGGATGAACGTTAATTTCCTCTTATAAACCAAAACTTAAGGTATAAGAAAACTGAAGGACAGGTTCTGATTTTTTCACAGTATTGCCATTTCCATCTTCAATTTTTTCGCGTACCCCGGCGCCAACACTAAATGTGCTGATACGTTCGCTATTCAACCAGACATAAGCAAGATCGGCACCGACACCCAAATTGCCCTTTTGTTTACCACCATAGTTCTTACTGTCTAAATGTCCCGCATATACACCAAGGTAATAACCATTTTTATCTGTACCAGTTAAATAGTACGGATAACGAAATCCAACCTGCCCACCCGGCTCATTGTCATCATTCAGAAATGCCCCTGCTTTGGCATAGGCAATACCATAAGGATTTACCCATTCAAGATTGGCATGTAATAATTTTTTGGTAAAACCGGCGCCCACATTCCATGTTGAAACGTTTGCATCTTTTAATTTAGGCTCAGGCTTAAACGGATTTTCGTCAGCATGGGCAAAACCTGTAAGTGTTAAAACCGATAATAAAAGGCAAATTTTTCTCATTATTTTCTCCATTTTCCCTAAGAGTGTATTGGAAAATCCTATTTCAAACTGTTTGTGACTTTAACAGAATTATTTTGCTTCTAATATACAAGACCATACAATTTTAATGTCTGCAAAGTCAAAAACTGTCGCAGCACCTTTTGCATGATTTGTTGAAAATTCTACAGTATGATCATGCAACTTACGTTAAAATGCGTAGCCTTTGTATTCTCTCCATTTTGTAATTAAGTCGACACCCTATGAAACAGCACTTTCCTTTAAAAAATATGCAACAAGAAAAGCGCATTTATAAGGGTCGTATCTTTTTTGCAATCTTTGTCGTGGCGATTTTTCTACTTTTATTGATTTGTCGTTATGCATATTTACAGATTGTTCATTACGATGACTTTACAACGGCCTCTGACAAGAACCGAATTCGTTTACAGCCTTTAGCACCTGCGCGTGGTTATATCTACGATCGTAATGGCGTATTGTTGGCTGATAACTATCCTGTGTTTACCGCCACACTGAGCCGTGCCGATGTCAACGATATTGATGACACCATTACTCGTCTCATTCCCATTCTGGGTTTAACCCAAGATGATGTTGACCGCTTTAAAAGCCGTGTCAAAACTGCGCGTAAAACCGAACGCCTTGCGATCAAGTTAAACTTGACTGAAGCTGATATTGCCAAATTCAGTGAAGTGAAATATGCCTTTCCTGGGGTCAAAATTGAAACTCAAATGACCCGATACTATCCGCATGGTGAATTGTTTGCACATGTAATTGGTTATGTCGGTCGTATCAATGATAAAGAACTCAAGTCTATTGATAAGGATTTATACGCAGGAACAAACCTGATTGGTAAAATCGGGGTCGAAAAAAGTTATGAAGACCTGTTGCATGGAACACCTGGCTATGAATCTGTCGAAGCCGATGCTCACGGTAATGTTTTGCGTAATTTAGGTCGCCAAAATCCAGCACGTGGTAATGATCTGTATTTATCACTTGATTATGGTCTACAAACCATTGCAGCACAACAATTGGCAGATCGTCGCGGTGCGATTGTCGCGATGGACCCACGTACAGGTGAAATCCTCGCTTTAGTCTCTAGCCCAAGTTTTAATCCCAACCTTTTCGTGACAGGGATTAGTTCCAAAGACTATAGCGGACTTCGAGACAACCTTGATCAACCTCTCTACAACCGTGCGGTTCAAGGAGCATACCCACCAGGCTCGACCATTAAACCAATGTTTGGGTTAGGGGGGATTCATTATGGTCTTGTTGATTGGAGCACAGCAATTTCAGATCCTGGTTATTTCTCCTTGCCTGGTGATAGTCACCGCTTCCGTGACCATAAGAAGACGGGTCATGGCTCGGTAAACATGCATAAAGCACAAATTGTATCTTGCGATACCTATTTCTATGTCCTGTCTTATCGTATGGGCATTGAAAAAATGAATGACTGGATGCGTCAATTTGGCTTTGGTGAAAAAACTGGGGTTGATTTACCAAGTGAAAGCACAGGTCTCTACCCGAGTCCTGAATGGAAAATGAGAACGCGTAAATCCAAATGGCTAAAAGGTGAAACCATTTCAGTCAGTATCGGGCAAGGAGCGTTTACCTCAACGCCTTTACAGCTCGCCATGGCGACTGCGATCACAGCCAATAAAGGCTCACATGTCACTCCACATGTTTTAAGAGAAACGAAGGGCGCTAAAAAATTTAGCGTCCACAATGCACCTGATGGCAAAATTAACTTTAATGGTACAGAACAAGATTGGATCAACATGCATGCTGCAATGGTAGATGTCATTCAATCTGGGACAGGTCGTGGCATTAAAGGTGGCTTGCAATATTCAATCGCAGGTAAAACAGGAACAGCCCAAGTCAAAAGTATTGCCCAAGGTAAACGCTATAACGAAGCAGCACTTTCTTCCAGACAATGGGATCATGGCCTATTCGTTGGTTTTGCTCCTGCCGATAATCCTGAAATTGCGATTGCTGTGGTTTGGGAAAATGGTAAGCACGGTGGTTCAGCCGCTCAACTGGCACGTCCAATTTTTGACTATTGGCTAGTGACCCGTAAAAAGAATCCTCTGCGCCCTGCCAGCCATCAAGTCAGTGGCGGTTTAATGACCGCAGGCATTAAACCTGGTGAACTGCCAAGCAACAGCATTGCCACAACGACAACACCGAATAGTCAAGCGGCTTCTACACCCGTCGCTTCATCCGTTCCAGCGTCTACACCTGTCGTGCCGACAGCGGCTGCTCAACCTGCAGATGGAGTCACAGAATAATGAAAAATCAATTACGGATTATTGGGGGAGAATGGAAACGCCGTATTTTACCCTTTGCCAGTATTGACGGTTTACGTCCTACACCAGATCGTGTCCGTGAAACCTTATTTAACTGGTTGATGTGGGACATTCAAAATGCTCAGGTTTTAGATTTGTGCAGTGGTTCGGGTGCATTGGGTTTTGAAGCACTTTCTCGTGGGGCTGCCAAGGTGGTCATGATTGAACCGAATCCAACACAAGCCAAAGTTTTAAAAGACAATATTCGGCTGTTAAAAGCCGAAAATTGCCAACTGCATGTCGCAACAGCACAGCAAACTTTAAAGAAATTAAACTCAAATTTTGACGTGGTGTTTCTTGATCCACCGTATAGTCTGGATTTATGGCAAGAGTTGGCTGAACTCGCTGACCCGATGATTGCAAACCATGCTTATATTTATGTGGAAGCAGATCGAGATTTGTCTCAGCTCACCCTGCCTCATACTTGGCAGAAAATTAAAGAGACGAAAGCTGGTCTAGTCCGAGCAGGTCTATATCAAAAAGTCAGTTAAAAAATTCGCAACCAGAAAAATCGAATCAATTGCCCACGGTCAAAAGGAAAACTGGACAAATATTCATAGCCAATTCGATTGGTCTGGTTCAACTGGTACATCATGCCATAACCAACTGAAATCGAAAAATCATCCAGTGACAGGCTGGTGGTATCGCCTGTCAACATCTTATGATTAAACTGATTGGTTTGATAAGCTGTATAGTTATAGACTCGCCAACGCTCATTTTGAAAAAATTGATTATGCAAAACTGAATATGCTGTTTTCATTTCAGGATAAGCAGCATCAAACATGTGTTCGGTATCTTCACTCGGCTCTGCAAAAAAATCGTAGTCATCCGCATAGGTTCCAGCAGAAAGACTGATCAAAGAACAAAAAAAGAGAATGTACTTAATACGCATAACAAGATGTGCTGATGATACCCCTCTTTAGCATACCGCCAAAAATCATTTTTATGCTTGATACACAGCAATTCCAGGTGAATATTTAACCACTCTCTGGAGTTTTATTTTCATTTTTAATTCGAATCTATTTAATTTTTATCCAATCAGGTGTGAACAATAAAAAAAGATTAAATTTTATCGTGTTAGACATAAATAATTAATTTATAAAATCCACCTTATATACAATAATAGCACCTTTAAAATTCTACTCTATCGATCATGAAACTTTTGTTCCTGCTCATTGCCACCGTGAGCTTATCTGGTTGCCTATTTGGAAAATCTAGCGAGCTAAAACGCGCTGAAAAACTCCTGCAAAGTTTTCAATGTCATAACATTGAATCCAATGAATTAGCGACCTCTTCTATTTCTAATTTTTATCAACAATCATTGGCAGCCAATAAAGACAAAGCAGCATCTTATATTGAAGAATATAAAAATGGTGAAGATCTCTTTGACATTCCGCTCGATGAAGTTGTACAACAAAAATATCAATTATATAAACAAGCATGTCAGGCACTCGGTGGTGTGGCTACTCCTAAAGAAACAATCACGGTAACGACCACAGAGTAACAGCAATAAAATTTGCCTGACTGTATTTAGGATACAGCATGATCGAACAACAACTGAGTTTAAAACATTATATTGCACTAGCAATTGTGCTTCTGGTGGCTGCAATCGCTAGTATTCAACCACTTGAGTTTGAAGCTTATTTATTACACCAAGCGGGTACCGTATTGATGTTGATTGCCCTCATCGTCACGATGAAAAAAATTGGCATCAGTTTTTATAGTTTTTGTCTCTATCTGGGCTTTCTTCTCATCCATATCTTAGGTGCACACTACCTCTACTCGTATGTGCCCTATAATCAATGGATCATCTATTTTTTTCATTTTGACTTGAATCAGAGTATGGGCTGGTCACGCAATATGTATGATCGACTGGTACATTTTGCCTACGGTTTATTGCTCTATCCATTTTTTTATCGCTGTTTCCAAGTCTGGTTACCGACCGCTAAACCTTTGACCCTATTCCTACTGGTGATTCAATTCGTTATGGCATCGAGCATGTTCTATGAACTGATCGAGTGGTGGATTGCAATCGGCTTATCCCCTGAAGATGCAGAGAACTATAATGGTCAACAAGGAGACGTCTGGGATGCGCATAAGGACATGTTCCTTGCGACCATCGGAGCACTGCTGATTGGGACCATCCAACTTTTCAAAGAAAAAACGCCTATTCAAAAATAGGCGATCTTCTTAGTAGCAATCATAATTAAATAATAGAATGTTGCAGTGCTACGAGCTGATCTAAAGGATCAGCTTTTATGGTCTGAGCGTAATCCAGATTGGGTAAATCAGTATGACTGGACTGACTGATTGAAGGCGTACTGTTCTGCCCCGCTAGTAATTGATCCAACACAGTGTCCAATTGATTTGATGCAGGCTCAGAAGAGGACAATAAGGTATTTAAACTCGGTTTCTCAATGCTGGTCGATTCAGAAACGGGTTCAACTTGCTGGGTTTGTAAGGCATCCAAATCAACCGTATCGGCCAAAGAGGCTTTTACTACAGGTGCGACTACATTAAAACTAAACGCATCACTCGCTTCACTAATATTCCCAGCTGCGTCAGTCAAGGTTAAGGTGATTTTATGCGCCCCTACACTCAAATCCTGCTTAATTTCAAAACTCCATCTGCCATTATCCCCGACTGTTACCGTACCAATCGGTTGACCATTGTCATAAATCGTCAGAACCGTTTTTGCTTCCCCTACACCAGCTAAAGTCGGTTTGGTATCATCAGTATCACCTCCCGCCGCGATCGCCCCTTTTACCGCGCCAACATCATCCATCACGGTTTGCAAAATAGGTTTATTCGGCGCAATGGTATCTTTTGTTCCGACCACATCAAACGCATCGGAACGGTTCCCTGCAGCATCAATGATATAGACTTTACCTACATTTTTATCGGTTAAAGCCGATGATAAAGTAATGCTAAATTTTCCATCCGCACCCACAGTACCTGAACCATACAGCGTTTTCCCATCTGCACTTCTAATTTCAATTTTAGTATTTGCTTCTGCTGTACCTGTCACCGAATCACCTGCTGCATTGATTTCAGCAACAGCTTTATCTGGTGCAATGCTGTCTTTCCCAGCAGTAATCTCCAGTGGCTTGGACTGGTTGCCAGCAGCATCTTCTACAATGATGGTTGCTTTTTTATCTGTGGCTAATGCAGGTGAAAGTGTAATCTGAAATTTACCCTGCGCATCTGTGACTCCGCTGCCAATGATTTTTCCATCTACATCTTTAATTTGTACCTTGCTATTCGCCTCGGCTCGACCTTGAATTGAGGAACCCTCCTTATTCACATCCACAAAAGGTTGATCTGGCGCTAGTGTATCTTTTCCAGCAATCACTTTAGACGGTGTCGATTTATTTTCGGCTGCATCTTCAGCGACAACCGTCCCGCCTTTCTCACTGGTTAAAGCCGGTGAAACTTTTATCGAGTACAGTCCCTCTTTATTCGCGATCACGCTACCCAATAGCTTGCCATCTGCATCATAAATCGAGACTTTGGCATTGGCTTCTGCCTTGCCTGTAACAATTGTGCCATCTGCATTCAGTTGTGCTGTCGGCGCATCGGGTGCAATGGTATCTTTATTACCCGTCACGACAGTTGCTTTAGAAGCATTCCCCGAAGCATCAATCGCAGTCACGCTCACTTTGCCACCATTGACGAGAGGTTGATCTAATTTAATTGTAAAGTTTCCTTCGGCATCAGCTTGAGTGGTTGCAATCACTTTCCCCGCAGCATCCTTAATTTCGATTTTGGCCTTCGCTTCGGTTTTACCCGTAATGGTTTGTGTATCTGTACCCAAATTCGCTGTCGGTGTCGCTGGTGGTGTTATATCAATCGGTTGGTTACTACTTTTATTTTTATCGTCATCATCATCTTTTACTGCCCATAAATACACACCTTCTGCAACTAAAGCAGCCAAACCGACTTTCCATAATTGGGATTTACTAATCGCAGAATCATGATCACCATTTTGAGACTGAGAAACTGATGTAGTAACTGCATCAGTATACGCAAATTGCGTCAATGAGGACGCTGGGGTATAACGAACAAATTTCCCTGAATCATCAAACTCTGCGACTGCATAAGTGCCATCCTCTTTTACGAGTGCTAGGCTGTGTTCGGTTAGATTGTCATCACTATAGAAACCACTAACAACAATCTTTTCACCATTTTTTAGTGTAATGACAAGATCATTACCTTGCTTGATCATGGATTTAATATCGGCTTGATTTACACCCATCTGTACGATCGAAGGCTGGTCTAAAACCACACTTTTTAGTTGTGCATCTTGTAGGATATTCGAGTTTTTCTTTGAAAAAACAACGACTCTTGTCATTATTATGCTCACTTATCAATTATATTTTTAAATAATTCTTCGATTAATGAATAATTAAGTAATTCATCTTGCAGTTAAAATATCAAATGATTGATATGACTACAATCTCTTCTATCAGAAGTTTTGTCATGTTTGTTTAATTCACCAAATGTTCAAATCCAGCCAAAGATTTTCACAGAAATCAGCAGGAAGGCACATAAAAAAACCAGCCATATAGGCTGGTTTTCAAGATCATTTTACAGTTCCAATCATTAAAATTTTGGATCACGCATTTGGACCAATGTACTGTTTGCCTTTGTCAGACTATCTGTAATTTTGTTCATAACAGTAGGAATCAAATTCTCTGCCATTTGAGCGGCCTGCAGACCAAGCTTCTCACCAAAAGTTGGGCGTTTACGCGTATTAATCACATAAATATCATGCTTTGGTAACAAGCTTAATAGATATTCATCCGAAGTTTGCAACTTATCTACCAAGTTCAGTTCACGGGCATCTTCACCATACCAATGCTCACCTGTTGCGACTTTAGCAACATCAAGTTGAGGACGATATTTTTCAACAAAATGTTTAAATAAAGAATGGGTTTGCTGCAATTCTTCTTCAAACTTGGCCTTTCCTTCTGGGGTGTTTTCACCAAACATAGTGACTGTACGTTTATACTCACCTGCTGTATACAGCTCAAAATCAACATTGTGCTGCTTTAATAAACGATTGAAATTTGGCACTTGCGCGACCACACCAATCGAACCAACGACAGCAAAAGGCGCAGAAATAATTTCATTGGCAATACATGCCATCATATAGCCGCCACTTGCAGCAACCTTGTCAACACAGATGGTGACATTAAAACCTGCATCACGTAATCGAACCAATTGAGCAGCTGCCAGACCATAGCCATGTACCATGCCACCTGGACTTTCTAAACGCACTACCACACGGTCATGTCCAGCTTTAGCAGTCGCTAAAATCAAGGTAATTTCTTCACGAATGGTATCTACGGCAGAAGCTTGGACATCGCCTTTAAAGTCGAGGACATAGATTTTTTGATCATTCTTTTTGCGGATCTTGGCTTCTTTGGAAAGTTGTTGAACAAGTTGCAATAATTCCAAACGAGATGCTGTGGTTTGCGCAATTCTTTTTCTTTGTTCATTCACACGCGCATTGAGATGACTAATACGAATTTCAGCAGGAAACTTAGGTAAATGGAATAACATGAAGTGTATGCTCTATAAGTTCGGCGTTATTCATCTAAGATGTGGTCTGCTCAATAAAAATTCAATAGCGATTTTGCAAAATAGATTCATTTTCATTTATATAAATAAAAAGAGCCCTTAGGCTCTTTTATTAGATCGAGAAATTAACCAAAACGACCTGTAATATACGCTTCAGTCAACTGATGGTCTGGTTGGGTAAACACTTTTTCAGTCGAGTTCACTTCAATCAAGTCACCCAAATGGAAATAAGCGGTACGGTCAGAGACACGCGCCGCTTGCTGCATTGAGTGGGTGACGATTGCAATGGTGAATTGTTCAGACAATTCTGAGATTAATTCTTCAATTTTTGCGGTCGCAATTGGATCGAGTGCCGAACACGGTTCATCCATCAAGATTACTTCTGGACTCACGGCAATAGTACGTGCAATACATAAACGTTGTTGCTGACCACCTGATAAACCTGTGCCTGGTTGACTCAAACGATCTTTGACCTCGTCCCATAAACCTGCTTTACGCAAGCTGTTTTCCACGATTTCTTCTAGGTCATATTTGTCACGCGCCAAACCATGCAATTTCGGACCATAAGCAACATTGTCAAAAATTGATTTCGGGAATGGGTTTGGTTTTTGGAACACCATCCCGACTTGCGCACGCAATAACACTACATCAAGGTTTGGATCATAGATATCTTGATTATCTAAAGTTACCTTACCCGTCACCCGACAGCTATCAATGGTGTCATTCATACGATTTAAGGTCCGCAAGAATGTCGATTTACCACAACCTGATGGGCCAATGAATGCAATCACTTCATTTTGGTAAACATCAAGATCAATTCCTTTGATTGCCTCAGTTTCACCATAGTAAACATGAACATCTTTAGTACTGATTTTTACTTCACTGGTTTTTGGCTTTTTATTTGAAGAAGCCGTTTCAAACTGAGAGACAAATGCAGTATTTGATTGCTGAACTTGCGCTTCAGATGACGTAAATTCTTTTTGCTGTGGATTCACTGATTTATCCTTTTCTACGGCGTTCATAATATCAATCGTATTCATTGTACTCTCCTCAATTACCAACGCACTTCAAATTTCTTACGGAGCCAAATGGCAAGGCTATTCAAACCAATCATTAACGCTAGTAACACAATAATCGCTGCTGCAGTACGTCCTTCGAAGAAATTACGTAATTCATTACCTTGCCATAAATAAACTTGTACTGGCAATGCTGTCGCTTGATCGAGTGGTGTTGTCGGCACGCTTGCAACGAAAGCGCTCATCCCGATTAGAAGCAATGGTGCAGTTTCACCTAATGCATGTGCAACCCCAATGATCGCACCTGTCATAATGCCCGGTAACGCCAACGGTAATACATGATGAAAAATGGTTTGTACTTTCGACGCACCTAAACCCAAAGCGGCTTGGCGGATCGAAGGTGGAACTGCTTTTAGCGATGCACGAGTCGTGATAATCACTGTAGGCAAGGTCATTAAGCTCAGAACCAAACCACCGACCAAAGGTGCTGATAATGGCAATTGCATCCAGCCAATAAAGATTGCAGCACCTAATAAACCAAACACAATCGAAGGAACAGCAGCCAAGTTGTTGATGTTGACTTCAATAATGTCCGTCATCATGTTCTTTGGTGCGAACTCTTCAAGATAAATTGCACTCGCAACACCAATTGGAATCGAAATCACAATCACGATCATCATCATGAATAATGACCCCATGAATGCGCCGGCTAAACCACTGGTTGCAGGTGAACTACGAGAGTCTGGGCTAAAGAACAAGTTGGTGTTGAAAGTACTTTTAATAATTCCTTCCGCTTTTAACTGATCTGCAAGTTGACGTACTTCTGGTTCGAGTTGTTGCTGATCATCAGGCAAACTACGGTCAATATTACCAGCTAACCAGACATCAACATTGGCATCGGCTAAGAATTTAATCTCTTCCTTGCTTCCAATCAGCGCAGGATTTTTAAGCACCATATCACGCAAACGGTATGCTTCAGAACTGGTATATAAACTGCTGAGATAATCACGTTGAGACTCTAATGCTTTATTTTTAGCAACAATCCCATTTACGATCAAGGCATCCCAATCCACCATCCCCATTTCAGTTTGCCAAGCGACCATGCGCTCTTCAAAGTGAGCTGGGGTTTCACCTGCTGTTTGTTTTGGCTTCGCCCCAACATTGATGATCGCTGGATCAAAATAAACAGGAACTGTAATACTGCTTTGCCAAAAAGCAGGCAGACCCTTCGCCAAGATACTACCAAATAGTAAGGCAACAAATGCCAGCGCGATCACAACCGCCGAGATACCTGCAAAGCGAAAGGTTTTTTCTTTACGATGACGCTTAGCCAAAGAACTTTGGATCTTTCTTTTACGCTGCTCACGTTGTTCAGCAGCTACTTGAGGATCCAATAGGTTCGGATCCAGAGGAGATGTATTTGATGAACTCATTCGTATTGCTCACGATATTTACGCACGATGTACAGTGCAATAATGTTTAGACCCAAAGTAATCACAAACAGCGTTAAACCAAGGGCAAATGCCACCAGTGCTTGTGGGCTGGCAAAGTCAGTATCTCCCGTTAATTGCTTCACAATCGTGACAGTTACGGTTGAAACTGCTTCAAATGGATTTGCATGCAACAATGGACTGTTCCCTGCGGCAAGCACCACAATCATGGTCTCCCCCACGGCACGGGATACGGCAAGTAGAAATGCCCCTGTAATCCCTGGTAAGGCAGCAGGTAAAACCACTTGACGAATGGTTTCTGATTTCGTTGCCCCTAAGCCTAAAGAACCATCGCGTAATGCGCGAGGCACCTGAGTAATGATGTCATCGGATAATGAGGAAACGAATGGGATAATCATAATACCCATTACAAAGCCTGCGGTGAGTGCGCTGGTCGCATTAATATTGATACCAACACTTTCACCCACCATTTTGAAGAATGGACCAATCACCATTAAGGCAAATACGCCATAAACGATGGTTGGAATTCCCGCCAAAACTTCAATCGCTGGTTTTGCCCAAGAACGCAATCTTGGCGATGCATATTCAGCCAGATAAATCGCAACCAACAAGCCAATCGGCACCGCAACTAATAATGCGATACCACTCACCATTAAGGTTCCCCAAATCAGCGGTAAGATACCGTAACTACCTTCTGCATTTCCTGAGGTGCTAAAACCTGGATTCCATTCGGTACCAAAAAAGAAATCAACTGGACTAACAAAATGGAAAAAGTGTAATGCTTCTCTTAACATCGATAAAACAATACCGATTGTTGTCAAAATTGCGACACCAGAACATAAGATCAAAGCAACATTAATGGTTTTTTCGACTTGGTTACGTGCACGGAACTGTTGGCTCACATGACGTTTTGCCCAAACTAAACCCGCCAGTCCAGCACTAATCACCACTGCAAGTTTTGCAAATGAGCCAATGGTCTGGAATTTAGCAAGTTGTTGTGCTGCTGCAACTTCATATGCTGCTGGCTGATCTGTTACCCCGAAACCAGACGCAATGGCTTGCACTCGACTGGTTAAAACATCACGGCCTGCTGCATCTAAGGTCGAGCTTACAGATGCAGGAATATTATTGAAAATAATATGTTGTAAAATACTTGGTTCAACCAAATTCCAAATAATCAAAATTAAAAAAGCAGGAATACCACACCACAAAGCAACCAACGCCCCATAATATCCTGGACGAGAATGTAGTGTTGCTGAGTTATTTCCCTTACCTGCTAGGTTACGGCTTTTACTCAGCCCGATTTGATATGCAATTGCCACAAGGGCTAATAACACACCGATAAGTAGCAGATTCATGTAATCTCCACTGTTTTCTCAATTTTCATGATTTGAAAAAACTTAGCTAGACAAAAAGGCTGATGATCCAACGTCTCACCAGCCTCCCTTTTAACAATATTACTTAACTGATTTACCTGCTTTGAAATCAGCTAGGATTTTTGCGCGCTCTTTGTCGCTTAAAGGAATCAAGCCCGCTTTTTCTAATTTAGAACCTTTACCAGAAATTTTCTTGTTTAAGAAAAATTCTGTGTATTGTGGTAAGCCTTTGATTGATTTCAAATGCTCGCCTTTCACGTAGAAGAACAATGGACGTGAAACAAGGTAGCTACCATCCAATACTGTTTTTTCTGATGGAGTCACACCGTTTACAGTTGCTACACGTAATTTATCGCGGTTTGAATCATAGAAACCTAAACCAAATACACCGACTGCATTTGGAGACGTTTTCAAGCGCGCTAAAGTTTCAGTATAGTCACCCGCAATTTCAATCACACGACCATCTTTACGGAAAGTTGAACATGCTTTCTTTTGATCATCTTTGCTTAAAGCTTTGTAGTAATCAAATGCTTCACAACCCGCATCAACCATTTTCTCTTGGAAAACTTCACGCGTACCGTGGTTAGATGCAGGAATAACTAAAGTGATCGGCTCATTTGGTAATGACTTATCGATTTGGTTCCAAGTTGTATATGGGTTTGGAACTAATTTACCATTTGAAGGAAGCTGTGCAGATAATGCAGTAAATACATGTACTGGCTTTAATTTATACGCTGCTTTTTTAACGTTTGATGCAAATACGATACCGTCATAACCGACTTTAATTTCTTGTACTTGGTTTACGCCAGATTTTTTACATGCATCAAGTTCTGTGTCTTTAATTTGACGAGAAGCATTTGCGATGTCGATGGTGTTATCCCCTACACCTTGACAGAATTGCTTCAAACCACCGCCCGTACCACCTGAACCAACAACCGGTGCTTTGAACTGTGGGAATGTGTTGCCAAACTCTTCAGCAACAATACTTGCAAATGGTAATACAGTAGATGAACCAGCAATTTGAATCGTATCACGAGCTGCATTTGCAGTCGTTGCTACAGTTGCCCCAGATACAGCTAATGCAATTGCGATGTGACGTGGATTTAAGCGCATTCTGTTTTCTCTCATTTATGCAATTTGGTTTACAACTCTTTTTAAGTTAAGTGTTGTACTTTGGTTAACTGCATTTTGAGCAGATAATATGACAATTAAGTGACAACTTTATGACGCTTTTGTGATAGCCATTTCTTAAGCTCAATTTTTAGAAAATTATTGGTCACAAAGTCATATTTTCTGCTTTATTTTCGCAGCCAAAAATTGTGTTACAGCAATAAAAATAGCGTTTAGATATTGAATTTAATAAAATTTAAAAGAAAACCCGCTGATTCTGCTTAACAAAAAGCATCTTGGGCAGAGCAACCAGTTTATATATGTTTTATGACAATTCCCTATCAAAAAGAACAGATACAATGCTAAATCCTGTCATCATTGAAACACAAATGCTGATTCGTAAACCGGTCCACAGCGTTTTTGAAGCATTTATTGATCCAGAAATCACCTCAAAATTTTGGTTTAGTTCAGCAACAGCGCCACTTAAACAAGGAAAAACGGTTGAATGGACTTGGGAAAAATACCAAGTTTCGACAAACGTAACGGTCGCAAAAATCATTACCAATGAATTGATTCAGATTCAGTGGGGCGAACCGAGCAGTACGGTTGATTTCATCTTTGAAGCGATTAATGACAATCAAACCTATCTCAGAATTCAAAATTATAATATCCCCTTACAAGGCGATGAGCTAATTGCCTTTATTATTGATAATACTGGTGGCTTCACCACCGTCGTAGATAGTTTGAAAGCCTATTTAGAACATGGAATCCAACTCAATCTGGTTCAGGACAAGTTTCCACCCTTCTAGATCAATACAACATCGATGCAATAAAAAAAGGCACCTTGCTGTGCCTTTTCTGATTTAAAGATTGGACTGTGCTTCGGGCAGAACCAATATTTTTTTACGGTACTTAAAGACATACATCGCCGCTAAAATCGCCAGCCAGATCGGTCCGAGAATAACAGCCAGACGCATATCTGGGGTCATCGCCATAATAATCAAAATAAAGCAGACAAAGCTGATGGTGAGATAATTACTCCATGGGCTCCAGATGCTTTTAAATTTAGTCTGATGTTGTTTCAGGCGCATTGCTTTATTAAATTTCAAATGGGTGACGGAAATCATTAACCAGTTAATCACCAGTGCCGCAACCACCAGCATCATGAATAACTGAAAGGCTTCACCCGGAATTAAATAGTTGACCAACACACAGACCGCCGTGACCGAAGCAGAGACAATCGCCGCAGGTACTGGAATTCCTCGCGCATTCACTTTTTTCAATATCGCAGGTGCATTACCCTGTTCGGCCAAGCCATGCAACATACGACTATTACAATAAATACAACTGTTATAAACAGAAACCGCTGCAATCAACACCACAAAATTGAGGACATTGGCAACCCCATTACTATTCAAAGACTGGAAGATCAATACAAAAGGGCTGCCCCCTTCCGCCACCATATTCCACGGATAAAGACAGAGTAAAATTCCGATTGCACCGATATAGAAAATCAAAATACGGTACACAATCTGATTCACCGCCTTAGGAATGGTGGTTTCAGGATTTTTGGTTTCTGCCGCGGCAATCCCGATCAGTTCAAGCCCACCAAAGGCAAACATAATCACAGCAAGCGCCATAATAAAGCCGTGCGTGCCATGTGGAAAGAAGCCCCCGTGTTGCCATAAATTGGCAATACCCGCTTGTGGACCCGCAGAACCAGAAAGCAATAAATAAGCACCAAAACCGATCATACTTAAAATCGCAACAATCTTAATGCAGGAGAACAGAAATTCGGACTCACCAAAGAATCGGACATTGACCAGATTAATAGCATTAATCAGCACAAAGAACACCAAGGCAGTCAGCCATGTGGGCACTTCTGGCCACCAAAATTGAATAAAGGTCCCGATCGCACTTAGTTCAGCCATACTGACCAACACATACAGTACCCAATAATTCCAGCCCGACATAAAGCCTGCCATGCGGCCCCAGTACTTGTTGGCAAAATAACTAAATGAACCACTCACGGGTTCTTCAACCACCATTTCTCCTAAATGGCGCATAATTAAAAATGCAATCACACCAGCAATCGCATAACCTAATAAAATAGAGGGCCCTGCCAGTTTGATGGTTTGTGACAGCCCCAAGAATAATCCTGTCCCAATCGCACCACCTAGTGCAATCAGCTGGATATGCCGATTGGACAATCCTTGTTTTAACTCATGTTTATTGTTTACATCCATCATGTTATCTCCAATGTGTGTGTCACATCCTGTACACCTTTTTATACAGCGTATGATTCGAAGCTCAGCATGAAGCTCCGAATCTGATTCGCTCTCGTATCAATTTATGAATTTGAAGATTTTCCAATTGCCTTCTGATCAGAAGGAAATTGCTTTTTTACTGGGTAATGCTTGGGAACGTTGTTTTAAGATTTCATAGCCTCGATCGCCATAATCAAAGCGTGCAATCACTGACGCAAATTTTTTCAAACTGGATGGTGCATCCATGGCTGGGAGTTTAAGTTCAATAAAGGTCATTCCGTCGAACTGATGCATATTCTCCAAAACCTGCTTTAACTGCCCTGCGGTTTCTACCACGCAGCTTTTATAGTCTTGGCTACCGTTAAAAACATGTGGAATCTCACTATATTTCCAGTCCTGAACATCGTTATAAGCAGCGTTCTCACCCATGATCAGACGTTCAATGGTATAGCCACCATTATTGAGTAAGAAAATAATCGGTTTCAGGCCATGACGGATAATGGTCGAAAGCTCCTGTACGGTGAGCTGGAATGAACCATCACCAATAAATAGGATTTGACGGCGTTCAGGTGCAGCCAACAAACTACCGAGTAATGCTGGCAAGGTATAACCAATCGAACCCCAGAGTGGTTGAGCAATATATTTTGCTGTTGCTGGTAGCTTTAACCCCGCCAAGGCTGAGTTAGAAGTCCCGACTTCACCGATAATCACATCATCATCTTTAAGAAAGCCCGCAATATAACGCCACAAAACATCCTGACTCAGCTTTTGCTGCTCAGGCACCTCGAGTATCTGTTGTGCTTGCTGCTCCAACATCGGCTGGCTTAACTTCCGTGGTGCAACCTTCTTATTCAGCTCCACCAGAAGTTGTCCAATTTCGATGCCGGGGAAATCCTGTCCAAAAATCGTCAAACCATACGGTTTGATTTCAATGTAATTTTTAGTGGCAATTTGATGGGTAAACACCCCAGTTCCGACATCAGTAAAACGCACCCCGATGCCCATCAAGCAATCAGACTGCTCAATGGTCTGACGCACATGCGCTTGGCTTGCGCCACCGACATAGGTTCCCACATAACGCGGTGAACCCTCATCCATAATATTTTTAGCGGTCAGCATACTGGCAAAAGGAATCGAGCATTTTTTGGATAAATCATCCAGTAGTGAGGTAATCCCAAAAACAGAGGCTTCATTATCAATCAGCAACGCTGGTCGCTTGGCTTGCGCAATCACCTCACACAGTTTGGTGACTGCGCTTTGTAACAGCTCAGGCTCAACCCTTGGATAAGATAAATCGAGTGAACGATCTGTCACTTCAATTTTGACGTGAGTAATATCCGATGCCAACTGGATATGTACAGGTCGACGTTCAAGGAAACATTGACGTAACACACGGTCAATTTCAGAGGCGGCATTGGCTGGGGTTAGACGGGTCTGTGCAACAGTGAACTCTTTCATGCAGTTCATGATGTTGTCGTAGTTACCATCTACCAGAGTGTGATGAACCAGAGTTCCTTTCTGCACCACATGTAAAGGCGGAATCCCTGAAATATGCACCACTGGTACATTCTCAGCATAAGCACCTGCAATGCCATTAATCGCACTTAAATCACCGACCCCATAGGTCGTTGTCAAAGCAGCAAAACCGTTGATGCGTGCATAACCGTCAGCAGCATACGCCGCATTTAATTCATTACAATTACCAATAAATTCGAGTTGGGCATCTGCCTCAACTTGTTCGAGATAAGAAAGATTAAAATCACCAGGTACACCAAACAGATGTTGGATACCCATTTGTTTTAGACGAAGATTTAAAAAATCACCGATTTCTATGAACATTGCTCTACATCCTTTCAAGTCAATTTTTTATTCCATAGAAAAATAATATTTCATCTACCTGTTAAATTTCGTGCATAATAAAAACGCATTTTAATAAAAATACAATATTTGTGTATCATAAAAGGATTTTATGCAATGGATAAGTTCGACTGGCAAATCATTCAGGCCCTACAAAAGAATGGACGACTCACCAATCAGGAAGTTGGAGATTTAATCGGTTTATCGGCTTCACAATGTTCCAGAAGAAGACAGTTACTGGAGCAAAAAGGCGTGATCTTGGGTTATGCCGCCCGCATTCACCAACAGGCTTTAGGCTTGGAGGTCACGGCGATGATTCACATTAACTTACGTATTCATGAGGCCACTTCAAAACAAGCCTTTCAGGACTTAATTGAAGCTGAGGACAATATTCAAGATGCTTTTTCGATTAGCGGCGATGCTGATTTTATTTTAAAAGTGGTGGCAGAAAACTTGGAACAACTGTCCCAATTTGTCACAGAAAGGCTATTGTCTTATGGTTTTATTGGACACATAAAATCTTACATTGTGTTAAAAAAAATTAAGGAACAGAATCACTTCCTCGGAAAATCCAAAGGCCACAGCTATCATCCAGCCACCTAAACCTCGTTTTAAGCTGCATCATGCATAAAAAGAAAAAGGCGGATATTAGATCCGCCTTAAAAATATGAAGGTTTAAATTTTATTGATATGCACAGTTTGTCCTACTGTATTTTCCAGCAAACCTTCCAAACCGAACTCAGCGCCAACGCCAGACATTTTCCAGCCACCAAACGGCGCATGCGGGACAATTTCTGCATGGGTATTCACCCAAACCGTACCGCATTGTAGTTGCGATGCATAGAATTGTGCAGCTTTTAAATCAGAAGACCAGATTGAACCGCCTAATCCAAATTCACTGGCATTGGCCCGTGCAATTGCATCATCAATATCACGATATTTTAGAATCGGTAACACGGGGCCAAACTGCTCCTCTTGTACCACTCGGCAACTTTCATCCAGTCCAGTTAAAATCGTTGGTGCAATAAAATACCCCTGCTCAGGCACCGTCTGATCACCCGACAGCGCCTTGGCACCTTGCGCAAGCGCATCGGAAATTAAAGCTTTTACTTTTTGATATTGCAGTTGATTTTGCACGGGACCAAAAGTGGTCTCGGTAGCCATGCCATCTCCGACATTCTGAGCATTGGCAATATCAGCCAGTTTTTGTGCTAGCGCGTCATATTGGCTTTCGTGCACATACAAACGTTTTAAAGCAGCACAGGTTTGCCCAGCATTTAAAAATGCCACGTTAAAAATTCGCTTGGCTATTTGATCAAGATCGGCATCAGGTAAAACAATCCCCGCATCATTGCCACCCAGCTCTAGAGTCAGGTGTTTTAAGGTTTTTACCGCACCCGACATAATGTGCTGACCCGTTTTGGTTGAACCTGTAAAAACCACCTTTGCAATATCAGGGTGAGTCGATAACGCCTCACCGACGTCGCCCTTACCCAGCAAGATTGAAATCACACCCACAGGCACTTCTTGTTGAATAATTTCACAGAGTTTTAATGTCGCCAAAGGGGTAAATTCAGATGGTTTATTAATCACCACATTGCCCGCACGCAAGGCAGGCATGATATGCCACACCGCAATCATCAACGGCCAGTTCCACGGCGTAATCGAAGCCACCACACCTAAGGGTTGATAATGACGTTCAATTCGTTTCTGTTCACTGTCTTCAATAATATCAACCGGCATGTCTAAACTTGCGGTATAACGTGTCCAGCCAATCGCACCCTGCACTTCCATTTGTGCCAATGCCAAGGGTTTGCCTTGCTCAAGGACAATCAACTCTGCCAAAGTTTCGGCATGTTGTTCAATCCCATCCGCAATCTTATTCAGTATGCTTTTGCGTTCCTCATGAGAACTGTGTTGCCAAGATTTAAAAGCTTGCTTTGCTGCCTCAATTGCTTGATTGACCTGTGCAATCGACGCCTGTGCACATTGCGCTGCAACAGCAGCTGTTGCAGGATTGATAATCTCAAGTTCACCTGCTTCACCGAGACAAGATTGACCGTTAATAATGAGTTTAAATTGGTTTTGCATATTCAAATGTTGCATGCCTTGTTCCTTCTATTCATTGTAATCATGATGTTGTGCCTGATCCGACCTCAGCTCTAGGTCCCAAGTGCAAAAGTGATGACATCTATCCATCAAAATATTGAGCATCTATCACTACAATATGGAATTTGTGCATCACAGTTTATGCATAATTATTTCTGATTTAGATTAAAGATGCACAGTTTGTGCAGAACAGTGACAATTTTCTACCTTGGCATCATAAAAAACCATCGTAGAGACGCTGGACAGAATGCATAAGAGCAGCAAGCCAAATGCACACCCTTATACAATGCCATCTTAGCTTCAGGCACCACATTAAAATTCCAGTTTGGCTTCTATGTTCTAAAACTTATAACACTTCATTCAATTAATTGAAATTTCTTAGAACAGCTGGCTTCGCTATATTCAATACCAATGAGCCAGAAGATAAGAAGATAAGAAGATGAACAGTAAAGTGATTACAACGTTTAAGCATACGGATTTACCTGTACACATGACCTTTTCAGAGCACGATTGGCAGCTACTTGCTCAGCACTGGTATCCGATTGCACTCGCCAGTGATATTTCAGAGCAACCAACAGCAGCCATGTTGCTGGATATGCCATTGGTTATTTACAAAATGGGAGATGAACTGATTGTTGCAAAAGATGTTTGCCCACATCGTGGGGTTCCTCTTAGCTTAGGCCGCCATGACGGGCAAGGCATTGTGTGTCGCTATCACGGATTACGCTTTGGACATGCCGGCAAATGCAATCGGATTCCCGCACATCCGCAGCATAAAATCTCAGAGCGCTTTCATTTGAAAACCTATACTGCCACTGAAAAGTATGGGCTGGTCTGGTGTTGCTTAGCAGCTCGCCCTGATGATAACCCTGTTATTCCTGACATGCCCTACTGGGAAGATTCAGACTACCAACAACTGGTATGCCCATATGTTGATTTAAATTGCTTTGCCGGTCGGCAACTGGAAGGGTTTATTGATGTCGCACATTTTGCTTGGGTACATCCTGATACCTTTGGTGATCCTGATGATGTTGAAGTGCCAGACTATGTAACCACTGAAACCAGTTATGGCTTTGATGCAGATTATATCAGCAGTGTCGGACGCTATCCGATCGGGACAGCACAACGTGGGCAAGATAATTTTAACTGGCTCAGACATTTTGAAATCAGTCTGCCTTTTACTGCCACACTGACCATTCATTTTCCGAATCAAAGTAAACAGGTGATCATGAATGCGGCCTCTCCTGTAAGCGCACGACAAACTCGCCTGTTTGCACCAATCTGCCGTAATTATGATAAAGATTTACCTGTTGAGGATGCTTATGCATTCAATTTACAAATTTTTGAAGAAGATCGACTGATTGTTGAAACCCAGAAACCTGAATATCTCCCTCTAGATTTATCGATGGAAGCACATTTTCCAGCAGACCGTAGCTCAAGTATGTATCGCCGACTCTTAAGAAAAATGGGATTCAATCCAATTTTTGCGGCTTAGTCTATGCTTAAATTCAATTTTAATAGGCAATAAAAAAGAGGTCTATTCAAGACCTCTTTTTTTAGTTTGATGCGTCTGCCAAATTGAAATTAATCAATCGCTGGAACATAAGTTCCTGCAGCAATTGCATCTTTAATACGATCAGCTTCTGCCAACACCAGTGCAAGCAAGTTTTGAACGTTTTCAAGCGTTGCAACTGGGCTTAAAGTGGTCATCTTCAATGATTGAACATTACCTACTTTGGTTACACCAATATTCGCTTCACCACGAGCAAACAATTCATCTGCCACGTTTTGGTTTAAGCTATCGATAAATTCAGCAGGATAAGCTTCTGGTACCACACGGAACAGGACTGAAGCGAATTGTGGTTCAACCAACAATTCAAGACCTGCAGTTGCTTTAATATAATCTGCAACTTCACGTGTTAATTTCACACCATGATCAATCATCGAACCATAAAGCTCTTCGCCTAATGCTTCAACCGTCATCCATAATTTCAATGCATCAAAACGACGTGTCGTTTGTAATGATTTAGACACAAGGTTAGGTACACCGTGTTCTTCGTCATAAGCAGAGTTTAAATATTCTGCTTCATAATGCATAAAGCGATAGTTTGCTTCGTCTTTCAACAAGAAAGCGCCACAGCTAATGCTTTGGAAATAATGCTTATGGAAATCAAGCGTGATTGAGTCTGATAATTCAATTCCATCTAACATTGAACGATGGTCATTTGAAAGAATCAGTGCACCGCCCCAAGCTGCATCAATATGCATCCATGAACCATACTTCGTGGTAATTTCACGGATTTTCTTGAGTGGATCAATTGCACCAGCATCTGTCGTACCCGCTGTTGCAACAACGCAGGCTACGATTTTGCCTTCAGACTGAAGATGCGCCATGGTTTTTTCCAGTGCATCAACATCCATCTGTGCATTTTCATTCACAGGAACAGTGACAACAGACTGGAAGCCCATACCCATCATCGCCATGTTCTTTTGCACAGAGAAATGTGCATTTTCAGAACAGATGACTTTGACGTTTTTCATTGCTTCTGCTGGAATACCATCACGCTGAACCGACCATGGCTTACCATTTTCGTCTTTCCAGTTTTTCGAGATGCACCAGTCACGTGCCAGCAATACACCCATCAAGTTTGACTGTGTACCACCAGACGTGAACACACCTGCTTGACCTGCACCATAGCCCACTTTTTGGCGAAGCCAATCAATGAGTTGAACTTCCATCAAAGAACCCGCTGGGCTTTGATCCCATGAGTCCATCGATTGGTTGGTTGCATTAATCAACACTTCCGCAATCTGGCTCATCACCATGGTTGGGCAGTGTAAGTGTGCAAGTGAATGTGGGTGATGTACTTTTAAGCTTTTGTTGAGGAAAAGCTCAACCATACGTTGTAATGATTGCTGTACACCCAAACCTTGTTTTGAAGGAGCAAAAGAAATTGCTTCACGCAAATCTTTAATACTACCGCCAGTGTACATTTTATCATTTTGCAACCATGCTGAAACGGCAGTTACCGCCTCGCCCATTGCTGACTGATAGTCAGCAATAGATTGAGCATCATTGCAGAGTAACGCTTTACGATGTTCTG